>Ga0157369_10000503_pt1 | contig 51496 bp, 45 predicted proteins | sample C25metaG_FD_113461 | JGI IMG/M metagenome (GOLD analysis project Ga0157369, IMG submission 113461) | Corn rhizosphere microbial communities from Kellogg Biological Station, Michigan, USA - C2-5 metaG | ecosystem: Host-associated > Plants > Roots > Rhizosphere > Soil | place: USA: Michigan... | reverse complement strand
TAAAACCCGCCGATCGTCGCGCCATACATCAAGTGCGCCACGATCAGCACCAGCGGCGTAATCCGTCCGTAGTTCGTCACGAAGAATCCCGGCGGTTCGAGAAGCCGCGTCGGCTCGGGACCGCGAAAGTCCGACACCATGCGCGGATGGATGCCGGGCAGAATCGGCAGCAGCACCGACACGATGAACATCCCCTGCAGTCCGCCGAGGAGCGCGCCGTACCACCAGGTCGCATCGCGAATGTCTTCGAAGAAAAGGCCGTAGGCGATCGCGAAGATCCATCCATTGATCAGATGAACCGCGAGCCCGATCACCTTCGCCCGATCGCGGTCCGCGGTGAACATCGTCCCGATGATGAACGGAATGTCGACGCGCGTGAGACCCAGCGACTGCGCCGCGACGGTGAGACTCGTCAGCAGGACGGTCGCAGCGAAACCCCATAGCAGGATCGACGAGAGGTTCATGGCGGAACGTACTGCGCGCTGCGTGCCTGAGCCCGTTCAGTATCATGCCGGAGTCCCATGGCAACCGAGCCTTGTCCGTATTGCTTCTTCGACGTGCGCGTCACGTGGTGGGATCAGGCTTTGGGATTCGCCATTCGATGCCCGCGGTGTGGAGCGTCTTCCGGTCCGCCATGGGGCGTCAACCGTTTGGTTCTGACCATCTTCGCGAGCCTTTTGATCAATGGACTCATTCTTTTTCTGGTTGCACGGCCGGTCAGAGCGCTAAGCCTGCTTGCCGTTTACGTGGCCAGTGTGGCGGCGCTGATTGCAGCATGCATTGGCGTCGAAAACGATGCTTTCACCGGAACGGCGATGTGCGCGTTCCTTTTGGGCCCGGCCTGTCTCGCCGTGATCGAGTACCGCTGGCACGCCGTAGCGCTCCGCCAGTTGCCGGTTCTTCCCCGATCCGCGGCCGAAGATGAACCAGCCGCTGCTTGTGGGGAAACCGTCGTGTTGCCGGAGCAGCCGCGTTTCCTCGGCATTCGCGATCTGGAGCGTTTGCGCAACGAGGTCGAGATTGCGATTTTCCATAAGAAGGACCGCATCGAGCTTCTTGCAAAAATCAGTTATTTCGCCGCGGGATTGCAAGCCGTCATGGCTGCCCTGAATAACGCATGGCTCGACGTATCCATGTCGCTGCTCCTTGTCGGATTGGCTTACACGGTGAGGGCGCACGAGAGCAGAACGTTTTCGGTCATCTACTCTTTTTTTGGTTTGCTGATCGCCGCAGAATTCGTCCGTCGCTCGGCCCACGGTGACGACTCGATCGCATTCGGACTCGCGCTTTTCATCATCGTTCTCGGGCTCGGCTTCACAGTTCAATCTTTTTCTCTCCATCGGCTGCGGCGATTTCGGGAGGGCATTCACCTGGAACCGGCCGATCATCTTCGCGATCTCTAGTTCGGGTCCGTGTCTTGCTCGCTCAGCAAGCATGCAAAACAGAGAAGTCGTCGTCATCACCGGCGCCTCGGCGGGCGTCGGGCGCGCCACCGCGCGCGCGTTCGGCAAACGCGGCGCGAAAGTCGGACTGATTGCTCGCGGCAAGGATGGACTGGAAGGCGCGAAGCGCGAGATCGAAGAGCTTGGCGGCGAAGCGATCGTCCTGCCGCTCGACGTCGCCGATGAAAACGCGATCGAGCAGGCCGCGGATGAAGTTGAAAAGACCTTCGGCCCGATCGACATCTGGGTCAACAACGCCATGCTCTCGGTTTTCTCGCCGATCATGGAGATGACGCCCTCCGACTATCGCCGCGTCACCGAGGTCACGTACCTCGGATACGTGTGGGGGACGCTGGCGGCGCTGCGCCGCATGAAGCCGCGCGACCGCGGCGCGATCGTGCAGGTCGGATCGGCGCTCGCGTATCGCGGCATTCCGCTGCAGTCGGCGTATTGCGCCGCGAAACATGCGGTGCAGGGCTTTCACGATTCGCTGCGCAGCGAGTTGATCCACGACGGCAGCAACGTGCGCGTGGTGATGGTGCAGATGCCGGCGCTGAACACGCCGCAGTTCCGCTGGGTGAAGTCGCGGCTGCCGCGCAAAGCGCAGCCGGTGCCGCCGATTTTCCAACCCGAGGTCGGGGCGGAAGCGATCGTGTGGGCGGCGTACAGCGGACGGCGCGAGATCAACGTCGGCTGGCCCGCATCGAAGGCGATCATCGGCAACAACTTCGCGCCGGGTTACGCGGATCACTACCTCGCCAAACACGGCTACGACGCGCAGATGATCGACGAGCCGGAAGTGCCGGGACGTCCCGACAATCTCTACGCGCCGCTCCCCGGCGACGCCGGCGCCCACGGCGTCTTCGATGACCGATCGACCGACACCAGCATCGCGCTCGAGCTCAACAAACAAAGAGGATGGATCGCCCTCGGCGCCGCGGCGCTGTTACTCGCGGGATTCGCGCGCCGGCGGTAAACATACTTTCGCGAAGCTTTGGAGTGCGCGTGGCAAAGCCACCGCTTTGGGAGGGCGGTGGAACGCGACTCCGCGCAATCGTCGATGCTCGCTCGAATCGCCGCGCAAGCATCACAACTCGCGAATCGTCACCATTCCGCCTCCCTCCCAAAGCGGTGGCTCGATCGCCACCGCACTCCAAAGCTTCGCGAAATGCGCCGTGTTTTCGGCAAGCATCGACCGAGCAGGTAAACTCGAAACTCTTGAAGCACTACATCGCCCTCGCCCGTCCGTTCACGCTTCTCCCGCCGCTCCTCGGCATCGTCTCGGGCGCCGTCTGCGCGTGGGGCTCCGCGCACAATCCCGATCCATCGCGCGCGCTGACGTCGTCCGTGATCTGGACGATCGTTCTCGGCTCGCTCTGCGCGTCGTTTCTCAACGCGGCGAACAACTCGCTGAACCAGATTTACGACCTCGAAATCGATCGCATCAACAAACCGAAACGGCCGCTGGTGACGGGCGAGGTCTCGAAAAAAGGCGCGTGGATCTTCACCTGGATCATGTACGCGCTCGGCCTCGTGCCGACGTGGCTCGTGGTCGTCTATCCGTACACCACCTGGCGGGCAAAGTTCTTCGCGCCGCTTCCGTGGCATGAATGCATCGCCATCTACCTGATCGCGTTCATCTCGACGTTCGTCTACTCCGTCCCCGCCCTCGGGCGCACCAAGGCACATCCGATCGGCGCGAACCTAACCATCGCCATCCCGCGTGGCTGCCTGCTGAAAGTGGCCGGCTGGACGATGGTGGCGCACGCGACGACTGCCGAGCCGTGGTTCATCGGCTCCGTCTTCATGCTCTTCCTTCTCGGCGCGGCATCGACGAAGGATTTCAGCGACATCGAAGGCGACCGCGCCGGCGGCTGCCGCACGCTCCCGATCGCGTTCGGCGTGAAACGCGCGGCGTGGATGATCGCCCCGTTCTTCATCTTCCCCTGGCTGCTGATGCCGCTCGGCGCCGCGACGCACATCCTTACCGGCAACGGAACTTTTCTATCCGTCCTCGGTGTGGGATTGGCGGCATGGGGTGCGTACACGGTGTGGCTGATCGTCCGCAATCCCGACGAGCTGACGGCGACGGAGAACCATCCGTCATGGCGCCACATGTATTTGATGATGATGGCCGCGCAGGTCGGGTTCGCGCTGGCGTACGTTTTCTAGCGCCCTCGGAACGCGGGCGTCCCGCCCGCCGCTGCTGTCATCCTGAGGCTGGCGAAGCGCGCCGAAGGATCTCAAGCCTCCCAACCTGGGTTGAATCCCAGCGGGTTTCAGCCGGAGTTGCGCATCTTAAGATCCTTCGTCGTCCTCCGCTGCTCCGGCTTCGCCTACGCAGCTCCGGCGACTCAGGATGACAGTTTCATCACCCGATACATCCACTGATGCGTCGGAAAGTAGTACGTGTAGTCCTCCACGTAATGCGCCGCGAGGTACGCGTTGTACGCATCCCGTTCCGGAAACCGGACATGCGTCGCGAACAGCCGGTCGACGAACGCGTACTCGTATCGAACCGCGGGATCGCGCTTCGTGAACGGAACGAAATTCGCCTCCGGCCGCTCGAGCGCGTTGTTGTCGGCGACGAGGATCTTCACGTTCGGATCGCGCGCGATCAGCGTGTCGATGTAGGTATTGATCGGACCTCGATCCTGTCCGTGCATCACCGCCGGTCCGTAGAACTCGCCGAGGAAACGGTCGCCGTATTGCGCGCCGTAGAAGAGGTAGTTCGGGAAGAAGCGGATCACGTCATAGAGCTGGATCGCGCTGCACAAAACGATCGCTGCGATCAGCGGCTTCGTCATTCGATGTTCGAGAATCACCGCTGCGAGTCCGAGGCAGACGAGCGGATAGAACTGCACCTGATGGTGCGGTGCGTCGTAGTGGAAGACGAATCCCTTCAGCGCGAAGTTGATGAGCAGTGCGATTCCGAAGGTCGCGAGAAACGTCGTCTTCAGGCGGCGCGGACGGTGAAGCGACGTCGCGTAGCATGCCGCGGCGAGGACGAGCCACCACGGTCCGATCTTGATGATGAAAACGACCAGCGAAAAGTACCAGGGCGCGTGCGGCGATCCGAGGTTCAGGTAGTTCCAGAATGGATAGACGTTGCTCAACGTACAGGCGCGGATCAGTTGCACCAGCAGCGCCGGTTTCAGATAGATGATCGACGTCGCGAAGAACGTGGCGATTGCGATCGGAATGAAGATCAGGTCGCGCCAGGCGTGGCGCCGTGTCATCGCGTAGAAGACGGCGATGACGATGCCATTGAACACGCCGAGGATCGAGCAGGAGGTGGCAAGGCCGAAGGCGATCGCGCTGAGGATCAGCGGCTTGCGGTTTCCGGCGCTTGGTATGTCGAAAGCACAGACAAGAGTGTCTGTGCCACACCGCTTCGCGGTACTTTTTGAAGCTGCGATACCTGTGGCAGAAGCGCCGTCCGATGTGGCACAGACACTCTTGTCTGTGCGGGTGGGCAGGCCGGGCAATCGACTCCGAACGAAGTAATAGAACGCGATGAACGACGCCGTCGTGAACATCGCAAACAGCATGTTCGAGTGCGTCATCAGCATCCGCCCCGAGGCCAGCAGCTGCGGCGAGGTCACGTACAGCGCCGCGGTCAGAGTGGCCACACCGAGCCCGAATTCGCGGCGCGCGAAGAGGTAGAGCATCAGCAGCGTCAGCGCGCTGGCGATGAAACTGATCGCGTACTGAGCTTTGACCCTCGACGAAACCAGCGCGTGGATGAAGTACGGCAGCCGCGTCTGCGAAATGTCATCGAGGCAGGCGAACGGATTGTGCGTCTTCGCCAGGCATTGCGTGATGGCGATGTCCGTCCCTTCGTCCCACGTCGGCGAGATCGCGGCCATGCGGTAGAGGTGGAGGAACGCGAACGCCGTAAAGATCAACACAAACGCGGCGTTGGCAAGTCGCATCACGACGCCAGGTAAAGGACGCTGATCGAAATGGCCGCCCACAAAATCGCGCAGACGATCATCTGCGGGTCGCGCACCATTCGATCCGTCGGCGACTCATCGCGCGTTTGTTCCATCAGGTAGCGATAGCGAAAAACGCCGAACAGCACCACCGGCACCGTCGCCGCGAGCTGCGGCCGCACCGTGGCGATGTAGAGGCCGTAGAAGACGAACGTCGCCACCACCGCGATCTCCGAGTAGTCGTCCATCAGCTTCACGGAGTAGTGCTGCAGCACCGAGCGGAAGTCGGATGCCGTGGCCGCCGACAGCAGTTCCTGCCGCCGTTTCGTCGCCGCGAGGTAAAGCGCCAGCGACAGCGTGGTGATGAACATGAACACCGACAGCACTACGTCGATCGCCACCGCGCCGCCCCAGACCCGCAGCACGAATCCGCAGGCGATGGCGAAAAGGTCGACGATCGGCATCGTTTTCAGATGCATCGAATAGGCGGTCGTCAGCGCCAGATACAACGTCACCGCGAGCAGAAACTTCGGCGCGACGAACCACGCCGCAAGCAGCAGGATCGGGATCAGGATTGCCACGATCGTCAACGCCGCGGACACGGAGATGGCCCCCGAGGCGATCGGACGGCGCAGGCGTTTGACGGGGTGGAGGCGATCGCTCTCCCGGTCGAAGACGTCGTTAATGATGTAGCCGGCCGACGCCGCGCCGCAGAAGATGGCGAAAGCGGCCAGCGAATGCGCGACCGCGGACGGCGACACGAACGACCGCGAAAAGATCAGCGGCGCGACCACGAATCCGTTCTTCAGCCACTGCGCTGGACGGAGCAGTCGGATGAACCTCACGCGGGCGAGTGTAGCTGCTTCTGTCATCCTGAGCCGCCGGAGGCGTTGGAGCGCGAAGCGCGGAACGCCGCAGGACGGTGAAGGATCTCAAGATGCGCAACTCCCGCTGAAACCCGCTGGGATTCAAGCGCAGCAGGGGAAGCTTGAGATCCTTCGCCGTCCTCCGGCATCTCCGCCTGCGGCTCCGTGCCTCCGGCAGCCTCAGGATGACAGACTCGACAGCGCGTACAATCCCCCCAAGTGATCTCCCTCGAACCTGAGTTGACGCAGTTGCCGGATACCGGTGTGCTCATCGCCCGCGAGCGCCGCGAGGCCGTCAACGTCTATCCCGAGCTGCGCGTGCTCACGTGGGCCGGCGTCATGCTCGTCTCCACCGGCGTCGGCGTCTACGTCTCCAAACATCTCGACGACATCGGTCCGCTCGCCATCGCCGCCGTGATCGGACTGGCCGCCGCGGCCTGCTACGCGTGGGCGTACTGGAAGCGCAGCCGCGCGGCGTCGCTGGCCGATGATTACGTCCTGCTGCTGGCCGCGCTCCTCGCCAGCGCCGACCTCGGATACATCGAGTACCACTACCACCTCCTCGGCACGAGCTGGCCGCGGCACTTTCTGTTTCTGGCCATCCTGCACGCGGTCACCGCCTACTACTTCCGCTCGCGTCTCGTACTTTCGCTGTCGGTGGCGTCGCTGGCGGCGTGGCTGGGGATCGAACGCCGCAGCATCGACGCCATCTTCGAAGCGCCCGTCGCCACCGCCTGGCGCGCATTCGCCTGTTCCGCGATCGTCATCGGCTGGCGCGTCCTCGACCGGAAGCTTCGCCCGGCCACGACCTTCACCACCTTCTTCGATCACGCCGCAGCGAACCTCGCCTTCTGGGGATCGCTTGCTCTCGCCGCGCACCAGGAGACCCGCTTCCTCGGCTGCGCGATCTGCCTGGCGCTGGCGATCGCCGCCATGTTCTACGCCCGCCGCACGCGCGACGCCACGTTCGTCATCTACGCCTGGGTGTACGGGACCATCGCCGTCGACTCCGCTGTGTTCGAAGTCCTCAACGACGGAATCCTCGGCGCCTTCTACCTGCTGATTTCGACCATCGCTGCGATCGCCGGGCTGTTCCTCTCGCACGCGCGGATTCGGAGAGCGGCATGAAGAACTGGCCGACAGGACCGACGGTCGCCGAGGAGAGGGCGGAGGCGGTGCACCGAATCATCCCGACGCAGCCGGCACCGCCGTGGAAGCACAACGGCCTGCTGCTGCGCATCGTCTTCACCGTCCTCGCCGCGATTGCGGTATCGGCGGCATTCGGATTCTTCACGCTACTCAGTCTGCCGAAGGGCATCCTCACCGCGATGCTGGCCATCGGCGCCGCGGAATGGCTGATCGCCGAGCACCGCTTCTTCCGCACCGGCGTCGAGTCGTCGCTGTGGCTGTGCGGCACGTTCGCCTTCATCTTCGGCCTGCCGAGCCAGGGAAAAGTGGAAGCGCTCCTCGTCTTTGCCGCTGCCGCCGCGCTCTCCGGCTGGCGGATGCGCAACGCTTTCTTCGGCGTTTTCGCGGCGATCCTGGTGGTCGCGTACGTCGCCGCGAAATGGGAGAACACGCCGATCCTCTCGATGATCGCCGCCGCGCTCATCGCCATCCCCTCGGCATTCGCACTCCGCCGCCTGTGGCAGCGTCCCTCGAACGAGCGCCTCTTCGCCGGCCTGGCGCTGGCGATGCCGGTGGCCGGATACCTTTGTACGATCTTCTCCCGCCTGTTCCGGACCTTCGTCATGGACGTCCAAGTCGCGGCAATCCTCGGCATCACCGCGGCCATCCTGCTCGCTGCCGGCATCGCCTGGCGCGACCGCGTCCTGCTCATCTCCGCGACGCTGTCGATCGCCTGCGCCGCGATCGAGTTGCGTCAGCTCTTCGACTATCCCGCCGAGGCCAAGTTGATCGGAGCGGGGATCATCGTCATCGCGATTGCCGTAACGCTCGAACGCGCCCTGCGCCGCAAAACGCGCGGCCTTGTCGTCACTGCCGTTGCCACGAACCCATACGACGAAGCGATGCAGATCGGCGGCATCCTCACCGTCGCCCCGCACGGATCCGCGCCCGCGGAGCACGCCCACACCGGCCCGGTCCTCGACGACTCCACGTCCGCCACCGACAAATCGTTCGGCGGCGCCGGCGCAGGCGGTGGCTATTGACGCGAGCCGGATTCGTCGCGCGCGAACGCGCGCCTGACAATACAGCCCCGCGCTCTGCGCGGGGTCAGCGAACGGCCCCGAATCCGTGGCTGCGGAGGCGGCCACCACAACAATCTCGCGAAGATGTTGTTACGGCCGCCTCCGCGGCCGTGAACCGTGGGGCGCCTCGCGCCCCCGCGCAAAGCGCGGGGCGGGGCTGAATCGTTTTCATCGCGGGTGTTTTTACTGGGCGAATGAGAAGGTGCAGGGCGCGGTCTGGACGAAGTTCAGATTGTTGTTGCCGGCATCGAGCGCGTTCTTGAGCGCTTCCTGGTGCGTGCGCTCCGGGCCAGCCGTCGTCGAACCGTTGGCGCCCAGACTGGCATTGGCTTCGGCGAGGATGGCGTTGACTGAGGCGTAGCCGAACTGATTCGCGCTGTTCGTCCCCGGCGCGTAGATCAGACTCGATGCGTTCACGCCGCCCGATCCGACGTTCAACGTCATCGCCGTCATCTGCACCGAGAGCATGTAGGCCATGTTCACCGCGGTGCCGTTGAGCAGCCAGTCATGAACCTGTTTGTAAGTGGCCGGATCGAAATTCGTTCCCGTGGCATTGCGGAGATTCAGCGCGCCGAGCACGGAGAGAGCGTTCGGGATGTTGTTGAAGGCCGCCTGGCCGTTCTTGTTCGACCAATAGCCGAGCGTCAAACCACCGCCGGCGCCGATGCAGAGATTTCCGAAGCGGATGGTCTTGTCCTCGCCGCTGGCGATCGAAGAATCGACATGATTCGTGGTGACCATGTTTCCATCCGAATCGGTCGCCGCGATGAATCTCCAGTTCGCCTCGTTCGCGGTCGCTTCGCTGGCGTGATAGGTGCCGGCGTCGCCCTGCAGATCGACGGGCGTGGAGCGGATGTAATCGACCCAGCTGTGATCGAACCAGTTGATCTCCTGGTCGGCCACGGCGACCTGCCAACCGGTGATGAGCGGCTCGCCGCTGTCGTAGCGGCCGTTGGCGTTCGCGTCGTAGAACTTGACGATATGCAGGTGGCCGGGCGTGCTGGCGTCGCTGCGCACTTTGAAGTTGTCGGTCTTTGTGGAGTTGTTGCTGAAATCGGCGGTGGTGCTAATCCACACTTTGTACTCGCCGCCGGCGTTCGTGGTGTCGTCGTAGCCGATGCTGCCGTCAGACTGCTTCACCACGCTGGCCGACAGGTTGTAGCACTGCGCGAATCCGTTGCTGCCCACCGTCACCGTGGCCACCGGATTGCCGCTTCCGTCGCGCGGTGGATTGCCGAGGAGCGCGCCGTTCGGCTCCGTGACCCGCATGAAGTACGACCCGGCGGGAAGGTTGGCCGCGCCGGGATGGGCCGGACCGCCGTTGACGAAGACATCCAGCTTCGACGCGTAGATGTTCAGGTCCACGCCGCTGCAGGACGCGTCCGTGGTGAAGATTGCACCGGGGAGCGGCGCTGCCGCGAACAACGGAATCGCCGAAACGGCGACGGTGAGAGTGATTACCGCGAACAAACAAGCACACCACGAGCGATTGGACGACATTGTGTTCTCCTCTTCTTTTCGGACCGCGGACGTTACGTGGCGCCCTCTCTCTGCAAAGAGTGCCCTACGCATTTGGCTTCATCGCCGGTTGCTGATCCGGCCTGGAAACCTCGGTAAAAAGACCTCGGCATTGGATCTGGTTGCCGTTCGTATAGAGGGAGTGCGTCAGCGCTGGCGGCTTTTCCACAAATGCCGGTCTTTTTTGTCGCGCCTCACAATCACGTGTAGCGATCATCACAGTGGAACGCGGAGCACCGCCGTACCGTCGTCGCGTGCAAACGACCACATTGACGGAAACGCGCCTGAAAGAACGGATCGAGCATCGGGCCGCGGGAGAGACGTTGTTCATCGAGGGCGAGGTACCGGCCGGCGTGTATGTCCTTCATGCGGGCGACGTCGAGCTGACGTTTGCGCCGCGCGAGGGAGAGCCGAAGCCGTTGCGGGTCGTCAATCCTGGACGGATCCTCGGGTTGAGCTCCGTAGTCATGCAGCATCCGCATGACTGTTCGGCCGTTGCGCGGACGGAGTGCGAGATCGGATTCGTCGAGCGCGAAGAGTTTCTGCGGTCGCTGGAGAAGACGCCGGCCATCTGGCTGAGCGTCCTGCGCATGCTCAGCACGGACGTCAACGCCGTGTACGACGACATGCGCGCGCTGGCGATCGGGTGACGTCCGTCACCTCGCCGGATGACGTGCGTCATCAGTCGATGGTTGGGCCGCCGGTATCGTCATTTTCATGACAACCCTTGCCGAGGCTCCCGCATCGTCAACCGTCAAACCGCAGATCGAGAAAGCGCCGGAAGCCATTGCCGAAGCGATGATCGACGGCAACGAAGCCGCCGCGCGCGTCGCGTATGCGCTGAACGAAGTGATCGCGATCTACCCGATCACGCCGGCGTCGAACATGGGCGAGTGGGCCGACGACTGGGCGGCGCAGAAACGGCCGAATTTATGGGGAACAGTTCCGTCGGTGGTGGAGATGGAGAGCGAGGCGGGCGCGGCCGGCGCGGTTCACGGCGCGCTGCAGACCGGATCGCTGGCCACGACCTTCACCGCGTCGCAAGGGCTGCTGCTGATGATCCCGAACATGTACAAGATCGCCGGCGAGTTGACGCCCGCGGTCTTTCACGTCGCGGCGCGCTCGCTGGCCACGCATGCGCTGTCGATCTTCGGCGATCACAGCGACGTCATGGCCGCGCGCGGAACGGGATGGGCCATGCTCTGCTCGTCGAGCGTGCAGGAGGCGCACGACTTCGCGCTGATCGCGCAGGCGGCGGCGCTGGAGTCGCGCATCCCGTTCCTCCATTTCTTCGACGGATTCCGGACGTCGCACGAGATCGCGAAAGTCACGCTGCTGAGCGACGCCCAGATGCGTGCGATGATCGACCTGGAGCTGGTCTTCGACCACCGTTCGCGCGCACTGACGCCCGACCATCCGGTCATGCGCGGCACGGCGCAGAATCCGGACGTTTTCTTCCAGTCGCGCGAGCGGGCCAATCCGTTCTACCGCGATTGCGCCGGCATCGTGGCCGAGACGATGGAGCGCTTCGCGAAGCGCGCCGGCCGTTCGTACGCGCCGTACGAGTATCGCGGCGCGCCGGATGCGGAGCGAGTGATCGTGGCCATGGGATCGGCGTGCGAGACGATCGGCGAAACGGTCGAGGCCTTGCGCGCGCGCGGCGAGAAGGTCGGCGTGGTCAACGTGCGCCTTTTCCGTCCGTTCGACGTCGAGCGCTTCGCGAACGCGCTTCCGTCTTCCGTGAGGGCGATTGCGGTGCTCGATCGATCGAAGGAATCGGGCAGCGCCGGCGAACCGCTTTATCTCGACGTCGTCACCGCGTTGCGTGAGGCGGATCGCGACGTGCCGGTCGTGACCGGTGGACGCTTCGGACTGTCGTCGAAGGAATTCACGCCGGCCATGGCCAAGGGCGTGTTCGATTCTCTCAACAGCGACAAGCCACGCCGCCACTTCACCGTCGGCATTCACGATGACGTGACGAATCTCAGCATCGATTTCGATCCGTCGTTCACCGTCGAGACCGACGACGTCGTCCGCGCCATGTTCTACGGCCTCGGATCCGACGGAACGGTCGGCGCGAACAAGAACAGCTGCAAGATCATCGGCGACACGGGCCGCTACGCGCAGGGCTACTTCGTCTACGACTCGAAGAAGGCCGGCGCGGTGACGGTGTCGCACCTTCGCTTCGGGCCGGCTCCGATCCGCGCGCCGTATCTCATCGAACATGCCCAGTTCGTGGCCTGCCACCAGATGTCGCTGATGCAGCACAACGACGTGCTGAAAAATCTTGCGCACGGCGGGACGTTCCTGCTCAACGCGCCGATCGATTCGTTCGAACAGTTGCCGGCGCACATTCGCGCGGGGCTGGCCGCGAAGAACGCCAAACTCTTCGTCATCGACGCCACGCGCGTGGCGCGCGAATCGGGCATGGGCAATCGCATCAACACGATCATGCAGGTGGCCTTCTTCGCCTGCGCGAAAGTGCTGCCGTTCGACGAGGCGCTCGACGCCATCTGCTCCGCGGTGCGCAAGACGTACGCGCGCAAGGGCGAGGCGGTGGTGCAGAAAAACCTGCAGGCCATCGACGCCACGCTGGCGAATCTCCGCGAGATCGCCGTCACGAACGAGCCGGTGACGGCCGAGGAACATAAAACGTCGACCGCGCCGAAATTCGTGCGCGACGTGCTCTTCGAAATCATCGGCGGCCGCGGCGACGCGCTGCCGGTCAGCGCCATGCCGTGCGACGGCACCTTCCCCACCGCCACCGCGCAATATGAGAAGCGCAATCTGGCGCAGGAGATCCCGGCATGGGAGACGGCGGCATGCATCCAGTGCGGCAAGTGCGCGATGGTCTGCCCGCACGCGGCCATCCGCATCAAGGCCTACGATCCCGCGCTGCTGGCCGATGCGCCGCCGACGTTCAAATCGCTCAAGCCGATGCACAAGGATTGGGCAGGACTGGTCTACACGATCCAGGTGGCGCCGGAGGATTGCACCGGCTGCAAGATCTGCGTCGACGTCTGCCCGGCGCGCAGCAAGGTCAATCCCGAGAATCAGGCGCTGGAGATGGTGCCGCAGCAGCCGCTGCTCGACGCCGAGCGCGCGAACTGGGACTTCTTCCTCAAACTGCCGCAGCGCGACCGCCGCGAAATCAATGCGGGATTGATTCGCCAGCAGCAGTTGCAGGAGCCGCTCTTCGAATTCTCCGGCGCCTGCTCCGGCTGCGGCGAGACGCCGTACCTGAAGTTGATGACGCAGCTCTTCGGCGACCGCGCCGTAGTCGCGAACGCGACCGGCTGTTCGTCGATTTTCGGCGGCAATTTGCCGACGACGCCGTGGTCGAAGAATGCCGAAGGCCGAGGTCCGGCCTGGGCAAACTCTCTCTTCGAGGACAACGCCGAATTCGGCCTCGGCTTCCGCCTTTCGCTCGACAAGCAGCGCCAGTTTGCGATCGAGCTGCTCGAGCGTCTCTCCACGGCAATCGGTGAGAATCTCTGCCGCGCCATCATCGATTGCCCGCAGGTCACCGAGGCGGAGATCTTCGAGCAACGGCAACGGGTCGAGCTCCTGAAAGTTCGCCTGCGCCGCGTCGAGCTGTCGACGCGGATGCACAAGCTCGATCCGACCGACGAGCAGCAGTTGCTGGCGATCGCCGACTCGCTCGTCAAGAAGTCGGTCTGGATCGTCGGCGGCGACGGATGGGCGTACGACATCGGCTTCGGCGGACTCGATCACGTCCTCGCCAGCGGCCGCAACGTGAACATCCTCGTGCTCGACACCGAGGTCTATTCGAATACCGGCGGGCAGATGTCGAAGGCCACGCCGCGCAGCGCTACGGCGCGCTTCGCCGCCGCCGGCAAACCGTCCGCGAAGAAAGACCTCGGGTTGATGGCCATGACGTACGGCAACGCGTACGTAGCCAGCGTGGCCATGGGCGCGCGCGACGAGCACACGCTGCGGACGTTCATCGAAGCCGAGGCGTACGACGGACCGTCGCTGATCATCGCGTACAGCCACTGCATCGCGCACGGCATGGACATGGGGACGGCGCTGCAGCATCAGAAGGCGATCGTCGAGGCCGGGCAGTGGCTGCTTTACCGCTTCAATCCCGATCGCGCGAGGAACGGCGAGAACGCGCTGCAACTCGATTCGCGCGCGTTGAAGCGTCCCGTCGGCGAGTTTTTGAAATCGGAGAACCGCTTCCACGACCTGTCGGCCGCGGACATCGCCGCCGCGCAGCACGACGTCGATGCGCGCTGGAAGATGTACTCGTATCTGAGCTCGATGACCAATGGCTAGGAGGACGGCGATTCGTAGCGCCGTCGGCTCGACGGCTGTACCGCCGCCGGCTCGGCGGCACGGATTTCGGTACGCGCCAGCGAGCCGCTGGCGGTCCAGCCGGCGGGCCGCCGGCGCTACGACGGGACGGCGCACATGAAAATCTCCGTCTTCGCCGGCGACATCTGCGACGTGCACGCCGAGGCGTTGTGTACGTCGACGAATCCGCGGCTGTCGCTGGCGATGGGAACGGGCGGCGCCATCCGCGGACGCGGCGGATACGAAATCCTTCGCGAGTGCAAGGCGATCGTCGATGCGGAGTGGCGACGGTCGGGCCGCACGCTGCCGGCCGGGTCGGCGCATCAAACCGGCGCGGGTGAGCTGCCGGTGAAGATGATCATCCATTGCGTCGCCAGCGATGCCGGACATCGATCGTCGGCCGGCATCATCCGCGAGTGCGTGAAGAACGCGCTCATGCTTGCCGATGCCGCGGGATGCGAGAGCATCGCCCTGCCGGTCTTCGGAACGGGCCACGCGCGGTTCCGTTTCGAGGACTCCGTTCGCGTGATTGCGGAGACGCTTCGCGATCAGGCCACGGCGATGCGCCGCGTGTTCTTCGTCATCCACGACGAAGAGCGTGCGGAGGAATTGATGCGAATCATTCGCTCCGTGATTCCCGATGCCGAGGTCGATCTTCAGCACGGCGCCCGCGAAGAGGCGGTGAGCATGTGGGGCGCAGAGTGGTAGCTGGTGTGACGGCGCTGCGACGCGCGTCACACGAGTTCGTGATCGCGGCCGTTCCTCCTGCGGGCGGCGGACACGTACTCTGGTTTGCTATGGACGATCTGGTGCGATCCGTCACCGAGGAGTTGCGGTGGGATCCACGCATCGATGCGGAGAGAATCCTCGTCTCCGCGGATGGCAGCACCGTCACGCTGAAAGGCGTCGTCCAAAGCTACTCGGTGAAGTGCTGCGCGGAAAAAATCGCGCGCGAGATCCGCGGCGTCGTCGATGTTAAAAACGATCTCGAAGTGCGGCTGCCGATCGGCGCCTGTCGAACGGACGCGGGTCTGGAGCGGCTGACGTCGGAAATCCTGCAGAACCATACGTCGCTTCGCGATCCGTTGCCGCGCGTAACGGTCCGCGACGGCTGGCTCACTCTCGACGGCTCCGTCACCTCGGACGTTCAGAAGCGATGCGCCGAGGATGCCGTGCGCGATGTGGCCGGAATCCGCGGCGTCACGAACAACATCGCTGTGATTCCGCCCGTGAACGGCGCCGGCGCCGCGGAAGCATTCGAGGCCGCGGTGCGCCGCCGGGCCGCGCTGGCCGTGCGCGAGCTGAAGGTGGAAGTGTTCGGCACGACCATGGCCGTTTACGGCCAGGTGGCGTCGTGCGCGGAACGCGACGCCCTCATCGAGCTGGCCTCGCGCCGCCGCGGAATCGCGCGCGTCGAAGATCACATCGTCGTACAACCTCGGAGCCTGCCATGAACAAGATTGCGATCGGCGTAGCTGTCGTTGGTCTTTCGTCGCTGATGTTTGCCGGCGTGATGGCCATGCGCGGCGGCAAGGCGGCGACACCCGCCGCGACGACCACCGTGGCGACGATGACGTCGCTCGAGTCGGTGCCGCGGATTTCCGTGGCCGCGCTGCGCGAGAAGATGGATCGCGGCGAAGTGGTGGTGATGGACGTGCGCGACATCGATTCGTACACGGCCTCACACATCGCCGGCGCGATGCACATCCCGGTTTCGTATGTCGAATCGGAGTTGCCGTACCTGCCGCGCGGGAAACCGATCGTGGCGTACTGCACGTGACCCAACGAGGAATCGAGCGCCCGTGCGGCGCTCATCATGAACAACGGCGGCATCCCGGCCTCGGCGCTCGCCGGCGGATTCGACGCATGGCAGGCGGCAGGTCTTGCAATTCACAAAGGGCGTGAACGTTAATATGCAGAAAAAAGGACGAACGATGACGAAAACTCTTGCCTGTTCCCTGTTGCTCGCAGCGGCTCTGCCGATGGCCGCCTTCGCCGACGGCGCGGCGATCTACAAGACGAAATGCGCACCGTGTCACGGTCCCGACGGCAGCGGCCAGACGCCGGTCGGCAAGAGCCTGAAGGTGCGCGATCTCCGTTCTGCCGAGGTGCAGAAGATGAGCGACGCCGAGATCACGAAGGTGCTCATGGACGGCAAGGGCAAGATGCCGGCGAGCAAACTGGCCGCGGCGGACATCAAGGCGGTGATCGGCTTCATTCGCACGCTGAAGTAGAAGCGTAGTGCGGCCGTCTCGGCTGCATCCGTCGGGCGTCTCGCCCGACGGGGGTTTCTAGGATTCAATCGCAGAACGCGCTAATTCACGGACACCACCGTTGGGCGAGACGCCCAACGGATGCAGGCGGGGACGCCCGCACTACGCGGTTGCCGCGTTGCGCAGGCGCGCGATGGCCAGCATCGCGCTGCCGTAGATGGCGAGCGCGACGAACATGATGGCCGGTGCGCCGCTGCGCAACTCCTGCGCGATGACCTGCACGCCGGTCAGGACGAGCGTGACGACGGCCAGCTGCCAGGCCTCGGCGATGTTCCAGCGACGCGCGATGAAGGCCAATGCGACGGCGGATGCGGCGAGGATGATCGTCCGTACCACGGCCGCGCCGCCGGTCACGTGCATGGCCACGGCCGCGGCGGCGCAGATCGGAATGGCCAGGAGCGGCAGGCGCGCGAAGTCGAGACGGGCGAAGGCGATCAGGCAGAACGCTGCGGCGATCATCGCGAACATCGGGATCGCTGTTTTCTCGCCGAGGAGCACGGCGGCGATGAAAGGGAAAAGTCCGCCGGCAACGGCTGCGGCCACTCCCCAGATCGCGCTTTGCACCGCGAACGCGCGCCACGCCTTGCGGCGCGCGAGCTCGGCGGCGACGACCGCGGCGACCGCGAAGAGCGTCGTCGTCATCGGCGGCGGTAGCACCAGCGCGGCCGCGGCGCCGATTCCGATCAGTGACGCGATCGCGGTCTGCGGATTGGCGCGCATCGTCACCGTCATCCACGCCACGGCAAAGACGAGCAGCGTGATGACGAGCGCGGAGCGGTTCTCTTTCGTTTCATCAAGCAGAGCGGCGGCGACGAGGAAGATCGCCAAGAGATCGCTCTCGATGGCCAATAGCCAGCCGACGTAATTCAGCGAAAGGACGAACGCCGCGGCGCCAACGAACGTCAGCTCGAGCGCGAATGGGATCAGCTCTTTCGTCGCATATGCGAGAACGAGCGCGACGATCGTTGCCCCGGCGACCGCGATCCATGCCGGTATCTGTAGCGCGTACGTACGCGCCACGATCAACATCGCCAGGCTGAACGCGGCGAGCAGAATCGCGGCGGCGATGGCGCCGAGGACGTGGAAGCGCGTGACTGCCTCGGCGATGATCGGGTAGCCGATGGCGGCTGCCGCGGCTATGTGAACGATGGCGGGTGTGCGACGTCCCTTCTTTGCGGCGAATGCGGCGGCTCCGATCCAGGCAATGGCGTAGGCGAGGCCGAGTGCGATGCCGATCCGCGGATTCAGCGCGGTCGATTCCGTCGCGGCTCGCAGCAGGAACGCTCCGCCGAGGATGAGGATCGCTTTGCCGGTCAGCGCGAGGACGTTTTCACGCGGAGGCGCGGAGACGCGGAGGGGTTCCGGCGGCGGAGGCTCGTGGATCGCGAGGCGGTGCTCGATCACACGCAACCGTTCGTCGATCGCGTCAAGGCGCTGCGTGACGTCCATGTGTCAGGCAAGCATCGAAAGGAGTCGCGTGGCTGTGTCGCGACGCACAATCGACGGTGATCCGGCGCACCACTGCTCCTCTGTGACGCGCGCTCTCATGCCGTGTCCGCGTCACACAGGAGCGAAGATCGATGGATGGTTCGGCCCCTCTCCCACGGCGGCGGTTTCTGAATTGGTTCCTCGGCACGTCGTTCGGCGCGCTCGTCGCCGCCGTCATCTATCCGATCGCGCGCTTCGCCAGCCCGCCGCGAATTCCTGAGGCGACTACGAATCAGGTCGAAGCGGGCGACGTCTCCGACGCGGCCTTCTCGCAGAAGGGATTCAAGATCATCCGCTTCGGCGCGGAGCCGGTCATCCTGTTGAAGGCAGCCGAGGGTGAGTATCGGGCGTTTTCAGCGACGTGTACGCATCTCGATTGCATCGTCGGATACCAGAAAGACCGCAGCCGGATTTTCTGCAACTGCCACGGCGGCGCGTACGACCTGAACGGCCGCAACGTCTCCGGCCCGCCGCCGCGGCCGCTCACTGCATACAAAGTGAACCTGGTGGCGAAAGGATCCGAGCCGGCGAAGATCGTCGTCTCGAAGGCGTAGCCGCCGATGTTCGCGCGCGCCCGCAGTTGGCTCGACGACCGCCTCGGCCTCTCCACGATCACCGAGTTCGCGTCGCACAAGACCGTCCCCGTCCATCGCTACAGCGTCTTTTACTACCTCGGCGGGATGACGCTGTTCTTCTTCCTCGTGCAGGTCTGCACCGGCGTTCTGCTGATGCTCTATTACCGGCCGTCGTCGAACGAAGCGTTCGAATCGGTCGAGTTCATCATGACCGTCGTTCCGTTCGGATGGCTGATCCGCTCGATCCATTCGTGGTCGGCGAATCTGATGGTGTTCTTCGCCGTCGCGCACATGGTCAGCGTCTTCTTTCTGAAGGCCTATCGCGGCCCGCGCGAGCTGACGTGGGTCAGCGGCGCGCTGCTTCTGTTCTTGATCATGGGCTTCGGATTCTCCGGCTATCTCCTGCCGTGGAATCAACTGGCGTTCTTCGCCACGAAAGTGGGGACGGACATCGCCGGCGTCGTGCCGGTGGTCGGCGGATGGATGGTGCGCCTCCTGCGCGGCGGCGATCGCGTTTCCGGCGGAACGCTGTCGCGTTTCTACGGCTGGCACGTGGCTCTGCTGCCTGCGATCACGACGGTGATCCTGGTCGTTCACCTCGCGCTGGTGCAGGTGAAAGGGATGAGCGTTCCGGCGGCGTGCGACGAGGAATCGAAGCGCCGGCCGCCGATGAAGTTCTTTCCGCACTTCGCGCTGCGCGATCTCTCCGGCTGGATCTTCGCCCTCGGCGTCCTCGCGGCGCTGGCCGCGCTTTTCCCGTGGGAGCTCGGCGAGAAGGCGGATCTCTTCGCGCCGGCATACGAAAACATCCGCCCCGAGTGGTACTTCGTCTTCATGTTCCAGACGCTGAAGCTCGTGCCGGGCGGCGAGATCGCCGGCATCGAATACGAGGCCATCCCGATCGTGCTCTTCGGCGCGGCCGGACTGCTGCTGGTGCTGATCCCGTTCCTCGACCGCGGCGCGCAGCGCACGGGCCGAAGCAAAGGATGGACGATCGGCGGCGTGGCGGCGCTGTTGTTCGCCCTCGGCATGACGTGTTGGGGCTATTCATCACTTTTACCGTTATACGTCGTCCTGATCAGCGGGCTGCTGCTCTCACTCCTGGCCTTCATCACCCGCGGCAGCAGAAATCCGGAGGGGCGATGAGAATCAAACTGCTTTTCGCTGCGATCGCGATGTTCGCGGTTAGCGCGATCGCCGCGCCTCCTCCGCCGAAAGCCGTTCGCGAAACGTCGTGCATTCACTGCCACGGCGGCGAGCTGTTCGACGATGCCGGCAAAGCGAAGGTGCGGCACTTCGGCATCGACGTCCATTCGACCGTCGGACTCTCCTGCCACGACTGCCACGGCGGCAATCCCGATCCGAAACTCGGCGACGACGTCGGCGGCGCGATGGATCCGAAGTTCAAGCCGAATCCGTACGTCGGCGCGCCGAAGCGGCAGGACATCCCCGAATTCTGCGGACGCTGCCATTCGTCCGCGGCGTACATGAATCGCTTCAATCCCGCCGCGCGCGTGGACATGGTGAGCGAGTACTGGAGCAGCCATCACGGCCAGAAACTGCGCAGCGGCGTGACCGATGTGGCGACGTGCATCGACTGCCATTCCGTTCACGACATCCGCCGCAAAGGAAATCCCGATTCGCCGGTCTATCCGACGAACGTGGCTAAGACCTGCAGCAAGTGCCACTCCGATCCGAAGCGGATGCAGGCAAACGGACGCAATCTCCCGGTCGACCAATACGCGCGCTGGAGCCAGAGTGTTCACGCGAAAGCGCTGCTCGAAAAAGGCGACCTGACCGCGCCGACCTGCAATGATTGCCACGGCAATCACGGCGCCGCGCCGCCGGGAATCGGCAGCATCCGCTTCGTCTGCGGAAGTTGTCATGCGCGCGAAGAGGATCTGTTCCGCGCCAGTCCGAAATCCGCCGGCCTCGAACAACACAATCAATTTCTCGCCGCGGCGCCCGACGGTAAGTGCGGCACCTGTCACGACGACAAGCGCGCGGCGCTGCAGTACACGCAGCTCAGCTCCTGCCTGGTTTGCCACGGCAATCACTCCGTGGTCCGTCCGACCGTCGCCATGCTCGGCGCGCTTCCCGATACGCCGTGCGCGTTCTGCCACGAAGGCGTCGGACCGCTGGCCGGATTCGTCGCGGAGCCGAAGGCGAAGGCCGAGCACTTCCAGCAACTGCGCGGCACGCTGATCGCGGCCGCGGACAAACTTCATCTCCAGGGCGACGAACGATTCGACTGGCTCGTCGACCAGGCTCTCAACCTTCCCACTCACCGTCTCCCATCATCCTCGGACGGAAAGGTGCAACTGCGTCCCGAGTTCGCGCGGCTGTTCGAGAAGTTCCGCATCGGCAAGACGCACTACACCTATCGCGATCCGGCCACCGGCCACGATGTGAAGGTCTCCGTGCGCCGCTGCACCGACTGTCATGTCGTCGCCGGCCAGGGCCTCTCCACCTCGCAGGGGCTACTCGCCGGCACGCGCGAAGTGACGAGCATGATCGCCCGCTCCGAGCGCATCCTCCTGGCCGCGCAGCGCGGCGGCGTGGAAGTGCGCGCGGTGCGTCCGGAGCTGGACGCCGCGGTCGACAATCAGATCGAGCTCGAGGCGCTGGTCCACACCTTCAACCCCGCGGGCGCATTCGCCGACAAGAAGAAGGAAGCGTTGCAACACGCCCACGCCGCGCTCGAAGCCGGCCAGCATTCCCTCGACGAACTCGCCTACCGCCGCCGCGGCCTGCTCATCGCGCTAGCGGTGATCGTGGCCGCGCTCGTGGCGCTGGCGCTGAAGATCCGGCAGGGGTAGGTTTTGCTTTTCTCCGCGCCTCCGCGGCTCCGCGTGACAAACCTTTTTCACGCCGAGACGCGGGGACGCGGAGAAGCTGCAACCGCGACGCACGCGAGCGCCTGCGCGAGGTCGGCGAGGAGGTCGTCGAGGTCTTCGCAGCCCGCCGAAAGGCGGACCAGGCCGGCGGTGATGCCTTGACGTCGCTGCTCCTCGACGGGCACGCCTTTGTGCGTCATCGAGGCGGGGTGTTCGATGAGGGACTCGACGCCGCCGAGGGAGACGGCGAGCGTGATCATGCGGACGTTGTTCATCAGGATGCGGCCCGCTTCGGTGCCGCCGCGGAGCTCGAAGGCGATCACCGATCCGGGGCCCGACATCTGCCGTTGCGCGAGCTCGAATTGCGGATGTGACGGAAGTCCGGGGAAGCGCACCCACGCAACTTCCTCGTGGTGTTCGAGCCAGCGGGCGATGGCGATGGCGTTCTGCTGCGCGCGTTCGACGCGCATGCCGAGCGTGCGGATGCCGCGCAGGACGAGCCACGATTGATGTGGGTCGATGGTCAGGCCGAACATGATCGCGGCGTCGCGCAGCACGCCCAGCATGATCGGATCGCGGGCGATCACGATTCCGGCGATGACGTCGCTGTGGCCGTTGAGCGATTTCGTCATCGAATGCAGGACGACGTCCGCGCCGAACGTGATGGGACGCTGCAGATGCGGGCCGGCGAAGGTGTTGTCGACGACGAGCGGAATGCCGGCTGCGCGCGCCGTCGCGGATGCCGCGGCGAGATCGACGAGATCGAGCGTCGGATTGGCCGGCGTCTCGACGTAGATCAGCCGCGTCTCGGGACGGATCTGCTCCGCGAGCGCGATGCTGTCGGTGGCGGGAACGAATGTCGACGTGACGCCGAGGCGGAAAAAGTAGCGCGTCAGCAGCGTGCGCGTGGCGCCGTAGAGCGGATCGGTGCAGACGACGTGATCGCCGTTGCGAAGCAGCGCCAGAAAGACGGTGCTGATGGCCGCCATGCCGGTGGCGGTGGCGATGGCGCCGCATCCTTCTTCGAGATCGGCGACGCACGATTCGAGCGCCTGAACGGTCGGATTGCCCATCCGCGTGTAGATCGGACCGGGCGACGTTCCCGCGAAACGCGCGGCTCCCTCTTCAGCGGACGGAAACGCGAATGTGGAGCTCTGGTAGATCGGCACCGAAACCGCGCCGCGATGCGCAGCCGGATCGAGACCGCCGTGGATTGCTTTGGTGTGGAGATGATTCGCGTAGTTCGCCATTCGGCGATTGTGGGTTCAAGCGAACGCGCGGTTGGATGTCGCGCGACACAGACGCGTGTGATGAATCGCACTCCGCGGCTCCGCGTGAGAAAGCTTTTCACGCGGAGACGCAGAGACGCGGAGGGGAGAACCGTTACTTTTTCGCGAGGCCGCGGATATACGCCACGAGCGAGGAGATGTCGGCGACGCTCAGCTTGTCTTTGTACGCGGGCATCTTGCCCTTGCCGTCGCTGATGATTTTCTGCAGGTCGGTGTCGGACTGCTTCTGCACGTCGGCCGAGCGAAGGTCGCGGACCTTCATCGCTTTGCCGACCGCGGTGGCGCCGGCGCCGTCGGGGCCGTGGCAGCTCGCGCATTTCGCTTTGAACGTCTCCGGCGCACCGGGCGCGGCGGCAAAGGCGACGGTCGAGGCGAGCATGAAGAGGGTAATCATCGAGACGATGGTGAGTTTGCGAGTCATAGGAATCTCCTTCTGTTCGACGACACAGTAACGCAAAACGGCGCCAGCTCACGCTGGCGCCGCTCACCGGGAAATGTGATGACTGCTACTGCTTCGCCTGGATCGTGGTCGGGTCGTTGGTTTTCATGTCGATCATCGATGCCGAGGAGATGATGTTCGTCCCCTTCACCACGGTCACCGTCGCGAAGCCCCAATCGACGTCGGGTGCATTCGCGCGGTTCTTGAACGGCTCGATGTCCTGAAGGCCGGAGCCCGCTTTGATCGTCAGGTTGTAGGCGGTCAGCGACTTGCCGGACGAATCGAAGAGATTGACGGTGACCTGCGCGTCGGTCGTGCCGCCGTTGGTGACGACGAGGTTCGACCGGAAGGCGTTGGTTTTCTGGCGCAGGCCGATCAGGCTGATGGTCTGGCCGGCGGAATAGCCGAGGTCGGCCACGCGGCCGTCGTAGCTCTGGCCATAGGTGCCGTTATCGGCCTGATTGAAGATGCGGGTGGCCACGAGCAGCGGACGATCGGAGCAAATCTCCAGCGCGCCGATGTTCGATGCGCTCATCGTGGCCGTAAGGTCCTCGAATGCCTTCTGCGAATTGCCGTCGATCGTGCCGGCGGCTTCGAGATCGCCGCTGGCCTGGTGCAGGACGAAGCGCAGCGAGGCGGAGGAAGATTCGAGATTGCGTGCGACGAGATCGGTACGCCACTGGCTGCCGGCGCTGCCGGGCGTGTGGCCGACCATCTCGCTCCAGTAAACGTACTTCGTCTTGCACGACACGGCGCCGGCTCCGTTGCCGAGACCACCGCCGATCGCGGCGGGATTCACGCCGTTGGCCGGCGTCGAAATCGCGGCGGCATTGATCGAGCTGACGGCGAAGAGCGAGACGTCGAGCGCGGAGTTGACGAAGGCCGGATTGTGTACGCCTTTGCTCTTGTCGCTCTCGACCATGAAGTAGTTCCAGCCTGCCTTGCCGAGGGCCGGATCGGCGACGGAGTAGAGCTCGACCGGCGTTCCGGCCGGACGGACCACCTTCACCGTGGCCAGCGAGAGATCGCTGACTTTCGTGCCGCCGGTGAGCGTCACGTTGACGCCTTGGCGGCCATGGCTGGAGATGAACTCGACGCCGGCGATGTCGGAGGCGTTCCTGATCGTCTTCTGGCCATTGAGGTCGATGGCGTTGCCGGCGCGGATCTGCGCCTGCATCAGGTTTTTGATCGACGTCTCCATCTGCGCTTTGAGCGAGGCGAGCTTGGCTTCGACCGGCGCCTGAACCGTCTCTTTGGTGATGTTGCTGTGGCACTTCGTGCAGATGGTGTTGCTGGCGGCGAACATGTGGTTGGTACCGACGTAGGAACCGTCGGCATTCTGGAGCGCCAGCGCGGCCGGCGGATCGGTCGACTCCATGTGGCAGGCCACGCACGAGTCCTGAATCATCGAGTGCAGGCCGCGCGTGCCGACTTTGGTGAAGTAGAGGTTCTGCCCCATGAGGATGTCGGCCTGCGGACCTTCGTGCGGGGCGCGCGTGGCGTCGGCGACGGTGAAGTGCGCATCATCGCGAAGATCGCGGCGGCCGTTGTGGCAGGTCATGCAGATGGCGCCGCTTCCGACATTGGTGGCGCTGAATCCGGCCATGAGCAACGGCGTCTTGCCGGAGACGCGCACTTTGGCGTTGGTGGTCGGTCCGCCCGAGGTCGTGCCGACGTCGTGCGGATCGTGGCACGTTGCGCAGGTCTGCGGATGAACGTCCTCCGCGGTCCAGGTGACGTCGAGATTGGCGGTGCTGAATCCATTGTCCTTCCACTGCACGAATCCCTGCGCGCTATGGCATTTCGCGCACGTCGCATCCGTCCCCTCGGCGATGGCGACTTCGTAGTTGGCGTGACCGGAGAGCTGCCACTGCTGGTAGCGCCCATGCCGCGTCGGTTCCCCATGACACGTTCCGCACACCTCGGACGACAACGTCTTGCGCGAGCCGTCTTTCTTCATGTGCGCGGCGCTGTCCTGCGGGCCATGGCAGTTTTCGCACTGGATGTTGGCCATCCGCGCTGTGGCGGGATAGTTGGCCAGCGTCTTCGACCAGTTCTGCGGATCGCCGTGCGTGAGCAGATCGGTGGTGAGGTAGCTGGCAAAATCGGCGGCTTCGTCGATCCCTTTGTTGGTTACGGCCTTGGCGTTGAAGCCGACGGTGTGGCAGGAGATGCACGCCGAGGTGTAGTGGCCGCCGGGCGTGTTGATGTTCTGCGTGAAGATCTCCGCGTGACCCGACTGCGCCCACGGCGTGAAGAGGTCGAAGTGCGGCGTGTTCTTGACGTGGCACTGCGTGCAGGCGGTGTCGACGACCGGACGGCCGGTTGCATCCTGACCGGTGATGATGCCCTTCCAGGTGCCGGCGTGGATGGTCATCGTGACCGGCTTGTTTGCGGTGAGGTCGGTGACGGCGAGTTGGTAGGTGCCGGCGACGTCCGGCGTGAACTCGGGGTTTTGCGTCGTCGGATCGAGAAGCGTGGCGGCCGAGCCGGCCGGCGCAGTCAGCGTCCAGTTGTACGTGGCCTGCTTCTTCGCGTGCAGCAGGACGGGCAGCAGGATGGGAACGTTGCGCGTTCCAGTGGCCGTCTCCCACGGCAGATTGCCGGCCAGCGTGACGGCGCCGTGATATGTGCCGGAGGACGTCGTCACGGCGACGTCGAACTTGATCGCGGCCGCGTCGGCCAGCGCGTGCGGTGAGACGCCGGCGACGACGAAGCGGTTCTGCAGGCCGCCTTCGTAGGCGAGGCTGGCGGGCATGTTGGCGGGCCGCTGCGCGTCGGTGATCGGCGCCTCTTCGAGCACCGTCATCAACTCTTCGCGAAACAGCTTGCGGCTCGGCATGGCCACGGCGATGGTGTCGGACGTGTCGCCGCCGAGGATGGCTTTGACGCCGCCGGTCTGCGTCCACTTGATGCTCTGCAGCGTCGAGCCGTCATTGATGACGACCTTCGCTTTCGCGGTGACCGTCGCGCCGGGTACCGGATCGCCGGTGACGCTCATCGTGACGGTAACCGGCGTTGCGGCGAATGTGATGCCCGCGATTCCCGCGAGCAGAATTGCCGCGATGAGGGCGAGCGGAGGGTGATGGTGATGCTTTCTCTTCTCCATGACGCTTCTCCTTTGTGCTGGAGCTCACATTGCGTTCGAAGAGGAAAGAAAGCAGTCGAGGTGGTCACGCATGCCGGGTGCGGCGAGTCACTGGTCGAAGTGTGTGTTTGTCGTCACGAGGAGGTGCGGGCGTAGGGCAGACGTCCTCGTCTGCATCCGGCGGGCGTCTCGCCGGACGGTGGTTTCCGTGAATTCCTCACAGGCTGCAATTGAAGCCCGGAAACCCCCGCCGGGCGAGGACGCCCGGCGGATGCAGACGAGACGTCCGCACTACGCTTCTACGCGTGGATGTGCGAGACGGCGGTCTTGCGATTCCAGTAGGACACCGCCAGCAGGAAATCGGCGACGTTCGTCGAGGCGAAGGTCGGCGCCAGGTCAGACGGCGCGAGGATTCCGACGACCTTGCCTTCATCGTCGACGACCGGAAGCCGGCGGATCTGCTGCGCTTCCATCAATTCGATCGCAGCCTGAACGTCTTCGTCCTGCCCGATCGTGTAGACCGTCTTCGTCATCACGTCGCGGATCGGCGTCGTGGCCGGATTCTTTCCGGCGGCGACGGCGCGGCAGGTGATGTCGCGGTCGGTGACGACGCCGACCAGTTTCGAAGAATCGCAAACGGGGATGAAGCCGCAGTCGTGTTCGGCCATCGTGCAGGCCACCGTGTCGAGAAAGTCGCCGGAGTTGCACGAAATCGGCGAGACGGTCATCGCATCTTTGATCAGCATGAGCGTGTCCTCCGCTGAACATTGATAGAGCCGGATGACCTTCCTCGGAAGGAGACAGGTCACCCGGCTCGCGGTGTGCGGATCACACCCTTCGGTTCATCACACCGTCATCGCCAGCTCTTCGTTCAGAGTCTCGATGTTGCGGACGGTGTTGCCGGCGTAGACCTGGCGCGGACGATTGATCTTGGTCTTGTCGTCGTCGACCATCTCTTTCCACTGCGCGATCCAGCCCGGAAGACGGCCGAGGGCGAACATGACTGTGAACATGTTCGTGGGGATGCCCATGGCGCGATAGAGGATGCCGCTGTAGAAGTCGACGTTCGGATAGAGCTTGCGTTCGATGAAGTACGGATCGGTGAGGGCGATCTGTTCGAGCTCGATGGCAGTGTCCAGCAGCGGATCGCGCATGCCGAGGGACGCGAGGACTTCGTCGGCGGCCTTCTTCAGGATCGTCGCGCGCGGGTCGAAGTTCTTGTAGACGCGGTGGCCGAATCCCATCAACTTGAAGCCGGAGTCCTTCTGCTTCGCGCGCTCGACGAACGCGCGCGGGCTCTGTCCCGACTCGCGAATCTGTTGCAGCATCTCGATGACCTGCTGGTTCGCGCCGCCGTGCAGCGGCCCCCAAAGCGCGCAGATGCCGGCGGAGATCGAGGCGAATAGATTGGCGCCGCTGCTGCCCACCATGCGCACGGTCGACGTGCTGCAGTTCTGTTCGTGGTCGGCGTGCAGGATCAGCAGCAGATTGAGAGCGCGGTCCACCGCCGGCGACACCACATAATCCTCGGCGGGGACGGCGAACATCATGTGCATGAAGTTCTGTGTGTACGTCAGGTCGTTGCGCGGATAGATGAACGGCTGGCCGACCGACTTTTTGTACGAGAACGCGGCGATCGTTTTCGCCTTCGAGAGCAGGCGGATGATGTTCAACTCGCTGTCGTCGTTGTTCGGGTAGTAAGCAGAGAGCGACGCCACCATCGCGGAAAGAATGGCCATCGGATGCGCCGAGGGCGGGAAGCCTTCGAAGAACTTCTTCATGTCCTCGTGAATGAGGCTGTGCCGCGTCAGCTTTTCGTCGAACGCGATCAGTTCCGCCGGCGACGGCAGATTTCCGTGGATGAGCAGGTAGCAGACTTCGACGAACGTCGACTTGCGCGCCAGCTCCTCGATCGGATAGCCGCGATAGCGAAGGATGCCTTTCTCGCCGTCGATGAACGTGATCGCGCTGGCGCAGGATCCGGTGTTCGCGTAGCCGGGATCAAACGTGATCGCGCCGGTTTTCGCGCGCAGCGAAGTGACGTCGATGGCCGTCTCTCCTTCGCTCCCTTCGATGACCGGCAGTTCGTATTCTTTTCCTTTCAACAGCAGCGTGGCAGTGCTCATCGTTCGTTCCTTTCGTTGATGTTGGCGCGGCTACAGGATGGCTGTGCCGGCGAGACCCATGCGGGTTGCGGTTTCGAAGACGGTTTTGGCGACGGCCTGATGGACGCCGCGGTCGAGGCATGACGGGACGACGTCGCCCGGCGCGGCGAGCGACGCGATCGTTTCCGCGGCGGCGATCAGCATCTCGGTCGTGATCGCGCTGCTGCGCGCCTGCAGCGCCCCGCGGAACAAGCCCGGAAACGCCAGCGCGTTGTTGATGGAACGGCCGTCGCCGGCGAACGCCGCTCCTGCGCCGCGCGCGTCCGAGGGAAAAATCTCCGGCTTCGGATTCGTGAGCGCGAAGATGACCTGGCCTTTGCGCACGGCGCGCGCATCGATCAGTCCTGGACATCCTGTCGCGGCGATGACGATGTCCGCCTCGGCCATGATCGTGTCCATGTCCGACGCGATCGCGCCCGCGGCCGCAACGCGCCGGACTGCGTCCGCCGAGGTGTCGGCGACGAGAACTTCGCCCACGCCGTACGAAACCGCGAGTTTGGCAATGGCGCTGCCGGCGGCGCCTAGTCCGATCATGCCGGCGCGCGAACGTTTCAGGTCGCGATCGGTGAGGCGGCAGGCGTTGATGACCGCGGCCAGCGTCACGGTGGCCGTTCCGTGCTGGTCATCGTGCATGACCGGCTTGCGCAGGAGCCGGCGCAATTCGTCTTCGATGACATAGCAATCGGGGATGCGGATGTCCTCGAGGTGAATGCCGCCGAACGTGTGCGAAATGCGCATCACGGTGTCGACGAACTCCATCGGGTCGAGCGTGTCGATGAGGATCGGCGTGGCGCTGATGTCGACCAGCTCGTCGTAGAGCACGGCCTTTCCTTCCATGACCGGCATGCTCGCCAGCGGACCGATATTGCCGAGGCCGAGGACGCGCGAGCCGTTGGTGAAAATGCCGACGGAGTTGCCGATCGAAGTCAGTTCCCACGCACGCGACGCATCATTGACGATGGCGCGGGAGACGCGCGCAACACCGGGCGTGTAGATGCTGCGCATGTCGGCAAGCTGATCGAGATGCACGCGGCTGGTGGAGTGCAGCTTTCCGCCGCGGTGCGCTTCGAATACGCGGTCGGTGGTCTCCATGACTTCGACGCCGTCGATCTCGCCGATGCACGTCACCACGCGCATCGTCTGTTCCTCGTCGATCGTTTCGATGGTGACGTCGCGCAGCGTGGCTGTCTCGCCGACGTTGATCGTGGAGATATCGCCGATCAATCCTCCCGCCTCGGCGATAGTGTTCGTCAGCCGCGCAAGTTGTCCGGGCCGATGCTCGACCCGCACGCGCAGCACCGTATCGATGACGTGTTCACTCATGAAGGCGAGTGTGCCGAATTGAGAGACGGCGTTTTAGCGCGGCGATCACCGCCGCGAATGACGGCCGTCACAAATTCTTTTTGGTTCACCGGCGGCGTAGCCGCCGTAAGAACCGTAGCCCCCAGCTTTGAGCTGGAGGTTTTCGAGCTTGCGCAAACTCGTGAGCCCGTTTTAACGGGCGAAAGAAGCTTTCTTTCGCCCGCCAAGGCGGGCTCACAAATCAATAGGCATCTCGGTCCCCACGCTTGAAAGCGTGGGCTACGGTCCTTACGCCGGCTTCGCCGACGCGAAGAAGTTTGCTCGCGTCCAGCGCAACGCTCAAGAGGCGATGTGATGCTTCAGCACGTCATCCGGATTCCGCGAGAAGAAGACCATCAGCACGGCCGCGGCGGGGATCAGCCACTGCCACACTTTGACATCCGGAAGATCCTGGGTCATGTAGATCTGAACGCCGTAAACGATCGGCAGCACCATCAGCACGATCAAGCCTGTCCAGAAAAGCATTCTGCGCATGAGAGCCTCCTTGAGAGCGTCATCTTGCGTTCGCCGCGATCACGCGACGATGAGGAGCCGCACAAAAGGCATTGACGCGCGTCACATGACGCCGTGATTGCGGCCACCGCCGGCCTTGCGCATGCCGCGCGATCGTTCGCGCACGATGAATGACGAAACTCCGTTCGTTCCCCGAGGAGCCGTGGCGTTCTTTGTGGCCATGATGGCGTTTTATGTTGCGTTCTGGGCGCTGCTGGCCGCGGTCATGGTGGCGAGGCGTTGACGATGGGCCGCCTCGGCATCGAACGCCGCATCCTTACCGCCGCCGCCGTCTTCGTCCTTACGCTCGCCGGCGTCATCGCGCTGAGCGTGAAACAGTTCGGCATCGGACTTCCGACCTGCCTGACGGACGTACGTCCGTTCCTCGAAGGCAAAGTCATCGATCAAGCCCCGAAGCGATACGAGATTCATTACGTCGCCCGCATGTGGCGATTCGAGCCGGCCGAAATTTCGCTCCGTCCCGGCTCGACCGCGGACATCTACCTCAGCACTGCCGACGTCACGCACGGCATGCAGATCGTCGGCACGAACGTGAACCTGATGGCCGTTCCCAGCGCGGTGAACTATGCGCGCGTCACGTTCGACAAAGCGGGCGACTACCTCGTGGTCTGCAACGAGTACTGCGGGATTCAGCATCACAACATGGCCGCGCGGATTCACGTCACCGACAAGATCGCGGCGGCTGTGGCGCCGCCGCCGGCGGTGCTCGCGGGCGGACGCAAAGTCCTCGAAGACCAGGGCTGCACGGCCTGCCATTCGCTCGACGGCAGCACGTCGATCGGCGGCACGTTCAAGGGCCTCTACGGCCGCGAGCGCGAGCTGGCGAACGGCACGACGGTCACCGCCGATGAAGCCTACATCCGCGAATCGATCGAGAAGCCCGACGCGAAGATCGTGAGAGGCGTCGAGCCCGGAATGCCGCAGTTGCCCGTTTCACCCGACGACGTGAACGCGATCGTCGCGTACCTGAAGACGCTGCAGTAGACCGAGGAAATGAACATGCGATCCACTGCACTTCCGTATACGCGCATCGACGTCGAGCCGGGACTTCGAAAGATCATCCTCTTCGAGATCCTCTTTCCGATGCTCCTGCTCATCCTCGGCATCGCCATGGGATTCCTGCAGGTGCTCTTCCGCGCCGGCATCATCCGCTCGCAGAGCTTTCTCGGCATCGAGTACTACCAGGGGTTGACGCTGCACGGGGCGATCAACGCCGTCGTCTTCACGACTTTCTTCGCGGTCGCATTCGGAAACGCCGTGATCCGCTTCTACCTCGGCAAGCCGCTGTTTCTCGGCTGGTCGTGGACGTCGCTGATCCTGATGACTACGGGCACGCTCAGCGCCGCGCTGCCGATGCTCACCGGCCACGCCAGCGTTCTCTACACCTTCTATCCGCCGCTGAAAGCGCATCCGGCGTTCTACATCGGCCTGGTGCTGCTCGTCATCGGATCGTGGATCGCGTTCTTCAGCTGGATTCCGTTGTATCGCCGGTGGGCGCGCGAACATCCCGACACGAAAGTGCCGCTCGGCGTGATGGGGATCTTCGCCACGTTCATCGTCTGGTTCATCGCAACCGTTCCCGTCGCGATCGAGATCATCGCCCTGCTCATCCCCTGGTCGTTCGGCTGGACGGCGACGGTGAACGTGCCGCTGGCGCGGATGCTCTTCTGGTTCTTCGGGCACCCGCTCGTCTACTTCTGGCTGCTGCCGGCGTACGTGATGTTCTACACGATGCTGCCGAAGCTGTCGGGCGGAAAGCTCTACTCCGATTTCGCCGGCCGCTTCACGTTTCTCTGGCTGGTGGCCTTCTCCGCGCCGATCGGAATCCATCATCAATATATGGAGCCGGCCATCAGCACGACCTGGAAGGCGGTGCACGCGCTCTTCACGCTGCTCGTGGCGATCCCGAGCCTCGTCACCGCGTTCACGCTCGCGGCGTCGATGGAGCACGGCGCGCGGAAGAATGGCGGTGCGGGCCTCTTCAGCTGGTGGCGCAAGCTGCCGTACCTCGATACCGAGCGCTGGATGTTCGGCTACCTCTTCGCCGGCCTCGTGCTCTTCATCCCGGGCGGCATCACCGGCATCATCAACGCGTCGTACAACCTCGACACGGTCGTGCACAACACGTCGTGGATGCCGGCGCACTTTCATCAGACCGTGGCCGGGCCGGTCTTCCTGGCGTTCATCGGCGGAAGCCTGATGCTGCTGACGATGCTGACCGGACGCGAGGTGGCGTTCAAACGGATCAACGTCTGGGTTCCGTATGTGTGGGCGCTCGGCATCCTCGTTTTTTCGACGGGCCTCTTTTACGGCGGCATCCTGGGCGAACCACGCCGCACGAACCTCGGGCTGTCGTACGCGAATCCATCGTCGCCGCTCTACCGCGCCGACTGGCAGTTCTCGCGCGTGGTCGGCGCGATCGGCGGCACGATCATGGCCACGGCCATGCTGCTCTACTTCATCGTCTTCATCGGAACGTTGCTGAAGGCGAAGACCGCGCAGCCGACACTCGAGTTCCCAGTCTCCGAGCCGTATCACGATGAGGACGTCGCGGCCGTGCAGACCCTGCGGCCGTGGCTCGTCGCGGCGGTGCTGCTTCTCATCCTCGCGTACACGATGCCGTTCGTCGAACTGGCCAAGGGCAAGTACGAGGGCGCGCCGCCGTACGATCCCGCTCGTCCTGTCGCGCAGGTTCGATGAAACCGCTCGTTCTGGCGCTGCTGCTGTTCGCGCCGTCGATGGCGTACGGCACCGGCGCCGTCTCGTCCGAATTCGTGGCCGGCAAGCCGCTGCCGATCATCGACGTCATCGACGACGCCGGCCGCGTGCGATCGACCGCGGAGTGGAAAGGCATTCCGACCATCCTCGCGCCGATGTACGCCCGCTGCCCGGTGGCCTGTCCGCTCATCGCCAGCGCCTTGAAGCGCGGCGTCGCGCAATCGTCCGCCGCGCCGTCGACCTATCGCGTCGTCCTCTTCTCCTTCGACCCGCACGACACGCCCGCCGATCTGCGCCACTTGCGCGAACGCGAAGGGATTCCGCTGTCGTGGACCGTCGCCACGGCCGCACACCCCGGCGACGCCCGCCGCATGCTCGACGCCATCGGCTATCACTACGGCGAGATCGGCGGCTACTTCACGCACCCGAACGAAGTCATCGCCCTCACTCCCGATCTGAAAACCGCGAAAGCGCTGATCGGAACCAACTACGACGTCGACGATCTCCTCGCCGCCGCCCGCGGAAGCCGCGACTGGATCGGCCGCTACGGCGGATGGATGCTGGCCCTGCTTCTGCTGGCGTTGCTGCTGTCGGCGATTCACCTCGTGACGCTCTTCACCGCCCGCCCGAGAACGGTTTCACGCGGACAACGCGGAGAGGCGGAGAAAACCAATCCCTCCGCATCCTCCGCCTCTCCGCGTACTCCGCGTGAACCGTCCCCGCCCGTGAACATTGACGTGTGCGGAATCGCACACGCACTCGTACCCGAGCGCACCTCCATCGATTTGCGACACGCCTACATTCCTCTCGGTCCTCACCGAACCACGTGACTGAAGGAGAGCGCATGAGCGTGCATCCCCCCCATCCGACCATCGACGAACAACTCCGGAGATCCGGCAGCAGCCGGCGTCAGTTCCTCACCCTTTGCGGAAAGCTGATGGTCGCCGCGCCGTTCGGTCTGGCCATTACGAACTTCATCAGCCCGGATGCGGTTGCCGGTGTCATTGGAAAAGCGCGGCGGCCGTCGGTGATCTGGCTGCACATGCAGGACTGCACCGGTTGCACGGAAACGCTCCTGCGCACCTCGGAACCCGATTTGGCCTCGCTGATTTTCGACGTCATCTCGCTCGACTACCACGAGACCGTCATGGCCGCGTCGGGCACGGATGCCGAAGCGGCGTTGAAGGATGCCATGGCCCAGAACGACGGCAAGTACGTGCTCGTCGTCGAAGGATCGATCCCCACCGGCGAAGCAGGAACGTATCTCAAGATCGCCGGAAGGAAAGGAACGGAGTTACTCGCGAACGTCTCTGCGCACGCCGCCGCTGTAATCGCCATCGGTTCCTGCGCCTCCTGGGGCGGCATCCCATCGAGCGGTCCGAATCCAACCGGTGCCGTCGGTGTCGACGCGCTGGTGAAGAACAAGCCAGTCGTGAATCTTCCCGGCTGTCCGCCCAATCCCTACATCCTCCTCGGAACCATCCTCGAGTACGCGACGACCGGCAAGCTGCCGAAACTCGATGCGCTGGGCCGGCCGTTGTTTGCCTACGACCGGCTCATTCACGATCACTGTCCGCGGCGAGCGCATTTCGACGCGGGCCGCTTTGCCGCGCAGTTCGGTGACGATGCTCATCGGAACGGCTGGTGCCTCTACAAGCTCGGATGCAAGGGGCCGGTCACTCACGCGCCGTGTTCGACGCGGCACTTCAATGAAGTCGTCGATGCCTGGCCGATCGGAATCGGGCATCCCTGTTTCGGCTGCGCCGAGAAATCGGTCGGATACACGATCCCGCAATTCACCCTCGCGCCGATCAACGATCCAAAGCCGACGTCCATGTATCCGCCCATCTCCACGCCGCGCGGGATCGTGGAAGCCGCCTCCGCCGGAACCGCCGGTGTCGTCGGGGGCATCCTCCTCGGTGCGGGCTATGTCGCCGCACGCAAGTTCCCTTCCTCGCCGCCACCGCCTGCGCCACCTTCTTCTTCCGGCGATGAGGTGGTCTCCGATACAGGAGCCGAGTCGTGACCCTCACGCGACGCGACGTCTTCCGTTCGATCGGCTGCGGTTCGCTTGCTGCCGTCGCAGCGGCGGTTCCGCTCGCGGCTTCGCCCGCGAATGCGAAGGCCGATGATCTCGGACTGCTGTACGACGCTACGGTCTGCATCGGTTGCAAGGCTTGCGTCGGAGCCTGTGCCTCGGCCAACGGACTGGAGCCCGACACCGCACTCTCCGGTGGTATCTGGCAGATGCCCACCGATCTGAACCCGCAGACCAAAAACATCATCAGCGTGTATCACTCGGACGATGGCCTCGAAGCGTCGTTCATGAAACGGCAATGCATGCACTGCGTCGATCCGGCGTGTGCCTCGGGCTGCCCGTTCGGCGCTTTGTCAAAAGGAAAATTCGGCATCGTGGAGTGGAATGGCAACCTCTGTATCGGTTGCCGCTACTGCGAGATCAGTTGCCCCTTCGACGTGCCGCGCTTCGAGTGGACGAAATTCAACCCGAAGATCGTGAAGTGCGAGTTATGCCGTCATCGGCTCGCCAAGGGAGGCCAGCCGGCGTGTACGGAGGTCTGTCCCGTCGGCGCGGTCATCTTCGGCACGCGCGTCCAACTGCTGCAGGAAGCGCATCGGCGCATCGCCGCGCATCCCGGCAAGTACTACCAGGACCGTGTCTACGGCGAGCACGACCTCGGAGGAACGCAGGTGATCTACCTGTCGCATATCCCATTCGAAAAGCTGGGATTGCCCGAGACCGGCAACGAGTCACCGGCGCACTACGGCTCGAAAGTGCATTCGGTCATCTACAAAGGGATGGCCGTTCCGGTGATGGTCTATGCCGGACTTGCCGCGTTGATGCGCCGCCGCTTCCGGATCCATGAGGAAGAAGCCCGTGCCGAAGAAGAAAAGACGGGCAGACAGGAGCAGCTATGAGCGTCGCACGATGGCAGCACGCCACTCCCGTCAACAAGCCGCTCGTTACGGCACCATTCGTGTTCTTTTCGTCATTAGCGGTCATCGCGCTGGCTCTCTCTGCCAAACGCCTCCTCGGCGGATTGGCCTTCACCGGCATGAACGATGACTATGCCATCGGCGTCTGGAAGACCTTCAACGTGATGGTATTGACGGCGCTCGGATCATCGGCGCTCGCTGTCGGTCTGCTGACGTGGGTCTTCAACCAGAAGCAATTCCACGTGATCATGCGCGCCTCGCTCTCATCGAGCCTGCTGTTCTACGGCACCGGCATGTTCGCGCTCGGTTTCGACGTCGGCCGGCCGTGGAACTTCTACAACGTCGTGCTCCCCTGGCGCTGGAACCTCCATTCCGCGCTGCTCGAGGTCTCGGTCTGCATGACCGCGTATGTATCCATCTTCCTTTTGTACGAGAACCTGCCGCAGGTTCTTCCGGAACGGTGGGTCCGCCGCATCAAACCAGCCTATCCCTACATGGTGGCGATGGCGTTTCTCCTGCCGATCATGCATCAATCCTCGCTTGGATCGCTGATGGTCCTCGCGGGAGCGAAGGTCCATCCGCTCTGGCAGACCCAGATGTTGCCGGCGTTCTATCTGATGCAGGCGATCATCTGCGGCTTCGCCTCGATGATCGTTCTGCTCATGGTGAGCTGCCTGGCGTGGGACCGTGCGCTGGACATCCCGATTCTTGGCGGGTTGTCGCGCTTCATGGCCTGGGGATCGATCGGCTTCGTGATCGCGCGCTTTCTCGACGTCGTCGTGCGGGGCCAGCTGGCCCTGGCGTTCCAACCCACCTGGTACGCCGTTCTTTTCCATGCGGAAAATCTCTTCGTACTGGTGCCGGCCCTCGTGCTCTTCAACGAACGGTTGCGTCTGAGTCCGCGCATTCTTTTCGTCGCCGCCGTGCTCACGGCGATCGGCGGACTGACCTACCGCTTCTCGCCGACCACCTTCGCCTTCCGCTACGGCAGAGCTTCGATCTACTTCCCCTCGCTCGCCGAGCTCCTGATGTGTCTCGGATACATCGGCCTGGCAGTCGCGCTCTTCATCGTCGCTGCTCGACGGTTCGCCATTCTTCCCGACCGAATTCACGACTGAGGACAACACCATGATCGCAACGGAAAAGAGAATCACGATCGACCCGATCACCCGTATCGAAGGCCATCTTCGTATCGACATCGAGGTCGATCAGGGGAAGGTGAACAAGGCCTGGGCTTCCTCGACGATGTTCCGCGGAATCGAGCGCATCCTCCTCGGGCGCGATCCGCGCGAGGCGTGGCTGTTCACGCAACGCTTCTGCGGCGTCTGCACCACCGTCCACGCATTGGCCTCGGTGCGCGCCGTCGAAGATGCGCTCAACCTGCCCATCCCGATCAACGCGCAATACATCCGCAATCTGATCCTGATCGCGCACGCGCTGCACGACCACATCGTCCACTTCTACCATCTCTCCGCGCTCGACTGGGTCGACGTCACGCAGGTGCTGAAAGCGGATCCGGCGAAGGCGTCGTCGATCGCTGAAAGCCTCTCCGACTGGCCGAACAACTCGGCCAAAGAGATGGCCGCGGTGAAGATGAAAGTCAAAGGCCTCGTCGACAGCGGCCAGCTCGGGCCGTTTGCTCATGGGTATTGGGGACATCCGGCCATGAAGCTGCCGCCCGAGGTGAACTTGATCGCCGTTGCGCATTATTTGCAGGCTCTCGAATATCAGCGCTACGCGAATCAGGTCGTGGCCATGCTCGGCGGCAAAACGCCGCACATCCAGAATGTCGCCGTCGGAGGGGTGGCAAACGCCATCAATCTGGAGAGCGAGGCGGCCCTCAATCTCGACCGGCTGTACTCGATGAAAGCGCTGCTCGATAAGGTCGTCTCGTTCGTTCAGAACGTCTACGTCCCCGACGTCTGCGCCGTGGCGGGCTTCTATCCCGACTGGTTCAGCTACGGATCGGGCGTCACGAACTACCTCTCCGTCCCCGATCTCCCGCTCGACGAAGCGAGCACGAAGTACGACCTCCCCGGCGGCTTCATCCCCAACGGCGACCTTTCCAAGTTTCACCCCATCACCGGCCAGAAGGATCCGTACTGGCGCAAGGCGGTCACCGAGGACAGCGAGCACGCCTGGTACAAGAGCGGCGGCCCGCTCCATCCTTGGAAAGGCGAGACCGATCCGGAATTCACCGACTGGAAGGAAGACGGCAAATACTCGTGGGTGAAAGCGCCGCGCTTCGAAGGGCAGGCCGCGCAGGTCGGCCCGCTGGCGAACGTGCTGGCCGGTTACGCCTCCGGCAATCCGCTGATGGTGAAGTGGACCGACGCAGCGCTGTCGAAAATCTCCGCGATCGCGAAAGTCAAAGCGACGCCGGCCATGCTGCACTCGACTCTCGGCCGCCACGGCGCCCGCGCCGTCCGCACCGCCGTCCTCTCCGAGCTGGCCGTGAAGCACTGGCAGCTGCTCACCGACAACATTGTCAAAGGCGACTCGGCCATCTTCAATCAGCCGGAGTTCCCGAAAGGGGAGATCGAAGGCGTCGGCTTCCACGAAGCGCCGCGCGGCACACTGTCGCATTGGGTCGTCATCGACAACGGCGCGATCAAGAACTACCAGGCCGTCGTCCCGACGACATGGAACGCCAGCCCGCGCGACAGCAAGGGAACGTCCGGCCCTTACGAGGCCGCGCTCCTCGGCAATCCGATCGCCGACGCCGCGCACCCGCTCGAGGTCCTGCGCACCGTCCATTCCTTCGACCCCTGCATGGCCTGCGCGGTCCACACGTTCGACCCGCAAGGCAACAACGTGGCGAAAGTGAAAGTGCTGTGAAGACCGCCATCTACGGCATCGGCAACATTCTGATGGGCGACGACGGCATCGGCCCCGCCGTCGTCGATTACCTGACGTCGAACGCGATGCTCGATGGCGACGTCACCGTCGAAGACCTCGGCACCCCGTCACTCGATCTCCCCAACTACATGACCGGCTACGACCGCGTGATCTTCATCGACGCCGTCGCCGCCGCCGATCCTCCCGGCACGATCCGCCTCTACTCACGCGAAGAGATCGCCGCCACTCCTCCCGGCATCCGCATCAGCCCCCACGAGCCGACCATCAACGACGCCCTCATCGTCCTCGACTTCGCCGGCGGCGCCCCGAGGGACGTAGTGCTGGTCGGCGTAGTCCCCCAAACCGTCGACGGCGGCATGATGTTGTCCCCCGTAGTCGCGGGCGCGGTTCCGCGGGTAGCCGCGATGGTGATGGATGAAGTAGCGAAACGCTACGCGGCGTAGAAATCGCGGTTCGGCGGTCGGCTCGGCGAAGTTTTGGCGACCTATGGCAGCAAATCCGCGAGGACGACCAGGAGAATCGCGACTTCGTCGAAGTGCTCTTTTTTCCTCGTCACGACTACTACGGAGTACGTTCATCCGCAGATTACGCAGATTTCCGCAGATGAAAACGGACGAAATGCTTGCGCGCCTTAATCTGCGCACATCTGCGTAATCTGCGGATTTGGTTTCTTAGGAGTCGCCGCCCTGCGTCGCGCATCCCCTCCGCGTGACATCCGTCACCGACTCCTGTGTCCGCTGACATCCCTTCATGTTCCTTCGGCGCCTAAGTTAGGCGCACGGGAATCGGACATGAATCTGGGTGGAATCCATATCGAGATCCGCGGGACGGTTCAGGGCGTTGGATACCGGCCGTGGGTGTATCAACTGGCGCGGCGTTTGGACATTCGCGGAGACGTTCGCAACGACTCTCGCGGCGTGTCGATCGACGCGTTCGGCACCTCTGACGCCCTCGACCGGTTCGTCACCGCATTGCGCAGCGACACTCCTCCCGCCGCGCGCGTGCGGTCCGTGACGTACCTGGCGATTCCGTTCGTCAGTCACTCCGCGTTCGCCATCGCCGGGACGATGGCGGGCGCGGAGCGTCATGTCTCGATTCCCGCTGACTTAGCCACCTGCGACGACTGCCTGCGCGAGATGCTCGATCCCGCGGACCGCCGGTATCGGTATCCCTTCATCAACTGCACGAATTGCGGACCGCGCTACTCGATCGTGCTCGACGCGCCGTATGACCGAGGCAACACGTCGATGGCGCCGTTCCGGATGTGTGAGGCGTGCCGAACGGAGTACGAGGATCCGGAAGACCGGCGGTTTCATGCGCAGCCGAATGCGTGTTCCGATTGCGGTCCGCTTCTGACGGCGGTGGACAACCGGCAGCGACAGATCGTCACGCGCGATGCCATCCAGTTTGCTGCGCGTGCGCTTCGCGCCGGCTTCACCGTCGCGCTCAAAGGCATCGGCGGATTCCATATCGCCTGCGACACCACCAGCGGATCGGCCGTGCAGCGGCTGCGCGATCGCAAGCGCCGCGAGCGCAAGCCGCTGGCGGTCATGGTGCGCGATCTAGCGCAGGCCGAGGAAGTTGCGGAGCTGAATGACGTCGAACGGGCGGTGTTGCTGTCGGTTGAACGGCCGATTGTTCTCGCGCGCAGCCGGACCGGATCGCCGCTCGCGTCGCAGGTATCGGGCGCCGTCCCGCTGGTCGGCATCGTCCTGCCGTACACGCCGATGCACCACCTTCTTCTGCGCGATGCCGGTGTGCCGTTGGTGATGACGTCCGGCAATCTCTCCGACGAGCCAATGGTCACGACGAACGCTGACGCGATCGCTCAGCTCGGCCACGTCGCCGACGTCTTCCTGCTTCACAGCCGCGATATCGTCACCCGCGTCGACGACTCCATCGTCCGCGTCATCGACGGCGCGCCCGCTGTACTGCGACGCGCGCGCGGATTTGTGCCGCGGGCGATCGAAACGCCGCGCGCGTTTGCGGAGCCGATTCTCGCCTGCGGCGCGCATCTCAAGAACACCTTCTGCATCGCCACCGGAAACCGCGCGTTCCTCGGGCCGCACATCGGCGATCTCGAAAGCGTGGCCACGCTGCGCGCGTATGAAACCGCCATCGAGCGGATGAAATCGTTCGTCGGGGTCGCGCCGGCGGTGCTCGCGCACGACCTCCATCCCGACTACTTCTCCACGCGATACGCGCTGGCGCAGGAGGGCGTTCGTACGATTGCCGTGCAGCACCATCACGCCCACATCGCCAGCGCGATGGCCGAGCATGGGATCGACGGCCCGGTCGTCGGCGTCGTCTACGACGGCACCGGCTTCGGCACCGACGGAACCTCGTGGGGCGGCGAGATTCTGATCGCCGATTACGAGCACTTCGAGCGCTTCGCCACCTTCCGGCCGATTCCGTTGGCCGGTGGCGACCAGGCCATTCGCCAGCCGTGGCGCATCGCATTGGCGTTGCTCGATGATGTTTTTGACGGCGCGCCGCCGCTGCACGCCATTCCGCTCTTCCGCGAATTCTCCGCGCCGGCCATCGAAGCCGTGCGACGGATGATCGCCCGCCGGTTCAACACCACGCCGGCGCGCGGCGTCGGCCGCTACTTCGACGCCCTCGGCGCCATCGTCCTCGGCTTGGCCGACGCGCGCTACGAGGGCGAAGTCGCCTTCCGATGGAACATGATCGCCGACGACGCGGAGCGCGGCCGCTATCCGATCGTGATTCATGAGGGAGCTGCCCCGTGGGAAATCGATCCGCGCCCGATGGTGAAAGCGGCCGTTGACGATCTCCTGGCCGGACGCTCCGCCGCCACGATCTCCGCGCGATTCCACAACACGCTCGCCGCGGCCACCGCCGAAGTCGCGCGCGCGGCGATCATCAGCAAAGGCGACATGCCGGTCGTGCTGAGCGGCGGCTGTTTTCAGAACGCGTGGCTGGCGGAGTCGGTCATCGATGCCCTTCGGCCCTCCGCGCGCGTGGTGATGAATCGCGACGTCCCCGCCGGCGACGGCGGCATCGCACTCGGACAGGCCTTCATCGCCGACGCGCGGCTTCGTGCCGGAATCGCCGAGTCAGTTGTCGAGGAGGAGCTCGTATGTGCCTAGGCGTGCCGGGGCGTGTCATCGAAGTTCACGATTGCACCGCCACCGTCGACTTCTGGGGCGTGCGCAAGGAAGTGCGTCTGGACATCGTCGACGAGCCGGTCGCGGCGGGCGACTACATCCTCAACCACGTCGGCTTCGCCATCCGCCGCATCGCGCCGGAATCGGTCGCTGAGACGCTCGCGCTCTACGAGATGCTGCTGCGCGAAGGCGAAAACGCCGACGACCTCATGACCGCCGACGTGCGCGCCGAAATCGCGGGGACGGCGTGAGCAACGAACTCCAGTTTCGCGATCCGGCTTTAGCGCGCTCGCTCGCCGCGACACTCGAGCGTCAGATGCGGGAGATCGGACGGCCGGTGGCAGTCATGCACGTCTGCGGCAGCCACGAGCAGGCCATCGCCCGGTTCGGACTGCGCTCGCTCTTCCCGAAATCGCTCGACGTCATCATGGGCCCCGGTTGCCCGGTCTGCGTCACCGACGTCCCGGAAGTCGATGAAGGCGTCGTGCTGGCGCGGCAGGGCGTGCGACTGGCCACGTTCGGCGACATGCTGCGTGTGCCGGGCACCGTGCAGTCGCTCGCCGACGCGCAGGCCAGCGGCGCGACGATCGACGTCGTCTACAGCCCGCGGCAGGCGGCCGACATCGCCCGCGAAACGGACGAAGAAGTAGTCCTCTTCGCCTCCGGATTCGAGACCACCGCCGTCGCCACCGCCGCGGTCATCCTCAACGATCCGCCGCCGAATTTTTCCGTGCTCTCGGCGCACAAATACATCCCGCCGGTGATGGAGATCGTGGCCGAAATGCCCGGCTCGCGCGTGGAAGGTTTCCTCGCCGCCGGCCATGCCGCGACGATTACCGGCTCCGCCGTCTTCGAGCCGTTCGTCGACCGCCACAAGGTTCCCGTGGTCGTGGCCGGCTTCGAGCCGATCGACATCCTGGCGGGCCTCGTCGAATTGCTCGACCTGATCCGCAACGGCACGCCGCGCGTGGTGAACATGTTCCCGCGCTGCGTGAGCGCGGAAGGCAATCTCGCCGCACAGAAGCAGTTGTGGCGCGTGTTCGAGATGACCGGCGGACGCTGGCGCGGCATCGCGCACGTGCCGAACGGCAACCTCCGCCTGCGCGACGAATTCGCGCACGTCGACGCGCGCAAGCGCTTCACCATCGACCTGCCGTCGCTGTGGGATTACGCGCCGCCGGCGCTGGCCGGGCAGTGCATCTGCGGCGAGATCATGTCCGGCATCCGCAACCCGCGCGACTGCCGCCTTTTCAATCGCGAATGCGTTCCCGAAAACCCCGTCGGCGCGTGCATGGTCTCGAACGAAGGGACCTGCAAGATCTGGCATTTGTACGGCGGCGTTCCCGATCTGGAGGCGACGGCATGACCGCTCTGATGCAATCGACCACCGGCCGCATCACGCTCAAGCAGGGCGGCGGCGGACGAGCCATGCGTGCATTGATCGAGCGGCTTTTCGTGCGCGACTTCGCCACGCTTCCGTTCGACGGCGTCGGCATCGCGGCGATGGACGACGGCGCGGCAATCCGCGTCGGCGACGACTGGCTGGTCATCACCACCGACTCGCACGTCATCCATCCGATCTTCTTTCCCGGCGGCGACATCGGCCGCCTCTCCATCTGCGGCACCGTGAACGACCTGGCCATGATGGGCGCGACCAACGTGCTCGCGCTGACCTGCAGCGTGATCCTCGAGGAAGGGTTCGCGCTCGAATCGCTCGAAGCGATTCAGCATTCGATGATCGCCGCGTGCCGCGAAGCGCGCGCGCCGGTCGTGACCGGCGACACGAAAGTCATGGGCCGTCGCGAGCTCGATGGCGTGGTCATCAACACCTGCGGCATCGGCCTCACGCGCACGCTCGTCCGCGACAACGGCCTCTCCGCCGGCGACCGCATCATCGTCACTGGCAACATTGCCGAGCATGGCCTGGCGGTGATGGCGGCGCGGCATTCGATCGGGATCGAAGGCGATCTCGTCTCCGACGTTGCCCCGATGAACTCGCTCATCGCCTCGGTGCTCGACACGCTGCCCGACGCCGTGACGGCGATGAAGGACCCCACGCGCGGAGGCGTTTCCAGCGCGCTGCATGAGATGGCCTCGAAGAGCGGCGTCGGCATCGTGCTCGACGAACGCGCCGTTCCGATCACGAACGCCGTTCGCGCCGTCGGCGAGCTTCTCGGCATCGATCCGCTGCACGTCGCCAACGAAGGCAAAGCGCTGATGGGCGTTCGCGCCGATCGCGCGGATGACGTCCTGCAGCTGCTCCGCGCGCATCCGCTCGGCCGCAGCGCCGCGATCATCGGCACCTGCAACACCGAGCGAATCGGCTCGGTCATCCTCGACACCGGATTCGGAAAACGGCTGCTCGCCGAGCCTGAAGGCGAGCCGCTGCCACGCATATGTTGAACGTCGCCGTCCTCTGCTCGAAACGTGCGCCCGGACTTCCGGAGCTGCGCAAACTCGTGAACGTCGCGTGCGTTCTCGATCGCCAGCCGCCGCGTGGATGCGACCGCAGATCGTTCGACATCCAGACCGCGGCGATGCTCGCTCCCTACGACGTCGACGCCATCGTGCTCCTCGGGTACATCTACATCCTCACCGAGCCGCTGCTGGCCGCGTTTCCCGATCGCATTCTCAACGTGCACGATTCCGATCTCATCTTGCGCAATGACGACGGCAGCCCGCGCTATCCCGGCCTGCACGCGACGCGCGATGCGATCTACGGCGGCGAGCGCGAGACGCGCAGTTGCGTGCACATCGTCACGCCGGAGCTCGACGCCGGTCCCGTGGTCGCGCGCAGCAACGCCTTCCCGGTCGCGCCGTTCGTTCGCGTCGCGGCCACTCGCGGCGAGGACGACATCGTCCGCGCCTACGCGTATGCGCAACGCGAATGGATGATGCGCAGCAGCTGGGGCGCGCTAGCGTTCGAAGGGCTGCGCCGCATTCTGCCGGAGAGGGTGGCGGCATGACGCACATCCGCGTTGATGTGAACGGCGCCGTCGGGACGATCACCATCGATCGCCGCGAGCGATTCAACTCACTCGACGTCGAGACCGCGCGCGAGCTTCGCAAAGCCGGCCTGCAGATGGCGCGCGATTCCGCCATTCGCGCCGTCGTTCTTCGCGGCGAAGGCGGCGTCTTCTGCAGCGGCGCCGACCTCAAAGACATCCGCGCCGCCTCGCCCGCGTACGGACATGCGTTCAAGGAAATCCTCGAATACATCCACAGCACGATCTCTGAGATCCGCCGCGCGCCGAAACCGTTCATCGCCGCGGTCGACGGAATCGCCGCAGCGGGCGGATTCGGTCTGGCCATGTCGTGCGACCTCGTCGTCGCCTCCGATCGCGCCTCCTTCGAGTGGGCCTACACGAAGACCGGACTGACCGGCGCGGAGAGCTCCACGTTCATGCTGCCGCGCCTCGTTGGTCTGCGCTGCGCGTTCGAGCTGCTCTTTCTCAATCCGCGCCTCACGCCGCAGCGCGCGCTGGAGATCGGTTTGATCACGGCGATTTATCCGGCGCAGAGCTTTGATGACGACGTCGCCGCGCTCGGGGCGCAGCTCGCGGCGGGGCCGACCGAGGCGATGGGGATTGCCAAAGAGTTGATCAACCAGGCCGCGGGGATGGACCGGCTCGACGTTCATCTCGACCGCGAGCTGCAGCATCTGGCGCGTATCGCCGACGGCGGCGACTTCGCCGAAGGCATCGACGCCTTCTTCGGAAAACGGCACCCGAACTTCGGAGCGTCGTGATGCACGAATACTCGATCGTGCAGTCGCTCGTCGATTCGGTGGCCGCGGCCGTCGGTTCGCGCCAAGCGTCCGTGCACGAAGTCCGTGTCGCGATCGGCGAGATGGCGGGCGTCGACTGCGGGCTGCTCACGACGGCGTACGAAGTCTTCCGCGCCGGCACGCTCTGCGAGCACGCCGCGCTGACCATCGACCGCATCCCGGCCAGATGGCACTGTCCGCGCTGCCAGATGGCGATCGCCAGCGGCGCGTTCCTTCGCTGCGCCGCGTGCAACGAGCCGGCGCAACTCGCCAGCGGCGACGAGATCGTCCTGCAACGAATCGAACTGGAGGTGGCCTGATGTGCACTGATTGTGGATGCGGCGACGTGAACCTCGTGCCGCTCGAATTGCAAACGCGCATCCTGGCGCGCAACGACGGCACCGCCGCGCACAACCGCGAGCATCTCCGCGAACGCGGCATCTTCACCGTCAATCTCATGGGCTCGCCCGGATCGGGCAAGACCGCGGTGCTCGAAGCGACCGCGCGCGCGTTCGCGGATGGCTCCAAACTCGCCGCGATCGCCGGCGACCTCGCCACCGAGAACGACGCCATGCGCCTCGCCCGCGCCGGCATTAGCTCGCGCGCCATCAAGACCGGACAAGCCTGCCATCTCGACGCCGAGATGGTGCATCACGAGCTGCATCATCTCGATCTGAACGGCGTCGAATACCTCTTCATCGAGAACGTCGGCAATCTCGTCTGCCCCGCCGTCTACGACCTCGGGCAGGACGTCAACGTCGTCGCACTGTCGGTGACGGAAGGAGAGGACAAGCCGCTCAAGTACCCGACCATGTTTGCGAAAGCGGACGTCGTCCTGCTGACGAAGACCGACCTCCTTCCCCATCTCAACGTCGACCTCACCGTCATTTATCAGGCTCTCGCGCGCGTGATGCCTGATCCGGTTGTAATCCCGCTGGCCTCGCGGCAACCGGGTGGCGTCGATGGCTGGATCAGCTGGTTGACGCAACGGCATGTCGGCGCGGAGATGGCCGTTTCATGACCGGCTTTTCCTGGACACTCGTCCTCGCCGCCGCGACGGTCGGCTCGCTGCACACGATGGCGCCCGATCACTGGATGCCGTTCGCCGCGCTGGCGCGTGCGCGCAAGTGGACGCCGCTGCGCACCTCGCGCACCACGATCCTGTGCGGCTTCGGCCACGTCACCGTCTCCGCGCTGATGGGCATCGTCGCGCTCTTCGCCGGCCTCGGCATGATCCATCTGATCGGCGGCCGGCTCGCGTCGTTGGCCACGTGGCTGCTCATCGCGTTCGGCGCCGTCTACATGTGCTGGGGCATCGTGCGCAGCCTGCGCCGCGATCCGCTCGGCGTGATCCACGCGCACGATCACCATCACGCGCCCGGCCACAACGATCACGATCACGGCCTCACCGAGTGGTCGCTGTTTCTGCTCTTCTCCGCCGATCCGTGCGTGGCCGTGATTCCGATGATCATCGCCTCGGCCGGCGCCGGCTGGCACACCGTGGTCGCGGTGATCGTCTCGTACGAAGTGGCCACGATCGCCACGATGGTCATCCTGGTCGCCGTCGCCCACGCCGGCGCGCGCGCCATTCACGCGCATTGGATCGACCGTTACGGTGATGCCGTCGCCGGCGCGCTGATCGTCAGCGTCGGCGCAGCGATGGCGGTGCTTGGGATCTAGGCCGGCACGGCCGGCGGCGTTGGTTGCCCAGCCCAAGGCTCGGCCACCATCTTCTATCGATCATTCTGCCGCGCAGACTACTGGTCGCGCACACATGCCCGTGCGGCGAATCACATCGCAAAGGTGACTCGCCGCATCGTCCAATGAGTGGGCCGAAACCTATTGTGTGGCCGAGGTCTCTTCCGATGCGCAAACTGATCATTGCCGCCGCGTTCTTGTTCGCCTCCGCTTCGGCGAACGCGCAAATGACGAATGCCGAGTGTCTGGCCTGCCACGACACGCCCGACATGCCGCAGCACGTCGACGCGAAAAAGCTGGCCGCATCGGTCCACGCCCCGCTCGACTGCACGAATTGTCACGCGGACGTGAAGGCGTATCCGCACGATCCCGCGCCGAAGGCCGTCGATTGTGCTTCCTGCCACGCCGACAGCGTCGCCGCGTGGGACAACAGCCTGCACGCGAAGGCGGTGAAATCGGGAGTGGCCCGCGGCGCGAAATGCGGCGACTGCCATGGACCGGCGCACGAGATCCTGCCGTCATCCGATCCGAAATCGAAGACCGCGCACGCCAACGTTCCCGCGACCTGCTCGACCTGTCACGGCCAGAAATTCGTGATGGCGAAAGCGGGGCTGAGCGCGCAGGCAGCGGTTTCGTATCAGACCAGCGTTCACGGCCGCGCGGTCGCCAACGGCTCCGCGAAAGCGGCCGTCTGCACCGACTGTCATGATCATCACGCCGTCCGTCCGGCCAACGATCCGCTCTCCGGCATTTTCAAGTTCAACGTGGCCCGCACCTGCGGCGCCTGCCACGCCACCATCGCCGCGCATTACGCGGGAAGCGTGCACGGCAAGGCGCTGGCGCGCGGCAACTGGAACGCGCCGGTCTGCACCGACTGCCACGGCATCCACACGATTTCGCGCGCGGCCGACCAGGTGCGCGGACCGCGCTCGAGCTGCGCGCGCTGCCACGACGGCGTGCGATTGACGCAGGAGTTCGGCGTGGCCGGCACGCGCGTGGCCTCGTACGAATCGAGCTATCACGGTCTGGCCCGGAAACTCGGCTCCACGACCGCCGCCGACTGCGCCAGCTGCCATAGCGCACACGACGTATTGCCGTCGTCCGATCCGCGTTCGGCTGTCAATCCGAGGAACCTGCAGAAGACGTGCGGAAAATGTCATGACGGGGCGGCCATCAACTTCACGCGCGGCAAGATTCACCGTGCGTCGGGCGACGTCAGCGACACGCCGTCGCTCATCGTCACCTGGATCCGGCGCATCTACATCGTCCTCATCATCGCAACGGTCGGCTTCATGGTGCTGCACAACCTCCTGATCTGGTGGAGGAAAGCCGTGACGGCGCGGAAAGAACGCAACGCCGGCCGCACAGTCGAGCGGATGAACGTCAATCAGCGCGTCCAGCACGCGGTCATGGGCCTCAGCTTCGTCGTGCTCGTCATCAGCGGCTTCGCGCTGGCCTGGCCGAACTCCTGGTTCGGAGCGCTCTTCGGACCGGGCGAGCAACTGCGCCGCATCGTGCACCGCATCGCCGCCGTGGTGATGATGGCCATCGGCCTCTATCACCTCGCCTACATGGTTTTCACGCGCGAAGGGCGCAAGGGCTTGCGCGACCTCTGGTTCCGCTTCTCCGACGCCGGCAATGCTGCCGGCACGGTCGGCTACTACCTCGGACTGAAGAAAACCAAGCCGCAGTTCGCGCGATTCAGCTACGCCGAAAAGGTCGAGTACTGGGCCGGCATGTGGGGCACGGTGGTGATGGCGCTGACCGGATTGATGATCTGGTATTCTGTTGAGGTCGCCAGGTGGATCCCGCGTTGGTGGATCGACGTCGCCACGACCATTCATTACTACGAAGCGATTCTCGCCACTCTTGCCATATTGGTCTGGCATCTCTATCACGTGATTTTCGACCCAGACGTTTATCCAATGAACTGGGCGTGGTACGACGGAAAAATGCCGGAAGAGCTGTACAAGGAAGAACACCCACTTGCGGATGAGGAAGGGAAAGAATAATGACCGATTCGGGGAAGCCGTTGCGGCTGTCGCGTAACCTGATCAGCGAGGCCGGCATCGGCATCGCCGTTGTGGCACTGGCAAATCTAGGCTTTCTCATTTATCTCGACGCGACGCGGGCGAATTCGAACCCTTACATGGGGATTCTGACGTGGATCATCGCGCCGGGCATCCTCATCGTCGGCCTGCTGATCTTCTTCGCCGGAATGATTATCGAGCGCCGGCGGAGACGTCACCTCGCGCCCGGCGAAATCCCCGAATATCCCACGATCGACCTCAATGAGCAGCGCACACGCGTCATCCTCATTTCCTCCGCCGTCGGCCTCATTATTTTCGTGACGATGTCGGTCATTGGCAGTTATCAGGCCTATCACTACACCGATTCCGACGCCTTTTGCGGAACGGCCTGCCATAAGGTCATGTATCCCGAATACACGGCATACCAGGCCTCGCCGCATGCGCATGTCGGCTGCGCGCAATGTCATATCGGTCCCGGCGCGGGATGGTTTGTTCGCTCCAAGCTGTCCGGTTCGTATCAGCTTTACTCCGTGGCATTTCACAAGTACCCAAGGCCGATTCCCAGCCCCGTCCAGAATCTTCGGCCGGCGCAGGAAACCTGCGAGCAGTGCCACTGGCCGGCGAAATTTTTCGGCGCGCAATTGAAAGTCTTCAATCATTACGCGTACGACGAGACCAATACGCCGAAAGAAGTGCGGATGCTGATCAAAACCGGCGGTGGCAGCCCGCAAGCAGGTCAGACCAGCGGCATTCACTGGCACATGAATATCGCCAATGAAGTGACGTACATCGCCACCGACCGGCAGCGCCAGGTCATTCCGTGGGTTCGTGTGAAAGACCGCAATGGTGTGGTGACGGAGTACAAATCGACGGAATCGAAGCTCACCGACGCCCAGATCGCGACAGCTCCGACGCGCCGCATGGATTGCATCGACTGCCACAACCGTCCGACGCACATTTACCGCTCGCCCGACCGCGCCGTCGATACGGCCATACTCAGCGGAAAAATCGATAAGACCCTTCCGTTTATCAAGCAGCAGGCCGTCGCCGTCCTCGCTGCCGATTATCCGACGACTGACGCGGGCGTCGCGGCGATTGCCAAAGTTCTCCCGGCCTACTATGAGAAAACCTATCCGGATGCGTACAAGACCAAACGCGCCCAGATCGACGGCGCCGTAAAGTCAGTACAGGACGTTTTCCGGGCCATCCGCTTCCCCGAAATGCGCGTCGACTGGCGCACGCACCCCGACAACCTCGGCCACTTCGCGTCGATGGGTTGCTTCCGCTGCCATGACGACATGCACGTCAGCAAGGACGGGAAAAAGATCAGCAAAGACTGCCAGATCTGCCACACGGTTCTACCCGACAGCAATTCGACGAATGCCGCCTTTGAGCATCCCGTCGACATCGGCGATCTGCGTGGCGTCAATTGTGCCGAATGCCATACCGGCGGCGGCATGTAGTCAAAGGAGGCTACAAATGAACCGGAAACTGCTCGTCATCCTCAGTCTTGCAATCCTCATCATTCTGCCGGCCACCCTCGCCGCGGCCGACGGAGCAGCACTCTACAAGGCGAAATGCGCAATGTGCCACGGCGCGGATGGCAGCGGCGCCACGCCGATGGGCAAGTCGATGAAACTCCGCGACCTGCGCTCTCCGGAAGTGCGGAAGCAGACCGACGCCGAACTGACCAAGGTCACGGCCGACGGCAAAGGCAAAATGCCGGCCTACAAAGGCAAAATGACCGACGCCGAGATCAGCGCCGTTGTCGCGCACATGCGTACTCTGAAATAGGTTCTTCTCTGCCGACCGCCGGGCGCTTGCCCGGCGGTCGGGCTTGCGGCTCAGTCATTCCAAGCCTCACCAGCACAGACAAGAGTGTCTGTGCCACATTGAGCCTGCCGAATATCGAGGACATCCGTTTTTCAGGAAAAGCCAGTGTGGCACAGACACTCTTGTCTGTGCTTTGGCAAGCTGCAGCGACTGAAGTTCTTGGCCTGCGCCATCACGCGCTCGTGTGATCTG
>Ga0157369_10000502_pt1 | contig 51658 bp, 39 predicted proteins | sample C25metaG_FD_113461 | JGI IMG/M metagenome (GOLD analysis project Ga0157369, IMG submission 113461) | Corn rhizosphere microbial communities from Kellogg Biological Station, Michigan, USA - C2-5 metaG | ecosystem: Host-associated > Plants > Roots > Rhizosphere > Soil | place: USA: Michigan... | reverse complement strand
TGTTGCAACTACTTATAGTTGCCAATGACGACCAATACGGTGTTGCTCTCGCTGCTTAATTGCAGCTGACAATGCTCCTGGTACCTTCGGGTCCAGCAATCATCAGGGGATGTCTGTAAACCCAAAATGATTGTCATATAGAACAGAATCGCCGTGCAGTACGTTGTGGACGAAGCGGCTAAAACTTACACAACTCGCCCAAAGCACCCTGCCCTTCGGGTCGCTGAGGGTTAACTTAATAGAAACGGCTACGCATGTAGTACCGACAGCGGAGTACTGGCGGACGGGGGTTCAAATCCCCCCGGCTCCACCAACTCGATGAAGAAGACGCCTTAGGGCGTCTTTTTTTGTGCCTGAAATCCATTAAATACGGAGGTTTCAGCTCCGTCACTGTCCGTAAACGTCCAGCAAGATCTGTGTCTTTCGGTAAAGCTGCTGCTAAACGAACCTGAACTGAGTTTTTGTGCCGACTAAACGCTGTTCGACCGTCAATCCGGGCGGCCGCTGTACGTGGGCAATAGCGACCTGCAAGCGCGTCACCCAAGACGGCATGCAATCGCTTCCCTGCTCATCGCCTGATGCCTGCCCGCGGGCCAAAGGCGGTGCCTGCAAACCCTACGGCCGGCTGAATGTACTGATCGGCGATGACGATCCGCTCGGCAGCTTTGTGTTTCGCACCACCGACCTCAACAGCATCCACACCTTGGCCGCACGCCTGCATTGCTTCCAAACTAATTCGGGCAACCGACTAGCCTGCCTGCCGCTGGCAGCTGCTTCTACGCGGCAAATCAACTCGGCAGAGCCATGGCGCGCCAATCTTCTACGTCGATCTCATCGTACGCACCGGCATAGATATGGCCGAGGCGCTGCTGACTGCCAACGAACTGGACGCACAACGGCAGACTGCTGGCTTCGATCAGATCGCGCTAGATCAGGCCGCACGACGTTGCTTTGATAACGGTGCGTTGAAGGACAACGGGGAAGAGAGTAGCGCGGTGATTGAAGAGTTCTTTTCAGTTGAAGCCAATGCTGATCAACACCCGTCCAAACCTCCACCGCAGCAATCAAGTGAACCCGGGCCTAGCTGAAAAGCTAGCAACCCAATGCTAAGCGCAATCCGTTAACAGCTAACCCGGCCCGAGAAGCCACCGGCACCTACCTGGTGGGTGTCAGAACACTCGACCACATCGTGATCGGGAACGAGGGTTGTGTGTCAACGGCCATGCGAGGGCAGTTATGAAAACTTTGCTGTTAGCGGTACTCACGCTTCTCGCAGCAGTGTTCGCTTTTGTCCGAGTCCTGGCTGATTGCCTAGCGGTAATGATAATGCTACTGACGCTGCTGCGCATGCCTGTTTTGCTAGTGGCGGTATTGCTTGCGTGCTTTATTTTTATCACCTTGCAGCACCTCACAAAGAAACGAACTCGTTGAGTTATAAGTCAATGAACAGGCAGCCTCGAGGCTACTCACTCACTAAACGCATTCTTTTTTGGTCATCCAAACACACAATCTCAAAATCCCAGGGCTGATTTCATACCATAAAGCCACATACCCTTGCCTCAGCCCCCTCCAAAAAAAAAGGGGGGGGGGGAACTACCCGCTTGCGACGCGCTCAGCCGATCAGACACCTCACCGAGGGCTCAGGACCGGTTGCTGACGAAAGCGATAAACTGTATAAATATACAGCACAAACATCGTAGGGTCTCAAACTGGAGTAATCCACCAGTTCGCGGTAAGCTTGAAATCATGAAGAATACAAATACCAAACCTGACCGAATAGCATCCGTTCACCTCTCCGGACATGAAACGTTTCCTCTTCGCCAAATGTGGCTTAAGAAAGCGTTCGATCAAGCGAGCAATGACGGATTGATTCCCAAATCTACCTTCACCGATGAGTCTGCAATCGCAGCCTTCGGCGTTGGTAAAAACATGGTTTCGTCGATTCGGCATTGGGCATTGTCATGCGGAATCATGGCCGAAGAAGGTGATGCGTTCCGCGTAAAAAGCCTGGCAATGGAGATACTGCAAAATGGAGGTCTTGACCCCTATGCGGAGAACCCGTCTACGGCATGGCTTGTGCATTGGCGGCTCGCCGGGAGGCAGCACCGCTCGACTACATGGTATTGGCTCTTCAATCACGTGACAGCTCCAACTTTTACACGCCAAGAACTCGAAGAACCTTTGGCCCTGTATGCCCGAAGCCTAGATCCCAAGCACCGACTTTCCACCGCAACTATTTCGCGGGATTTGGAGACCTGTCTACGTAGCTACGCGCCACGGGCAGCAACCGGATCCCCTGAGGATTTTGCCGAGCCTTTACTCGGGGAGTTGGGGCTGCTGCAAGAAGTACACAAGGGCCAATATGCATTCCGACGTGGCCCCAAGGCTGCACTTCATGATGGTGTCTTCACTTATGCACTCATGGATTTTTGGCGCAGAACTGCAGACAACCAAAGTTCGCTAGCTTTCGAGACCATCGCATATGCAGAAGGTTCTCCAGGTCGAGTCTTTAAGCTCGACGAAGAGTCGATTGCACAGCGGTTGATATCTTTGGCCGATCTGACCGGCGGTCGGTTAGCGTGGTCCGACTCTGCTGGCCTTCGCCAGGTCCACAAAAAAAACCTCTCTGATGAAGATCGACAAGAAATGGTTAGGCGCGCATATGACTGAGGTGAGAAAGGCAGTGCTCGCGGACATCGTCCAGATTTCGCACCAGTACCAACGATCAATCCGTATTGATGCGGATATCGGCCGATCCGACGCACTCGACGGGTATATCTTCCATTCGACCGCAGCGACTGTGATAAATGGCATGAGTAGGCAGCTCGCCGCAACCAATCAGCGCAGCTTCACTTGGACAGGCCCCTTCGGAGGAGGCAAATCATCTCTGGCCGTAGCTTTGGCGAGCGCCCTTCATACTGATAAGAACCTTCGCACAAAAGCCCGAGCCACCCTAAATTTGGACTCGCAGCCAAACTTTGACAGTGCTTTTCCAGTTCAAGATGGATGGCTAGTCATCCCAGTAGTTGGTCGGCGTGGAAGTGTCGTCAAGGAATTGGACTTAGCCCTTCGCAAGGCTCTAGACAAGAGTTTTGATGGTCGCAAAAAACCCAATGCACAGGGTGTAGTCAATGAACTGATCGCCGAAGCCAAAGACCGTCCGAACGACGGTGTCTTGGTGTTCATTGATGAGATGGGCAAGTTCCTTGAAGCTTCGGCCTTAGGCGTAGGCGACGATGTCTACTTCTTCCAAGAGCTCGCAGAAGCATCTGCTCGTGCTGAAGGCAGACTTGTTGTGATTGGAGTGCTGCATCAATCTTTCGCGCAGTACTCCAACCGTCTTGGCATTGACACTCGTGACGACTGGGGCAAGATACAAGGCCGTTACTTGGACCTCCCTTTCGTAGCTGCAAGCGACGAGGTTGTCGAGCTTATCGGCCGTGCAATTGATGCAAAGCAGCGCCCCGAATGGATACGGGGAGCATCTGAATCTGTCGCCGATGCCGTCAGGACACGTCGCCCAGCAGTCGGCAATGATTTCGCTGTTGCTTTGGAACGCTGCTGGCCGTTGCATCCAACCATGGCTGCATTGTTGGGTCCAATATCCAAGCGGCAGTTCGGTCAAAATGAGCGCAGCACCTTTGGTTTCCTATCTTCAGTCGAGCCATATGGGTTTCGCGCCTACCTACAATCGACTCCGCTGAGCCAATCGACTTGGTATCGCCCTAGCGACTATTGGGAATATCTGCGCGCGAACCTAGAACCCGCCATCCTAGCTTCTGCAGATGGGCACCGCTGGTCCCAAGCTGTAGAAGCTGTGGAGCGCGCTGAGGCCAAATCTGGTGACTCGCTGCAGGTGGCTATGATTAAAAACATCGCCGTCATCGACCTCTTCCGCACTGGTTCAGGGCTTGCCGCCGACTTACCAGTCTTGTTGACCCTTTTTCATAGCGTGCCACAGGATCAGATCGAGGACGCACTGAAGAAACTGGCTTCGCTCAAAGTGGCTCTGTTCAAGAGCTATACCGGAGCTTGGTCTGTTTTCGAAGGTAGCGACTTCGATATCGATGCAGCTATTGCCCAAGCTGTAGCCTCATCTCCTGGCATTGACTATGTCAAATTATCCCAGCTTATGGGAATGCACCCAGTAGTCGCCAAGCGGCACTACCACGAAACGGGCTCAATGCGCTGGATGGAAATCTCTCTGCGAAGCATCGAGCAAGCGGAAAAGATCGCAAGCACTTACGAGCCCCAGCGGGGAGAGTTCGGCCAGTTCATCCTTGCTCTTCCCGACCGAGACATGCCTCTTCGTGAGGCTCGAAAGCGAGCACAGGCCTGTGCTTACGAAGAACCTTGGCCAGTGCTAGTAGGCATCCCGGATAATCATGCCCGGATCGCGGAACTGTCGACTGAGCTGGTTGCATTAGAGCAGGTCAAAGAACGCCACGAGCTCGGAGGAGACCCTGTCGCCCGCCGTGAAGTATTTGCTCGCTTGGCTGCTACTCGCTCCGACCTTGAAGATCAACTTCAAGCTGCTGTTTCACTGTGCAAATGGCATGACGGTAGCGACCAAGTGATTGAACCTGGTGCAAAGCTATCACCTATAGCTTCAGACCTTGCCGACAGCATCTATGAGCATTGTCCTCGAGTGTGGAGCGAGCTGGTTAATCGCGATAGCGTATCAAGCAATAGCGTTAAAGCCCGCCGCGACCTACTGCACGCAATGATCAACGCCGAAGGCCAAGAGCGCTTAGGCATTGAAGGCTTCCCTGCCGAGCGGGGCCTTTTCGAAACACTGCTCGTGGCATCACATCTCTACCGTAAAGAGGGAGAGGTTTGGCGCGTCTGCGAGCCATGCGAAGCCTCACCCAAAGGCTTTTCCGAGTTCTGGACGTTCACTCAGCAACTCTTTGCCGATACCAGCGCCCGCGTAAGCGTGAGCACCATCTATGACCATTGGAGCATGCCGCCTTACGGCATCAAGCGGGGCATACTGCCAGTTTTTATGACAGCATTCTTGTTGGTGCACAAAGCCAACATCGCCGTATACAAGGAAGGCATGTTCATATCTCGACTCAGCGATGCTGACATCGACGAGTGCCTCCAAGATCCGACCCGCTTTACGCTCCGCTGGATCGCGATTGATGAGGATAAGAGCCGAATTCTAGATGGCATATCCCATCTCCTTGAGGAAGTTGGGGAAACAGGAGGAGCTGCTGATCCTCTAGAGGCAGCACGTGGCCTTGTGGCGTTGATTTTTAATTTGCCCGAGTGGTCTCGGCGCACACAGCGGTTGGGGGAAACTGCCAAAGCAATTAGAGACATGCTGCTAAAGGCCAGCGACCCGCACAAAGTACTGTTCGTCGACTTGCCTACGCTGCTGGAGGTAGCCGATGGCAAGGCATACGTGCATGCTCTGCGCGCGCCCCTGAAAGAAATCGCAACAGCTTACGCACAGATGCTCTCCGAAGTAGAAGCCAAGATGCTTGAAGCACTCGATGCGCCTCTCGACAACCTTGAGTCACTCCGTGAAAGAGCGCGGGCTGTAGCAGGCGTGTCAGGCAGTTTCAGGCTCGATGCATTCTCGACAAGACTGGCGTCTTACGATGGCAGCCGCTCCGTATTGGAGGGCATTCTGAGCCTAGCCGCCGATAAACCACCGCGCGACTGGGTTGACCGCCATATCGATGCTGCGGTGCTCGAGCTTGTCCAGTTCGCGAGACGTTTCCGCGAGGCTGAGGCTTTCGTCACAGTCAAAGATCGCCCAGCACAAAGCGAGGCAATCGCAGTTGTAATTGGCGCAGGAGCGGAAACAAGGACGATTTCTAGATCATTTTCGATTTCAGAGCGTCATCGTAAAACCGTAAACGAAAAGGCAAGCGAAGTCTCCAAAATGCTGCACGACCAAGGTCTTGATAACGACATCTTGCTTGCCATCTTGGCGAAAGTTGGAATGAGCCTTGTTATCGAAAAGGAACAGGTAGATGACTGAGCGACACGTACTGGGTTTATCCGGAGGAAAAGATAGCGCAGCTTTGGCAGTGTGGATGCGTGACCACCATCCCGAGCTGGATATCGACTACTTCTTTACGGATACCGGCGAGGAACTTCCCGAGGTCTACGAGTTCCTGGGACGACTCGAAGGCTATTTAGGCAAGCCCATCGAGCGACTTAATCCCCGTCGGGACTTCCGCTTTTGGCTGCGTGAATACAACCATTTTCTCCCCAGCGCACAGACTCGCTGGTGTACGCGTCAACTCAAACTGGCACCGTTCGAACAGTGGGTCAAACCATGGCTGGCAGCAGGAGATAAAGTTTTCTCCTATGTAGCGATCCGGGCTGATGAGGAGTACCGCGAGGGGTACTCAGCAAAAGCCGAAAATATGCTTGTGAAATTCCCCTTCCGTGAGGCGGGCGTCGACAAAGCTAGTGTCGTCGATATTCTCGAGTCCTCTGGGTTGGGTTATCCAAAGTACTACGAATGGCGCTCTCGCAGTGGCTGCACATTCTGCTTCTTCCAACAGAAGATCGAATGGGTTCGTCTCAAAGAGCGCCACCCCGAGGACTACGAAAAGGCCAAGGAACTAGAGAAAGATGCATTGGAGCATGGCTCTCCTTTCACCTGGTCTAAGGGAGAGTCGCTTTGGGATCTAGAAAAGCCTGCTCGGATTATTGAGATAAAAGCCGAATATGAAGTCCGCCGCGCGCGCCTTCGCAAAAATCTCCCCGTAAACCCCCTACGCCCAGTGAAAGCCTTCCCCGAAGACATCGATGACGTTTACGGGGCGGACGAAGGTAATAGCTCGTGTCTCATCTGCCATAAGTAGTGCATGGAGAAAGGCCGGATGAGCGCAGATGATCCTAATCCCAACATTCCGCAGCCTTGCTCAATCTGCTCTGTGGCTCGAGTGCTATCCGAGCACTTAATTGAAGTAGGTCTAGCGGCGTCCTACCTAGGGAATAATTCCACTTACACAAGTGAACACGGCACTGCGACGATCCAGACAAAGACGATCGGAGATTGGCTCCAGTTAGCCGCACAACTAGAAAACGTTGAAGTCAATACATGGAAGTTTGAATCTTCCGACGCTCCCCTTTACTGTGAAACTTGGGCAGATAACATTGACGACCATTCGAAGCACTATACGAAGCACGCGACAGCGCTCACGCGCTTTATCTTTGTCTGCAATGCGCTGGAAGAGGCTTATCGCTTTATTGACCACCTCTATAGCCCTATGGCCGCTCGTAAGGGTATAGCCAAGGGGCGGCTCAAGAAAACCAGCAGCTTGCGGGCGGTGGTGCTGCTGGATGATCTCGTTGAAAGAATCGGCGCCGCAGCGATCCCTCGGAGCTTCGAGCACCATTGCGGAAACTTTATCAGGCTCTTCAATCGATACAAAGCGGAGCACAGCGCTTCAGTAGGCGGAATCGATGCAGGCGCGGAAAAGCTTCCGACCTACGCACTTCAACTCGTGCGCAATCTTCGAAACCATGTAGCACATGGCACCTTTCCCCTCGGCCCCCCTCAGGACTACGGCGGCTATGAGGACAGCGAAGAACTGGTGCTTATGCTCAGACATGCGTGTCGAGTATCGGCTCTCTACACACAGATTATCCTCAGGTGGTTCAGCACAGGATTTGAGTCCTGGGACTACAACTCCATCCGGAATGCCCACAGCAAAGGATTCGAAAATTTTCTCGAAAAGTGCACTCTCGAATATATTCTGGATCTACATCTGAAAAGCGATTTCGCTCTTCACCAAGACCCTTACGGTTACGAGGAAGAGGAAGAGGAAGATGACGACATCGAAGTCGTCATCTATCGACCAGGTTCAAATCAGGCGTAGCGCGACTCATCCGACCACGATCGCGCTGCCCCCCATCCAGTTACCGCAACCAGGCGTCAAGCGTGTCAAAAGCGCGCTGACACATGTGCTCGGAGCGCTTGGCGATGAAAGCAGCGTCCCATTTGAGCCCGGTCTGTCCTCGAAACGCCAGCGGCGCCAAATGTGAGAGGTAGTTGGAAGCCGCTACCAGCGTGGACAGCGCTGGCGGAATATTCCCAATGCCGAGGGTAGTTGCTAAAGCGGCCCCGCTCGGCCCAGCAGCTGTCGATCCCGGAGTGGTGAGGTTCCAGTAATAAAAGACTTTGTCAGGCCATTCCGAATAGATCGACGAGTTCACTGGTCCCGAAAGCAAAGTCAGATTGCCAAGCTTGTCGACGATCGAATTGTTGCCTGGGTATACCGTTGCGTCGAAGTGCGGGGGGAATTTGATCGAAGATGGTTGATCGCGGGTAGCAACGTGCTCAATGACTTCATAAGTACTTGAGTGCCAGACACGACAGCTGAGTAAGTCTGCCGATCCGGGCATGCCATTAGTGAAGAGACCTTCATTTCCGACGGTGATATCCGGAGCTGCATCATGGGCAGAAGCGAACAGTGCAAACCTGCAAACCGCCTTTCTCGAATACCAAGCTTTCTCCTTGGCCAGGTCTACCCAGATTTGACGCGCTGCGACTGGATTAGCAGTATCGTAGATTTTCTGATTTTCTAACGCTTGCCTGAACGCTGCTTTTACGAACGCGGCAGTCTGATTTGCAGGCCCATTTGCAAAAGAGATGTTCCCAGCAGTCGACTGGAACAAGGTTCGATAGTCTGAGTCAGGGAAACGGCCTTGCTGAGCTCCCATGTACAGAGTGAAGAAGGCAGCTGTCGCCTCGCACACCTCAACAAACTCCGCCGCTACTGCCGCCTTGGCGGAAGCGTTCGTTTGAGCGCGGAGAAGCTTCGAAAAGAAGACGCTGATCACCGAGTGGGCGAAACCATGGCCTGCGTCGCGCAGGTAGAAAACACAGAGAGCGGCGCGGTCCGCTTGTTGCGGCGTGAGCCCCTTTGTTTGCAGCACTCCGACCAGGGTAAAAGTAAGAGAATCTTTTTGAGACCTTCTCGGCTTGATGAACACTTTAAAATATTCAGCTTGATCGGCGATGCACCTGATGAAGTCGACTGAATGCAAAGTGGGAAGGCCCAACGCGAGCGATTTATCAAGGGTGTCCGTCAGCCAGTCCCGCTCTTCGCTGAATCGACGGCTGCACTCCATTCCATTGAACACTAAAGCCGAGGAGACGATCACCTTGTCCGTGAGCTCTTCCTTGTCCGATGAGTTTCTCTCGAAATCAAAGACCGCCTCGATGCGATCGACCTGTGGTTTGATCGCCGTTGGATAGCCAGTGCTCCATGTCTTCACGATCTGAGGCTTGAACACCTCGAAGGCAGTGAGCGGCGTCCCCGTCGCATTCAAAGACTGGAACATGTCGAAGGCCAAACCCAAATCGAGGCACTCGATGACCACAAGGTGACACGAGTTCTTCAAGAACGAACATACAGCCAGGAGCAGCATGCCCCCGCAGTAGGCCATCTGCTCGTCAGCTCCAAGAGCATTGATATTCGCCCAGTCCGGTGGATAGGCCATGAAGCTGGAGAGGCTGCCGTCGTTCACGGCATTAGCGGACAGCAGCCCCGTGGCAAGCGTCGCGTCAGCCGCGCCGATCTGCCCGGAAACTTTGTCTCTGAACACGTCCAGTACCGAGCCCACCCGATCATCCGTCTTAATTGTGTCGAGCGTATTGCCCGCGATGAAATTGGACAAGAAGCTCGAAGTGTTAGAGCGGTAGAACGTGTTGATGTCGCCGTTGAGCGTCCACTGATCAGAAACCGGATTCGCAGACACATCGCCAGCTCGGATAATCTTGGGCTTCAACTTCGGCTGGGCGCCAGTCTTGGAGATCTCCACGGAGTAGAAGCGTTGGATGTTCGGAAGTTCATCTGTCAGCTCGGTGGCCAGCTTTTCAAGTTCCGGAGCTGCTCCCGAAAACGACTTGAGCTTTGCTACCGTAGTGCCGATCTGTTCTGCGATCACGCAGGCCAACATCGCGATCGACGTGATGCGCTGCTGACCATCGACGACGTTCGCCACTTTGGTCAGCAAATTTGGCGTATCTGTGTGAACGCCGTTCTGCACATTCTTCTCATCGTGGAGGATAACTGTGCCCAGAAAGATGCTGTTCTCCGGTTTGGTGAGTGTGCGCTTGATGCTGGAGAAGATATCCTCGATCAGCTTCGTGGCGTTCTCTCCGTCCCACGAATAGTTGCGCTGGTAGTAGGGGACGTAAAAGCCGCGCCCGCTTTGGGAAAAGAAGTCGAGCAGGCTTGCTGCATCGTGTTTGAATGGCTGAGCCACGAAGATCTCCCTGAATTAATTATTTGAGTTTTCCAAACGAATAGCGGTTACTGCAGCCTCAATATCCTGGTCGGAAAGGAATGGGGCTTGGGCGAATACCAGTCCCTGCTCGCCATTGAGCTTTGCTGCAAGATGCCCCCTACCTAGCAGTAGTTCCGCGCCTGGTCTATCGAGAGCGATCTTCGAAGTGGCTTCGCTGGAGACTTTCAGGATCAAGCGATTGCCCAAGTTTTCTCTAAGCTGCATTGGCATCACATCTTTGTCTGGACGCTGCGCGGCAAAAATTAGGTGAATACCCGCCGCACGCGCCTTCACACCCAGCCGCTGAACTGCCGTACCGACTGCTGATTTATAAGCATCATCGAACATCCAATCTGCAAATTCGTCGTGAATCAGGAAGACCATTGGCAATCGCTCTTCGGTCGATACTTTCGAGTTATAGGTCGGTAAATCGCGAGCTCTGGCTTTCGCAAAAGCGCGGTAGCGGTCCTCCATCTCTTCAACCAGAGCGTCGAGAACCTCGGACGCTTTTTCCTTGGTGGTTACGATTTCATCCCGCATGTGCGGCAAGTCGGCCAATGGCGCGTAGTCAACCCCCATCTTAGGATCGATCAAGATGATTTGGGCTAGCTCCTTAGGATTGGTCGCAGCGATATCTAATATAAGAGCCTGGATGAGAACTGATTTGCCACTGCCCGTACCTCCAGCCACCAATGAGTGCGGTTCATGCGATGAAAGACCACCAAACTCAGCACCCAAATTCAGATACAACAATGCGCCACTAATCTCCTGGAGCCCCAGAAGAAATGAGGTGTTGATACCCGCAACATTTCTATTGAGTTCTCTACGCGACCAAAGCTCCCAAAGAGACACAGTCTGTCTCTTTGTGCCTGCGATCGTCACGACGATCTCGCCAGGTTTAGGTTGGACAGTTACAAGGTTGATAGCGTGAGTAGTGAGAAGCTGAGTTCTTTTGTTCTCGATGTCTTCGACACGCAAGCGATCAGAGCCTGCCAACCGTACGAGGCAGCCGTTTGGAGTCAAGCGAGTGCCTAGAATAGCCGCCTGAAGACCGTAGCTGTTAAGTGCAGATTTCAGCTTCTTAGTGACCTCTTGAGCCCACTCCTCCCGCTCGACATCGGCTTGCGCCCCACCGGAGAACTTTGATGCGACCAGATCAGAGAGCCCGCCTCCGGAGTTGAAGTTCGTAACAGAAAACTGACCAGAAGTTGAATCTGCGATAGCTACAGACGCAAAAGCCGGTTCCTCTGTCAGTACTGAAGGAGCGACCACTGGGCAACTCGGCGCAGCCGTCTCGGAGTCTTTGCTTATCGAAGCGACTTCTTCAACAAAAGTATCGATCTGCCCACTCGATAGCTGACCTATTGCGGCCAACCACGGCACTCGCGGGGCGGGCAATTTAAAACCGTGCCCTGCCCAAGGCTGCTGGGCCCCAATCCCAGATCGGACCTCGTGACCTCCAGAGCCTTTGGCATAAGCTTCGGCGAGTTTTCGCAAGTCCGGCCGATCGAAAACCTCCTGCCAAGCCATAACGCCCCCTGTCTCATCAAGAAGCTCCTGCTCAGACGCCGAGGCGGAACCTGCGTCCGAGGTGTGAACGTAAACGTGCGAGTACCCACGCAGGGAAATCTCTACGTCTCCCTCTCGCAACTTGGCGCGAGCACGCTCCATCAAACCCGTCATACCGGGCGGGATGTCCGCATCTATAAGCATATCGGCCAAGCGGGCCAACCAAATATCCCGATCAAGACGACCAGGTTCACCGAAAAGCGCCTCACGGAACATGCCCAATGTTGCCAGTAGCTGATCCTTGGAGCCTCGTCGCGCCTGAGCCACCCCATCGGCTCCAACATATTTTGCCTCAACAATTGAAATGACGACGCGAACAGTCTCCTCGTACTCCTCAACGTTGAGCGCCAAAATATCCGCGATACGGCTTTCCGGTTGAGATAGCCAGCTTGCGTAATCGTCGAGTAGGAAATAGGCGGTCAATACCTGCCTACCATTCGCTGACGCTTGGAACTCCTCTGCAAGCAAGTAACGACTTAGCACAAGACCTAGCATCTCTCCGGCAGATACACCCCGCTTGGCTGCACGCAGTACTATATCTCCGGAGACTGAAAGTGCGTCGCGCTTGGCCTTGTCGACAGCGATTTGGATCTCGTCGCATCCGAGCTGGAGATTCAACTCATCCAAGCGTCTACGAACCAACACGCTCAATAACCGAAGCTCCGAGGTCGAGCTAACAATCATATTGCGGCCATTAGTCGAGCCCCTACGGTAGCGCACCACCGTGATGTTGTTGTGCTGAAGCTGGCGCTTGTCCAGAAGCTCGTCGTAGGTGGCTACCCATTCGGCCAACTCGTGAGCGTCCTTGATTATTTCAGCCAGAGCTGGGCTTTGAAGGGAAATGCGGCGTGCAGGCAGGAATCGCTCCCCTGGCATAGCGTCCGTCTGCCGGCAAACTGCGGCGACAGCCGACACATACGCCCAACCTGATGCCGTTTGCCATGGGCAAACTAGGAATGTGGTCGACTTCAGCTCGTTTTCACCTGACACGCTCCGGTAAGACCAGCGGGAAGGCGCATGATCCAAGTTCGGCCGATCGTTGGTCCACTGCACTGGGAGCCATTCTGTTTGGGCCTCGCGCGCGACCACGTCATGCAGGAAAGCCACATCAAAAGCCTTAAAACCCAGCGCACTCTCTCTTGGAGTCGCCGAGAGGGGCATTACAGAAATACGCAGTTTCGAGATGAAGTTTTCGCTGGTTTCGCTGACTACTGGCAGATCAGGATCGTCACCAGCCTTGTTGACCAGCTCGCCATAGACTCGCCGCAGCTTTCCTGGATCTGAATGACGTACCGAAACGCTGCATTGGAGCTTGCCATCCTCTTGTATAGAGGAGAGCTCGCGCACTGTGGCCAGCGGCAACTCAGCTGCATCTGCGTTATAAAGCACGACGCTAAGGTTGCTTGCCTCGTGGGGCTGCAGCCCAACATAACGCTCCAAAAGCTCGCGCGCCTGTTTGGCTGCAGCCGTTGGATCGACATCGGTCATGGCTTCCTCAGCACCACGCGTCGGTGATTCCAAAAGACTATAACCGTTAACCGTGCTGCTCTCCGAGACAAGCGTCAAAGCGCCGCCCCGATTGAGAACCGCAATCTCCGGATAGAACGGATGAGCGATCTCGTCGGTAAGTTCTCGCATAAAAATCTCGCGGTCACCATATAGAATGGTAGCGCTGGAGAGCAAGTGGGTAGCGAAACCGGCAACGCGTCGCGTCTTTACCGCAAGAGCCTTCATTCGTTCTGGATGCCAAGGCGGGATGATAACTGCTGGGTTTTCGCCGGCAACACGTACCGTTCCGACCGATAGTATTTCAGCGACCAGTCGCGAGCGACACACGTCACCACGAGCATTTACCGTCAGGGTGTTCAACAGTTCGGCGTAAGACTCCGCTTGACGCATAACGGCATCGCCATGCAGCCCAGTCGTGACGAAGTCCTCCATCGCCTTGATGTAATCCTCCTCGAACTTATCCCACGATACCTTTACCTCGCTCTGCTGATGAGCCGTCAGCCTGCCCTGCTCGGCGAGCTCTTTGATCCGGGTCTTAATCACATGGCGCAGGCTTTGGAGCTTGCTGGCCGAAGAAACCAGCGACCCCGCATCAGTCGAGTAAGTTGCCTCCAGCGTCCCGGTGTCGAGCAACGAGACGTTTTGTACCCCACCCTTCTTGCTTACTAACTTGCGGGGAACTTCGGTACAACCTACAGCGCCCTTCTCCAAGAGGCGGCCCATGTCGGCGACCATCGACAAGCCAATCGACGTGGGCTTGTAGCTCCAAAGGAGCTGCGTTTTAGCTAACACTGTCTCTTTGTCTTTAGCGATCTGGATCAAGGCAACGTCAAACTTGATCTGCAGGGCTAGGCGCGATAGCGACGGGTTCGGACGAACCTTGCTCTTCTTATCATTGCGAAGCTCCTTCTCCTTAGCGAAGAAGGCCTCATAGTCGAAGAGGGGATCGGGTAAGTTTGCATTGCCCAACCGCTCTACCTTCCATTCTACCTTGGAGCCCATGAGCTCCTTTAAGCCGCGATACATAGCCGAGAAGTAGCTGCCGGCGTCGTAGTTGAATCGCTCGCGCCACTCCTTACGGCCTTTGGTCACAGTGAAACGTAGGATCCGCTCTCCTTCCGAATCACGCAGGCCGGCGTGCAAGCTATTAACCACTCGAGCGAAGCCTTCGAAGAAGTCATTGCAGTCAATGGGCTTGCCATAGAGAGCTTTTTCCCAGCGCGAGCAAAGTTTGCTGTCTTGCTCCAAGAGCCTTCGCTGCTTAACGAAAAATTCTTCGTCTTCCTCCGTGAAGTCAGAGCGACGCTCACGCCCCTTCAAGTCCTCCAATAGCTTGCGACCCTCGGCATCGAGTGAGTCCTCCTGATCACACTCATGATCGAAGAAACGGATCGTGGACTCTGCTAAGCCAAGTTGCTTTTCTTTCGGTTTGTCAAAAGCAAGATAAACGCCATCGCTTTCCCACTCGAATTGGGCGAGGGCATCGGATGCCTCTTGATCTCCAGCAGGAGCTGCGGTGAATGCATCAAGGGCTTGGCGGGCCCCCTCCGAAATTTCTGCAGCATTAGCCTCGACCCGCTCAGTAATCTCCTCCGAGTCAAGAGGCTGGCCATTCTGGCGGAGTTTTTTAAGCAGCGGCGCACGCTGAGCAAAGAGTTTGGTGAAAGCCTTGTGCCATGGTTTACGCGATGCTGAGAAAGTTTTGGCATTCGAGAAGAAGGCGCTGTCTCTGGGGAGTCCCGCGCATGGTAAGGCGTAACCAACCGCATCTCGGATGGGCAGCCCGTGCGTGGCGATAGCCTCGACAATTGCAGAACAAAACTCTCCAAGCTGCACTAACGAAAGTTCCGAGGATGCTAACAATCCGGCTAGGGCTGAATGGAAAACCGATCGGTCGTCGAGAACTGGTGAAATACCGCCCGAATGAAGCGTGGCCTCGACCCACGGATCAGGGTCAGCCCGCATCTCCTTGGCGCCTATGGCCATGACATGACCCAATGTGTCCGCGAGGTTGTGCTCGTTGCCATTGGCCGTCAGGATCGCCGCTTTGGCGGTCAAAGCGTTATTGCGCACATAGCCTGCGTTATGTGGAATCAGAATGTCAGACGGTAGGCCTTGGCCTTCAACCAAGGCCTCCGGGATCATGAGATCTACGCGGGCAAGCAGGTCCGGATTGGCAAGGATGGCTCGTGCGACTGCCCCGATCTGACTGGATGAAAGCTTGTCTAGCCTGAAGAGCGCAGCCAAATCACCAGACTGGCTAGGATTAGATATGCGTCGGGCGAGAATATTCGCGCCGACACGCCCAATAATGCGATCAGTCAGCATGCAGCTTCTCCCTGAAACGCAAACGGGTTTTCTACAAATGAGCAGGAGTCAGAAAGCCTGCGAACCAAGCCCAAGCTGACGAGACGGGCCTCAAGATTGTTTCGGTTCTCGCTGAGTTCTTCTTGGTCTACTAACTTGGCGCTGACTAGGCGCGCACCTTCTGCGTCACCAATTACCAAGCCATATCGGCACTTGGCTTCGGCGAGAAACTCATCGAACTGCATTCTGTCTTCCACGATGGAAACCACAATCGACTTGAGTAACCTATCGTTCGGCGCATAGCGGGTGCGTCTCGATAGTCTGCGTGAGCTGAGCCCGATAGCACGCGACCATGACGCATGAATCTTGCCGACATGCTGCTGATGGCGTGCCAAAGCATTATCAGCCAGTTTGGTAACCAACTCATCTGGACTCTTATCGGTGGAGTCCTCGTCGTCGCCACCATCAGTCGGCGGCCACTGGAAGCGGTCACGCATGAGTTTTACACGCTCAGCATCCGGGAACTCTGCAGATTCAGCTGCAGCCCATTCAACATTCAACCGGATCGACTCAACATGAGCCCGCACCGCCTTTGCTGGCAGCCCTTGATTGAATTGATAGCTATCGCCAGAAAGCGCTCGCACCTTCGTTCTCTCCTTGGAGACGATTTCGCAGATAATCTCGACCGGATCGTCATCACCTGCAACCCGCTTAGCTCGCTCCAAAAAATAGAGCAGCATGTTCAGGCCAGTGATCGCGATCAAATGCTCCAATGCATCATAGATCGGCATGTCCCTGTCCAAGATCGACAACCAGTCGTCGCAGATTTGATCGAAACGATTATTGGCAATTTCGGGTAAATAACCCGAAAGCCGGGGCTCTTCGACACCCTGCGGTGTACCTTGCAGAGCCCTAACCAAACGATTCATCGTTGCTTCGTTATCGAATAGGCGCTTGGCAAGACTGTCACCGAGCTCCGCTCCGCGCTTAGCCCGTGTGAGCATGAGATAGAGCAGCTCGCCTGTACGAGCAAAGAAGCGACGATCGTTGCTCATATTTCCTTTTGCATTGATCGCCAAGTCCTCATAGAGAGCATCGGGGCCGAAAGGAAAGACGAACTTCGAACTCCAGCGCTTGTTACTGCGAGATTCGAATGACGAGGAACGCAGCAGTTCGATTGCCTTTGCGAAGTCATCAAAGCTAGTGAATGAGCGGCGCAGATAGGTCATGTCTTCATCACCATTACCTGTGGCTCCCTGTCTAAAGCGCTCAAACCACAGCTTCCACTTCTCCTCATCAGACGCGGCGTTCTCCGCAATCGATTCGACGTATGGGTTGTTGAACAACAACCCACGCAAACGGACTTGCCGCTGCGGCTTGAACATAACTGAGCCGCCCTGATCCTGGTGAGGCCTGAGCGGCTGATCCAAGTTCGAGCCGAGTACGCCCAAGAACTCTAGAACAGTCAGGTGAGGAAGCTGCTCGTCATAAAGGCGATGACCCCAAATGTTCTCGTCGACGCAAAAATCGACGCTTTTAATCTCAGGCCTCTTGATGATTCCACTCATTCCGAAATCCTCACCGTCACAGGACGTGAAAAGCCGCGACCACCTGGCTCAATATCGATGAAGTTGAGTGTCAGCATGGCGGTCTCACCACCTACTTCATCATCATCTCCTGCTAGGCTGGCTTTCTTGACGATCTCTGCCTTCCGCAAGAGCTTCGCCTTGAAAGCCAGCAGATCTTCGAGGCACTCATTGGAGAAGCTCGCGGGCAAAGCCCCCTCAGCCACACGCGAGAGAAATTCATGACGGATAGGGGTCAAGTCGAAAGCAACCGAATTGCCCGGCCCCGCAGCGAGCGAAACGTCGAGTCGAGGGCGGCCCGTATCCTCGACAAGCTTGATTGCCATACCTACGCCGCCCTGCCTGCGGGAGAACGTCTCGTGGTCACAAAGCACGCTGACTCGGCTTTGAGTGAAACCGCCCGAACTAGCGATGAAGATGCGATCTTCGTTTTCGAGAAGGAGACCTGTTAATACGCGGTTAAGGCCCTTAGCAAGGCGTCCGCGGACTATCTCGCTAACGGGCTTCTGTGCCTTGAGCGCTTCTATGATTTCCAAGTAGTCCCCTGCGAAGCAGAATGCGGTCATCGACCAATGCGGATAACCTATTTCCCCATCCGGAAGTGTGAAGAAAAGCCTACGTCGCTGGTCTTCAAGCATCGCAAGGAACTCAGCCGCTTCTCCTTCCAAGCGTGCCCACTCATACCCTTCCAAATAGGAATTTTGGGCAGCGCGGAAGGCAGTCGTGGCCCCATAGATCGGATCGATCGCGACCAGACGGTCGAAGTCGGCTTGCAGCCGCAAATCATCCTTCCCATAAACCAGCAACCCATCAGCAGCATTGGTGGACTCATCGCCCACGCCAAAGCTGGACATCGCCTTGAAGATGGGGCGGTCAGAGGTTCTTCGCTTAAGGAGATTGGCTCCGAAGGCGTTGGCATAGACACTAGCCGCCCCAAGATTGCCTCCTTCCTGGATCTTAGCGACATCGGCACAGGTCAGTAGGTTGTCCTTGGCCTGCTTGGCATCGGAGCAACCGAGGATCATATTTGAACAAAGCGCAAGTAAGTCGCGTATAGGTAGATGCAGCCCATTGTGCCTGGCGATTTCAACCAAATCGCCCAAGCGACGAGAGAGCTGCCCACCATCTGCCTCACCCAAAAGCCTGCGGCGATTCTCGTCGATGGGACAAACTTTACCGTCGGCCTGAAGTGTGCAGCGTTTGCAGTTGTCCCACTCGGGATGCCCCGCCACAGCCGTAGCCACCTCATCTAACGTTTTGCGGCTAGTCGAGCGACTAAGATCGAACACAGTCAGGCGCTCAGGAGCTGGCCCGGCCTGTAAGAAGCGCTCTTGCAGCGGCTTGCGAAGTGGGTGATCACGCTCCTGGCGACGGCCTAAATCACGAAGACGATCAAGAATTTGGCCATGGTTTGCGGCAAGAATCACTACCTCAGAATCATCGCCTTCTAGTACCGATCTTTCCAGTCGCCGCAATGGCAGATCGCTCTCCTCGCCATTGAGCTCGGAAAGATCCTTGATAAAGACAGCCAAGCGACCATCCGCCAGGTGTAACTCTTTCACGTTGCCCTTGGCTGCCCAAGCCTTGGGGTCCCCACCAATACGCTCCCACAGGGCACGGCAATGGTACGTCTTACCATCACCAGCAGTTCCAGCTATCAAAATAGATCCTGGTGCCTTGGATTCAATGTGCCGCACCATGTCCTCTAATAGAGGTGTCGAAAGGCTAATCGGCTTTACTCCTGCCTGTGCCAACGCCCTCGAAACGTACTCGTCGAACATCGCCAGATTGCTCGATGACGGCCCATAGCTACGTAGGAATTGAACCCAATCACTTGCCGGTGGAACCTCAATGTCAGTACGCCGTACAGAGCCGCCACGACCTTTACCGGCCTGCAATACCCCCTGTCCTATCAGTGCATCACGCGTCTGCCAATAAAACTCATCTCTTAGATGAGGAAACTGAATCCTGAGTTGCTCTAGCAACGACTGGTTTCCAATACTGGAGCCATCGGAGGGAACGGCGGCCAGCAAAGCCTCAACCAACTCATTCATGCACCAAACTCCCCCTGGCACCAGTCTTGACGGGTACCATAAAAATCAATCAACGACTGAGAATAGTCTGTCGGGGATCAGAGGGTAGGTGTACTGTAAGGCTGCGACAGCAGCACATATTGAAAACCATCCCTGCTGTACCACGACCTTCCATTTGCGATTCCGTTACCTTATCTACTGCCCGAGCACGGGTAAAGACATGCTCGGTTATTTTGGTAACCTACTCAGGCCACCGGCACGCAGCTGCTGAATCTAGGGCCTGCTCTGTCACTAACAAATATCTCGCCAAATCTCCCGGAGCTCCGCTACCTCAACGAATCAATCAACAGTAAATCCTTCTGGGGAATGAGCTTTGATCATCCTCTGCAAGTGTTTGCGGTAGATGGTGCGCTTCTGCGCACCGGATACGCCTGAGTTGCAAGACCATTTCGGTTCTGGAATTACTCGACCGACCGCCAGACTCCCTTTCCCATGCTGCGCCTGGTGGCGCTGATGAATGTGAATTCGTACCTGATCCTAGATGCACAACTTAGCCCATACCGACGTAGCGAAATGCGTATGGCCGATGAGTTTTTGCAGCAGCCGAGCTCGGCACCAGATCCTTGATCAAAGGTGATTGCACAACGGCCCGTGAGTGATCGTCACAAACGGCAAACGACGCCACCGGTGAGGGTGCAGCGGCAGCGCTGAAAGCAGAAAAGAGGGTGACAAGGGGCAGCAGGAAAAAGGGCTTCATGGAATGACTCGAATAAAAGACTGAAGAAACCGACAAAAAAATGATATCACAGCGACATCACTCACCAGTTTCAGACCTTCAATCAGTGCTCATGCCGATGATGCAAATCCGGAAAATGCGCATGGCTATGCCGCATCGGCGTATGCACATGCGGATGACTGTGCGGCTCCGTTCCGTCCCATTCAAACCCGTGTGTATGCTGGTGATGCTCGTCGTGTGTATGGCGATGATCATGCTCGAGCAGTTCATGCTGATGCTCATGAGTATGGTTTTCCATCAAGTGAATCCATACCCCCACGGCCATTAACGCTGCAGCGAGCAGGAACATCAGCGATACCGACTCGCCCAGCAGCAAGATCGAGATCGCTGCGCCCAGAAACGGCGCGGTGGAAAAATACGCGCCAGTGCGCGCACTGCCCAGCCCGCGCAGGGCGAGGACGAACATCACCAGGCTGACGCCGTAACCGAGAAACCCGACCAGCAGGATCGGCACCAACGAGTCGGCTGCGGGCAGTTGTTTACCGATGAACAAGGCCAGGCCGCAGTTGACCACTCCCGCCACAAGACCTTTGCTGCCCGCGATAAACAGTGCATCCGAGGCAGACACCTTACGCGTCAGGTTGTTGTCGATGGCCCAGCAAAAACAGGCGAAGGCGACGGCCAGCGGGCCTGTCCAGTCCTGCGCCGACACGGCCTCTTGCGGCCAGGACAACACGACACCGCCGGCCACGATGGCGAGCATGCCGATCACGATTCGCCGATCGGCATTTTCCTTGAACACGACCCACGCCAGCAGCGCTGTGAGCACTGATTCCAGATTGAGCATCAGTGACGCGCTCGCGCCGGACGTTCTGGTCAAACCGAACATCAATGCCACCGGCGCCAGCACACCGCCGAAGCCGATGGCACCGATCAGCCACGGCCATTCGCCGGCTCCGAGTCCGGAACGCTGCCAGCCTCGATCGCGGGCAAAACGCAGGACGGTCAAACCCAGCCCGCTGCCCAGATAGAGCAACCCGGCCAATAGAATCGGTGAAATCTGTACGCCCAACAGCTTGGCGAGTGGTGTACTGGCGCCAAACAATGCTGCCGCAACCAAAGCGTAGAGAACGCTCACATTCATGACGGAATCACTCGCTCGGGCCGATGAAATACCGGTGACAATCATGGCAGAACTCAGGTGAGAATTATGTGAACCGTTCCGCCCGCTGACTACATGCTTGAGATGGCTTTCCGTGATCACCGCGACTGCCGTTTGGTTTTGTCGCCACGCCCTCCTTCCCACATCGAACGTCCTAGGAAAATTCCCGCAACACGCGTCGACTTTGATGAACTGGTGCACCGTTCCTCAGGGCGTTACGCTCCACGACCACTGCCAACCAGCGGACGGTTTGGCAGCCGCAACTGCAGTGAATGTTCACTCCACGGAGCTACGTCATGAAAAAAACCCCACAGCTTTCGCTGGTTGGCTCGGCACCTTCCGACGCGCCCGCTTCCAGCACCCAACCTCAGTCGAACACCGCCGCACGCGCCGAAGCGACCCGTCGCCGGCGTAATGTTCCTCTCAATCAACTCATCAGGGTGCGCGACGATGTCGACACGCTGACCCTGCTCACCCACGCCAGCGAGATCCTCGATTCTCTGACGGCCATCAGCGCAAGCTTTGCCGATGAGTTCGACGGATCGAAACGCCATGTGGCGGTGGCAATGAAGCAACTGAGCGCACTGGCCGAGATCCTGGTCTGTCGGGCACGGGACAATCTTGATCCGCAGAGCGCGCCGCCCTCCTCCAGGCCTGAAACCTGGCATTGACGGGCAATGTCTGCGCACATTTATTGATGCATCGGACACAGTCGGGGCCGCCCATCGAGATGAATTTTTCTTCACTGCAGCTGCGCGGCCAACCCTTGTACAGTCCGCTCGCTCATTCAAGAAACTACGGTTCGCCCGCGCTCCTGCGGGCTTTTTTTTGCCTGAAACAAAGCCCCTTCTTCGCCACGACTTGCCGTGACCCCGCTGATTGCGCGACTCTGCCGGAAGATCCCAAACCCCGGAGCATCCGATGCCGCTGTTGACCCTGCCCTGCCAACGCCTGACGCTCGCGATACTCGCTCCGGATCAGGCCGAACTTGAAAGCGAGTTCTACCGACGCAACCAGCGCCACCTCGCGCCATGGTCGCCGATCCGCACCACTGAATATTTTTCCACCGAGCAGATTCGCCGACGTCTTGAAATACAGGCCAGTGCATTCGAGGCCGGGCTGGCCATGCACTTCGCGCTATTGACCCCGGATGGCCAGCAGATGATCGGCGCCTGCAACTTCAGCGGCATCATTCGCGGGGCCTTTCAGGCGTGTTATCTGGGTTATCACATCGATGAGGCCCAACAGGGTCAGGGCTTGATGCAGGAAGCGCTGGAGGCTGGCATCGGTTACATGTTCGATACCCAGAACCTGCACCGGATCATGGCCAACTACATTCCCGGCAACGAGCGCAGTGAGCGCTTGCTTGAGCGTCTGGGCTTCGAGCGCGAGGGTTACGCCAAGGCGTATCTGAACATTGCCGGACGCTGGCAGGATCATGTACTGACAGCGCTGGTCAATCCGCTGTTCGAAACGCCGGACAAGCGTTGGTCGCGACGACTGGCCTGAGCTTCACAATTTATTCAGGATTGCCGCCGTATGCTCAGGCTCCCGCCCCTTCCGGTTGCCTGAAACCATGTCGCGTGCCGCCACTTCGCTGTTTTTGCTTGCCGCCCTGCTGTTTTTCTTCGCCTTGGGCGGCCATCAATTGCAAGGCTCCACCGAGGCCCGCGTGGCTGGCATCGCCATGGAGATGCATCTGGACGACGACTGGGTGACACCTCGCTTGTTCGGCGAACCGTTTCTGGAAAAACCACCGCTGAGCCTGTGGCTGGATGCTGGCGCCATGCGTGTGTTCGGCGTGTCACCGTGGGCCGTGCGACTGGCGTCGGCGGTGGCCGGGTTGCTCAGCGTGGTGCTGTTGTACGGCATGTTGCGGCGTTTCGAACGACCGAAAATGATTGCCTGGACCGCAGGTATTCTGCTCGCGACCATGGCCAGTTACTGGAGCAATGTGCGCGGCGTCGGCGAGGATGCACTGCTCGCACTTGGCGTGACCACCGCGCTGCTGGCCTTTTTCCAAGCGCAACGGGCATCGACACCGGGCAACTCGCTGCTGTTTGTCGTCGGGATCGCCATCGCCACATTGAGCAAAGGTGTGCTGGGGCTGGCCATGCCGGGGGTGGTGATTTTTGCTTACCTGCTGGCTGACAACCTGATGGACAAGCGCCTGAAACTCGCGAATTGGTTGCGACCCGGTTTACTAACCATGATCGGTTTGATTCCGCTGCTGATCTGGCTGGTCATCCTCTTCCAGCACGGCGGCGCACAAGCCGTCAGAGAAGTGCTGCTGACCAACAGCGTCGGGCGCTTCAGTGGTTCGTTCGTCGAGGCCGGGCACTACGAACCGTTCTACTACTACCTCGCCAAACTACCGGAAGCCTTCCTGCCGTGGAACATTCTGGTGTACCTGGGGCTCTGGCATTTCCGCAAACAATTGCAGGCCAACCGCTACTTGCTGTTTTTCAGCCTGTGGATCGTTGCGCAGTTCATGATGCTGACATTGGCGTCGAGCAAGCGCACGGTGTATCTGATGTCGATGACGCCAGCCGCAGCGGTGATCGCGGCAGAATATGCAGGCGTGTTGTTCGAACGATTGAAGCAGTACGAATCCGGCATTGGATTCGTAGGCCGAATCGCCCGTCACCGTCAGACATTGGCAGTAACTGTGCTCACGCTGGTGATCGGCAGCTACCTCGCGGCCGCGCAATGGGCGCTGCCCCACGTCGACAAAAAGCTCTCGTTCCTGCCGTTGAGCCAACACATTCAACTGCTGCAATCCGAGGGTCGACAAGTTGCCTTGTTTCAAGCCAATGAACGCGTCGGCGGTGCCAGCGTTTTTTACACACGGCAGGTGCTGAAAGGTCTGGATACCGACGCTCAACTGCGAGACTTCCTCGCAGCCTCGCCATCCCACGTCGCCGTCATGGCGGGAGACCGCGAACCTGTCGCACCGTTGAAAATGCTCAAGACCCTGAGAGTCGGTCGGCAGGCTTATTACTTCGTCGGTTATTGAGGTAGACGCTACACGCTCATCTCGGAAGGCACGGCCCTGGCCCCTCAATGAAAAAGGGCCTCGGCGGGCTTGTTACAAATTCCGTAGGACAAAATCCTTTCAGCTCTGGGAAATGCGGCCGATACAAACCTGCTAACACCCTTGCTGGCTCAAAAAAACAACAATCTTCCAGCCTAACTGACGACAAGAAACCCAACGTTTCTGGAGGATTTTTGATGAATAGCTGGTTCGGCAACATCAGCGTGAACATGAAACTGGGCCTGGGCTTCGGCCTGGTGCTGGCCCTGACCTGCGTGCTGGCCCTGACAGGCTGGACCAGCCTCGGTGGCCTGATCGACCGCAGCAACTGGATGAGCGACATCACCCAGCTCAATGCCGGTCTAACCAAACTGCGCGTGGTGCGCCTGCAATACATGCTGACCAATGGCGATGAAACTGCCGCACAGAATGTGCAGACCACCCTCGAAAGCTTCGCCGCGCAGCAACAGAAGCTGATCAACAGCTTCAAGAGCCCGGAAAACGTCAAACTACTCAAGGAGCAGGCCGCGACCATCGCTGAATACCAGACGTCGCTGAACAAAATGCGCAACGCCTATCGCACCGGCAACAGCGCCCGCGACAGCATGAGCGTGAGTGCTGAAACTGCGTACAACCAGATCGAATCGATCAGCAAACGCGTGCAGCAGATGGACATGAGCGAGCAGCGTTTCGAACAGTTCCAGGCGATCACCGCCGCCAAGGAAGCGTTCATCCTCGCGCGCTACGAAGTGCGCGGCTACACCGCCACCACCAACGCCGAAACCGAGCAGAAAGCCGTCGGCCAGATTGACGCGGCCATCGCCAGCCTCAAGTCATTGAATGCGCAATTTGCTGCGACTCAGCAGGATGCCTTGCGCCAACTGGAATCTGCGTTGACCAGCTATCGCAGCGCGTTGATGGCATACAAGAACGCCAACACCGATGCCGTGCAGGCGCGTAAGGAAATGACCGACCAGGGCACCACCATCGTCGCCCTGAGCGAACAGCTGTATCAGATCCAGCTCGATCGCCGTGACGCGGAAAGCGCCCAGGCGCGTACCTTCCAGTTGATCAGCACCCTGCTCGCCCTGCTGGTTGGCGTGATTGCTGCGGTGATCATCACCCGTCAGATCACCCGTCCACTGCAAGAAACCCTGGCCGTGGTCGAGCGCATCGCCAGCGGCGACCTGACCCAGAACGTCACCGTCACCCGCCGTGACGAACTTGGCGTGCTGCAACAAGGCATCGCCCGCATGGGTGTGACCCTGCGTGACTTGATCAGCGGCATCCGCGACGGCGTCACCCAGATCGCCAGCGCCGCCGAAGAACTGTCCGCCGTGACCGAGCAGACCAGCGCCGGCGTAAACAGCCAGAAGGTCGAGACCGATCAGGTCGCCACCGCCATGCACGAGATGACCGCCACCGTGCAGGAAGTCGCGCGCAACGCCGAAGAAGCCTCGCAAGCTGCCGCTGCCGCTGACGGCGAAGCCCGTGAAGGCGACAAAGTGGTCAATGAAGCCATCGCCCAGATCGAGCGTCTCGCCAGCGAAGTGGTGCGTTCGACCGAAGCCATGAGTGTGCTGCAACAGGAAAGCGACAAGATCGGCAGCGTCATGGACGTGATCAAGGCTGTTGCCGAACAGACCAACCTGCTGGCCCTCAACGCTGCAATCGAAGCCGCGCGTGCCGGTGAGGCCGGTCGTGGTTTTGCCGTGGTTGCCGATGAAGTGCGTGGTCTGGCTCAGCGTACGCAGAAATCCACCGAAGAAATCGAAGGCCTGGTCGCCGGTCTGCAGAACGGTACCCAGCAAGTCTCGGCCGTCATGAGCAATAGCCGCGCGCTGACCGACAGCAGCGTAGCGCTGACGCGTAAGGCTGGCGCGTCACTGGAAAACATCACCCGCACGGTGTCGAACATCCAGTCGATGAACCAGCAGATCGCAGCAGCGGCTGAACAGCAAAGTGCAGTGGCCGAAGAGATTAGCCGCAGCATCATCAACGTGCGCGACGTGTCGGAACAGACCGCTGCGGCGAGTGATGAGACGGCAGCGTCGAGTGTTGAACTGGCACGCTTGGGTGGTCAGTTGCAGCAGATGGTCAGCCACTTCCGCGTTTGATCCTGATTCAGCGCTGAAGCTACAACCGCATCGCGAGCAGGCGAAGGCCTACAGGTAACGCGTCGATCACAGATTATGTGGGCGACGCCAATTTCCCTGTAGGAGTGAGCCTGCTCGCGATTGCGTCCGCCACATCACCCCGATGTCCCGGAAAAAACTCCGCCTAATGTAGGAGCTGCCGCAGGCTGCGATCTTTTGATCTTCGCTTTTGAACTAATCAGAAGCCAGATCAAAAGATCGCAGCCTTCGGCAGCTCCTACATGAAAGAGGTCTTCAGCGCGTGCGCATTTCGAGCATCAGCAATCTGGAAAATCCATAACCCTGGCTTTTTCCTGCCGTGAAGGCAAAGCAAGGTCGATCCCTCCGACCGAGGAAAAGCGCTGACGAATCCGGCTACCCAAGCCTCCAGCGCTATCCCTTCTAATCAATGCTCGCCCCAGTATCATGCGAGCTTCTTCCTCGATGGAATTTCCGTTCTGGGCCGCGTTAATCCGTAACTGATCCATGAGCGGACCATCAATATTTCGAATTTTGATGCTGGCCATGACGCCTCCTGCTATCAAACAAAAATCATTGATCGAGACTAACATCCATCCGCCCAAGAACAGCCAGCGTAATCACTTACCGCGTCCCACGCTGCCGCAACGCCGACGGCATAAAATAAGCATCCTCCGGCACCGGCTGCGCAAAATCGACAGTCTCCGCCTCTTCGTTATCAAGGTTCTGCACGTAGTAACGCCGCGCCTGCAAATCGTGGAAAACATCCAGCGCACTCCACGTGGTGGGCAGGTCGTAGAAGTTTTTCAGGTAGGCCATCGACACCCGCCACAACTCCCCTCGCCCGTCGTATTGATCAACCAGTGCCGCGCCCCAGCTGTCTTCATCGAGGAACAGCACGCGTTTGGAGTAGATGTGGCGCGAGCCCGGTTTCAGGTTGCCTTCCACCACCCAGACGCGGTGCAGTTCGTAGCGGGTGTATTGCGGGTTGAGGTGGCCCGGGGTGAGCAGTTGCGCGTACTTCACGTCGGGGCTGCTGACTTTGTAGTTGTTGTAGGGGATGTAGATTTCCTGTTTGCCCTTGAGCTTCCACTCGTAGCGATCGGGTGAGCCGTTGAACAGGTCGGTGTCGTCGGCGGTGCGCAGGCCATCGGAGGATGCGATCGGCGTGTCGTAGGCAAGGTTCGGTGCGCGGCGCACGCGGCGTTGGCCGGCGTCGTAGATCCAGGCCTGACGTGCGTCTTTGAGTTGGTCGAGGGTTTCGTGCACCAGTGCGGCACCGCCGGCCAGTCACGCCGGGCTTTTCACGAAGGCGAGGTAGTAGAACAGGATGTTTTTCAGGTCGGCGAACTGGCCGTTCGGGCGGTAGTAATTGAACAGCGCTTCCTGCTGCGAGGTCACCAGCGCGAAGCTGCCGTTACGTTGCACTGGCGCTTCGGAAGCGCGGCGCACGACGTAGATGCCGCGGTAGCGGGTGATGTGGTTCCACAGCACTTCAACGCCGTCCTTTGGCACCGGGAATGGCACGCCACCGTAGGCATCGGAGAAGCCGCTGCCACCTTCGAGCAATTTGGCCGAGGTAGCGTTTTTCAGGGTGTTGTCGTACAGCCACTGCGGTGCCGAGCCGGAGCGGCGGGACGGGTAGATCGGCATCTGGAAGGTATCGGGGTAGCTGCTGAACAGGGCGATCTGGCCGGGGCTGAGGTGGGCTTTGTACTGGTCGAGATTGGCTTTGGTGATGGTGAACAGCGGTTTGTCCGCCGCGTAGGGATCGGGGTGGTGCTGGCCGGGTTTGTAGCTGGCGGGCACCTGGGTGATGCCGCCGGTCCACGCAGGGATGGTGCCGGCTGAGTTACCCGCGCGCTCGGCGCCCATGGGGGTCAGGGTGGTTTTCAGTTGTTCGGCTTGTTGTGGGGTGATGGCGGCCAGAGCGGTGCCGGCGGCCAGGCCCAATACCAGCCCTAGCGAAGCCTTGGTCAATCTTGAAGTGTGAAACATGATCTTCTCCAAAATACAGAAACCTGTGGGAGCGAGCTTGCTCGCGAAAGCGGTGTATCAGGCGATACCTGTTTTGAATGTGCCGACCTCTTCGCGAGCAAGCTCGCTCCCACAGGGGAATGAGGTGTCCCGGAAATCTCGTGTGAAACTCACAAGAAATACTTGAGGTTGAACCCGACGTTGTCGCGGTCGCGAATGCCGTTGTTCTGCCCGCCGCCGTAGAACTCGGTGTACTGCAGTTCGGCTTCGAGCTTGTTCTGGTAGTTGGCCTTGATCCCCAGCGTGTAGGCCTTGCGCCCTTCGATGGTGTTGCCGGCCTGATAGCTGTTGCCCTCGAAATCGTCCTTGTAGACGATGTATGGCGAGACGTTGACCCCGGCATACACATCGTTCCAGGTGCCGTTGAGCATTGCCGTGTAGCTGTAGGAATTGCGGTTGACCTGATCGTCGCGATCACCGCCGGATACATAGGAATAGTTACCGGTGCCGGCGTAGAAGCGACGACTGCCGTCATACGCGGTGTATTGCAGACTGCTGCCGCGCAGGTGCTCGGAGGCGAGTTCGAAAATACCGAACAACGAATCGAACGAAGCCGTCGGGCCGAAGTTGTAGATGGTGCCCAGCGAGGTGTTGAACGCTTCCACACGCTCGGCGTTATTGATCTGGCTATCGAGAGTGACCATCTGCCCGCCGACGTTGATCGACTTGCCGGTCACCGCTGCCGCTGCGCCGCTGGCCAGGTCACCGATCAGATCATTGGTGGCCGCGACGCCGATCGGCAAGTTCGGCCGATAAGCAATCTCACCAAACACCGAGGCCTCGCCCAACGTGGTGTTGAAACTGAAACCGTACATGCGAATATCTTCGGCGTAACGCCGATGCGCCTGGATATTGCCCATCACATCCGCCGTGGCCAGACCGTTGGCCAACGCCCCGGCCTGACTGCCGGCAACGCCCGTCAGCAGATTGGTCAGCGCATCCATGTCGATGCCGTTGTAGCCGCCCAGATCCGCCGCGATGGTCGGTTCCTTGGCGTGGTAATTGACCATGTACAAACCGAACTCGGTGCTGTTGAGTTGTTCGGCGATGTAGCGAAAGGCGAAGCCGAACTGGCCATCGTTGCGCGCGTTGTAGTCCTTGCCGATGCTCGCCACTTTGAGTGTGTTGCCGTAGGCCGGTGTCACACCGTTGGCGTACAGGCCAGTGGTTTGCAAGGCGGAATTCAGCAACGGGTTGTTGCCCAGCGCGCTGTACAAACCGATGACGTTGTCGAACCCTGGTACCGGCGTGTCGAGCGCTGTGCCGCTGAAGTTGTTGTAACCGGTGTTGCCACCGTCGGCGAAAAGGTCGGTCTGCGAGTAGAAGGTGCCGACCGGATCAATGCGGGTTTCCTTCCAGTTGGTCTGGTAGAAACTCTCCATCGTCAGCGAGTCGGTCAGGCCGATGTTGAAACTCAGCGCCTCGACCGGCACCAGCACTTCTTTCACTTCGGCGCCGGGCAAGCGGTACTTGGCGGCGTCCACCGGGTTGGTGGTGTTGATCCCGCCGCGATAGAAAATCCCCTCGCCCCAGTTGAACACCTGACGGCCGACACGTGCGGTCACCGGCATCTGCGCGACATCCCAACTGCCATGCACGTAGGCGTCGAGCATCTCGATGCGACTGCCGGCGATGTCGCGGGTCTGGCTGGTGAAATGGTTGTCTTGCGGGTAGCTCTGGCTCGGCTGCGACGGGCTGTTGTTGTCGTAGTAGTCGTTGCGCTTGTCCATCAGTTGCGTGTCGTAGAACGCGGTGCCGCGCACGAACACGCCGTAGTTCTGATAGTTAGCTTCCAGCTCGGAGGTGATCTTGTACACCTCGGAAACCAGCCCGGTGTCGAAGTTGCGATTGCCGTCGTTGGTATTGACGTCATCGTTAGTCTTGTCGCGGCCCTGCACCCGCCACAAACGGCCGTAGGACAAGGTCGTGTCGAGGGAGCCGGTGACTTGTTTGTCCATCAGGCTGAACTCCACCGCGTACGCCGCATCGACTGCGCACAACTGCAGCAGCCCTGCCAGGCCGACACCGGGGAGCGCCGCGCCCGTCAGGCGCAATCGAGTGTTGATCATGTGTTCCTCCTTCCCTGTTTTTTATTGTTTTGTTGTCCTGCCGCGATGGCTAGGGCGCCAATCCCGCGCTGACGTAGATTCGGCTGTGCGAGCCGAAATGCCCCAGTAACTCGAACAGTTGCTGGTTGAGTGCCGGATGGTCGAAATCTTCTCGATGCAGCTGATTACCGCTGCTGAAATCACTGGTAGTCGGTGTCTTCTCAAGCCACTGCCCGATGGCTTCATCGAACGCTGCGGAGTCATTGACGGACTCGGCGCTGACCACTTCGCGCAGGTAGTCGACCGAGTACGGCGGGTAGGTTTTGTCCTGAGCCACATCGGTGTAAGCCGCGAGCATCGGATGCGGCTGACCGGCACGCAGCAAGCGGCGCAACCAGGTTGACTGATACTTCTCCACTTCCATGTGCCGAGTAGCGACGCGCTCGATGGAGGCTTGTTTGTCGGCGGCGAAACCGGACAAGGCCTTGCCTTCCAGCAACAGAAGACTGGCAAGGTCGACGCCGGGCAACGGCTTGGCGTGATACGGCTGAGTCAGGTCCTGAATGTGGTGCAGGCCCCAGCCAAGAAAACGATAGCCCCAGTACGGATGACCGCTGGCAAACGCCAGTCGCGCCAGGCCCATATATTGATAGGCGCGCCAGTCCGGCCAACTGCGTTCGAGGAAACCGGCAGCGGCATACACCACCGCGCTTTCATGGAAGAAGCCCATGTGGAACGGCGCCTGCGAGCTGTATTGAAAGCGCGCATCGCCGAACGGTTGCGGGCCGAAACCGTAGAGCGCACCGACGTTGCCAGGGTTGTCGCTGAACAAGTTGATGTCGTGACCGTAATCCGGCTCGTCGGCGGCACTGGCGAGCACGGCCAGCGGGGCGACTTTCTCATGATCGGCGACCACGATGAAGCGTTGGCGATTCCACGGCGAAAGGGTTTGCTCGACCATGACCTGATTGGCCTGCAAATGCTCACGTTCGGGCAGGTCTTTGCCGGGCAATGGCTGGATGACCATCGCCAGATGAATCTCGGGATTGATGCGCAACGCCGTGAGGAAGTCGTGGCGCAGATTGTCGCTCGGCACCGCAGGCAATTTCAGGTTGTCAGGGCGTGGCGGGTATTGAGCGAAGTGCTCGCGGGCGAAGCTTTCCTGCTGCTCCAACAGCGCCAGCACGGCCGGATATTGCTCGGTGAGAAAACGCTCCAGCGGCTCGACTTCAACCGCTGGCGCATCGCGCAACGCCGGCAGCCCCTGCAACGCCAGATAGCTGCCCACCGTATGGTTGGACCAGCCCCAGGCGCTCGGGGCCGTTGCACAAAGCAGCAACAGGAGGAAAGTCAGCTTCATTGCTTGTCGTTCTTATAGGAGGTGCCGTGGGGGATGAGCCTAACAACCGACCCCGCCGCTGACACTGTCCGATCTCACCAGAAAAAGTCTCCGATGGCGCCAAATAAGAGGATCCGATTCCACCGCAGAACCTTGTGGGAGCGAGCTTGCTCGCGAAAGCGGTGGGTCAGACAAGACATTAGTGACTGACACTCCGCATTCGCGAGCAAGCTCGCTCCCACAGGGATTTACAATGTTCTTTCAGGCGGGGTAACCGGTGATTTTGCGGATGCTCTGGTACAGCGGTTTGAGCTGGCGGTACATGCGCAGGTAAACGTCTTTGTACAGTTGCTCGTAGATCTTCTGCGCCTCAGGTTGCGGCATGAAAACCGCTCCAACCCGCGTCATCGCCGCAATGGCCGAGGGGAAATCCGCATGCAATCCCAATCCCACCGCACAACAAATCGCCGCGCCTAGACCCGACGCCTCATACACATGCGGACGCTCCGCCGGCAGGCCGAAAATATTCGCCGTGAGCTGCATCGCCGCATCACTCTGCGAACCACCACCAGCAACGCGCAAACGCTTGACCGACACCTTCGAACGCCGCTCGATATTCTCCATACCCTGGCGCAACGCATACGCCAGCCCCTCAAGAATCGCCCGGTAAATATGCGCCCGGGTGTGCACATCACCGAAGCCAATCATCGCGCCTTTCGCCTCGACACCCGGCTCGCGAATCCCCGGCGACCAGTACGGTTGCAGCATCAACCCCATCGAGCCGGGCGGCACCGCCTCAACCAGTGCATCGAACAACTGCTCAGGCTCGATGCCCTGCTCTTTCGCCTGCTGCATCTCGCGCAGGCCGAACTCGTTCTTGAACCAGCTGACCATCCAGTAACCGCGATAAATCATCACCTCGCAGTTGTACTGATCCGGCACTGCCGAGGGGTACGGCGGGATCAACGGGACAATTTCCAGATAGCGCGAGCGGGTGCTGGTGATCGTCGCCGTGGTGCCGTAAGACAGGCAAACCGTATTCGCATCGACAACACCGGCACCGACCACTTCGCAAGCCTTGTCAGCGCCCGCAGCAATCAGCGGCAAGCCTTCGGGAATGCCGGTGTGGCGAGCGGCTTCAGCGGTGATGTAGCCAAGGGTTTCACCGGGTTTTTGCAGGGTCGGCAATTGCTCGGGGCGCACCGCCAGCGCCTGCCATTTCCAGTCACTCGGCGCAGCCCATTTCAGGCGTTTGAAGTCGAACGGCAGATAGCCGACGCAGCACCCTACGGAGTCGACAAACCGCCCGCACAGTCGATGAGTAAGAAACCCGGACAGCAGCAAAAACTTGTCTGTTGCCGCCCATACTTCCGGTTGATGCTGAGCGATCCAATTCGCCTCGGCCTGGGCACGAAAATAATCCACGGTGCCTTGCGCGCCGACCAGTTTGAACAACCAGCCCCACGGTCCTTTGATCCCGCCCTCGACTTCGCTCTGACGCTGATCGAGCCACAGAATCGCCGGACGCAGGGGCTTGCCCTCGGCATCGACGTTGATCACCGTGCCGCGCTGCGTGGTCAGGGAAACGCCGGCAATCTGCGAACGGTCGACGCCGGTCTGCGCCCAGACTTGCTGGCACGCCTCCCCCAGTTTTGCCCAGTAATACTCCGGATCCTGCTCGGCCCAGCCCGGTTGCGTCGAGTAATACGCCTGCAATTCGACCTTGCCTTTGCCAAGCAGATTGCCCTGCAGATCGAAGAGCAGCGCGCGCACGCTCTGGGTGCCGTTGTCGATGGCCAGCAGGTAACGCTTGTTCGGGTGGTTATCCATGGAGCTCTCTTCAAGGGGCATCAAGGCGTGGCATCCGGCAAACCGTGATGGCGTTGCCACAACGCCCGAGAACGCTGAATTTCTTGTTGCCAGTGTTCGTCGCTCCAGCCCAGTCGTGGCTGGCAGAGTTGGCGGATGGCAGCGAAATAATCTTCGCCACCGCGCGGCAACAGCTGGCCCAGACGCGTACGGCGGAGCAGCAGATCGTCGAGGTGCAGGATCATTTCCGCTTCGCAGGCGAAGGCCAGTTCTGCCCACAAGGTGTCCGTGGCGCCGACCGTTTCGTGGCCGACATCTTTGATCAGTTGCGCCAGCCTCGGCAGGTTTCGGCCATGCCGTCCGGCGAGACGTCGCCATTGATGGCTGCTCAGTTCCGCGATCGGCAACGCAGGCACAGCGGCAAACACTGGCGCGGCGTCATCGACGAAGGGACGATCCAGCATGCTCGCGCAGGCCTTGAGCACTTCGATGGCTTGCGGGCGAAACGTCGTCAGTTTACCGCCGGCCAAAGTCACGCAACCGGGCTCCTGCCACAGCACATGCTCGCGGGTTTCGTTCGACGGTTTGTCTTGATGCGCACCCGCGCTGCCCACTACCGGACGCACGCCGGACCAGGTCGACAACACATCCGCCGCGCTCACTTCGGCGCCGGGAAACTGTTGCGTGCAGGCCGCCAGCAAATAGTCGAGTTCTTCAACGCTGATGCTCGCGCTCTGATCCAGATCCTCGCGATGATCGAGGTCCGTAGTGCCGACCACCGTGGCGCCTTCCCACGGGAAAACGAACACCGGACGCCGGTCGCGCTCATGCATGAAAGTGAACGCCTGCGCCACCGGCAAACGCCAACCTGGCAGCAACAAATGGCTGCCGCGCAACGGTCGCAATTGCCGTGGAGTCTCAGTCGGCCGCAAGCGTTCAGCCCACGCGCCAGTCGCCACGGCGAGCACGCCACAGCGCAATCGCAGGGTCGTCGCGCCGGCCTCGCAGTCTTCGATCTGAACGCCGCACACCCGTCCGTTTTCTCGCAGCAAATGCTCGACACGAACGCCGTTAACCACGACCGCACCATCCGCCCGTGCCTCGCTCAACACGCGCATCACCAGTCGCGCGTCATCGGTCAGCGCGTCGACAAAACAGGTGCCGCCGAGCAAGTCGTTTTCCTTCACCCCCGGCGCCAGATATCGAAGCTGTTGCGCATCATGAAAACGATGGCTGCGCCGTCCCGCCAACGCGTCGTAAACGCTCAGCAAACCACCCAGCACGCGAGGCCCGGGAAAGCCGCCGCGATAGTGCGGCATCAGGAAACTCATCGGCTCGACCAACCCCGGCGCTTCGTCGAGCAAGCGCTGACGTTCGCGCACCGAATCACGGGTCAGGCGCCACTGGCCCTTGGCGATGTAACGCAAACCGCCATGAACCATTTTCGAAGATCGACTGGAGGTGCCCCAGGCAAAATCGCGCTGCTCCAGCAGCAGACAGCGCCAGCCTCGACGTGCGGCTTCACGCAGGATTCCGGCGCCGCTGATGCCGCCGCCGATGACGATCAGATCCCAGCTCTCATCTGCCAGCGTCGGCAGAATCTGCTGGCGCCACGCGGCGTTCCAGTCCTGACTCATGGCCGTCACTCCGGCAGCAGCGTGCCGGGGTTGAGGCGCCCGGCCGGATCGAAGTGTTTGCTCAACGCCTGCAAAGTCTCCATCGCCAGCGCGCCCTTCTCGCGCAACAGGTACGGCGCGTGATCCTTGCCAACTCCGTGCTGATGACTGATGGTGCCGTGGTTGTCGACGATGGTCTGGCTGGCCGCGTGTTTGAGCGCTTTCCAGCGTGCGAGCGTCGCCGGGTAATCCGCCGCCGGGCGAAACACGTAGGTGGTGTAGATGCTCGAGCCTTCGCCGTAGACGTGGGACAGGTGGGTGAACACATGCACGCGTTCGCCTTCGGCGGCCAAGGCATCGCGCAGGCTGTTTTCGATGCGGTTGAGCAGGTTGTCGACGTTGCTCCAGTCGGTGGCGGTTTCGAGGGTGTCGACTACGTAACCGGCGTTCCACAGGTTCTCGCGCAGGTAAGGGAAACGGAAGCGGTTCTGCGCCCATTTCTTGCCGAGCAGGGTGCCGGTGAAGACGCCGCCGAAGGCCTTCAGATGTTGCCGCGCCTGCGTCAGCGACAATGCATTTTGTCGGCGATTACCGGTTACGCCAAAGGTCAGCAGGCATTTCCCCTCTGCTGCCCCCCTTAGCTTCAGATACTTTTCCAGCCAGGCGATTTGTTGCGGATGACCGGCCAGCGCCAGTTGCGTTTCGGTTTCCACGGCGTTGGATAAACGCAGCATCGACAGCGGCACGCGCGCCTGGGCCAATTGGCGAATGGCCCTGAGCGCCTGCGGCCAATCAGGTAGAAACACACCGTAGAAACGCTCATCGGCAGGCAATGCGCAGACCCGCACCTTGACCTCGGAAATGATCCCGAAACGGCCCTCGCAACCGAGCACCACTTCGCGCAGATCAGGCCCGGCAGCAGAGGCCGGGAAGGTAGGAATGTGCATCGGCCCGGCAAAGGTTTCCAAGGTTCCGCCAGCAAATAACTGCTCGATCCGGCCATAGCGCAGCGACTGCTGACCGCTGGAACGACTGGCCACCCAACCGCCCAACGTCGACAACTCCCACGACTGCGGGAAATGCCCCAGCGTGTAGCCCCGCGCCCGCAGCTGACTTTCTAGCTGCGGCCCGCTCGCACCGGGGCCGAACGTCGCCAGCAGACTCTGTTCATCGAGGTCGATCAGGCGATTCATCCGCGCCAGTGAAACCGTCACCACCGGCCGCGCCGAATCTGGCGGATTGATGTGCCCGGCCACCGAGGTGCCGCCGCCATAGGGGATCAGGCACAGGTCCTGTTCGTGGGCGAGCGCCAGCAATTGGCGAATGTGCTCGGCGGTCTCGGGGAACGCCACCGCATCGGGATAATTGCCCAAAGCACCTTCGCGCAACGCCAGCCAGTCCGGCAGGCTCTGGCCTCGGGCATGCAGCAAGCGGTCATGGGCATCGACGCTGTACAAGGTGTGCGCCTGCAACCGTGAGGCCGGCACGCGGGCCAATGCGGATTCCAGCGTGGCATCGGGCAGCGCGCGCCCCTCGCCCAATCGCTCATGAAGAAACTCCGCGCCCTGGGCCGGCAGTTCGACCACCGTGGTTGCATCTCCCCAGCCGTTCCAGCGTCGCATGCGTGTGTCCTTTTTTGCCGTCAGATCAGTGATATTTCAGGCCTCCATACTAGCCAGCGGCCGCAAAGTGTCACGGTCGCATCCGGCCAGTTCGTGTAGCCAATTGAGTCAAACGTCGCGCAAGCGTCAGCCATTTACTTTAGTCGGGGTTTCAAATTACCTTTCAGGCTATTCGTCCGCCCTCGCCGCTGTTGATCAAAGGAATGGGATCATGCAATCGCTTGGCTTCACCTCGGTTCCGCCGCTGCTCAAGTACCTGCGCCATGCCGAACAACTGGGCATGGCCATCGAGCCGGCGTTGGCGGCAGCGGGTTTGCAGGCGCAGCAGTTGAGCGACAACACCCTGCGTTTGCCCGGTGAGGCGCATGAACGCTTGCTGGAGTATTTCTGCGAACACTCGGGCGATCCGTTGTTCGGGCTTAACGCGGCGAATTTCGTCCTGCCCAATTCGTGGAGCGTGCTCGGTTACATCACCATGAATTGCGCGACGCTGGGCGATGCGATGAGCCGGATCATGCCGTTCGAAAAACTGGTCGGCGACATGGGCGTCAGCCGTGCCGAGGTGCAGGACGGCCACGTGCATCTGATCTGGACCTGCCGCTATCAGCGCCCACGGATTCGTCGGCACTTGGTGGAAAATGTCCTCGGTTCGTGGCTGCAATACGCGCGCTGGATCGCCGACACGCAGATGTCGCCGGCCGGGGTTTGGCTGGAACATTCATGCCCCGCCGAGGCTACGTCGGCGCAGTACGAGGCGTTTTTCGATTGCCCGGTGTTGTTCGATCAGCCGTATTCGGCGCTGGTCGTGCCGCTGGCGTATTTGCAGCTGCCGTTGCGTCAGGCGGATGCGCAGTTGCTGCGCACGCTGGAAGAACATGCGCTGGGGCTGATGGCGACGCTTGAGGATGCGTCGCTTGAGCAGCAGGTTAAGAACATCCTGCGGCAGTTGCTCAAGGAAGGCCTGCCGCGCAAGGAGCAGGTTGCCGAACAGTTGAGCGTTTCGGTGCGAACGTTGCAGCGGCAGTTGCATCAGGCGGGGACGTCGTATCAGCAGATTCTCGATGATTTGCGTCAGGAGCTGGCTGAGCATTATTTGCTCAACAGCACGCTGCCGATTCAGGACATTGCGCAGTATCTGGGGTTTACCGAACCGAGGTCGTTTCATCGTACGTTCAAGAGCCGACGCGGGATGCCGCCGGGGGAGTTTCGGCAGATGCATCGCGGGTGATTGCACGGGCCTCAACGCGAGCAGGCTCACTCCTACAATTGATCTCCAGTGAACGCAGATTCCGTGTCCGGCACAATCCCTTGTAGGAGTGAGCCTGCTCGCGATGAGGCCAGCCGCCACAACACAATAAACACTTTTATCTATAGGTGTTTAAAGACACTCAGCGTTACGCGAAACAGCCCACAAATCCTTGCGCCGTAACCTACGCCTAAGCCAGAATCCGCCGGCTTGTGCGCCCTGAACATGCTGCGTAACTTGATTGCGTCACTGATTCCCAGTGATCGGGTTTAGTAGCCCGGCGGTAATTCTGCTGGTCGTACATTCATCACAGGTACTCGCGTACCTGAGCTTGATGGTGGCTGTACGCAGGGCGCTTCGGCGCGCCGGCTTTTAGCTGAGTTCCCCGGTCTACTAACCTGCGTACAGCTGCCACCCTTTCGTTTAGTAGCCAAAGGGTTGCCGCTCAACAAAGGGAACACAGCTATGTTCAAGATAACGCCAAACCCGCCGGTCACCGACCCGGCCTCCCCCTACGAATCCCCCGACTCAAAGAAATTCCACGAAGCCGCCGAGCGCGCGCTCGACCACTACCTCGGTCCGACGAACGCCGACCTCATGGCAACGCCCTACTCCCCCAACACGCTGTACATGGCCAACCCCGAGGCAGGCACCGAATCCCTACTGGCCGACGCCAGCGAAACCCTGGGCTCGGCGACGGTCATGCTCAACAACCATGCCGCGCAGGTTGAAGGCACACACCGCAAGACACTGCAGGGTATTGCGCAAGTGGTGATGGTGGCGGAAATGGCCGTCAATCGTGTGTTGGACAGGTTAGTGCCGACCGAGTAACGAAAAGCCCGCTGCCCCAACTGTGATGGTTAGGTGGCGGGCTTCTTTTTGCGGTGGGCCATTTTCCCCTCACCCCAGCCCTCTCCCGGAGGGAGAGGGGGCCGAACGGGGGATATTGATTAGATACGCCGACCTGAAAGTGCTGCGGTGAATCCATAATCGACTCGGTCTTGCAGGTCGGTGGATAGCGCCAGACAACTCGGTCAGTCCCCTCTCCCTCCGGGAGAGGGTTAGGGTGAGGGGCTTTTCGCTTCAGAGACAGATCGCGTTGGTAAACACCAACCGATTACCAAACGGATCAACGATGGTCATGTCCTGACTCCCCCAAGGCATCGCCTGAATACCCGGGTGCGAAAACTTGTAATCCTTGGCCTCCAACTGCTGCTGAAACGCCTCCAGCTCGTCCGTCTCGATACGCAGCGCCGAACCCGGGCACGCATCGCCATGATGCTCGGACAAATGCAACACACACTCGCCACGCGACACCTGCAGATACAACGGAAAATTCGCCTCGAAGCGATGCTGCCAGTCGATCTTGAAACCGAGGAAATCGACGTAAAACTCGACAGCCTTGGCTTCATCGAAAATCCGCAGGATCGGGGTGGTTTTGCCGAAGCTCATGGGGTGCTCCCTGACTGGTTGGCCCCACAGTGTAGACGGGGTGGATGTCAGCAATTCGGCTTGGGCTGGCGTTTCTTTAATTGCACAGTGCCACTATGAGACACAGTTCAAAAGATCGCAGCCTTCGGCAGCTCCTACAGAAGGTCGCATTCCCATGTAGGAGCTGCCGAAGGCTGCGATCTTTTGACGTCAGCAGAATCACTTAAACCCGTCGCGTAAATTCCCATCGCGTGCGAGAAACCGCCCTTTCCTGCGACCATTCGCCTGCCCGTCGCGATAGCTCAGAGCACCGTTGATCCAAACACCGTCGATGCCCAACGCCGCACGTTGCGGGTCGTGAAAGTCGGCCACATCACGCACAGTCACCGGGTCGAACAACACCAGATCCGCCCAATATCCCTCACGAATCTCGCCTCTTTCCTTCAAACCAAATCGCGCCGCCGACAACCCGGTCATCTTGTGTACGGCGGTGTGCAGCGGAAACAGCCCGACATCGCGACTGAAATGTCCCAACACCCGTGGGAAAGCGCCCCACAGGCGCGGATGCGGGAACGGGTCCTCCGGCAGTCCGTCAGAGCCGACCATCGACAACGGATGGGCGAGGATTCTTCGTACATCCGCCTCGTCCATGCCGTAGTACACCGCGCCGGCCGGTTGCAGGCGTTTGGCGGCGTCGAGCAGCGGCACGTTCCATTCGGCGGCAATGTCGATCAGGTCGCGGCCGCTGACCTCGGGGTGCGGCGTCGACCAAGTGATGGTGATGCGATGCGCATCGGTGACTTGCTTCAAATCCAGCGTCGAAGAACTCGCCGCATACGGGTAGCAATCGCAGCCGACCGGGTGGGTTTTCGCGGCCTCTTCCAATGATGCGAGCAGCTCGGGACTGCGCCCCCAGTTACCCACGCCGGCGCATTTGAGGTGGGAAATGATCACTGGCGACTTCGCATGTCGACCGATTTGAAAAGCTTCATCCATCGCTTCCAGCACCGGGGCGAACTCGCTGCGCAAATGCGTGGTGTACACCGCGCCGAATGCCGTGAGTTCTTCGGTCAGTTGCATCACTTCGTCGGTGGAAGCGTTGTAGGCGCTGGCGTACGCCAGGCCTGTGGATAAACCCAACGCACCGGCCTCAAGGCTTTCGCGTAACTGTTCGCGCATCGCGGCGATTTCGTCCGGCGTCGCTGTGCGGAACAGGTCATCCAGATGATTGCTGCGCAGTGCCGTATGGCCGATCAGTGCCGCCACGTTCAGCGTGGTATTCGCCGCTTCGACCGCCGCGCGGTAATCGCTGAAGCGTGGATAAACAAACGCCGCCGCGCTGCCGAGCAGGTTCATCGGATCCGGTGGATTGCCCTTCAATGTCACGGGCGAAGCGCTGATCCCGCAGTTGCCCACAATCACGGTGGTCACGCCCTGGCTGAGCTTGGGCAGCATCTCTGGCTGACGAATCACTACGGTGTCGTCGTGGGTGTGCACGTCGATAAAACCGGGCGCCAGCACACGACCGGCCGCGTCGATTTCTTCGGTCGCCGTGGCCTCGTGCAAGTCGGCGATACGCTCGATGCGGCCCTCGCGAATCGCCACGTCGGCCTTGTAGCCGGGCATGTTGCTGCCATCGATGATCAGGGCGTTGCGAATCAGGGTGTCGTACAGCATGTCAGTCTCCCAGCGGCAGGTGATCGTCGCCGCCACGGTATTCGTCGAGGGCGAGTTTGATTCGCCGCAGACGATCTTGATTGTCTTCAGGGCTGGCCAGCGCCAGCTCGGTCGCGAGCACGTCGATGGCGAGCAGCATGCCGTAGCGCGCCGCCGTCGGTTTGTAGATGAACGAGGTTTCTGCGCCTTGCAGCGGCAGGACGATGTCGGCCAGCTCTGCCAGTGGCGAGTCGGCGCGGGTGATCGCCAGAATGCGCGCGCCGTAGTTGCGCCCCAGCTCGACCGTCTCGAGCAATTCCGGGGTGATGCCGGTCAGCGAACAGACAATCACCACTTGCTCCGCGTTCAGGCTGGCGGCGGTGACGCGCATCATCACCGCGTCATGACACACCGCAATCGGGTAGCCGAGGCGCACCAGGCGTATCTGCAATTCGTCGCTGCACAGGGTCGAGCAACCGCCCATGCCGAAGGCGTGAATCATTCGTGCCTGACCGAGCATTTTCACCGCATCGGCAAAGCGTGACTCGTCGAATCCGGCCAGATGCTGGCGCAGGGTGGTTTCGATGTCGCCGACAATCTGCCCGTAAAACGCCGACTGTTCAGGCGTGCCCGCCGGGTCGAGAAAACGGCTGCCGACGCCGCTGGCCTGAGCCAGTTGCAGGCGCAGATCACGCAGGTCGCGGCAGCCCACCGTGCGGGCGAAACGCGACAGCGTAGCGGTACTGACTTCAGCACGTTGCGCGAGGTCTTCGAGGCTGGCGCTAGCGGCAAAACCGACGTCGTCGAGCATCAGCCGGGCGATGCGACCTTCGCCGGCGCTGAAGGAATCCTGACGGGCGCGGATCTGGTAGAGGATGTCCATGGGCGGCGGGCTCCGGCTACAGCAAGTAAGAAAGGCCGACGGTCAGGCCGAACGCGACTACCGAGATCAGCGTCTCGAGCACGGTCCAGGTCTTGAACGTCTGCGCGACCGTCATGTTGAAGTATTCCTTGATCAACCAGAAGCCGCCGTCGTTGACGTGGGAAAAGATAACCGAGCCAGCGCCGGTCGCCAGCACCAACAGCTCAGGGTGTGGATATCCCAGACCAATGGCCACCGGCGCAACCACGCCGGACGCGGTGGTCATGGCCACGGTCGCCGAGCCTGTGGCGATGCGCATCAGCGCGGCGAACAGCCAGCCCATGATCAGCGGCGACAGGTGGAATTCATGAGCGAGGCCGACGATCTGATCGGTGACGCCAGCGTCGACCAGAATGCGGTTCAAACCACCACCAGCACCGACCAGCAAGGTGATGCTGGCGGTGGGTGCCAGGCATTCGTTGGTGAACTTGAGGATCGATTCACGGTTGAAACCCTGAGCTATACCCAACGTCCAGAAGCTCAACAAGGTCGCCAGCAACAGCGCAATCACCGAGTTGCCGATGAACAACAGGAACTGATTGAAACCGCTGCCCGGCGTGGAAATCAGGTTGGCCCAGCCACCGATCAGCATCAGCACCACCGGCAACAGAATGGTCGCCATGGTGATGCCGAAACCCGGTAGTTTGTCGCGCGGTTCGCGGTCGAGAAATTGCTTTTCCAGCGGGTTATCCGCCGGCAATTGAATGCGCGGCACGATGAATTTGGCGTACAGCGGCCCGGCAATGATCGCGGTGGGAATGCCGATGGCGATCGCATACAGCAAAGTCTGCCCGACCGACGCCTGATAAGCCTGCACTGCCAACATCGCCGCCGGGTGCGGCGGCACCAGCGCATGCACCACCGACAGGCCGGCGACCATCGGCAAACCGACCATCAGAATCGACACACCAACGCGCCGCGCCACGGTGAAGGCGATCGGCACCAGCAAGACAAAACCGACCTCGAAGAACAGCGGCAAACCGACCAGAAAGGCGATGCAGACCATCGCCCAGTGCGCATTCTTTTCACCGAACTTATCGATCAGCGTGCGCGCCATCTGCTCGGCGCCGCCGGACTCGGCCATCATCTTGCCGAGCATCGTCCCTAACGCGACCACCAGCGCAATATGCCCCAGCGTCTTGCCCACCCCGGCCTCGTACGCCCCCACCACACCCGACGGCGGCATCCCCGCGACCAGCGCAAGACCAATGGAAATTAGGGTGATGACAATGAACGGGTTGAGCCGGTAACGGGCAATCAAAACGATCAGCGCAATGATGGCGACGGCGGCATAGACCAGCAGCCAATAGCCGAAGGAAGGCGTCATGCGGTACTCCTCGAAAGGGTCACGTTCGAATGGGTTGTGAAACTCATAAATCATTTCGAGATCGAGATTTCAAACCACATGAAAGTAATTTTCGTGGATAGGCAAGGCGTGTCGCTAATAGGTATGTCTTGTCGTGATTAATGAAAGTCGTGGGGCGGGATTTACATACTTATGCAGCCCACGCGCGCCCCTGTAGGAGTGAGCCTGCTCGCGATTGCGTCGTAACAGTCAATATCATCATTGGCTGAATGAACGCTATCGCGAGCAGGCTCACTCCTACAGTTTGATCGCACTCCTCCAGACAGAATGCGCAAAACCTGTGGGAGCTGGTGGACGACTCACACCATTTCGTTACGAATCCATTCAACCACCGACGTGCGCTTCGGTGCCCAGCCATAGACATGTTTTTCAAATCCAGCCAAGCGCTATACTCGCCTGACAACCTCCGCGGAGTCCCTGCCATGAGCCCCACACCTCGAACCCAAAAAAAACTGACAACCGAAACGTTGATCCGCGCAGTTGCCAGTTCGACAGCCATCGAGACGGGTCAAAGCGTGGAGACCATTGAGCGCAAACTCAAACTCAGATCCAGTAAATTTCTGCATTTGTCCCTGGCCAAGTAGCCCCCGCCTCAAGTCGCAAAGCCCGAAACGAAAACGGCTGCCCGATGGCAGCCGTTCTAAAGGGTGATCACAAAGCCCGGCGGGGCTCAAACTGCAGTCACACCATTTCGTTACGAATCCATTCAACCACCGATGTGCGTTTCGGCACCCAGCCCAGCAGTTCGCGGGCGTGTTTGCCGCGTACGCGGCTGTTGGAGCCGAGGCCGTAGTTGGCCATTTCATAGCCCCATTCGGCTTCGGCGTCTTTCAATGGCCAGTCTTGTGGTTGACCCAGGTTCAGGGCTTCGGCCATGGCGGTGGTCATGTCGATGAACGATGCTTCGCCGCTTTCGACGAAGTAGAAAGTGCCCGGAACGTTTTTGGTCAGCGCCAGCAGGTACAGGGCGACGACGTCTTCAATGTGCACGTTGGACCAGATGTTCTGGCCTGTGCCGACGTGGCGCACTACGCCGCTTTTGCGCGCCTGTTTCAGCAGACGCGGCAATTGCACGCTGTCGCGATTGACGCCCAGGCTGTGGCCGTAAATCAGCGTGTTGCAGATGACGGCGGAGTTCACGCCGTCCTTCGCTGCCGCGAGGATCAGGTTGTCGATGGCCACGCGGGCGGCCTTGTCGACGGTCGGCTCCGGCAGATTGTCCTCGTAGTAGATGACATCGCTGGATTTACCGCCCGAGGCATCACCGACGATGCTCGAACCGCTGGTGTGCAGGAAGACTTTGTTGGAACCGCGCAAGGCATCGAGCAGCGCTTCAACCGCACCGCGATGGTCGCTGCTGGCGGCGTTGATCACCGCATCGGCAGCGCGGGCCTGTTCGGCGAGCAGTGTTTTGTCGTCGAGAGTGCCGATGACCGGTGTGATCCCGATGGCTTTCAGCTCTTCAGCCTGTTCGGCGCTGCGCACCAGACCGGTGACTTGATGCCCGGCCTTGACCAGACCGGTAGCGATCGAGCCGCCGATAAATCCGGCAGCGCCGGTGACGAATACGTTCATGGAGAAACTCCCTGCGTGAGTAAGTGATGGGACGAGTATCGGCCCGTGAGCCGCAGGGAAAAACCCGCCCTCGCCCAATTCACTGTTGCGCAGAGGTCACGAATCAGCCCTTGAAATCGGCGCTGGCGTAAGCAGCGAGTTTGCTCTGGATAAAGTCGAGGAAGCACTGAATGCGCAGCGCCAGTTGCGAGTTACGGTAGTAAACGGCGTTGATTGGCTGGCGATAACCGCTGTTGAATTCGCCGAGCAGGACCTTCAAGCGCCCGGCACGGATGTCGTCGATGGTCATGAAGTGCGACAGGCAGGCGATGCCCTGCCCTTCCAGCGCCAGATGGCGCACGGTCTCGCCGCTGGAGGCGCTGATCGCCGGGTTTATCGGCCAGCGGTCGCCGTGCACGTAGCGCAGCGGCCATTGGTTGAGGCCTTCGTTCTGGGTGAAGCCAAGCAAGGTGTGTTCGCTCAGATCGGCGACTTGCTGTGGCGCGCCGTGTTTTTCCAGATACGCAGGGCTGGCGACGATCAGCAGCGGACTGCAACCGAGCGAGCGCGCGTGCAGCGTCGAGTCAGCGAGGGTGCCGATGCGGATGGCGATGTCGGTGCTTTGTTCCAGCAGGTCAATGATCAGGTCATTACTGTTGAGTTCGAGCTGGATGTCCGGATAAAGCCGGCGAAATTCGTCGATGTACGGGACGACCGCGTGGAGCATGAATGGCGAGGCCGCGTTGATCCGCAGACGCCCGGACGGGGTTTGCTGGCGCGAGGACAGGCGTTCTTCGAGTTGATCCATCTGGTCGAGAATCAGCTTGGCCTGCTCGAAGAAATACTTGCCCTCCTCGGTCAGGTCCATGCGCCGCGTGGTGCGGTTGATCAGCGTGGTGTCGAGCTTGGCTTCCAGCTTCGACAGCGTGCGGCTGACGGCTGAGGGCGTTTGCCCGACTTGCTCGGCGGCGGCGGAGATCGAACCGCATTCGATCACGCAGACGAAAATCTGCAACTCATCGGATCTGGCTTTCACGGGTGTCCTCTTTGAAATCGCCAAGATCGCAGATGACTGCAACGCACTGTAGGAGCTGCCGCAGGCTGCGATCTTTTGCTGTTACCACCGATAGTAGCCCGAAACCATTCAGGCCTTGAGACCAAACACCTCGGTCAAATGCTGCTCATAGCGCGCCACATCAGCCTCGATGTTCGGCCGCTTCATCACGTCGACACAGAGGAACGTCGGCAACCCGGTCATGCCGAGAAACTCGTTGGCCTTGTGAAACGGGAAGTACACCGCGTCGACGCCTTTGGCTTCGAAGAAATCAGTCGGGTCATCGAAGGCTTGCTGCGGCGCATTCCAGGTCAGCGACAGCATGTATTGCTTGCCCTGAATCAGACCGCCGCTGCCGTACTTCTGCGACGCATCGGAACGGGTGCGGCCATCGCTGGCATAGAGGCTGCCGTGACCTTCGGTGAAGACTTCGTCGAGGTACTTTTTCACCGTCCATGGTGCGCCCATCCACCAGCCGGGCATCTGATAAATGATCACGTCGGCCCAGAGAAATTTGGCCACTTCTTCGGCAACGTCGTAGCCCTCGTCGATGAAGGTGGTTTTGACGTCAACGCCGCCGCGATCGAGCACGCTCAGCGCGGCTTCGTGCAGGGTGGTGTTGTAGCGACCATCGGAGTGGGCGAATTTTTTACCGCCATTGAGCAACAGCACTTTTTTCATTGGAGAGCCTCGGCGCAGCCATTGGGCTGAGTGGAGAAGGGAAACTGGAATGGCGGCAGATTAACGATCCGCCTCGCGCGGAATAAGCCAGATTTGCGCAAAATACATTTGAGTAAAAAGCACGAATCGAATGCCGATTGTTGCCATAGCATTTGCGGCCATCAGAATTTGAGGAGTTGCTGCGATGAGTGAACGCCAGGGTTTTATCCTGCACGCCAAGACCCGCCCGGAAAAAGCCGAGGCCTTTGAGGCGTTGTTTCGTGCTTACGTAGAGCCGAGCCGCGCAGAGCCGGGCTGCATCGAGTACCACATGTTGCGCGACAAGGAAGATCCGTCGCTGTTTATCTTCTACGAGATCTGGGCGTCGCAGGCGCACCTGGATGTGCATTCGAATCTGCCGCACATGAAGGCATTCTTTGCACAACGCATGGACTATCTGGAGCGCGATTTTGAAATCCGCCAGATCGAAATGCTCAGCGAAGCCTCGGCTAACCGCTGATCAATAAATGGGCGCCAAGCGCGCCCAGACCGATAAAGAACACCCGCTTGAACAGCACCGCGCTGATGCGTTCGCGCAGCCATTGGCCGAGCAGCATGCCGAGAATGGCCGGGATCAGCGCCAGCAGGGAAGCGCTTAGTTCGCCGCCACCGAGCGCGCCACGCCAGAGCAATCCAGCGGCCAGGGCCAACGTCGAAACGGTGAATGACAGGCCCAGCGCCTGGACCAATTCGTCGCGATTCAAGCCCAGTGCTTGCAGGTACGGCACCGCCGGAATCACGAAGACGCCGGTGGCCGAGGTGATGACACCCGTGATCAAGCCGCACAAGGGGCCGAGCCAGCCTTCATGGCGCGGATTGACGCTCAGCGTTGGCAGAAACAAGCCACTCAACGCATAGAGCAACAGCGCCGCGCCCAACCCGCGCACCACCCAATGTCCGCCGGCCATGCCGATCGTTAACGTGCCGATTGCGGTGCCGAAGAAGATCATCAACAGCATTGGCCAGAGGCGTTTGATCAGTCCTTTCAAGTGCCCGCCGAATGCCAGTTGCCAGACATTGGTCAGGGTGGCCGGGATGATCAGCAACGCGGCTGCCTGCGACGGTGCCATAGCCAGACCGAGCAAGCCCATGGCGACGGTGGGGAGACCGAGGCCGATGACGCCTTTGATCAGGCCGGCGAGAATGAAAGTCATGATGACCAACATAGACAGGGCCAAGCCGAGGTGTTGGTAGAAGTCTTTGAGTGTGTTCATGGCGTTACTGTGCGCCAGTCTGGGTTGGCTGAAAATCTGCCATATACTGAGGCTGCCTCTCTCCATGCAAGAGGCTGATATTTTCCTTGAAGCCTCTGGCCTCATCGCGAGTAGGCTCACTCCCACATAGGAGGTGTGTTACACAACTCCCTGTGGGAGCGAGCTTGCTCGCGAAGAGGCCAGCCCGAACACCCTAAAACCAGAGGCTGCCACCATGCACTTCGACCTCACCGACCTGCGCCTCTACCTGCACATCCTCGATACCGGAAACATCACCGCCGGCGCCGCCCGCAGCCATCTCTCACTGGCAGCCGCCAGCGCCAGAATCCGCGCGATGGAAGCTTCGCTCGGCACCGATTTCCTTGAGCGCGGCCGCCGTGGTGTCACGCCGACACCGGCCGGCAAAGCCCTCGCCCACCATGCGCGCATCCTTCTGCAACAAACCGAACGCCTGCAGCAGGATCTGGCCGACTACGCCCAAGGTGTCAAAGGTCAGGTGCGCTTGCTCTGCAACACAACAGCGATCACCGAATACCTGCCGGAAGTACTCGCGGACTTCCTGCGCGATCACCCCAATCTCGACATCGACTTGCAGGAACTGCCCAGCGCGCGCATCACCCACGCCTTGCGCCAGGGTGCGGCGGATTTAGGGATTGTGTCCGACGCAGTGGACACCAGCGACCTGCAGACCCAGCCATTTCGCGACGATCCGCTGGTGCTGATTCTGCCTCTCGACCACCCATTGTCTGACGCCACTGAGGTCAGTTTCAGCGACGCTTTGCACCATGACTTCGTAGGACTCAGCGCCGACAGCGCTCTGGCGATTTACCTGGAGGAACAAGCCCTGCACAGCGGCGCGCGAATGCAGGTACGTATCCGTGCCGACGGTTTCGATGGGGTAATGCGCATGGTCGGCCGTGGCGCCGGGCTGGCCATCGTGCCGCTGGCCGCCGTCGAACGCGCGGGGCAGCGCTCATTCAACAGCGTGACATTGAACGAACCCTGGGCGCGCCGCACGTTGATGCTGTGCGCCAAGGATTTCACCGCCCTGCCCGGTTACGCCAAAGCCCTGCTGCACGCCTTGACTCTCCCCTAAGGGGCAGACTTCATCCTAGGCTTTTCTTCAGCACGGACAACGACGATGGGCAAACGCATTCTGCTGATTCTCGGCCATCCATCCGGCACCAGTTTCTGCGCCGCACTGGCCGCGCGTTACGTCCAGTCAGCGATCGACGCCGGCCACGAAGTTCGTCAGTTACGCCTCGGCGAACTGGATTTTGACCCGGTGCTGCGCGAAGGTTATCGACAGATCCAGGTGCTGGAAGAGGCCTTGAGCGCAGCGCAGTCAGACATCCTTTGGGCCGAACACCTGACGCTGGTTTACCCGATCTGGTGGGGTGGGATTCCGGCGTTGCTCAAAGGCTTTTTTGACCGAGTTTTCCTGCCCGGTTTCGCCTTCAAATACCGTAAAGGCAAAGCCTTCCCCGATAAGCTGCTGAAGGGTCGCACCGCACATTTATTGGTGACCATGGACACGCCGCCCTGGTACTACCGCTGGTTTTATCGCATGCCGGGGCTGCATCAGGTACGTAAGACCACGCTGGAATTCTGCGGGATCAAACCGTTGCGCACCCTGACGTTTGGCCCGATTCTTGGTTCAAGTGCCCACCAGCGAAAAGCCTGGCTACGGCAGGCACAGACTATCGCCGCTCACTGACTCTGCTGATAATGCAGCGCGCTGTTTCACATCAAAAAGGACTTTTATGTACATCGGCCAAGCCGCGCAACGCTCCGGCACCACCATTAAAAGCATTCGTCATTACGAATCGATCGGCCTGCTGCCAAAACCCCGGCGTCAGGGCAATTACCGCCTCTACGATCAGCAGACCGTCGAGTTGCTGGTATTCATCAAATGCGCCAAAGACATGGGTTTTCGTCTCAAGGAATTGCAGGTGATTTTCGCCGACCATCAGGGTGAGGCAATGCCTTGGGCACGTGCGCAGCAGGCCATCGAAGCGAAGAAACGCGAAATCAGCAACACCATGACCGAGCTGACCCGGCAATTCGCGCAACTGGAGGAATTCGAATCCAGCCTCGAACAGGCCCGAGCCGAATGCCCGCTGGAAAAACTCTGAGCCTGCGCGCGTTTCTGAGCAGTTCGATGTCGACCCCAGACATCTGAACGCCGACCGGGCGCTATAGGGTGCGAGTTCATTCCTCAAGCCCACTGCCCGGAGTCCTCATGACCGCGACCGCCCCTATCACTGTTCTGCGCGACACCCACCCGCTGCCGGTACTCGATGCCTGCAAATGGGAAAAACTCGAAGGCGACCCGCACACCGTCAACCTCAACGCCTACACCAGCGAAGACGGCAGCAAGATCATGGGCACGTGGATCTGCACCCCGGGCAAGTGGCGCGTCGATTATGTGAAGTGGGAGTACTGCCATTTCCAGGAAGGCTACTGCGTGATCACCCCGGACGGGATGGCGCCGATTCACCTGCGTGCTGGTGATATCTTCGTGGTTGAGCCGGGCATGAAGGGCACATGGGAAGTGGTCGAGACCGTGCGCAAATATTTCGTGTTCGCCTGATGCAAAAAAGCCGGGAGATCACCCGACGTGATTTCCCGGCAAATGTCCCAGATTCACTCAAATCCCTGTAGGAGCTAGCCTGCTAGCGATTGCGGTGGATCTGGCACAGTCAGATTGACTGACACCCTGCCATCGCGAGCAGGCTCGCTCCCACAATTCGTTCAGCGCTGTCCTTCTATTGCAGGCTTGCGATAGCTGTTGATAATCGCCGAGAAATCTTTCCCGCCGTCCCCACGCTGACTCATCGCCTGATACAACTGCTGCGCCACCGCGCCGAGCACCACCGGTTGGTGCGCCTGACGCGCCGCTTCGGTCGCCAGGCCCAGATCCTTGAGCATCAGTTCTGCACCAAACCCACCGGTATAACCACGCGAGGCCGGCGCCGTTTCGACGATGCCCGGCCACGGGTTGTACATCTCCGAACTCCAGCAACGTCCGGTCGAGCTGTTGATGATCCCGGCCAGCACCGAGGTGTCGATGCCCAGCGCATCGCCCAGCGCCATCGCCTCGCTGACACCGACCATCGAAATCGCCAGCAGCAGGTTGTTGCAGATCTTGGCGATCTGCCCGGTGCCGACTTCACCGCAATGCACGATGTTACGGCCCATCTGCGCCAGCACCGGTTGCAGGGTGGCGAACAGTTCAGGCGTGGCACCAACCATAAAGGTCAGCGTGCCAGCGGTCGCGCCACCGGTGCCACCGGACACCGGCGCATCGGCCATGGCCACGCCTTGTTTGGCCGCCGCCGCTGCCACATCGCGCGCGGTCTGCGGATCGATAGTGCTGCAATCCACCGCTGGCACACCTTGGCGAATGCCAGCCAGCACACCGTCCTCACCGAGCCAGACACTGCGCACATGCACCGCCGCCGGCAGCATGGTGATCACCAGTTCGGCATCCTCGGCAGCCTCACGCGCCGAAGCGCGAATGCTGCCGCCCAGTTGCTCCAGCTCCGCCAGCACGGTTTTGTTCAGGTCGACCAGATTCAGCGAGTGGCCAGCCTTGATCAGGTTACGCGCCATCGGCGCGCCCATGTTGCCCAGACCGATAAATGCGATTTTCATGGCAGCTCCTCAGCGCAGGTTGATGGTGGTGTTCACGCCGTCGTTGACGCTGTC
>Ga0157369_10000501_pt1 | contig 51666 bp, 80 predicted proteins | sample C25metaG_FD_113461 | JGI IMG/M metagenome (GOLD analysis project Ga0157369, IMG submission 113461) | Corn rhizosphere microbial communities from Kellogg Biological Station, Michigan, USA - C2-5 metaG | ecosystem: Host-associated > Plants > Roots > Rhizosphere > Soil | place: USA: Michigan... | reverse complement strand
TTGAACGAGCCGGAGGAGGATTGGCCGGCGCTGGGCATCCAGCTGCTCGAACCTGAGGAGGAGGCGAGCTTCGAAATGCGGCTGGAGGTCCGAATGAAGTGATTTGCCGCGGTTGAACGGCGGTGAAGCCGCCTCTATAGCCTCGGCCTGCTGCTTGTGCTCGGCCTTCCCCACGGAAGGCCTACGCGCTTCGCATCCGGAGACGTGGGTGAGTGGCTGAAACCAGCGGTTTGCTAAGTCTCTCATTACCTCAGAATAGTAGCAGATTTTAGCCATTTTCGCCACCAAACCGCTCACTCTGTGCCGGATTTTGTGACACTCCGTATTTTGCTGCCAGCTGCTCGTCGGGCGTCAGGTGGTCCAGATATCGCTCCGTCGTTTTGATCGACTTGTGACCCAGCTCGCGTTGCAGCGCGTAGATCGTTCCCCGGCCTTCGCGCAGATAGGTGACGGCAAACAGGTGGCGTAGATCGTGGAAACGGAAGCGCCGGAAGTCGCGGCCTTCCTGTGCCGCTTTCCGTGCCACCCGGCGCACCAGCGCATAGAAGCTGGAATCGACGTTCCGGTATCGCTCCCCGTTGCCGTGCCAGAACACCCACTTCGATTTGAAGTGACGCGGTTGCCGGTCGATAATCTCAATTGCCTTCGGTGTGAGCGTGACTTGCCGAACAGCGTTGCCCTTCGTCTCTTCAAGTGTCGCTGCCATGCGACGCCGGTCGATGCGATCATGCTCCAGCGAGGCGATCTCCTCCTGGCGCATCCCGATCTCTAGGCTGAGTTCCGCCATGTCCATGAAGCGGCCACGCTCGGCAAATACCTGGGCGATGCTTTCCGGCCTCGGCAGTATGATAAGAACCGCCTTTTCCTTGAATCGGCTGCGGTCGAGCATCCGGGCAGGATTCTCCTCGATCCACCCTTCATCAGCACAATGGCCTAGGACCGATGAAATGGCTGTCATGTCGCGGCGGATGGTGGCGTTGCTGATCCGTTGCTTTGAACGGGCGCGGACGATCTCTTTCAGGAGCGCATTGTCGATCTCGTGAACCTTCTTGCCATCCAGCCATCTGCGGACACAGACGAGGCTTTGCGTGTATCGAGCGCCGGTCCTCGGCTTGATTCCAAGCCTCCCCCACGCATCGGCCCATGAAACCACGGCGGATTCCCAAAGCACTGGATATGATGCGCCGAAGTAGGCGCGATCCTGCACCTGTTGCTTTAGGGCGATCAACCGGCGCTCCGCGACCGACTTAGAACGTGTTCGTAGGCTCTCGCGGTATTCGTGTCTGCGAACCTTGAAACGCGCCCAGTATATCCCATTCCTTTGATAGAGACCGCGCATTGGCGTCCTTTCGAGCGGAGCCGCCGAAGCTCCGCAATGTCGAATGTCCAGCGACCGAAGGGCTTTTCCGCGCCCGGAATCTCCCCGCGCGCAGCCTTCTCCTGCAAGGTGCGAATATCAAGCCCCGTAATCAGGCTCGCCTCGCGAATCTTGCAGCGCTCCGGTGTCACGCAAGCGCCTCGCGCGAGGGATGCTCGCCGTTATGGCCAAGACCGTGCAACAGGGCTCCGGCTCTGCCGAGCAGCCCGGTGGCGAAGCCACGCGCCCATGATCTGTATTTAGACATCAGTGTTGTCCGGTGGTGGGGGTGCTAGTTTCTGCCTTCCGATTTCCCAAAGCGAGAACAGGAGGCCGCACATCATTCCGAACGCGAACCACCATGCCGTCCACAATCCAAATGCAGCGCAGATCACAGCGACGAAAACGAATGTCGGGGATATGTCCTTCCATACTGTCATGACTGTGTGCCTGATGATGGTGGTGTTTGGGCGAGCTTGTGCCGCAGCGCCATCGCATCCCAGTAAGCGTTGTGCTGGACAGCGCCTTCAAGGTCTGTCGGGTAGCAATCAACGTTGTGGACCTCGAAAGTCATTTGCGAATAGCCAGTCGAAGCCCATCCTCCGTCAGTTCCGGTGGAGAGCGCTTGGCAAAAGCGGCCAATGTCCACGGGGCTGTCGGCGATAATGATGGGGCGCTCGACGTTCCCTATGAACTTGCGAAGGTGGTAGCCAACCTCGTTGGTAGTCACCGTTCCGCTAACGTCAGCGTCGTGGCATTCCATCAGCGGAATGACGTTTTCGATAACCCACGGGTCGCTAGCAACCGCGCCGGTTCGCAAATGTATGGCTAGGCCATCCTCTGCCACCAATGCCATGCTAAGCAGGGGCCCGTTGTGACCGTCAAACTCGCAATCGATGTAGAGGCGATCGCCCATCACGCCGCCTTTCCACACTTGCCACACCGGCAGTCCATAGGATGCGGCTTACCGTGAACAAAATCTCTCCTTCCAGGTGTCTGCCAATTAGGCCTGGACATGAAAGACCTCTCCACGGTCTGACTTGATTTGAACCTCATGCTGCTTCTCCAAAGTCTGCCCTTGCTTCATCTTCGAGCGTGGTCACATCGCAGCCAAGCCGGCGCGATATGCGTTCCAGCGCAGCGGTGATGAACTCCGAGCGTTGATGTTCCGGCATGTTCTCGAACGCGATGGACTCGTAATCCCAGTCGATCACTTCGCCGGTTTTCTTGCTCTTGATCGGGTGAGCTAATCCCTCTTCGCGCTTGAGCCAGCGGTGCAATGCCTTGCGGTTCAGTGTTCCCTCGACGGCATCGGACAGCAGCTCACACGCTTTCTTGAGACAGATCCAGTAGAGCGCTATCCGCTTGGTGTTGCCCTTGATGTTCTTGGCCTCGATCCTGACGGCGTGAGCAGGGAGGGCCGCAAGCCACTCCTCGGCAGCGGGTGTCACTGGCCGCAGCGATCCAAAGACGCGTCGAAACAGGATTGGCTCGTTGTCAGCCATTGCGCCCCTCCCATGCAAGCCGCTGCGGCCACATTTTCCAATAGGTCGCAGCAACGTCCTTGGCGTCGAAGCCATATTTCAGCTCAAAGCTTTTCCATCCTCCGCGCTGGCGGAACTCGCCTATCTTACCACCCTGTTCGTCATGGTGGCGCTGGCAGAGAGGTATGGCCCAGCGGTCGCTTGCCTTGGTGGACATTCCCTTGTCGCCGCCATGATCGACGTGTGCGGCTTCTATGAATGACTTGCGCGGAGGGTCGCCCCAACCGCATCCACCCGCCCGATGTCCGTCTAGAAAGCACCGCCGACCGCGCAGCCATTGCAGATACGTTGGCGCACTCTTCTCGGCAGGACGGGGGGCATTCGAGCGTCTAGGCCGAACGTCGATCTTCATGCAGCCCTCGCCCGGCGATAGGCCCGCTGTGCCACACGGTAGTCGATCTCCACCCCATTGCGCCGGAACCATGCGGCTATCGAACTGAACGACAACCCTCTGTCCCGTAGCTCGGCAACGCGCTGCGCCTGCTCTGGCGTGAGCTTGCGCCTCCATTGGCCGGGATCAACATGACGGAAGTGGGAGTATCGGGCCACTATGCCGCCTCCAATTCCGCTGCATATCGGGCGCGGAGGCGTTCGACCATACTATCTACGTCGCGGAGGAACTCGGCGGCTGCCTCCTCGATTTCCGAGATGGCGGAATCGTCACGATCAACGCGCCTTACCCAAAGCTGCATCGGTTCCGGAAACCGCGGATCGAAACTCACGAAATCGCACCACTGGCGACCAGCACAGGCCATCTGGAACTGCATCTGCTTCACATACTTGTCGGGAACAGTGCTGTTCAGGAGCGTCTCGCCGTGGGTAGCAGGATTCGGGCACTTAATTTCCACCATGCCGTCCGCGCCGACCAATCCGTCAGGCGATGCTCCAGCGAACAGATTTGGATGCTCGACAAAGCCGACTTCCTCGACATTGCAGAGCGCGTGGATCTGATAAGCAGCTCTGGCCCTATCTTCGGTTTCAATTCCCCACTGCATAGCGGGAGAGCAGAAAGACGGAGCTTGCTCGCCAGTGAGCCGCTCGATAGCTAGTTCCCAAGCGTAGTTTGCTCGGCTCGCACCCCATCCCGTCTTTGTCTTTGCCATCATATCGGCAACGCGAGAGGCGGTCAGACGGCCAAGTCTTACCGAGAACCATTCCGGTGTGCGCTGGAGCATCATGCGTCCTCCTTCGCTGGTTGAAGGCGCTCGATCAGCTTCGCAGCCTGCGACTTCGTAAGCTCCTTCAGAGATTCGATGCGGTAGGCTTCGCAAATCTCCTGAAGCGTCTTTCCGGCGGCGGGTGCCAGCGTTGCGATGAGGTCGCGCTGACTATCTGTTATCGGCTCAACTCGGCGCGGCTCCTCGCGAACGGCGACCTCCGGGCTCGATGCGTCCGCGTCATTGTCGCCCTCTGTGGGAATTGCGAACGTCATGAAGGCCGCGTATTTGTAGGCAGCGCTCATGGCCTTGTTCGTGGCCTTGTCGCTGCTGTCCATTGCCTCGCCAAAGGTGGCTGCGGTGTGCGTCGTTCCGTCGAGAGCCGACACGAAATCGAACTCAGCATGAACTGTTACATAGAATAGCGCGCCGCCGTTCTTGCTCTGGCGTTCGATCACTTCCCGCTGGACAACGCGAGGTATCACGACCAGCTTGTGAGCGGACAGCAACGGGGACAGCGCGGCGTAAACGTCGTCAATGCCTCGGAAGTTGTAACCCGAGCCCTGCGTGTTTCGGCGGCTCTTGGCGATACCGACCTTGGCAAGCTCGCCCTGGATTTCCGCAATCGCCTGATAGACGTGCGGCGTTCCAGATTTCACTTTCGTTTCCGCGTTCATCAGTATGTCCGGGACGGATTATCGCTTGCGCGTTGCCGCCCCGGTCCCTCGTTGGAATCCTTGATCTCGTTGAATTTCGCCATGTGCCGGTCGAAGGCGGCGTAATCGCGTTGCTTGAGAGCAGCCGCAGCACGATCCCATTCGCCGCTCATCGCCGTGAATTTGGAGATTGCGAAACTAAGCTCGGGTGTCTGTGCGCTCTCTAGGAGAGATGGGATGGCGTTCATGCGAAGCCCTCGTTTTGCTCAATGAGAACCCAATTGGCCTCACCCTGACGCTGGTAAGTGCGGCCAGAGAGCGGACCATCAATGATGATGCGCCAGTCGTGATCTGGATCAGCGGCAGCCAACTTTTCGGCGTCGGCGCCGGTCGGATAGTCTTGCTCTTCGTCGATTGGCTCGTCGTTCTCGTTGTAGCGAAGCTGCGGTTCCTCTAGGACGATCTCGCCGTCCTTCGTGCAGGCTGCGAACCCAAAGCCGACAGCAATGAGATTGTCCGGCTCAAAGGTGAGCGGCTTTGCTCCGACGCTTTCGCAAACGAGGCAGCCATGCGGCTTGCGCTCCTCTGCGGTAATCGGCGGCAGAAAATAGGATGGCGCATCGCTCACAGCCAGTATCCTCCCGTTCCAGTGCGTTTCAGTTCGATGGGTGTCTCGACCTCCTCCACGATCCCGACAGACGCGAAGCCGCAAAGCTCTCGGCACGTCGGGCATGTGATTTCGTCAGGATCGTCAGACAGCCTCTTGCGACCGTGGAAGTCGTTTCCGCAGGCTGGGACTTGTTCGTAACAACCTTCGTCGTAATCGAACCAGGTGCCGTCACAGGCGTAGTGGAGGCGGGTCATTGTCCATCCCCGCGGAGGTTGGAGAGGGTGGTGTCGATGCTGCGTTCAAGCGAGGTTGGCAGATCATAGCGCCGCGCGACCACAAGCAACCCGGCAAGCGCTTCGATGTGCGCGGCGGCTTCGGGACCGTCAGGGTTACGGTGCCAGCAGGTCGTTGGAGCACCGGGCACATTGCCCCACTCGCTTGAGCCTTCAACCACCAGCAGCTTCTCGACAATCTTATATGTCATGGCTGTCCCGCCTCCGATTGAGCGCGGAGAGTGGATCGAACTGCTAGAGCCGAAACTTCCCATGTGTTTTCGGCGGTCGGCCCAACAATTCCGGTGCCGCTCGGATCGCAAACGATTTCGCCGTCAAGCACCACGACCACATGATTGCTGCCGATGCTGGACGTGCCCGCCAGCATCATGGGGACGGTCGGAGACTGTTTCGATGTCCACTCCATAACGTCTTCGAGAGAAGCACTACCAGCGTAGGCGACCGTGAATGTCGCTAGGCCCCGTTCAGCGAGCCATTTGTTCTGCCGTGCCTCCCAATGGTCGTCGTGCCCTTTGGGGTGGTGCGGCGCATCACAGAAATGGGGAACGTCGGAGGCATCCACGCCAAGGATCGCGGCGACGCAAGTACGCTGGCAGTCACCCCAGCGCCCGGTGGATGGATCATGCTCGATTAGCTGTCGCTGCGGACGCAATTCCAGCAGCGCTTCCTTCGCAGAGGAGGTCATGACTGCACCTGTTCTGAGCTTTCCAGCAGCTTCCGCAGCGCATCCAGTTCCTTGGCAGCGCCGTCGCGCAATTCCTCCGCGTCCGCGTCGGCAAGCGCCGCCATGCTATCCAGAATGGCCTGTTTGTGCTGGTTAAGCGCCTTCACAAAGTAGGTATTCACCAAGTCCTGATCGGCGCGCCATGCGTTGCTGACAGAGCTGCTTCCGTAGGTGCCAACATGGGCGTCAAAGGCCATCTGCGGGCACTTGAAAGCGTTCCAGCTAGTCTCGGTAAGCGAGGTGAAGCCGAAGCCCTGCTTGTCGTAGTGTTTCCGGTCGCTGTATGCTTTCTGCCAGCGTCCGGTCGCACCGCGCAGAGTTGCAGAAAACGTGCGAAGCCGTTTCAGCTTCTCGATGTCGGTAGCCGCGCCCATCACAGCCCCGCTCCCACGAATGTCCAGAAAGCACAGACGGCAATCAGGAGAACGGCCATCGCAACGCCGCCGGTAAACAGGCCAAGTCTGTAACCCGATGCGTAGTCGCTACCAGCTTCGGCGTTCAGCCTGTCGCGAAGGTCGTAGATCGCCTTCTCACGCTTGATCTGCTCAACCCAATTGGAGTCGTTGCTGACTATGAGACGGAGATCGCGGGTCATGCGTTTTCGCCAGCGGGGAACTGGTGGTGCTTGATTGCGAAGTCGATTGAGCGCTCGACCTGATCGCGATTGTCGTATGTCTCCGGCCAACGAGCGCCCGTGTCAGGGCTGATGCTGGACTGCTCGAAGATCGAATAGCGGCCGTGACGGAGGGCGATGATCAGCCCGCGATATTCGCCGCAGAAGGTGTACTCGTCTGGAATGCTGAACCGCTGTGCCATCTCATCCTCCACGCTTGTGCGTTAATTGTTGGCGCTCATGACCGTGCCTGTTCGTCAAGCTGCTCGACGGTGATGAGGAAGCGTTCGCCATCCTCATTCTCGAACTTGATTTCGCCCAAGCCGTCGAACTCGGCCTTCCAGATGCCGTCCTTGCTCAGCTCGTAAGCGATTGCTTCGGCCATCGCGTCGGCGCTCATCGAATAGTGGCTCATGCTGACTGCCCCTCAACAGCCATTATCTCATTGGGGCGAACGACGAAGTCTGGGTGGCCCCCAAACCTGACGGTCGGCATTCCCTGATAGAAGCCGTTGACCTTGCGGGTGGCGGCGGCATCGCTCCAGCGCGTAACCGCTCGGAACGTTATGCGATCACCAACCTCGTAAGCCTGAGCCATTCTCTTCCTCCACGCTTGTGCGTTGAACTGAACTCATCCTCGCCGTGCGCGCGGGGGTGACGCGCACGGTCCGGGGAACTCAGGCGTTTTCGTTGAGGCCGTCTTTGGCGAGGGCGTCGGCCAGCGGCTCGTCGCGCCAGTAGGCTTTGAAGCGGTCCAGAAAGAACTGCTCCTTGGCGTTGATCTCGGCCAGCTTCTCGGTGAGCTTCTGGCGCTCGCGGTTGAACCACCCGAGCACTTCCGACTTGCTCACGGAGAAGTCGTCATCGACACTGGCGACGATTTCGATCTTCTCGCTCTTGGCGTTGTAGCTGATCGTTTTCAGGCCAACGTCGTTGTAGTCTGCCTTGACGTAGGCAATGATGATCGTGGGCAGCGTAGCGAACGGCTCAAAGCCGACCACGATACCGGGATGAACGGTAGCCTCGCCGTATCCGGTGCCGTCCAGCACCTTCACGCGGCTGCCGATCCGGAGTTCCTCAATGCGCTTGGCGTAGCGCATATCGACTTCCAGCTTCACACCGTTGATTTCGATAGTCTGTAGATGTTCTGCCATGTGACCTCTCCTCTGAACGCTTGTGCGTTGAGGAGTGTTTAGACTAGCTAATCAAGCGATGCAAGCGATTTGTTTAGGCTGCCGAAACTCTTTTTTCGTCTGCCTCATCGCCAGCCCTGCCTCCATAGGGGACTCGCACAATCTCACTGGCGACTTTCCGCATCTGCCGGAGCGCCATTGCATCTTCGGGGTGCATCAGTAGTTCGTGCGGCTGTAGATTGAGGTAGATCGCCAGCTCATTCAGGCTGTCGCGATCATAGGGCTGTTTCCCGCGAAGCATAAGGCTGATCCTGGCCTTGTTCCAGCCAAGGTCGCGGGCGATGTCGGCCTGGCGCTTGCCGAGCGTCTCAAGCCATTCCTTTAGATACCAGTCGTGTCCCGGTGCGGCCATGACTGAAGGATAGCGCAGCCAGTCGAAACAGTCGTTTCGCCACCCTAAAATCGACGCTTGAACATTCCGTTTAGATAGGCTAATCGTTTGTTCCATGAGCCTAGACGCCTATCTGAACCTACCGGAAAACAAGGCAGCCGACTTGGCGAAGGCCATCGGAATATCGAGCGGCAGACTGTCGCAGATCAGGGGTGGCCAGAAGTGCCCGCCCGAACTCGCGCTCAAGATTGAAGCCGCAACCAATGGCGCGGTAAGCGCGTCCGCTCTTTCCCATGTCATTGCACTGGCCCGAGCCGCCTAATGCTGGCGAAGCTCAACAACCGTGTCGAGCTGTTTGATCGCCCATTTGGCGCGCAACTCGCTTGCTCTGGCAAAGCTTTCGAGGAAGTCGTGCATGGTCGCGACGAACACATAATGCCGCACCCCGGTGGTGACGGTTGCCCTGACAAGCGGACCGAAAAGTTCAAGTTCAATCGGTCCTTCGATGAACACAACATCGCCGTCCATTGGTCCACTCCACGCACGACTCGGCGAGGCAGTGTCCCCCCCACACTTTCGTTAATCAAGGCGTGTCTGGAAGTGGTTAATGCCATGCGGGTCGCAGCATGAGCGCGCTGACGGCCAAGCAGCGGGAGCTGCTGGACTACCTCCGGCTCTATACAGGGACATGGGGGGAGTCGCCTTCCTTTGAAGAGATGAAAATTGCGCTCGGGCTGCGCTCTAAGTCCGGCATCCATCGGCTGATTAGTGCCCTTGAGGAGCGCGGCTTCATTCGCCGCATCCCAAACCGGGCGCGGTGCATAGAGGTCGTGCCGGACCCTCATTTGCCTGACAACCTGCACTCGATACCGCTGGAAATGATCGCATCTGAAGCGAAGCGGCGCGGACTGCTGCTCGGCAGGATTGGCAGGGACACCCAAGGGGTGAAGCGCTTCTTCGAGGTCGCAGCATGATCCGCTCTCTCATCAACACCTACCGCAAGCTTCTCGTATGGCAGCTTGTCGGTCTCGCATTCTGGACTGGCGGGTGTGTGTTCGAGGCGGTGCTTTTGTCGGTTCCCAAGCTGGTTCCGATACTGGTTGCAAGGTTCTTGTAGGCCGTGGCGCGGGGGACAATCACAGGACTCGGCGCGGGACAGCGCAACGATTGGGCGACACCGCCAGAGATTTTCACGGCATTTGGCTGTCGCTTCGACCTTGATGTTGCCGCTCCAATCGATGGGCCGCTTCATGTGCCCACTACAAATTGGTTCAGCGAGAACGCGCTGGAGCGCTATTGGTATGGCTTCGTCTGGATGAACCCGCCGTTCGGTGGGCGCAACGGCGTCCGTCCTTGGCTCGACAAGTTCCTCGACCACGGAAACGGGCTTGCGCTCACCCCGGACCGCGTGTCCGCTCCATGGTTTCAGGAGTGTTGGGATCGCGCTGACGCTATCCTGTTCACCCCGAAAACACCGTTCCTCCTGCCTAGCGGAAAAAGGGCCGGAAATCCAGCTTTCGGCAATGCCATTTGGGCTTGCGGCGAGAGGGCTATTGCTGCCGTTCGCCGTGCAGAAGCGCGCGGGTTCGGCAAGGTTGCAACTCGCTGTCTCGCGGAGGCCGCGTAGATGGACGGCAAATTCTGCATCAACTGCGTTTGGTTCTCTCATGAGAGCCATGGGTATGACGGTTATGATCTGTGCCGCCGCAGACTTAGCGACCGCCGCGACCCTGTAACTGGAAAGTTCAACGATACTCTGGGAGCCGATTGTTCGTGGGAACGGAGATCTGATCGCACACTGTTCCGCAGGCGAGAGCGATGCGGGCCGTCTGGCAAGTTCTACGAGGACCGCCGGTAAATGGAACCCGCCTCCATCATCTCCCTTATTCTGTGGTTCGCTCTTCTCGGATCGATGGCGTGGTTTCTCGTTAAGCCAAGGCGAAGTGATCCGCACGCGATTGCGTACGGCGATGTACCCGCTCTTCCCAATGATGCCCTCGGTCATTCGAGGTGTGACTAATGTTGCACCTGCGAAACACACACCCCCTCGGCGCGAAAAGCTTTTCCCCCTCGCTATTCGGTAAGCCGACGAAGCGGTCCTACCGGGCTGCGGTCAAGCACATCATCCTTGATGTTCAGGCCCGCGCCGGAATGTCTGACGAGGAACTGGCGGAGGTTATCGGCTCCTGCAAGGAAACGGTAGCGAACTGGCGCGACGAAGCGTCGAGTATGGACGTGCTGTCGCTTCTGACGCTGGCCTATTGCTTTGGCGAAGATGCGATCGATCCCGTGCGCCAGCTTTATCTCTGCGCCCCCCCATCTGACGAAACCACAAGCGACAAGCGCAAGCGTCTCATTCGCGAGATGGCGGCACTGGAGGATGGCGAGTGAGCCGCGTCGAGCAAATCGGGCGCGCTACGCTGTATCTCGGTGATTGCCGGGACATTCTGCCAACGCTCGGCAAGGTCGATGCGGTTGTGACTGATCCGCCCTATGGGATCGGTGCGGACAAGGCTGCAGCGAAGAACGAAGGAAAATGGGGCTGGAAGTTCCACGGTCATACCGATTGGGACGGGGAGCGCCCGCCGCAGAAGATCTTTGACCTCATACGAGCGGCGTCTCGCGACCAGATAATCTGGGGTGGAAACTACTTCACGGACTTCCTGCCCCCAACGATGCGGTGGCTTGTGTGGGACAAAGGCCAGAGAGGCTTCTCTCTCGCCGATTGTGAGTTCGCTTGGAGCAGTCAGCAGAAGGCTGCTCGTATCCTGGATTATCCGAGAGGAGCGGCGAATACCGCCGCTGAGAAGGAGCACCCGACGCAGAAGCCTCTTAAGGTGATGCGTTGGTGCTTGGACTTCCTGCCCGACGCTCAGACCATTCTCGACCCATTTATGGGCACGGGAACGACCGGCGTGGCGGCTGTCCATGCGGGTAAGTCGTTCATCGGAATAGAGGTTCATGAGCCTTACTTTGAGATTGCCTGCAGGCGCATCCGTGAGGCCAACGGCGACGACGCCGGTCCTCTGTTCGGAGAGGCAGCATGAACCTCGTCGCCCGCATCTGCGCCCGCATTCTCTCCAAGCGATCCCATGCAACACAACGTCAGCGGTGGACTGCTCTACGCGATGCGAAAACAGCGCAGCTCCGTGCCGAAATCGCCTCATTGAATAGGGGGCACCATGCCTGAGCGTGTTCAGCTCTCGCGCCGCAAGGGCTGGCGAATACCGCCGAACACGGTGAAGGTTGACCGCACGACGAGGTGGGGAAACCCCTTCACGGTTGGCTGCAATCCGTCTCAATTTAGCGCCGACCTCCCCGCGACTTGCGACAGTGTTGAAGAGGCAATCCGCCTTTTCCGCGAAGGATACGTCGGAACCTGGCTTTCGATCATTCCATCGTGGCTAGAGCCTCTGCGCGGGAAGAACCTGGCCTGCTGGTGTAAGCTGGATCAGCCGTGTCACGCTGACGTGCTGCTCGAACTCGCCAACCCCTCATTGAATAGGGCGGTGTAGCGATGGCTGTCCCGCAATCCGAAGCCTCAGTTCAAAAGGACGTGCGAGCCTATCTCGCCAATGTCGGCATTGACAGCATCTCCATACCCAACGGCTCCGTGCTCGCTGGAGACAAGAGAGCCCGCAGCATCCAGATGGCAAAGCTCAAGGCCACCGGGTTAATGCCGGGAGCTGCTGACCTGTTGCTGCTGGACCGCCGCTTTGTGCGCCGTGTCGGGTTCTTTGAGATCAAGCGCGAAGGCGGAAGGCTGGAAGCATCGCAGAAGGCATTTGCCGACCAGTGCGAGAGTGTCTGGCACATTCCCTATGCGGTCGTTCGATCGATTGCCGATGCGACTGAGACGCTGGCGCAATGGGGATGGAGGTGACCTCTCCCGTCACCATAGGACGCGCTACGCTCTACTTGGGTGATTGCCTCTCTATCATGCCGACGCTCGGCAAGGTGTCGCACATCATCTGCGATCCGCCATATGAGGCGAGCCTTCACAAGATGAAGAACAGCCTTCGCGGGCGCATCAGAACCGATTCCGGCCCCGACCTTCGCGGCCTTGACTTCGAGGCAATCGACGAGATCCGCAAGCCGCTCGTCAGCGCCGTTGAAGCCGCGTGCGAAGGCTGGTTTATCGCCTTTTGCACGGTCGAAGGTGTAGCAAAATGGGCGGATTTTATCAACCCATCGCCACTCAAATACAAGCGCGCCTGCGTCTGGATTAAGCCCGACTCCACGCCGCAATTAAACGGGCAAGGACCGGCGCAAGGGGCAGAGTGCTTCGTTACCGCATGGGGCGGGTCGGGACACGCCAAATGGAATGCTGGCGGCAAGCGAGGCGTCTATACGCACTGCGTCAACGGCCCCGAGCGTGACGGGCGCCACCCGACTGAAAAGCCGCGCCGACTCATGGCTGAAATCCTCGCCGACTTCACCAATCCAGACGAGACGATTCTAGATCCGTTCATGGGCTCTGGAACGACGGGAGTCGCCGCCGTCCAGATGGACCGCAACTTCGTCGGGATCGAGAAAGACGAACGTTATTTTCAGATAGCATGTGAACGCATCGAGAAGGCGCAGCGGCAACTCAAGCTCTTCGGAGAGGCCGCATGACCCCCCGTCAAGACCAGATATCCGAATGGATGGCCGCATATGGTGGAACACCATCACAATGCGCTGAGTGTCTAGGGATAAGCTACAATTCTGTTCAACGGGCATGGCAGAAGGTCTGCGCCAGATATGGGTGGCAGGCGAAGTGATCCGGGAACACCACAGACCTCGCACGATCGCCGAAGTTCAGAAGGCGGTAACACGCTCCTGCTTTGTCTCGGTCGAGCACATAGTTGGAAGATCGCGCGAACCGTCCCATGTCGAGGCTCGCCATCTGGCGATGTATCTCGCTCGCCGGATCATCGTTGATGAGAACGGCAAGACGCATCCCCGCGCATCCTACACCAAGCTCGCGGAAGCCTTCAACCGCGACCACACGACTGTCATCAACGGAGTGCGGCAGACCGAGAAGAGGATTGCGAAAGACCGTTATCTGGCGGGCAAGGCGGCGCTGATCGAGAGCTTGTTCGGGGTGCTGCCGTGAGCGTCCTCGCCCTCGCCAAGACCGTCACCAAGGACGATGTAGATCTAGCTTGGGAGACTTTCAGGTCGATTCTGATTGCGGAAGCTGACAACCCTCTTCTTGCCGACGATTCCGTTCATCAGCAAGCGCAGGAAATCGCCAAACACCGGTTCCTAAGCCTGTATCGCGAATGGGTGGCGCAATGAGCGGTGATTTGCTGCGGCGGCTCATTGAAGCTGGAACGCCGGCGGAGTTGATCGCCGAAGTCGCTATGCTCGCAGGAGAGGTGGCGGCGCTTGAAAAGCGACGTAAGAGTGATCGTGAGCGGCAAGCGCATCGTCGTAACGTGACATCACGTGACACTGCGGATGTCACGTTACAGAGCGGACAAAGCGTGACCCCCGCCCTTGATAAAGTTTCCCCCCAGACCCCCCAACAAACTAAACCCACCCCATCACCCCCCTATAATCCCCCCGCTTCCCAAAAGCGTGGAACCCGACTGGCGGATGATTTCGAACCGCCTGAGGACTGGATAGCTTGGGCGATGAAAAAGCGGGGCTGGAGTCGAGCCGACGCGACGGACGAGTGCGAGTGCTTCATCCGCTACTGGCAGGCGAAACCAGGGCGTGACGCCTGCAAGCTGGACTGGCCGAAAACGTGGCAGAACTGGGTCTCAAATAGCCGCCGCGCCCATCAATCTACAGCGCCGCCTGTTTGGGATGGAATGCCATGAAACCTGGCAAGCACATCTGCCCGAATTGCGGGCCGACGCGAAAGCACAAGCGGGATCGAAGTTTAAGCGTAACGGAGGTTGAAGGTGGATACGTTTTCTTCTGCCACAACTGTGGACACAAAGGGTTCGACGGGGAAACTCCACGAAAAGCACCGAGAGTGGCTAGAAGCGCGAGGAATTTCTGCGGAACTAGCGGCGAAGTTCGGACTATCGACCGAACGGAGGGGCGGCAAGGCGTGGTTGGCGGTTCCCTACGTCGAGCGGGGCCTGGTGGTGAACCACAAGTACCGACTGACCTCAGAAAAGCGCCACCAGATGGATCAGGGCGGAAAACTGATCTTGTGGAACCACGATTGCCTCCTTCAGGAGTCGGACAAGCCAGTTGTGATCTGCGAAGGGGAGTGGGACGCTCTCGTGGCGATCAGTTTGGGGTGGCGGGCAGTCTCCGTTCCGAACGGAGCATCGGGCGGTGAAGGTGAGCTGTCATATCTTTGGGACGCTCGCGATCTGCTCAATAGGGTAAAGTCCTTCATCCTCGCTACGGATGGTGACGAGCCCGGCCTGAAGCTGCGGGCAAATCTGGTTGCCCATCTCGGGGCGGATCGCTGTTCGTTCGTGGAATACGGTGCTGATTGTAAGGACTTGAGCGACACGCTGTGCCTTTACGGCACGGAAGCCGTTTCCGAGGTTCTGAATGCAGCCAAGCCGTTTCCGATTAAAGGGCTTTACACTGTAGACGATCTTCCAGACGATGCCGAGCTGGTCGTTTGGCAGACGGGGATAGAGGCACTTAACGACAGTGGCGATTACGAAAAGCCAGCGCTTAGCTTGGTTCCTGGCACGCTAACAGTATTCACGGGTTACGCCAACGCCGGGAAATCTACGGTCGTTGAGGGGATAATCGGCTCGTGTCTCACACGAGGAATACCGGTCTGCTTGGCCTCCTTCGAAACTCGCAGAAAATCCATTTTAGTTAATGGTTTGCGCTGTTCGATGCTCGGCATTGGCTCACATGAGCTGAGACACGCAGACACGAAATCATGCGATGCGCTGATCTCAAGCAAGCTGCACCTCATTCTTCAATCTGTCGATGAAGATGAGGAAATGGACCTAGAATATTACCTTGAGCGCTGCCGCATCGCGGCGCTTCGGCACGGGTGCAAAGTATTCGTTCTCGACCCATGGAACGAACTTGAACACAGGATGCGCCAAGGCGAGTCGGAGACATCATACATCGGGCGCGCCCTTCGGGCCATAATTCGCTTTGCGAGCATTTACGATGTGGCGTTCTGGATCGTCGCACACCCAACAAAGCCGTTCGAGGGGAAGCAGAAAATGCCGACCCTATATGACATTTCAGGATCGGCAAACTGGGCGAACAAGCCTGACTTCGGCTTAAGTTACCATCGCGGCCCAAACAACACAGCCGATCTGTGCGTCACCAAGATACGAAAGGGTTATCCCGGCCGAAGGGGACAAGTGAAAGTGGCCTTTGACTATCGCTGTTCGCGCTTTGTCGAGGTGGAAAAATGACACACCCTGACTTGGTTGAGCAATTGGTTGGCATCGTTGAAGCCAACAGGATCGCTCGCGCCGGCACTACCCCGTTTCGTAACCCATCGAAGAAAATAGAAGCGACTCCGTATCGACCTCGCGATCCGAAAAGCTTTCCGTCACGGGCTGAAAAAGAAGATCGCGATCCCCACTACAAGGCGCTTCGGCAATTTGCCCGCGACCTCGGATCGATCGACGAGATGGAGCGCGTTTATAACGAAGCTGCCGAGCGGTTCGGATACCGGTCTGTCCTTGGCGTCAACTCGGCATGGCAAGGAATCCACGGATGGATGTGCTGAGCGAATATCGACTGGGGGCCATGAAACACGCACTGGACGAGCTTCGCGAGGTCTCACTGAAGCTGAACACGGTTCGAGACGAGATATTCGAGCTTGAGATGCAAATGCACAGCAAGCGCCGGGAGGAATCCCGTCTCGCAAGATTGTGGGAACTGGCGATCGATGAAGTGAACCGGAAGGCGGACGCGTGAAAATCCCGCCGTTCCTTTCCGCTGTCGCTGGCAAGGGGCCGCTTCGTGTCGAGTTGGTGAAGTTCGACTGGGAGAACCGCTTCAATCGCAGGCTCTGGTATCATCTCGTTGGGGACGGAGAGAAGTTCCCGCTGGCTGGCGGACCAATCGGATTCATCATGGACAGATACCGGGGAATTGCCGGGGAATATCTGGCGAGACATTTCACAGATTGACGGAAAGGGCGGGGGATGAAGGGCAATGCGAAATTCGGGCGGAGACCAGTCAAGGTTTCGCTTACGCCAGATGCGGCCAAACGCCTCGCTCACTCAATGCGCGGAACTGACATTTGGGAAGAGTGGGAACTGACTCTCGTGTCCAAATGCGTGTCGGATCGGAAGAACCTGGCCGAGACGTTCAAGCTGTTCCCGCATCGCTCGTTTTATGCCGTCAAGCATGTGTATTACCACTACCGATCGCTTCAGGATGTGGTGCCAATCAACTGCCGCCAGAAGGAAAAGAAACTTACGGACATGAACGCTCGGAAAGACGCCATTGAGGGATCGGCCAAGCTATTACAGGCCATGATCGATGCGGGCCTGGTTCCGGCAATGAAGAAGGCTGGGTGATGGCCGGAGGACGCCCGACCAAATACGATCCTGCTTATTGTGAACAGATCGTTGCCCACATGTCAGAGGGCGCAAGCATCACATCGTTTGCCGCCGAGATCGACGTGGCGCGTTCAACCATCAACGAATGGATGGAACATAATCCTGAATTTTCGGAAGCCGTAAAAAGGGGCAAGGCGAAATGTGCCGCATGGTGGGAGCGTATCGCCCGCAACGGGGCGCAGGGTGGCGATGCCAATCCGACGCTGTGCATCTTCGGATTGAAGAACATGGCAGAGGAGGATTGGCGCGAGAAGCAATTGATCGGCTCCGATCCTGAGAACCCATTGCCCGCAGGCTTCATCCTGAAAGGCATTCCGGGTGCCGAAGAGTGAACTGCCGATACTGAAGCTCCCGGCTTACTATGTGGACCTGTTCAAGCCCGCTCGGCATGTTGCCTGGCATGGCGGCCGCGGCGGCGGCAAGAGCTTCACTGTGGCGACGGTGTTGGTATTGCAGGCGCTGGAGCGTCACGAGCGGGTGTTATGCGGACGCGAAATCCAGAAGAGCATAAGAGACTCATCGAAGCGTCTGCTAGACGACGCAATCGACCGGCTTGGGGTTCGGGCGGCCTTCACCAGCACGGAGACCGAGATACGCGGGCCGAACGAGAGCCTGTTCCTGTTTTCAGGTATCAAGGGCAATGCGAACGGCATTCGATCGATCGAGGGCATAACGACATTCTGGGGCGATGAGGCGCAGGCGTTCAGCCAATCGTCGATCGATTCCGTCGAGCCGACCATCCGGCGTGAAGGTTCAAGGCTGATCTGGACGTGGAATCCGGACCTTCCGACCGATCCGGTGGATGCGATGTTCAGGGGCAATCATCTTGAGGACGAGGACAGAGCCAAGTTCCAACCACCACCAAACAGCATCGTTCGCGAGATCGGCTACAAACATAACCCGTGGTTCCCGAGCGTGCTTCGCGAGAGCATGGAATACACGCGGGCCAGGGATTACGACAAATATCTCCACGTCTGGCAGGGCGAGTATCGCCGCAACTCCGAAGCCAGGGTGTTCAAGAACTGGATCGTGGAGGAGTTCGAGAGCGATCCCGGAGCTGAGTATCGGTTGGGTGCGGACTTCGGCTTCTCCATCGATCCAAGTTGCGCGGTTCGCTGCTACCTCAAGGGCAAGCAACTGTTCGTTGATTACGAAGCGTGGGGGCTTCACGTCGAGACGGTGGATCTGCCGAGTCTGTTCATGGCGATCCCGGATTCCGAGAAGTATTGGATGACGGCGGATTCTTCCCGGCCCGAGACGATCAGCCATCTTCGCCGCAACGGCTTCCCGCGCATCCAATCGGCCATCAAGGGCGCTAGGTCTCTTGAGGAGGGGGTCGAGTTCCTGAAGAGCTACAATCTCGTTGTCCACCCGCGCTGCGCTCACGTGATCGATGAACTAACCCACTACAGCTACAAGGTGGATAGCCTCACCGGCCAAGTGACTGCGGTTCTGGCCGACAAGGATAACCACATGATCGATGCGCTGCGCTATGCGGTCGAGGGTGCAAGGCGGGCGCTGACATCTGCGCCGCCACCTGCTTCTGTTGACATTCCCTCGCTCGTCACTGGATTTGCGCGCCGGTAACGCTCGGAAAGTCGGCGCATCGGATCGGCCGCCCGTAAGTCCGCAGCATGGCCGAAACCCATGGCAACCGGGACAACCGGCTAGAGAAAGTCCACGCCCGCGCAGTCAAGCGCATGGACATGGTGTGGGTGGTCCAGAAGGACGAGCGCCGGGAATGCCTTGACGACCGCCGCTTCTGCGCGATCCGAGGCGCTCAATGGAGCGATGAATGGTCAACCCAGTTCGAGAACGCTCCCAAGCTGGAGATCGACAAGACCAAGAAAGAGCTTGAACGGCTCTATTCGGACTATCGCAACAACCGGATCAACGTCGATTTCCGCCCCGACGATGACGACGGCGACGATCAGACCGCAGAAGCGTTGGACGGCCTATATCGCGCCGACTTCGAGGATTGCGGCCAAGAGGCCTTGGACAACGCCTACGACGAAGGCACCGCTGGCGGAATCGGAGCGTGGCGGCTCAGAGCTGACTACGAGGACGAATCCGACCCCGACAACGATTACCAGCGCATCTATTTCGAGCCGATCACGGACGCGGACCAGAGGGTCTATTTCGATCCCGAATCCAAGCGGCAGGACAAGGCCGATGCTAAGTGGTGCATCGTCCTCACTCCGGTCAGCAAGGAGGCTTACGAAGAGGAATATGAGGGCAACGCCATATCCTCGTTCGGGGATTGGCCGGTCTACACTGGCGACTGCTTCGTCTGGCGCAACGAGGACACGGTTTACATCGGAGAATATTACGAGGTCGATCTAACCAAGGCGCAGAAGTTCACCCTGTCGCACCCTGTCATTCAGGATGAAAAGACGCTCATCGACCCGGATGAGGATATGCTGAAACAACTGAAGGCCGAAGGGTGGACCGTCGAGCGCGAGCGAACGATCAAGAAGCCGAAGGTCACAAAATACACGCTCACCGGCAAGGAAGTGATTGCCGAGGAGCTGATACCGGGACCGAATATCCCGATCATCATCTACATCGCCAAGCGCCAGGTGGTTCAGAACATAGAACGCTGCTCTGGTTACGTTAGGAAGGCCAAAGACCCGCAGCGGCAGTATAACGCGCTGGTCTCGCAGTTGGCCGAGATTTCCGCGTCAAGTCCGATCGAACGCCCGATCTTCGATCCGGAGCAGATTGACGGCAACATTGCGACCAGATGGGCCGAGGCGAACGTCAAACGCCACCCCTACGCACTGGCGAAGGCTCTCAGGAACCCGGATGGCACGATTGCGCACCTTGGGCCGATAGGATCAGTCACCGCTCCGCAGGTTCCGCAAGCCACTGCGGCTCTGATCCAGATCGCCGGTTCCGACATTCTCGACCTCACGGGATCATCTGAGCAACCGAACGAAGTTCCGGCGAATACGTCGGCGGAAGCCATCGAGCTGGTCAACACCCGCGTTGACGATCGCACGTTCATCTACCTCGACAGCTTCGCCAAGGCTGTTCGCCGGTGCGGCGTCGTATGGAAGGGCATGGCCGGAGCTTTGTATGTCGAGGAAGGCCGCAAGATGCAGGCCATCGATACACAGGGAGGGCGGGATTACATCACCATCGGCCAGCCCGCGATCCATGACGACAAGAGCTATGGCGTCCAGAATCTGTTCGACGGGCCGTATCGCTGCGTGGTGGACGTTGGGCCATCATCACAAACCCGCCGCGATGCAACGGTTCGTTCGATGCTTGGAATTGCCGAGATCGCCGCGAAGGCGGGTGACGTTCAACTGTCCCAGGGCGCAATCCTATCCGCTGTGTCTGAAATGGACGGCGAGGGCATTGACGACTTCAAGAAGTGGATCAGGATGCGCGCGATCCAGATGGGTGTGATTCAGCCGACCGACGAAGAGAGACAGGAGATGGCGCAGCAGCTTCAGGCCGCGCAACAGCAGCCGAGCCCGGAGGAGCAGCTTGCCGCAGCCAAGGCTCAAGACCTCGCCGCATCCGCGAAGCAGCGGGGAGCCGATACAGTGCTCAAGCTCGCTCAGGCAAATGCCGTGGGTGGCCCCGACGCAGTTCCAGACACACCTACGGGCCTCAAGCACGTCAAGGACTTGGCGGACATCGGAAAGACTGCGGCGGAAACGGAAAACCTTCGCCAGCAGACTGCGCTGGAGCCAACAAAGCTACAGATCGAGGCCGTGAACGCGCACACAAATCGCCTGAAGGCTGCACAGCGTCCGCTCGGAAAGTCGGCAGCATAATTTTTGACAAGGTACCCTTCGCTCATCGGCAGCCACCAGCCGCAACGGTGAGAGAGAAGGGTCTTTATGGCAGAAATGCAGGGCGAAACGCCAACCGCAGAGGATGATGTTCTCGAATTGACGGAGGAAGTCGATCCTTCCTCAGAAAGCGAGACGGAAGCCGAACCGGAAAGCACAGATGACGAGGAAGTCATCGTTTCGTTCGGCGACGAGGCCGCGCCAGCCTCAGAGGAACGGGATTCCGAAGTTTTACGGAACCTCCGAAAGCAATACCGCGAAGTGGTCCGCGAGCGCGATGCTCTCAAACAGCAAACCGCGCCCAAAGTCCCCGATGCGGGGCCTGAACCGACACTCGAAGCCTGCGATTGGGACGAGGACAAGTTCAAGTCATCCTGGCGGGAATGGAACGCCCGCAAGGAAGCCGAGGAGGCAACAAAGTCTGAAGCTGAAAAGCAACAGGCTGCCGCGCGTGAGAAATACCAGGCGAAAGTCGCTGCCTTTGCCGAACAGAAGCAATCGCTTCCGGTCAAAGACTTCGATGATGCCGAGGCCGAAGTGCTCGGGGCATTGAACCAGGCGCAGTTGGCGATTCTCATTCACGGTGCCGAGAACAAGGCGCAGTTTGTCTACGCGCTCGGCAAGCATCCGGAAAAGCTGAAGGCTCTCGCCTCGATCCACGACCCAATCGAATTTGCTTTTGCAGCAGCTCGACTCGAAGGACAGGCGAAGATGGAGCGTAAACGACCGGCAACAGGCCCGGAAAGCCGCGTCACAGGTGCGGCCAAGCTGGCCCATGCCGACGGTGCGCTATCGGACAAGCTGAGCGCCGAAGAGTGGGCGAGACGCCGCAACAAGCAACTTCGCGAAGCACGCCGCCGCTAACTCTCAACCCGATGCCACGCCGTGAGGCGTCGCGTCCCTCAGATGGATTACTTCAATGGCGAATACGATTCTCACTCCGACCGCAGTGACCCGTGAGGCGCTGCGCATTCTCCACCAGAAGCTCAACTTCGTCGGCACGATCACTCGCGACTACGACAGCAGCTTCGCCCAGAGCGGTGCTCGCATTGGCGACACTCTCAAAATCCGCAAGCCGAACCAGTTCACCGTGCGTTCGGGTGCCAACATCTCGACTCAGGACGTTACCGAGCAGTCGGTTTCGCTCCAGATTTCGCAGCAGAAGGGCGTTGACGTTCAGTTCAGCTCGGTCGAGCTGACCTTGGACCTCGACGACTTTTCGGCTCGCATTCTGGACCCTGCAATGTCGGTCCTCGCGGCCAACATCGAAGCCGACGCAATGTCCATGTACAAGGACGTTGCCAACTCGGTCTGGAACGGCGGTTCTGCCCTTACGCTGGCGAAGGTTCTCGCCGGGCGCAAAATCCTCCAGAATGCTCTTGCTCCCCTCAATGCCAGAACGGCGAACCTGAACACTCAGGATAACGTCGATATGGTGACGGACACCAAGGGCCTGTTCCAGGACTCCACCGCAATCGCCGAGCAGTATCGCGAAGGTTACATGGGCCGCACCGCAGGGTTCGACTTCATGGAAAACACCCTGTGGCCTGCTCACACCCGTGGCGCGGCGAACGGTTCGTATCTCGTGAACGACACCTACGCTGCTGGCGATACCACGATCACCGTGGACACCGGCACGGGCACGCTGAAGAAGGGCGATGTCATCACCTTCGCCAGCGTCAATCGCGTTCACCCGGAGTCGAAGATTTCGACCGGCATTGCGTTCCAGAACGTGGTCGCGGCGGATTATGCGGGTGGCGCGGGAGATGTGTCGCTGGCGATTCCGATGTATGCTTCCGGCGCGCTTCAGAACGTCGATGCGCTCCCGGCGGACAATGCGGCGATCACCGTTCTCGGAACGGCCTCGACAGCCGTTGGCACGTCGCTTCTGTATCAGTCGGGCGCCTTCGCTTTCGCGACTGCCGCCCTTCAGATGCCGAACGGCGTGGACTTCGCTGCTCGGGAAGTCATGGACGGAATCTCCCTGCGTATCGTCCGCGACTACGACATCAGCACGGACAACTTCCCGTGCCGTATCGATGTCCTCTACGGTTACAAGACGCTCCGCGCCCAGTTGGCGTGCCGTCTGCACAACAACTAAGAGCGGTAATTCTCTCTAACCGCTCGGAAAGTCCGCGCTCCTAACGGGGCGCGGATATTCCCCTAGGGATGGCGGACATCATCCTAACCCCGAAAGCTCCGGGCGAAACGGTCCGCTACGACGTTTCCTTTCCAGAGATCGATCCCGACACGATCACGTCGGTTACTTGTTCGGTCACTTCCGGCACGATCTCCATTTCGACCGATCTCCAGTATGGCGATGCGGACGTTTACCCAATCGTCTCTGGCGGCGCGAGCGGCGAGACCGCCATTTTCACCGTCACGGTCCAAACCGGCCTCGGTCAGACGCGCATCAAGACATGCTCGCTATCTATTGCAACGAGCGCGGACTCGTCGGGTCCGGATTCCACCATAACCAAGGGAACGATTGTCATTCGAGCCTTGGGTAAGCTCGGGATCGCCAATTACGTTTTCGACACGGAAGCCGAAGAGGACAACTCGGCTCTGCGGCAATTGGATTCGCTCGGGGCAAAGTGGCAGGATTCGCTTGAGCAACTGCCCTATTCGCTCCCGGCAACCAACGGAACCTCAAGCCCGTCAGATAGCGCAGGCATAGACGAAGCGGACGTTGACGCCTTCGTTTACAACCTCGCTGAAGTTCTCGCTCCAGACTACGGCAAGAGCCCTGCCGGAGTTGCGAAACGAGCCGCTGACACGCGTTCAGACCTGTTCGTCAAATATGAGGCAACCCGCGAGATCGCGATGCCGCGTCGGCAGCCCACTGGAGCCGGTAACGACCGTTGGTTCAGCCGCCGCCGCTTCTTCACCGGCAGCTAAATGCAGCTCCCGATCCTATCAGGGGTGTATTCGCAGAAGGGGCCGGACTTCGAAGCGTCCTATCCGCTCAACCTCGTCCCCAATTTCCAGCAGACAGGGATTTCAGAGGGCTATCTGAGGTCCGCGCCGGGGATCGATGTGTTCGCCGTTGGGGCCGGGACGGATCGGGGCGGCTACAACTGGAACGGAACTCTTTACAGGGTTTCGGGAACGACCCTCCTCTCGGTTTCAAGCACTGGCATTGCATCGATTGTTGGAGATGTTGGCGGAAGTTCAAGAGTTTCCTTCGCCTCTTCATTCGATCGCATGGCAATCGCGAGCAACGAACAGCTTTGGTATTACGACGGGACAACGCTCAGCCAGGTTACAGACCCGGATTTGGGCGTCGTTCTCGATGTGGTGTGGCAGGATGGCTACTTCATTACCACTGACGGCACAAACATCGTCATTACCGAGTTGAACGACCCCACTCAGGTCGATCCTTTGGCTTATGGGGCTGCCGAAGCCGATCCGGACTCGATCCTCGGGCTGTTGACCATCCGTGGTGAGCTTTACGTCCTCGGCCAGCACACAATCGAAGTTTTCTACAACACCGGTGTTGTCACCGATGCTGCCCCCTTCCCGTTCCAGAGGCAGCGAGGGGCGCAAATCGACAAGGGGATCGTCGGGACGCACGCAAAGTGCCTGTTTCTTGACTCCTTTGCTTTCTGTGGGGCGGCGAGGAACGAACAGCCGAAGATTTACGTCGCCGGATCGGGGCAGGCAACGGCGATCAGCACGCGCGGAATCGAGCGGATGCTTGCCGCCGTCGATGATCCCTCGACAATCGTTCTGGAGGCTCGGAACGGTGACGGAGCGAACTCGCTATATGTCCACTTGCCCGATCAGACGCTGGTCTACGACCACGAAGCCAGTCAGGCGGCGCAAACGCCGGTCTGGTATCGTCTGGCGTCGGGGATTTATGCCGACCAAGCCTATCGAGCGCGCAATTTCACCTATGCTTACGGGCAATGGCATTGCGGGGACATTCAGAGCTTCAATCTCGGCGTTCTGGTTGACACCAACGACAACCAGTTCGGCGACAAGACCGAGTGGAAGTTCGATTGCCAGCTCACCTATTCCCAAGGGAAGGGCGGCATCTGCCACGATCTTGAGCTTGTCGGCTTTTATGGAAGGGCAACTCCCGGCTCGGAGCCAATCGCGTTCATGTCGTGGACCGACGACGGGGTTGCGTGGTCGCAGGAACGCGCCGCGAGGACGGGATACAGCGGGCAACGCAGTCTCAGGGTGGCGTGGCGGCGCAATGGCTTCTTCCGGCAGTGGAGGGCCTTCAGGTTCAGGGGAATAACCGGAACGCCGGTTAGCTTCTCGCGGCTTGAGGCGAATTTCGAGCAGCTAAATGGCGGTTGATCTCACGCCCTTCTCGACATTTACCTCGATGCGCCGTGCGGACATTGCGAAGTTCGTCGGCAACGATCCGCGTTCGATCCGGGCGATTGAAGAGTTGCAGCAGCTTCTCTCAGGCAATGTGCCGGATTTGCTGAGCGCGAACGACACGGCGGTCCAAACAGCCCAATCGACTGCCGACGCTGCACAAACGACAGCCAACACCGCAGAGACTGACGCCCAGACCGGGATCACAAACGCCGCATCCGCACAATCCACGGCCAACACGGCCCTGACAAATGCGGCGGCGGCCCAGACGACCGCAAATTCCGCTCTAGCAGCCGCTAACGTGCAAACCCTGCTAAACGGCATCAGTTCGACGCGCGGAACGGTTCTCTATCGCGGCGCGTCTGCATGGTCCGCTCTCCCACCAGGCACGAGCGGGCAATATCTCAAGACCCTTGGATCGGGCGCCGACCCTGCATGGGCCGCCATCGCCGGATTGGGCGGCGATGCATGGACAGAGATCGTCAACACGATCAGCAGCCCGACCGCAGCTGTGACGTTTACGGGGCTCGATGCTTATAGTGAATTGGTGTTGGTCATAGACGCCGTGACTGCGGCGAGTTCGGCAAATAGGACGGTCGATTTTTCGATTGATAATGGAACGACTTGGGAAACCGCATACGTTCAAATCAACAACGACGGAACAACCACAAGCAGGGCTGTGGCCGACTTCACGATCAATTCCGCGACGACCGCCCTTAGTCTTCAGCTTGCGATATTCAACAATTATGGTGCCGTGAAGAGCTACCGATCAAGCGGGCAGGTTGGGAACGCCGTTTACAAGGCCAGCGCGAATCCCATCAACGGGATTAGGATTAGGGCTGGCATCACCGGAACGAACATGACGGGCGGCAAGGTTTATCTGTACGGCCGTTAGAGCTTGGCGTGGAGGTCATACCAATCCCCGCCGCCATCGTTCACTTTCCACTTGGCGTTCAGCTTGCGGAGGGAGTGCCAAAGCTCTGTGACATGGCGCTCCGTTTCCCATTTGCCGCCCGTTTCTTCCGCAAATGGTCCGGATGATCCAAACGCAAATCTCCAATCGCCGTCCTTCAGTCTCCCGCGAAGCCGCCGCTCTAGCCCCATGCAGGGATAAAGGAGCTTGCCGCTCGGAAGATTGAGGATGGCTGTCGAGATGAGTCGGTTGGGAGTGGCGAGCGTGTTCTGGCTGATGATCTTGAAGCCGGTGTAACCGAGCTTCGCCAGCTTCCAAATTGCGCTCTCGGTCAGTGGGTTAAGTTCGATTGAAATATATGGAGGCGCAGTCAAGGGCGTAAGTCCTTCGACGCAGAGCGCATCGTTCCCCTCGATGTCGATCTTGCAGAAATAGGGAACACCATATTCCGCGACCACGTCGCTGAACGTGGCCGTTATCACATTGACGGAATGATGCTTGCAGCTCTGCCGCGAAGCGATGTCGGGGTCGAATGAACTCCATTCCGGGTGATCGTCGCAAATCCAGAACGGAAACTCGCCAGCCTCTGCCGCGATACCGATGTTCAATAGGATGAAGGAACCGTCTGCGATCTCGGCCGCAAACCTCTCTCTGAGTCTCTGGGCCGCAACCGGGCTGGCCTCTATTCCGACAACACGGAAGCCCTTGTGAAGGTAATAGGCCGTGTCGCAGCCGTCGTTCACGCCGACGTCGTAGATTATCTCGCGCACACGCCCTCCTGACCCGAGCGCCACCAACCTAACGCTCGGAAACTCGGCAGGCAATTCTCCTCGCAATTACCGTCTCCAGCATGGCGACGGCTGCACGGATCATTGAGGCTGAACCGATCACGGCTCAGGTCGAATCTTTCAGCGCCGCTCGCCCGGAACTTGAGAGGCTGTTTCCGCTTCACTGGAAAGAGCTTGCATTAGAGCAGGACAAGATCCCGCTCGACGTGGACTGGCCGCGCTATGCCCAGCTTGAGCGCGCTGGAATCCTCCTTTTCGTGACGCTTCGGAAGGCTGGCCGTCTGGTCGGTTACTTCATGGGCTTTGTCATGCCCCATCTGCATTATAGGTCCACCGTCACCTTGGGAATGGATGTCTACTGGACCCATCCCGACATTCGCGGCGGCACGGCTGCGCGCCGGTTGATGCGAAAAGTCCACGAGGAAGCCAAGGCGCGGGGAGCGGTTAAAGCCTTCGCAGTTTCCAAGGATCACAAGGACTCGTCGCGCCTGTTCGGAGCGCTCGGATACCGTCCCGTCGAGACGGTTCACTCAAAATGGATTGGTGACTAAATGGGCGCGATTGCTGCTGCCGTTCTTCCTGCCGCTATTAGCGCGGTCGGCTCGATCATTGGGGGAAGCTCGGCATCCCACGCCGCCGGTCAGGAGGCTAACGCCGCCAATCAGGGCATCAGCACGATCGAGGGGTTCAACAACCAGACGCGAACGGACCTCATGCCGTGGCTGCTGGCTGGGCAATCCTCGTTGGGGGGGCTGACATCGCTTCTTGGTCTTGGAGGCAACGGAGCCCAGCAGTCGGCTATCACGAACCTGCAAAACGGCCCGCTGTTCCAGTCGCTTTACCGTCAAGGAACGAACGCGGTTCTGGGTAACGCTTCGGCCACCGGAGGACTGCGCGGCGGCAATACCGAAGGCGCGCTCTACAATCTCGGCTCCGATACTTTGAACCAGGTGATCCAGAACCAGATCGCCAACCTGACCGGCCTTTCCGGCACTGGGTTGCAAGCCGGAGGGATGCTGGGTCAGTTCGGACAGGATACAGGGGCCAGCATCGCCAATCTGCTGGGCCGCGCCGGGGCTGCGCAGGCTGCTGGCACAATGGCAAACGGGCAAGGTATTACCGGTGCGCTTGGAAGCTTGGGCGGCCTATTCGGCTCCGGTGGCCCGCTTAGCGGGATATTCGGAGGCTCGTCCCCTCTCGACTTGACTGGACTGGTCCCCGCCTTCCCCAACGGCGGCATTCCGACTGTTGATCTCGGGCCGTCGCCGTTCTGATGGCCGTCTCTCAGGAACTTCCGGCTGTCCCCGACCTCTACGGGCAGTTCATGGCCCCTATCCTGCAACAGCAGCAGATGCAGTTGCAGCAGCAGGACGCCGCGCAAAGGGCGCAAGTGCTCAGGCTACAACTGGCACAAGCGGCCCAGCAGCAACAGCAGGCCCAACAGTATCAGGCGGACGCGCAATCAGTTCTCTCCAACCCGACGCCGGAAGGCTTTCGGGCGCTGATGCTCAAATATCCGCAGATGCACGAAGGCGTGCAGTCGGCGTTCCAGAATTATTCCGATACCGAGCAAAACCGGATCACGGGGATTGCGTCGTCTGTTTATTCCGCTCTGAGCAAGGGCGATCCGGACGCAGCCGCAAGTGCGCTCACCGATTACAGTTCCGCGCTCAAGAACGCGGGCATGGATACGAGTGTCGCGGACAATGCTCTCAAGCTGATCCAGACCGGCGATCCTGCCAAGGTGAAGCAGGCGCAGGGCATGGCCGGCATGATCCTGATGAACGCCTATGGCCCCGACAAGGGCGCGGAGGTTCTGAAGGCGCTGACACCGGACACGAAGGACGGCTTCACGCTCAATCAGGGCGAATATCGCTACGATTCAGACGGAAACCTCATCGCCGTGGGTGGTGCGGCTAAAGATGACGGATCGACGCCTCCGGCTCCCGCTGGTGGTAACGCGGGTGTGCAGGGCGCGATCAACCACGTTGTCGGCCTGGAGGGCGGATATAACCCGAAGGACGCGAACGGCTCCCCGACGAACTTCGGCATCAACTACAAGGCCAATGCGGGCGTCCTGAAGGCGATGGGAATCACGCCTGCCAACTTCAAGGACATGACGAAGGATCAGGCCGCGCAGGTCTATGCTTCGAAATACTGGCCCGCGTCCGGTGCGGCCGATCTCCCGGCGAACCTTCAGGCTCCCTATTTCGACGTTTACATTCGCAATCCCGCACTGGCTAAGGCGGCGCTTGCGAAGTCGGGCGGCGATCCGCAGAAGTTCGTCGAGATTTCAAACCAGATGTTCGCGCCGTTCCTCACGAAGCATCCGCAATATGCGAGTTCGTATCAGCAGCGCTTCAATAGCAATATGGCGATTGCGAGCGGACAGTCCCAGGCTCCGCTACTACCGAGCGATACGCAGAACCCAGCCCCTCCGGGATTCCACTGGATTGCCGGACCTAATGGCGGCGAGTTCCGCGTTCTCAGCGATGCGGAAGTCAAGCAGCGTGGGCTTGATCCGGGCCAGCAGTATCAGCTCGACACGAAAACCGGCAAAGTCACCGGGTTGGGAACGAAGACAGGCGGTGGAGACGTTCTCGGGCAGTACGGGATCGCGCCGGGAGAAACTGGGCCGTCGGTTCTGGCGAAGATTCCAGCAAGCCTCGCGTCTCAGGTCAAAGCATTGGCCGAAGGGCGGCTGCCCATGCCGTCCAGCTTCGCTCTCGCAAAGCCCTATTGGCAGACGCTACTACAACTCACGTCTCAATACGATCCGACGTTCGACGCTGCCAGCGCCCCTGCTCGAAAGGCCGCAATTACGGCGTTCACCGGCAACGGAAAGGCGGCGCAGACAATCGGTTCCGTCAACCGGGTGGCGAACCACCTTCAGCTTCTGTGGAACGAGTCGCATAAGCTTGTCGGTCCCGACCTTGGCAACTCCATGCTCAACTCCGCTGCCGCTGGCATTGGGCAGAGCTTCGAGCCGCAGGACGCCAAGGCATACGATACGGAAGTCCAGTTCATCGCTGGCGAGCTGGAGAAGATCGCCCGCAACAGCCCTGGCACGGTCTCCGGCGTCAATGACATCATCAACAACTTGAGCCGCAAGCAATCGGCCTCTACCCGAGCCGCTGCGATCAAGGCTGCCGTGGGAATCATCTCCGGTGCAGTCGATCCGCTGAAGGATCAATACAACAGCGCGTTCACCAACGGCTCTGCGCGCCCCAATATCCCGTGGGTCTCTCCGAAAGCGCAGCAGATTTACCGCAACATCGCTGGGGTGGATACGAGCCTCACCGGGGCAAACGCGGACACCAACGCGACAGGCGGAAACACGACCACCACCGGCGTCAAATGGCGGATCGTCCAGTAGATGCCGACCCGCGTTCAAATCGATGGCGTTGGAACGGTAGAGCTGGACGACAGCTTCAAGAGCCTTCCGCCGGACCAGCAGCAGGCGACGATCAATGAGATTGTCGCGTCGGCGAAAGGTGGCACGCCAACCGGAGCGACGGACCAATCGGATCAGCCTCCCCTGCCAGGCTTCACTGACGAACAGCAGCGGGCGATTCGCGGATATCTGCCCAAGGCTAAGGACGCAGCGGATCTAGCGCAGTTCGCGCATGACGTTTCCGGTGGAACGCACACCATCGGCAATGCTCAGCAGATCATGGATTATCTGAAGAAGGGCGGCGATCCGTCAAAGCTACAGTTCACCGATCCCGTTGCAGCTCAGGCTCCAGTGCAGCAGGCGTCACTCGGCGGGGAGTTCGTTGGCAACCTTAAAAATGACGTTGCTGGAATTGCTCAGGGCGCGGCGGCCCTTCCGGATATGTTGGCAAGTGGAGTCGGCAAGGTTGCCAGCATCATTCCCAATCTCATCGGCAATGCACTGTCTGCTGCCGGACACCAAGACGCCGCAGACTGGGTGCAAAAGCATTTCACCCATAACCTTGCGAATCCTGTCCAGATCGGCAACGTAGTGGAGAGCGTCAGCCCGACTCCCGACACTACCTCTGGACACGTCAACCGCTTCATAGGCCGACTTGTCGGCGGCGCAGTAGGATTTCCGCAGAGCGCAGCTGATGCTGTCGTCAATAAGGTCGTCGGCGAAGTCCCGAAGGCGATTGAGGCGCTCCCCTCTGCGGCCCAATCTACTCCCAGCATAGTCAATGACGCCAAGGACGCTGGCATTCGTTTGCTCACGTCGGACGTTAACCCCCCACGCACTTTCATCGGGAAATCCGCCCAAGCCATCGGCGAACGAATCCCCATCACTGGAACGGGGGCGGCTCGGCAATCGCAACAGGCGCAAAGGATCACCGCAGTCCAAGATTTGGCTCGCGACTACGGGGTTACGCCGGACAACCTATCGTCGCCCATCATTAACGACGTTGCCAATGACCTCGCGACCACGCGCGGCGACATGATCAGCAAGCTGACAGCGCAGAAGAACGCCGTCATCGACAAGGTTCAGGGGCTAGTCCCGACACCCAATACGGTCGCGGCCATAGACGAACAAATTGCGCGCCTGAGCGGGATCAATAGCGATGCCTACGCTCCGGTGATCGCTAAGCTACAGGCGTTCCGGGACCAACTCACCAGCGGCAAGACCCTTTCCCAGATAGAGGGAAACAGGAAGCTGCTGGGTGATATGTTCTCCGATCCCAACCTGGCGTCCATCAAAACGGACGGGCAGAAGGCTATTAATGCCATTTACGACCCGCTTCGGCAGGACATGGGCGCGTTCATCAAGGCCAACGGAGATCCCGGAGATTTCAACCGTTGGCAGTCGGCCAACAAGGCGCTTACGGGGTTGGCGGGAACTCTACAGAATACAGCCCTGAGACGCGCGCTTTCTACGGCGGACGCAACGCCCGAAAACGTGGCCAATCTGCTTTTCAGTTCCAAGCCAAGCGACGTTGGCACACTTTATCAAAGTCTCTCGCCAGCAGGCAGAATGAAGGCGCAATCCGCTATCATTCAGAGAGCTGTTGAGAAGGCAGGAGGGCTGGACAATCTCAGTCCAGACAGGTTCGCCACTCAGATAAAGTCGTTGGGAAGCCAAGTAGGAGTTTTCTTCAGCGGAAGAGACGCTGCGCGCATAGACGGGCTGTCGCGCGTTCTCGCGGCAACCCAGCGCGCATCACAGGCGGCTGTAGCACCTCCCACTGGAGTGCAAGCTGTCCCCTATGCAATGGGGGCCGGGTTCACGCATTTGTTCGGCATACCGGGCGGGATTTCGGCCGCTGGAGCAACAGGCCTATTGGCCCGCGCTTACGAATCCGCTCCCGTGAGGGATGCGCTGATGAAGCTTGGACGTTCCCAGCCCGGAAGCTATCAGGAAAGCATGCTCCTGAAGCGGACGGTCACGGCCATCAATTCCGCCACGCAAAACTATGCGCCGGAAGCGATGAACGACAACACATCCTCACCGCAGTCCCAAACCAACTAGGATAACTAGTCCACCCAAATACAGCAGTCTGAGCAACGGGTGACGGATTAGTGCGGAGAGTGGCACGGCAAGCGAAACGAGAACGGACCAGCGCACGCCTTCCGTTTAATCCCCGCTCGGAAAGTCGGCAAGCAAATCCGTCCTTTCTTAGGCTCTTCGGGCCATGCAGCAGGTCCAGAACCCCTATCCCGGCTTTGTTGGACTTGACGGGACGCCGCTCGAACTCGGCTACATCTATATCGGGGCGGAAAACGAAGACCCTGAAACCAACCCGGTCACGGTCTACTTCGACTCCGGAGCCTCGCAGACGGCTTCCCAGCCAATCTGGACGATTGCGGGGTATCCTGACCAGAACGGCTCTCCGGCCCAGCTTTGGGTAACGGGAAAATACTCGATCCGTATTCGGGACGCGCAGGGCAACCAGGTATTCTACAACCAGTCAGCTGGTGGCGATGATCGGCCCTACCACATTCACACCCAGTTCCTCGCCGCATCGCCCGCCGCGCAGGCTTACGTCTGCATCCACGTTTTCGGGATCGGGGTTTCTCTGGGTGCGAACCTTTCCGGCTCCGTCTGGGCCTATGTCGCGACCCCACCGAGCGCGAGTTGCGACCTCGATATGCGGGCGAACGGAGTTTCGTTTGGAACACTCACGATTTCCACATCTGGAACCGTGAGTGTCACTTCCACAGCGCAGAATTTTGCCGCTGGCGACAGGTTCACGCTCAAGGCTCCCGATGGCGGAACGGACCTTGTTGACCTTGGGATTACGATTGCCGGAGTCGTCTCGTGACGATCCTCGCATTCGGCGGGGAGATAGGGTTTTTCCTTCCCTCTGATTCCAACGGATATGAAACGTCGGAAAATGTCGGCGGGTCGCAATTCAACACCGCTTTCGCGCGCTGCAATACGCGAACGTCAAGCGGCTCGTCATATCTCGAAACGCCTAACGTTGGAACGCAGGCAAACATCTGGTTTCACGTCGATATTCTTCAATTCAGTCCGCTATCCTCTGATTCGACGCTTCTCCGGGCAATCGAGTTTTTCGATAGCGGTGGAATCGCGCAGCTTCGTCTGACGTGTAGTTGGCTAAGTAATGGAGCGGACGGTGTATGGCAGCTTGAGCATTACAACGGCTCGACCTGGGTGTCTCTTGGCAACTGCAACGCCCCCGCCTCTCAGCGCCAGACCCTAGACATTCACATTGTCTCCAATACGTCGTCCGGGTCCGTCGATCTCTACATGTCCGGAACCCATCGGATAACTGCGAGCGTCAACCTTTCAACACTCACCGGGATCCAGAAAGCGCGGTGCTGGGGATCCACAAGAAGTGTGGCAGCGGAGTGCCGGTATAGCCAGATCATCCTCGCCACCGAGACTACGATCGGAATGAGGGTCGGGACCGTCTATATGTCGGGACAGGGAGTGACTCATACTTTCGATACTGGCGGTTATGCCAATATTGACGAAACCACCTATTCCGATGCTGATTTTGTCCAGTCTGGGACTGCTGGTCAGATCGAGCTGTTCACTGGCACTTCGATCCCATCATTCACGGGTTATTCAATCCGCGCGCTTGCCCTGACGGCAAGGGCGAAGTCTGACGGCTCGGCCCCCGCTCACTTCCGTTTCCAGCTTCGTTCCGGCGGCGTCACTTACGACAATGGTTCCGATCTGTCCCTCGATTTTGGTTACGGCAACTATTGCGCGGTCTGGGAAACCAACCCCGCGACCTCTGCCGCATTCCAGCCATCTGAAATCTCGGCGCTTCAATATGGCGTCAAGAGCGTCACATGACCGCGACAGTCTCAAAGTTCGTCTCTTACGGGCTTACCGGCAAATCCGGAATGAACGTGTCGAAGTTCGTCGGTTATGTGCTGCTGACCCCGAGCTCAAGCGGCGGTGGTGGCGGAGCGGGAGTTCCTTCGGCTGCCTTCGCTTACGGACAAGTCCTTAGTAAACCGAACCCGGTCGGCGCGTGATGCACGAGCACCGCCACATCGTCGATGCAATAGCCTGGGTTCTAGGAGGGCTTGCCGTGTTCGGGTTCTGGCAAGGTGTTGCACTTGCTCTCACCATTCTTGCCGCGCTCGGTTCGCTCTCCCTTGTCGGGCTCAGATGGTACGTGTTCTTCAAATACGGCCCGAAAGCGCAGGTGCCGGAATGAGGCTCGCTGGCGATCCGGTCGCAGGAGCGATCCTTCACCGCGCGTTCGGGCCAACAGTCCACGAATCCTGCGACGAGTTCCTAACGATACTCTCCGGCCTTTCCGACGAAGGAGCTGGGAGCGGGGGGGCGTCCAGCGGGCGTCTTACTCAGCCGGAGAGTGATATTCGGCACTGTGACCGCGCTTCTCGCGAAATCCACGCGGTCTCAGGCGTATCTCATAACTACGCCAAAGCAACGGACGCCTTCGATGCCGTCGACTGCAATCCGTTGCCGCAAGCTCAACGCACTTGGCGAAGGTGGGTTCCGTGAATCCTTCACCCGCGTGCTTCGCCATGATCCGCCAGTTCGAGGGTTGCCGCCTGACCTCCTATCACGACAGAGGTGGCGTGCTGACTGTGGGGTTTGGCCATACGGGGTCCGATGTTCGCGAAGGTGAGGCGATCACACCGGAGCAGGCCGAGCAGCTTCTTGAGGCCGACGCGCTGAAAGCAGGATCCGCTGTTTGCCGCATGGCGCACTCGACTACGCAAAACCAGTTCGACGCACTGACGGACTTTGTGTTCAATCTCGGGGCTGGCGCGCTGTCTGGGTCAACGCTGCTGGAAAAGCACAATCACGGCGACTTCGCGGGCGCTGCCGCTGAATTTGGGCGCTGGGTCCACTGCAAAGGCCAAATCCTTCCCGGCCTCGTTCGCCGACGTGCCGCCGAAGCGCATCTGTATCTGGAAGGGGTGGAATGAACACTCTCCGCTCGGTCTTCGCTTATCTCAAGGGCCGCTTGGATGAGCGCAGCACCTATATGCTTATCCTCGCCTCGCTTGGTTCGGTGGCGGCTCTCGACAAGCCATTCAACTGGATCGGCTTCGGCGTGCTTCTGGTCGCAGCGCTTGTCCCAGATGGCACTCTCACGGGACCGGTGAAATGATCTGGTTTGCCGTCATCGGAGCCGCGTTCGCCATCGGCTTATACGCCGCCGATCTCCTCGATTACTTCGATGAGGCAATCAACGGGAATTGGGAGGGATGATGCGTCTTTCCGCCGCGCGCTGCGTAGATGGCTCGCAAACGACAGGCCGGACCTTATCCCGACCGATTGCGTCGTCGCGGTCTGGGGTGGCCCAGTCGGGTGGATCTATGACATCACGGGGGATTGCGCGCGGGTGTGGTGGCACACTGCCGGACACGGACGTTACGAGGTCATCCAGCTTAACCTCCCGCGAAGAGGGTCTGCTGACCCTGCGTCGGGCCTGGATGTGAGGCGGCGATGAACGAGTTTCGCGCCCACATCCGTCGCATCCGCATGAAGAACGGCGGAGCTGACGTTCGGGTTATCGAGGGCTTCTCGCCACCAAAGGACGAAAGCGTGGCAGCGGCCCTACTTCGCGCTTCGCGAGATATGGTTGAGGATGGTCCGATAGGGGCGTTTCTCACCGTCGCGTTCACTGAGGGCGGAGGGGTGATGTTCAACTGGAAATACACGGCTGAATGCGGCCTCTCGCGCACGCTGATGGTCCCCTACATAGCCGAACTCGCGCGGCGCTATCTCCTTACCCGCGAAGAAGCCAGTGAGTGCTTCAACGACATGTTTAAGTGGGTCGAATGAGAGCGCTTGCCCTTGTCCCGCTGCTGCTGGTGGGGAGCCATCCTCTCGCAACATCATCTCCGGATCGTCCGGGTTGGGGAACGACCGTGTTCGATGGCTGGCCTCCCGAAAGGTTCCAGCACATGCCCGACAAGGCCGTTCGCATCCTCTTCGGGCGAGTGGCGATCAATGCCGAGTGCGGCGTGACGCCTTGGCCGGAAATCATCGAAGCCTGCTCCGATACGCAAGCCAAGCTGCTTGTCATGCCCGACCCATGCCGGTTTCCCGAGACCGACGATTACGCTCGCCTGATGTGCCACGAAATTGGGCATCTGCCGCCGAACAACTGGCCGGGGAATCACCCGCGATGATAGTCCTAGGAGCCATCTGGAGCGCGCTACAGCGCCTCTGCGGCAAAATAGGTCTCATGGGCTGGCTCTGCATTGCCTGCGCTCTGGCGGGGCTCTGGCTGGTCCACGACCGCAATCACTGGAAAGCTGCCGACGAGCGCGATCACGCTACAGCTGTCAACTATAGGAGACAGTTGGACGCCGAAACCGAGAAGAACAAGACTGCTGAAAAGCAAACCGCGCAAATCTCCAAACAACTCAGGGATAGGACCGATGAAGAAAACCGCCGCATTGCTGGCGATGCTGACGCTCTGCGCCTGCGGGGACCGGGTAAGGCTGTCTGCCCCGCCCTTCCCAGCAGCCCCGGTGGACACCAGCAAGCCGCTCCCTCCTCCGATGCTCCCGTGGCTCAATTGCCTAACACAAGAGGGGCCGAACTCATCGCACTGCCATTCGATGACACCATCGGCTTCGGCAAAAGCTACGACGAGCTCCTGAACGAGAACAAGGCGTGGCGAGACTGGCACGATCAAGTGCTCAAGGTCTGGCCGAAGACTACGGAAGCGCCGGCACATTAGCCGGTAGCGGGGGAACGCATGACGTGCCGACACCTAGGCTCACAGACGAAGAGTGCCTTGCCGCACTCAGGCAGATAGCGGAGGCTGACGGCAATGTTTGTGCCGCAGAACGCAACGGGCCGCTACGTCGTAATCAGCTAGAGCATCGCCGCCGCGAGGCGGAATTGCGCGGGCTTTCGCTCGAAGCTCCAAAGGCGCGGGCAGTCCCGACCGGAACTCCATTGCCGGACGACGATCTGCCGACCGAGCAGATTATCAACATCATGCAGTCGCGGTTCGCCAAGCGCGCCCAGAACGCCAATGCGCGGCGCTGGCGTGAGTTCCAAGTCCCGACCGACGGCCCTTATGCGCTGATGTTCTTTGGCGACCCGCACATCGACGACGACGGCTGCAACTGGTCTCTGCTTACCGATCACTGCGACCTCGCACGGGAAACGGAGCACCTTTACGCTATCTCTGTCGGAGATCAGACCAACAATTGGGTAGGACGGCTGACCAGGCTCTACGCCAATCAGGAAACCTCCGTCCATACGGCGCGCAAGCTGATCAAATGGCTGCTGCTCGATTCCGGCGTTCCGTGGTTTCTCTGGATACACGGCAATCACGATGCCTGGAACGAGGGAATCCCGATTATCGAGGGCATGAACGCCCACTCGATCGCGATGGAGGATTGGCAGGCAAAGTTCATCCTCAAGTCGCCCAACGGTTACGCCTTCCGAACATGGGTAGCCCATAACTTCCCCGGCACATCACAGTGGAACAAGCTGCACGGCGCGCAGAAGGCCGCTCAGATGAAGGATTGGGCGCACCTTTACGTCGCCGGCCATCATCACAACTGGGCACTGCACCAAGAGGAGCACGATCACCGCAACTTCGTCTATTGGCTTGCGCGGGTCCGTGGATACAAATTCATGGACGATTACGCGGACCATTTGGGTTTCGGAGAGCAGGAATACGGTTCCTCAATCGTCTGTGTGGTCGATCCTCACGCCAGCAAACTGAACGCGCTGACATGTTTTGCGGATCCGCACGAAGGCGCTGACTTCCTGCGCTTCAAAAGGCGGAAAGCGGCGGCGTGAGCCAGTCCCGCACTCGCAGCGCTCTGGAGGCGGTGGTGAATACCTCCATCGGCTACGTTGTCGCGACCGGCGCGCAAATGGTGATCTTCCCGCTGTTCGGGATACAGATACCGACCTCCGAGCACATGGCTATTGCCGGACTGTTCACGCTGGTGTCGCTGGTCCGGTCCTACGTTCTCCGGCGAGCGTTCAATGCGTGGAGGGAATCGTGACCCCCCGCACCCGCATCATCGGTGATCGCCACCGTATTATATTAGCTGAACACCCGAACAGCGCCTACATCGCATCATCGGTTGATGGAGCAAGTGTGGGAGGGTTTTACAACCTTGCCGAGATTGACGACATAATCACGGAATTATGGGCTATTCGGAGACGGATCAGGAAGCGGTCCTGTTGAGGGTGTCGTCCAATTCCGCCAGCACGTCTGGAAACGCTTCAGCCGGTCCGTGAATAGCCACAAAGCCTCTAGCCGTGTAAACCGCCTTGCGGAGCTCATCCACACGCCGTTCTAACATCAAGCATCGTTGAGCTCGTCCCTCGGCGGCGCCATCCAGCGACCTCACCCGTTCTTCCAGCTTATCTACCCTTGATGCGGTGAACTTCGCGATTAGCTCGGCAAGGTCGTGCGTTTCGGCCTCCGTGTATTGAAGGCCCATTTCCTTCTGACGATCATCTGAGCGCTGAACGTATTTGCGGCACAAAAGCGCGAACGCTTCCTCGATCAGCTCGCGTTCTGGTGTGTCGGTCATTGGGGCCACTCCCGAGCAGCGGCGGCGCGAAGGTGTATAGCAGCCACCATGTAGGCCATCGCGTGACGCTCGAACTCAGCCGCAGTCGCCCGCAGCTTCTCAGCGCGAGTGTTTCCCAGCGTGATGGCGGATTTATTCATGGCTGGTGGCTCCGACATTGCTCGCAATCCTCGAAATCATAGACGCCATGCTCACACGGCCCCATCGCCCGAACCCAGCTTTCGCGTTGCGCTTGATATTCCCGGCGCTCCAATTCGGCACGTTCCTCGGGAGGCATTGCGGATCGCTTGCGTTCAATATCGGCAAGCCTGCGTTCGATTTCATCCGACATTGGTGCCTCCTAGGGCTTTGCGGGCTTGGTTAAAGTCGTCCAGTGTCAATACGGTCGGACCAACTGAGACGATTACCTTGTCGCCGAAGTCCGTGCGGTTCTTTAGTTGTTCAGCGCACTTGGCAAACGGTTTCAGCGCAGCACGAAGCTCGTCTAGTTGTGCCATGGTGTCGGGCACGTCCGCTGGTTTCGGAAGCTCGTATGGAAGTCCAGCTTTCAACTTATCGTGGGCGTCCATCCATTTGAACGCCAGCATCTGAAGATCAGCAAGTCGCTCGTCATACTGAGCACGAAGCTCGTCTAGTTGTGTGCGGATAACCGCCGCGACTCCTGCGCGCATGACATCGCGGGCCTGTTCATCAGCATCGGCCCACGCTTCCTCCGGCGTCTTTGGCTTGGCCGTTCCATCCACCTTTTCGAGCCCAGGTAGTATTCCGCCAAGGAACGCCATGACTGCCTTGTCGATTGGCGGATGCTCGTTCAGCAGCTCACTGTTCGTCATTATGAGTTTCCATGTGGGGTTTGAGACTGGGGCGCGGTCCACGGCACGAGCGGCGTTTCGTATGCCAGCATAAGAGGGTGGCGAGGATGGCCGTCAGCGGCGGTTCCAAAGCACCACAGGGGCTTGCCGCTCGCCAGCTCGACTATGCGCCTGTAGCGGTCGCGCAGCGCCTTGGGTTGCTTAGCCAGAAGCCCCCACGCCACTACGACGCATTGAGCTTCTCGGATGATCCGTTTAAGGTGCTCGTCGTTATCCGGCCCAACAGGATCGGCGGCCGATTTAAGTTCTCGAACGTCGGTCGCGCGATAGGCGAATAGATTGCCGACCGTCACCCTGAAGCATCCGTGCCGCCGTGAAAAGCCAACGACCTTGCGGATCGTCGCGTCGTCAGTCTCACCGTCAGCCGTGGACGGATTGACCATGATCCACGCCATGCGCGGCCCGAATGAGCGCCCAGCAGGCGCGGCCTCGCGGTCGAGGCGGTATCTATAACGCTCGCACGGGGAAATTACGGCTGAGCCTTCAGCGAACAGGCCTTCCGCCATTTCACCTACCTCCCTTGTTGGGGACGGGTGGGGACCAGCGCACCACAATACCGGTTTCGTCGCGCTCGAAACCGCAGACGGCATCCAGCGACACGAGCGGACGATACATGCGCTTCTGGTATTCGAGCGGAGATTCGCCTTTTCGCCGTTGCCGTTCGTCAGCCATCTAATCACCTTCTCTGTTGCGGGGGTGCAGTCTCTGTCCGTGAATGAATGATCGCATCGCCATGTATGCCCGGTGTTCGCCAAGCAGCAGGCGGTAGTCGGGATCGTTCAGGTCGCGGCCAAGCCTGATGTGGTCGTTCGATCTGGCGAGCAACTTCGCCAAGCGCCGCTTGCACCATTCGTCCATTTCCGCGACCGCATCGTCAGCCATCACACTCTCTCCACGCCGGATGCGGGGATCGAAACGCGAACATAATGTGCCATCGACTGTGACACCGCGAACCGCTGCGAACGTCGCTTTTCGCGCGTTCTGCGATTGACATAAGGCTTGGAAACCCTAGGGAAACTGCCACCGGAGACGTGGGTGAGTGGCTGAAACCAGCGGTTTGCTAAACCGCCGTACGGGGGATTCCCGTACCGAGGGTTCGAATCCCTCCGTCTCCGCCAGTCAAGCCAAATCTTTCACCTGTTTTCAGTGGCTTACTCAAAAAGAGCTGACTGGGTACCACATTTTCGTCCCACAGTTGCTTCGGGTTCTAGCGAGCCATTTAGCGACGTTCCGGGACATGAGGGGGACGACTTAGCCGGCGTACAAATCATCGACATGGAAAAACATCGGATTGCGCATCCATTCGTTGACCGCCGATTCGCGCCAGCCGGCGCAACGCGTGCTGATGCGTACCTGCGCCGGGAACGTACCGTTCCGGACCTTGCGATAAAGAGTTGATCGACTGAGGCCGGTGCGATCGAGCACTGTCTTGATGCGTAGAATGCGATCGTTGTCTGTCATCGAAGTCTCGTGCAACGTGAAGAGATTCGATGAACCTTCTATGCACGGCTGAGCGTTCGGGGAGGCTCGAATTTCGGCAGTGTCGAAAACGATCCCTTCGGCGAGTCCGCCATGTCTCGCGACCAGCGTCCCCTTTGAGGTCAGGTCTTCACAGCGAAGCAGGCAACTACTCGTCCTTCAGCGCGCGTTCTAGAAGACGACGGACCGCTTCGGCACGGGATGGCAAATCAGCTTGCTTGCGGCGCCAATTGTCCACCCGAGCGAGCAGACTCGGTTCAGCTGAAAAGATGAACCGGACTGATTTCAGTTCGACTGGCATAACCGATGCCGGTCATATCAGACGGCTGTTGACGGACAATAGATAGCACTGATATCACTGATGTAACGACCGAGGGTCAGGATTAGGCTCCTGCCCTCGGTCTAACCACGAACACCTTCTGCGAGGTGACCTGGCTATGCTGACACTTACTGGTGGCCGAGCGCGGCGCCAATCCCGAGCACGCGACTGCTGTCGGACAGCACCATGCCTCTTGCTAGGTCGCCTGCGGTGACAACGGCAGACGACCGCGAGCGCGTGAAGGCCAAGGTTCGTCACCTGGTAAGGCGCAAGCAACAAGAGATCGAAAGGGCTGTGCGGTTGCTCCGCGCCCATTTCATCGACCGAAGACCCCGGTCGCCTAAGTGCGGAACGCTACATCGCTTGATGCTCGTCGGCGACTTCGCTCGACGCGATCGCCCTCCAGATCGAGAGACCGGCGAGATCAACGAGTACGAGATCTGGGCCTTCGTCGACTATCCTGAATATCGGGGTCGAAACCGCCACTGGGGCGCTGCCCAGAGAGCGGTTGAATCAAGTTTGCGAGGCCGGGCGGCGGTTACGCTCTCTGTTTTCACTGTCGACGAGATGGATCGCGTCCGTGCGGCCGGAAATCGCTTTCTGACCGAGCTCTATGATGGCGGCATCACGCTGTGGGAGCTTGTCGAGCAGGACTTATCCGATGGCTGACGCGGATCACACAACCGAGGACGCTAAAGACGAGTCCAACAATTGGTCTGACGAGGAGAAGCGCAAACGATATCGTGCCGCATTTGCCACATTATCGCGCCTCACTCAGAAGGTGTTCTGGGCCCACCGCATCGATGATCTCAGCTATATCGAGATTGCAAAACGATACGGCATCACAATTCGCGAGGTCGAACGCGAGATGGCACGCGCAATTTATGGCATCGATCGCGCACTTGGGGCGACGGAATCCGAGCCACGGAGACGTTGCTGGTTGTTGCGCCGGTTCACGGAGCTTGTGAGTTTCTAGCGGCGTCAGCTTCCGCTTCGAACGCACGCTTGCCTCGCCTTCGCCACGCCGCAAGCGCTTCCTCTCGCTGTTCACTTCGTAGCATCGCGGCGGTTGCGAGAAACGCTCCGTAGAGCACTGCGCGATCATCGTCGGCCAATTCGACCAAGCCGGCTTTGACGACCAGCCCGCCAAGTTCGATCAAATGGCGCGTGCGCTCGCGTCGCTTCACGACCCACTCGCGAGAGTCGTGGCGTGTGCGTTGCGCTTCGAGCCGGCGCCGCGCAGCTTCACAGCGGCAAAGTGCCTTCAGGCATGGAGCCAGATTTGCTCGCAGCCTTTCGTGACGACTGCTGAAAGAAGGCCGCGCCGCGCATGCGCCAGCCCTCCTTCGTACTTGCGTCGCTTGTCTCCGCAATTCCGAGGAGCGCACCGGCCAAGTGTTCGGGCGAGAACGTGTCCGCACCGCAGGCAATGACCAGTTCGCCGAGCTCACGGATCTTGCGTGCCTTGAGCTGTCTCGCCTTGTCGTCGAGGGCTTTCAGTTCCGCATCATAGTCGCGTTGTTTGCGCATGATTGATGTCCTCTCGTGAAGAAGAGGACCGCTGAGTTATCGAGCGCTTGAGCCACGCTCAATCGCGTGAAATCTCTTGGGATCAACACGTCCCGAGAAAGAAGAATTCTTTTGAGGGCGCGCTTATACGTCGTACCGACGTGCACCGAAGAGGCACTGTAAAGCCGACGCGCTGAAGCGCACGCGATCGCCCGGAATGGTGATCTACCACTTCTCGGCAAGAGTGATTTCCCGCGCCGCCGGATCGTCGGCACTTGCCGCCGCCGCCTACCGCTCCGCTTCCCGGCTGCACGATCAGCGGCTCGATCGGCATCACGACTTCACCAACAAAGCGGGCGTCATCCACTCCGAGGTGATGCTGCCCGACGGCGCGCGCGACGAGTGGCGGAATCGCGAACGGCTCTGGAACGACGTCGAAGCAGCCGAGCTACGCAAGGACGCGCAACTCGCGCGTGAAGTCGAGTTCGCGATTCCGCGTGAGCTCTTGGCCGAACAGGGGATCGAGCTCGCACGCGAGTTCGTGGGCCGCGAGTTCGTCGCTCTCGGCATGATCGCCGACTTGAACGTGCACCGCGACCCTTCGACTTCGCTCAGGGGGGCCATCGGCGCTGATGGCGAACCCAAGCCGCACGCGCATGTGATGCTGACGATGCGCGAAGTGAATGCGGGCGGGTTCGGCGCCAAGGTGCGCGACTGGAACCGCACCGATCTGCTGGAACACTGGCGCGAAGCCTGGGCTGATCACGTCAACACTCGCCTCGCCGAGCTCGATATCGACGCTCGAATCGATCACCGTTCCTTGGAGGCACAGGGCATCGCGCTTGAGCCGCAGAACAAGATCGGCCCCGCCGCAGCGCGCATGGCCGCGCAGGGACATTCCTCCGAGCAGCTGATCGAGCATCTCCAGATCGCCCGCGCCAATGGCGACAGGATCATCGCCAATCCCGAGGTTGCGCTGGATGCGATTACGCATGGCCAAGCGACCTTCACCACCCGCGACCTCGCGCGGTTCATCCACCGCCACACCAGCGACCAGGAGCAGTTCGACCGTGCCTTTGCGCGGGTGCGTGCATCGCCTGAGTTGATCGCACTCGGCCGCGACGGCCGCAGGGAAGAACGGTTCACCTCTCGCGACATGATCGCGACCGAGCAACGGCTGGAAAGGGCGACGGCGGCGCTAGCTGGACGGTCGGCGCACAGCATTCCGGCGGCGACGCACGATTCTGTGATCGCCGCCGCCGGAACGCGCGGATTGGTATTGGGAGAAGAGCAACAGACCGCGCTGCGCCAGGTCCTTCGCGGCGAGGACCTGGCGGCGATCGTTGGTTATGCTGGGACCGGCAAATCGGCTTTGCTCGGGGTCGCGCGCGAAGCTTGGGAGGAAGCCGGTTATCGCGTCCAGGGGCTGGCGCTCTCCGGCATCGCCGCCGAGAATCTGGAAAGCGGCTCGAGCATCGCCTCGCGAACCATCGCCAGCATCGAGCATCAATGGACGCAGGGACGGGAGCTGCTCGGGCCCAAGGATGTGCTGGTCATCGATGAGGCCGGGATGATCGGGTCACGCCAAATGGAGCGGATCGTCTCGGAAAGTCAGAAGCGCGGCGCCAAATTGGTGCTGGTCGGCGATCCCGAGCAGCTGCAGGCGATCGAGGCCGGCGCCGCGTTCCGTTCGATCGCCGAACGGCATGGCGCCGTCGAGATGACCGAGGTCCGCCGCCAGCGCGAGGAATGGCAGAGGCAGGCGACCCGGCAGCTCGCCACCGGCCGGACCGCGGAGGCTGTACAGGCATATCAGGACCGGGGGTTGGTGCATGCCGCCGAAACTCGCGAAGCGGCGCGCGCCGCGCTGATCGAGCGCTGGGATCAGGACCGACACGCAAATCCCGGCGCTTCCACCCTCATCCTCAGCCATACGCGCGACGACGTGCAGCAGCTGAATGGGCTCGCGCGCGAACGCCTCCGCGCAGCAGGAGAGCTCGGCGGTGATGTGACCGTGCAGACGGAACGAGGCCAACGCCAGTTCGCGGCCGGCGACCGGATCATTTTCCTGAGGAACGAGCGCGGCCTTGGCGTCAAGAATGGATCGCTGGGGCGGGTCCAGAGGCTCACCGCCACCCGAATGGCGGTGAGTCTGGACGATGGCAGGGCGGTAGCGTTCGACCTCAAGGACTATGCCCACGTCGACCACGGCTATGCCGCGACGATCCACAAGGCCCAGGGCGTAACCGTGGATCGAACCTATGTACTGGCAACTCCTGGGCTCGATCGGCACGCGGCCTATGTCGCGCTCTCGCGGCACCGGGAACGGGTGCACCTCCATTATGGCGCGGACGATTTTGCCGATCGCAGCGCGCTCGTGCGCACGCTCTCGCGCGAGCGATCGAAGGATATGGCCAGCGATTATGTGCGCGAGTTCGCCGACCGCCGGACGATCGTTCTGCCGCAGCGAAACGCGCCGGCTCGGCAGCTCGACATGTTCGATTCTCTCGACCGCGTGGCCGCTCCTCCGGCGCCCGTGCGGGTAGCCCCGTCTCTCGATCGCGCCGTGGTTCGGTTCGCGCGGGCGACAGCAGAGATCGTCAACGTCCAGCGCCAGGGGCTCAGCGAAAACCCAAGCCAGCGCGTCGCGTTCGATGCCGCGCGGCACGAGCTGGACGCGGTTCGGCCAAACGCCGCGCGCGACCTACGTACCGCGTTCGTACGCGACATGCAGCTCGTCGACGACGCCGCGGCCGGAAATACCCGCGGGGCAATTGGCGCGATGGACTGGGAGCGGCGCTACCGGACCGAGCCGCAGTTCCGAGCCAATCACTTTGTGAGGGCGTGGCGCCAGCTTGGGGACCGCCATGAGCTGTTCGAGCGCCGCGGTGATGAGGCTGCGGCCCGACGGATCGCCGCGGCAATGACCGGGCTGGCGAAGACCCTTGAGCGCGACCCGCAGGTTGAGTCGCTGCTCCGCAACCGCAGCAAGGAACTGGGCGTGCCGCCGTTTATCGAAAAGCCGTTGTCGCAGGCGCTGCCGGACTGGATCGGGTGGGGGAGAGGACGAGGTTTGGAGCGCTAAGGTCCGCTAGGCGCCAAAGCTGGTCATTGTGGATGCCGCTCACCGCAGCCGAAAGCGGCCGTTGAATAAGATCAATCGCTCTCGTCGACTAGGGGCGACGCGCATGAACCTGCTGCGGACGTTGTGCCCTGTCAAAGGCGGCAAGAGTGCCCGCAAGTCAATGCCACGCTTGCGGCCCCAGTATTGTGTGCCGAGCAGCTGAGCGGGGCAGCCGCTTGCCGCTGCGGAGCCTAGGGTGTTAGCAAATGACAATAGCCGAAAAGGGGCAGTGATGGCTTCATTCCGTTTTCTGCATGCCGCGGACATTCACCTGGATAGCCCGCTCAAAGGGCTGATCGGGCAAGACAGCAGTGCAGCCGAACGCGTGCGTACCGCGACCAGGCAGTCCTTTGATCGGCTTGTCAGCCTCGCTATAGAGGAGAAGGTCAGCCTTCTGATAATTGCCGGCGACCTCTATGACGGCGACTGGCGCGACTACAAAACAGGTCTGTTCTTCGCCGCGCAGATGGGCCGGCTCAACGCCGCGAACATCGCGGTTTACCTGCTGCACGGTAACCACGACGCCGAAAGTCAGATAACGAAGCGTCTGGACCTTCCCGGCAATGTCCATGTTTTCGATACACGCCGGCCGGAAACATTCCGGCTGGATGAGCTGAACGTTGCGCTTCACGGCCAGAGTTTTCGGCAGCGCGCCGTGACGGATAATCTTGTGCCCGATTATCCGGGGCCGGTGAACGGCGCGTTTAATATCGGCGTGCTGCATACCGCATGTGGGATGGGCGGGCATGAGAACTACGCGCCGTGTTCGCTTGGTGATCTCGTGAACAAGGGATACGACTATTGGGCGCTGGGTCACGTGCACCAGGCGGCAGTGCTCCATGAGCGCCCGCATGTTGTCTTCCCGGGGAATCTCCAAGGCCGCCATGTGAAGGAAACCGGTCCCAAGGGGGCCTGCCTCGTGACGGTGAGCGACCGCGAAATTGTCGAACTTGAAGCGATGCCCTGCGATGTCGTGCGCTGGGCCGTGCTTCCGGTACCGCTGTCCGGTGCATCCGGTATGGGCGATGTCATCGACCGTGTCCGGGAGGCACTCGAGACTGCTGTAACGAATGAATCAGACGGGAGGCTGCTTGCGTGCCGCATCGTGCTGGAAGGGCGCACTGAAGTTCACGCTCAGGTGATCGCATCCGGCGAGCAACTTTTAGCTGACGCGCGCGCCAGTGCTCTTGGACTCGGTGAGGAGGTCGCGTGGGTCGAGAAAGTCGTAACGGCAACGCAGGCCGTGCTTGACCCGCAAGCGCTGGCGCAGCGGGAGGACGCGATCGGGGAACTTCAGCGTATGCTGGAGGATGCAAAAAGCGATGAAAGCATTCTTGCGCAAATCGAGGGCGACATCGGCGAGCTGGTCCGACGGCTGCCGCACGAGGTCAGGACGGACTTAGACGATGATCTGCTGAAGTCGGCAGTCGCCGGCGATTATGACGCGCTCATTAATGACGTGGGTCCCTACCTCTCAGCGCGTCTGCTCGCAGGAGAGGTTTGAATTGTGCGGCTGGGGCGGCTTGATCTGATCCGTTACGGGCATTTCAGTGACAGGTCTTTCGGCCTGCCCGGCGGAAACTCCGATTTTCATATCATTTTCGGGCCCAATGAAGCCGGCAAATCGACCGCGCTAAGCGCGATCGAAGACCTGCTGTTCGGCATAGACCCGCGCTCCCCCTATAATTTCTTGCACGACTACGCGAGCATGAGGGTCGGCGGCGTGCTTGAAGATGGGCAGACTTCGCTGGAGGTCGTCCGACGCAAAGGGAACAAGGATACGCTGCTCGGGCCGGAAGGTTTGCCGCTTCCCGAGGGTGACGGCGCTTTGATCCCTTTTCTTGCCGGCGCGGACCGCCCGTTCTTCGAGCGTATGTTCAGCCTCGATCATGTGCGCCTTGAGGCAGGCGGGCGGGATATCCTGGAGGCGCGGGATGATGTCGGTCGGATGCTCTTCTCCGCAGGCGCCGGCATTGCCGGACTGCGGGAGCGGCTGAATGAGCTGTCCACCGAAGCAGATGATCTATGGAACGCGCGGCGCGCGAAACACCGAAAATTCTATATTGCCAACGAGAAGCTGAACGAGGCCCAGAAGGCTTTGCGCGATCAGACCCTTACGGCGACCAAATGGCGAGAGCTGAAGGAGGCTTTCGATGATGCCGAGGAAGCCTGTGCAGCGATCGGTGAAAAGATTAGGCAAGCTACCGCCGAGCGCAATCGCCTGAGCCGCATTCGCCGCGTCTTCCGCGACATACGCCGGAAGCAGGAGCTTGACGGACTGCTTGCCGAACTCGAACAAGTCATTCTGCTTCCGGAAGACGCGGCACAAACCGTTGCAGATAGCGAAAGCAGGGATATCAAGGCGGAAGCGAAACGCGCAACGCTTCAGGAGCAGCTAGATCGCGCGACCAAAGAGCTGCATGGGCTGGTATTTGACGAAACGCTGATCCAACGGGCGGAAGACGTTCGCCAGCTTCACGAACGGCGCATCGAGATTCGCGGCGAAAAAGCGGACCTGCCGAAGCGCGAGGCAGAGCTGAATGCCACCGAGGCCAAGCTGCGCACCGACGCAAGAGAGCTCGGGTGGACCGAGACAGAATCTGCGGCGCTCATCAATGGCATTCCGCCGCGTACCAAGGTCAGTGTCGTACGGGCACTGCTCGGAAAAAAAGGTGAGATTGATGCCGGCGTCGCCAACCACACGCGGTTGCTCAGGGAAGCTCGGGAAGCCGCAGGCGAGGCAAAAGAACGGCTGGATGCATTCGGCGACCCCACCGATGCGTCGAAGCTCGCGCTGGTTATCAAGACCGTGCGCGAACAAGGCGATCTCGCCGGCGGAGCGCAAACAGCAGAAAAAGCATTCGGGGATGCGGCGGCCCTTGTTGACCGCTACCTCAAGGCACTCAAGCCAAGCGTAGGCGATGAGGGCACACTGACGGCCGTAGCCGCGCCGGCACGAGCCGATGTTCAGGCATACCGCGATAGGGAACAGGACCACAAGCGGCGTTTGCGCGAGACGCAGCAACTCGTGTCATCGACCCGGCAGGAACGGGATCGCGCGGTTGCAGCTTTCGACCGAGTCGTGCGGGATGAACAGGTCGTTACCCCTGAAGAATTGCAGGAAGCGCGCCGCCGCCGGGACTCGCTGTGGAGCCTGATGAAGCTCAAACACATCGACGGCGAGCCGGTCCCGGAGGATCAGACGAAAGACTTTGCTGACGAGTTGAGCGACCTGCCGGGAGCTTTCGAGCCCGCCATCGCCAGAGCCGACGACCTCGCCGATCGACGCTTTGACCATGCGCAAGCAGCGGGCCGGATTGCCGAAATCAGGCGCACGATCGGCGAACAGGAGATCCTGCTCGAACAGGCGGAGGCGAACGCAACCGAGCTTGTCGAGGAGGGAGAGGCGCTGGAAGCTGAATGGAAGTCTATGTGGGCGGCGGCCCACTTCGATCCGCTGCCGGCCGAGGCGATGCTGGAGTGGCTGGCTGCACGTGAGGACGCGCTGGAGAGTATTGCGGATCGCGAGCAACGAAAGCGCGATCTGGACGACATACGCGGCCGCGTCTGCGAGGCGAGGGACAAGCTGCTTGCCGAGCTGACAGCGCTTGGAGCGGACGTGGGTGACCTAAAGGACGAAAGCCTGAGTCTTCTCATCCAGCGTGCTGACCAGGAACTGCGGGCGCGGGAGGCGGCTGCGCACGAAAAAGCGCGATTGGAAGGCGAGCTTGCCGACGCGACAAAGCTTTCCGAAAAGCGCGAGCTTGATCTGGCGGACGCCGAAAAAGTCTTCGAAGAATGGCAGGAAATCTGGGTGGCGGCGCTTTCGGAGCTTGGTCTGCCTGAAAATTCCGCCGCGGAAGCGGTCGGCGCGCAACTCGACATCATCGACAACATGCGGGGCGCAGCCGACAAGATCAGCTCGCTGCGCCACGACCGTATCGACAAGATCAATCGTGATATTGCCGATTTTGAGAAGGTGGTCGGCGAATTAGTTGAAGATGTGGCCCATAACCTCGTTGGTCAGTCCGCCGAAGACGCGATTCTCGCGCTGGAAGCCCGGCTCGATGAGGCGGAGCGCACACAGCAGCTGCGCAGCAAGAAGATTGCAGATGTCGAGACCCTCACCTCCCAGGTCAATGAGCTGGACGATGAACGCCGTGATCTTGCCGCATCAATATCCTACCTGGAAAAGGCGGCGGGCGTTGCAACCGTCGAGGCGCTGAAGGAGGCCATCGACCGGTCAGACCAGAAGCGAGCGCTTGAACGCGATTTGCAGGAGCTCGTCGAAAAGCTGCTCGAGGACGGTGACGGAAAATCGGTCGAGGAACTCAGAGAGGAGTGCGAGGGCGTCTCGATGAATGAAATCGCTGCGCGCGAAGCCTCGCTTCAGGCCGAATTTGATGATCTGCAGGATCAACAGACGCAGGCGGCCGAAGTGCGATCACATGCACGCGAAGCATTCCAAGCGATAGGCGGCGGCGACGGCGCGGCGCAGGCTGCCGCGAGCAGGCAAGAAGCGCTTGCTGATATGGAGGAAATTGCGGCGCACTATGTGCGCGTGCGAACCTCGGCCGTGCTGCTCCAGTGGGCAATCGACCGCTACCGCCGCGAGAAACAGGCGCCATTGCTCAAGCGAGCCGGCGAGCTGTTCACGATAATGACCGGCAACTCCTTTACGGGCCTCCAGGTGGCATTCGACGAACAGGATACGGCACACCTGACCGGAGTTCGCCAGGAGGGCGGCACTGTGCCGGTTTCCGGCATGAGCACCGGTACGTCCGATCAACTCTACCTAGCGCTGCGCATTGCGGCGATAGAAGAATATCTTGATCGCGCGGATGCGCTCCCCTTTGTGGCGGATGATTTGTTCGTCAATTTCGACAATCAGCGCGCTGCGGCGGGATTCAGGCTGCTGGCCGAGCTGAGCCGGAAAACGCAGGTTCTTTTTTTCACCCATCATCAGCATCTCGTCGAGATAGCGAGCGAAACGCTGGGCGCTGACCTCAGTGTGGTGGGCCTTCCAGATCAGAAGGCCGCTGCCTGATTTCTTCCAGACACCAGATCGCCCGCCTCGTCGATGTTGATAGTTACCGCCGGTGGGAATGTGCCATTCCAGGTCGTTCCAGATGGCTGTCGAGCGCAGCCGCAAGCGGACGTTTGTTCAGGCGATCGCTAGCGTCCGTTTTCGACCCATTGCGGACACTAGCGAACTGCTTCTTGATAGGTGATCGCGACACCGGCGACTTGGTCGCTTTGCTTGAAGACGCGAGACTTGTCCGCATATCTGACCAGCAGATGGTCTGGTGACAACCATTGAACGTCTGCCCACGAACCCTGCCAACTTCCCACAGCGGCTATGCCGTGGTTATCGTCAGCAATGAATGCGTTGCCGCTGCCCGTCACTTTGTCGCCGGGGGCCAGCACGGAAATTTGAGTAGAGAAGCCCGTGGTGCCTCCACAATCCCGCTGGAACAATGCGGCAGCATGCCGACCCCCCGGAGCCTTCACGACCTTCACAAGCGTGTTGCTGCATTGGTCAGAGCAGGCGGCCACTGCTCCGAGTAACAGCACAATCG
>Ga0157369_10000499_pt1 | contig 51849 bp, 49 predicted proteins | sample C25metaG_FD_113461 | JGI IMG/M metagenome (GOLD analysis project Ga0157369, IMG submission 113461) | Corn rhizosphere microbial communities from Kellogg Biological Station, Michigan, USA - C2-5 metaG | ecosystem: Host-associated > Plants > Roots > Rhizosphere > Soil | place: USA: Michigan... | reverse complement strand
TCGGGTTCCCGAACCCGCCGCCGCCGAACATGCCGCCGAGGATGTCGTCGAACCCGCCCTGCTGGAAGGTGTAGCCCTGCCGGCCACCGCCCCCGCCGAACATGTTGCCGAAGACGTCCTCGAAGCCGCCCTGTTGGCCGCCGCCCGCACCGGGAGCGGTGAACCGGGCACCGCTCCCCATGGCGCGAATGGCGTCGTATTCCTTGCGTTGTTCAGGGTCAGAAAGCACGGAGTGCGCCTCGCTGATCTCCTTGAACTTGGCTTCTGCCGCAGCATCGCCGGGGTTCGAGTCGGGGTGGTACTTGCGAGCGAGCTTGCGGTACACCTTCTTCAGTTCCGCCGGCGTCACGTCTTTCGAGACGCCGAGAACCTTGTAGAAGTCCTTGTCGAACCAGTCCTGGCTAGCCATTGCTGGGCACCTGCACCACGACCTTGGCGGCCCGCAGCAGGGTGGAACCGAGGTAGTACCCCGTCTCCACCACGTCGGCGACCGTCTCGGTCTCGACATCGGCGGGCTGCTGGAAGATCGCCTCGTGCTTGGTGGGGTCGAACGTGTCGCCCACCCCACCGAACGGCGTCAGTCCCAGTCGCTCCACCGTGGCCCGCAGCTTGGCGGCGATAGTGGCGAACGGGGTGTCCCCCTCGAGGTCGCCGTGCTTCTGGGCGCGGTCGAGGTCGTCGAGCACGGGCAGGAGCACCTTCACCACATCGCCGACGAGCCGTTCGCGTTCGATCTCCCGGTTGTTCTCGGTGCGCTTGCGGTAGTTGGCATACTCCGCCGTAACGCGCTTGAGGTCGATCAGGTGCTCGTCGGTGGGTTCGGCCACCTCGCGCTCGGCCGCATCGAGGATGTCCTGGACGGTGAGCTCGTCTTCTTCGATCCCGTCGGCCGAGGCCTCGGGGGCGCCGGTGGCCGGCGCCCCTTCGGTCTCAGGCTGCTGCGCGGAATCGTCCTGCGGGCCGCGCTCCGGCTGCTGCTCCGGCTCGGGGTTTTCCTCGGGACGCTTCTCGTCAGTCATGTTCGCCTCTACTTCGTCTCGTTCTCGTCGTCGACCACTTCGGCGTCGACAACGTCTTCATCGGATCCAGCGGCGCCCTCGGGCTGCTCGGCTCCAGCGGATGCCGCGTCGGCCTGGCTCGACGCGTAGATCGCCTCGCCCAGCTTGCCCTGGCTCTCATTCAGCTTGTCGAAGGCGGTCTTCACCGCGTCGTCGTCCTCGCCGGCCAGCGCCGACTTGAGGTTGTCGACATCGGCCTGCACCTCGCTCTTGACGTCGGCGGGCAGCTTCTCGTCGTTGTCCTTGATCAGCTTCTCGATCGAGTACGCGAGCTGCTCGGCGGAGTTGCGGGTCTCCGCAGCCTCGCGCCGGCGCTTGTCCTCGGCGGCGTGCTCTTCGCCCTCGCGAACCATGCGCTCGATGTCTTCCTTGGCGAGCGAGGAGCCACCGGTGATGGTCATCGACTGCTCCTTGCCGGTGCCCTTGTCCTTGGCGGACACGTGCACGATGCCGTTGGCGTCGATGTCGAAGGTCACCTCGACCTGCGGGACGCCGCGGGGAGCCGGTGCGATGCCGGTCAGCTCGAAGGTTCCCAGGTTCTTGTTGTCGCGGGTGAACTCGCGCTCACCCTGGAACACCTGGATCGCGACCGACGGCTGGTTGTCATCCGCTGTCGTGAAGGTCTCGCTGCGCTTGGTGGGGATGGCCGTGTTGCGCTCGATCAGCTTGGTCATGATGCCGCCCTTGGTCTCGATTCCGAGCGACAGCGGGGTGACGTCGATGAGCAGAACGTCCTTGCGCTCGCCCTTCAGCACGCCGGCCTGCAGGGCGGCGCCGACGGCGACGACCTCGTCAGGGTTGACGCCCTTGTTGGGCTCCTGGCCGCCGGTCTCCTTCTTGACGAGCTCGGAGACGGCGGGCATGCGGGTCGAACCGCCGACGAGCACGACGTGCGCGATGTCACTGACCTTGATGCCGGCCTCGCGGATGACGTCCTGGAACGGCTTCTTGGTGCGGTCGAGCAGGTCGCTCGTCATGTTCTCGAACTGCGCACGAGTGAGCGTCTCGTCGAGGTTGGCGGGGCCGTTCTCGGTGAGCGAGAGGTAAGGAAGCTGGATGCTCGTCGACATGCTGCTCGAGAGCTCCTTCTTGGCCTGCTCGGCGGCTTCCTTGAGGCGCTGCTTGGCGATCTTGTCGTTGGAGACGTCGACGCCGGTGGTCTCCTTGAACTTCTTGATGAGCCAGTCGACGATGCGCTGGTCCCAGTCGTCACCGCCGAGGCGGTTGTCGCCGGCCGTGGCGCGCACCTGGATGGTGGAGAAGTCCTCGTCTTTGCCGACCTCGAGGAGGGACACGTCAAAGGTGCCGCCACCCAAGTCGAAGACGAGGATGAGCTCGTCTTCCTTGCCCTTGTCGAGACCGTAGGCGAGAGCGGCCGCGGTCGGCTCGTTGATGATGCGGAGCACGTTCAGGCCCGCGATCTCGCCGGCCTCCTTGGTGGCCTGGCGCTCGGCGTCGTTGAAGTAGGCGGGAACAGTGATGACCGCGTCGGTCACGGTGTCGCCGAGGTACTGCTCAGCGTCGCGCTTGAGCTTGGCGAGGATGCGCGCCGAGATCTCCTGCGGCGTGTACTTCTTGTTGTCGATCGAGACGCTCCAGTCTGTGCCCATGTGGCGCTTGACGCTGGAGATGGTGCGGTCGACGTTGGTGACGGCCTGGCGCTTCGCGGTCTCGCCGACCAGCACCTCCCCGTCCTTCGTGAAGGCGACCACCGATGGGGTGGTGCGCAGACCTTCGGCGTTCGCGATGACGGTGGGTTCGCCACCTTCGAGAACGGAGACCACGGAGTTGGTGGTTCCGAGGTCGATACCTACTGCACGAGACATAGGGGTGTTTCTCCTTCAGGTAATGTGCCTACTGCGAGTGAACTTCTAAGACTTGAGCCTTGCTGACTCAAGTGTTTCACCGCACGACGGCGCCGTCAAGTCGAAAAGCTGAAAGTTGAGCGTGAACGGCTCAACCCTGGCGTGCGCCACGCTCCCCCGCAACGCCTCCGCACCCCCACGTCGGTGGGTTCTGCGCGTGTTCCGGCAACAACGAGCGCGGTTTCGGGGTGGCCGACCACTAGCCTGATCGCATGACCGAGATCACCGCGCAGAGTGGCGCAGGGACCGACGCGCACCCGACACGCATTCCCAGGGGACGCGTGCTGGCGTGGAGCCTGTGGGACTGGGGTTCCGCAGCGTTCAACGCCGTCGTCACCACCTTCGTCTTCACCGTCTACATCACGAGCTCCGCGTTCGGTGACAAGGACGTCATCTCGGCGCAGCTCGGCTGGGCCCTCGCCGCCGCCGGACTGCTGATCGCCCTGCTTGCCCCGGTGACCGGGCAGCGCTCCGACGTCGCGGGCCGCCGCAAGTTCTGGCTCGGCGTCAACACCGCACTGGTGGTGGCCCTCACAGCCGCCATGTTCTTCGTGCAGGCGTCGCCCTCCTACCTGGTGCTCGGCCTGGTGCTCGTGGCCTCCGGCAACGTGTTCTTCGAGTTCGCCGGCGTGAACTACAACGCCATGCTCGCCCAGGTGTCGACTCCCCGCACGATCGGCAAGGTCAGCGGCTTTGGCTGGGGCATGGGCTACCTCGGCGGCATCGTGCTGCTGCTCATCGTCTACTTCGGCTTCATCCATCCCGACGTCGGCTGGTTCGGCGTGACGGATGCGAACGGGCTGGCTGTGCGGGTCTCCATGCTGATCTCGGCGGCCTGGTTCGGCGTCTTCGCCCTGCCGCTGCTGCTGGCCGTTCCCGAATACCGGATGCCGGCGCAGGCCAGACGCGAACGCGTCGGCTTCTTCCAGTCCTACGTCCGGCTCGGGCGCGACATCGCGCGCCTGTGGGCAACCAGCCGTCCCACCGTCTGGTTCCTGATCGCGAGCGCCATCTTCCGGGACGGACTGGCGGGCGTCTTCACGTTCGGGGGCGTGCTCGCGGCATCCGTTTTCGGATTCTCTGCGGGCGACGTGATCATCTTCGCCATCGCCGCCAACGTGGTCGCCGGGGTCGCGACCATCGCCGTCGGAGCGCTCGACGACCGACTCGGCGCCAAGCCGGTGATCGTCACGGCCCTCGTGGGGCTCGTCGTCTGCGCGGCGCTGGTGTTCCTCCTGCACGACGGGGGGCAGCTGGTGTTCTGGACCGTCGGCCTCGCCCTCTGCCTGTTCGTCGGGCCGGCACAGTCGGCGAGCCGCACGTTCCTCGCCCGGCTCATCCCGGCAGGCCGGGAGGGCGAAGTCTTCGGCCTCTACGCGACCACCGGCCGGGCGGTGAGCTTCCTCGCGCCGACGGCGTTCGCGGCGTTCGTGAGCATTTTCGGCGCCACCTACTGGGGCATCCTCGGCATCATGCTCGTGCTCCTGGCGGGCCTCCTGGCGCTCCTGCCCGTCAAGGCGAAGCAGGAGCAGCTGCGCTGACGCACGTCCCACCCCGAACGGCGCCGTGAGGGGTCGCGTATCGACCTTCCCACGCCTCGGGGAGGTCGATATGCGACCCCTCAGGGGCAGAGGTTGGCCGGTGCGCGGGAGTGCGGCCCAGGATGCGCCGCCCTCACGCGGGCGGGACGCGACTGCGGGGCGACTGAGTAGCATGGGCAGCATGTCCACCACCCTTGACGTGCTCCAGACCACCCGCGTTCTCGCCGTATTGCGCGCGCCGTCCGCCGAGAGCGCCCTGCGGGCCTCCGACGCGCTGGTTGCCGGTGGCATCACCGGCCTTGAGATCACCTACTCCACGCCCGACGCGCCCGGAGTCATCCGCCGGCTGGCCGAGCGCTACGGCACCGAGATCTACCTCGGCGCCGGCACAGTGACCACACCCGACCAGGCGAAGCAGGCAGCGGATGCCGGCGCAGCGTTCCTCGTGAGCCCCGGCACCCGGCCCGAGCTCACGGCCGTCATGAAGGACACGGGCCTCGTGGTGATGACCGGCGCCCTCACCCCCAGCGAAGTGATGGCCGCCACCGAGTACGGCGCCGACGTGGTGAAGATCTTCCCCGCGTCGCTGGGCGGCCCCGGCTACCTCAAGTCCCTCCGGGGCCCGTTCCCCGACGTGCCGCTCATGCCGACCGGCGGCGTCACTCCCGACAACATCGACACGTGGTTCGCGGCCGGCGCGATCGCGGTCGGCGCTGGCAGTGACCTGGTCTCCGCCGCCGATCTCGCCTCGGAGCGCTACGACGAGGTCGAGCGCAAGGCGCGGCTGTTCCAGCCTGCCGGGGTCGGCGCCTGAGAACAGAGGTCCGTGTCTGAGAACAGAGGAGCCGCGTGAGCCAGGACTTCGAGGACCTGGTGGCGATCGTCACCGGCGCGAACTCGGGAATCGGCGCCGCAGTCGCCGCCCGCCTGCGTGAGGGCGGCGCATCCGTTGCCGCCTTCGCCCGCCGCCCGGACGACGTCGACCCGACGGTGTTTGCCGTTCACGCGGATGTCTCCGACGACGCGACGATCAGGGCCGCCGTTGCCGCCGTGGTCGACCGGTTCGGCCGTATCGACATCGTGGTGAACAATGCGGGCGTCGGGGCGCAGGGCACGATCGCCGACAACGACGACGACGAGTGGGTCCGGGTGCTCGACGTGAACGTGGTGGGCATCGCCCGGGTGACACGAGCGGCACTGCCGTGGCTCCGCGAGTCGCCGTCCGCCGCGGTCGTGAACGTCTCCTCGATCACGGCGACGGCAGGGTTGCCGCAGCGGGCGCTGTACAGCGCGACGAAGGGCGCGGTCTTGTCGCTCACGCGCGCGATGGCCGCCGATCACGTCCGCGAGGGCATCCGGGTCAATTGCGTCTGCCCCGGCACCACCGACACCCCGTGGGTCAGCCGGCTGCTCGAGAAGGCAGCGGACCCCGAGAGCGAACTGGTTGCCCTGAACGCGCGGCAGCCACACGGGCGTCTGGTCACCGCCGAGGAGGTCGCCGAGGCAATCGCCTACCTCGCGAGTCCGCGATCCGGCTCGACCACGGGGGCGGCCCTGGCCGTGGACGGCGGCATGCAGAATCTGAGGCTGCGACCGCAGTAGCGCAGGCTCCGGCTCAGCTGAGCCGGGAACCCTCGTTGCGCCCAATCAGCACCCAGGTGCCGCCTTCGTCGTGGGAGACCCACGCCTCCCAGGCGTACGAATCCGGCGCGATGGAGGTGAAGTTCCAGCGGATGGGCTTGCCGTCGGTTCGCGTGCCGTCCTGGCGCACCCCGGTGCGATAAGAGGTGGCGATGAGCTGGCAGTACTCGCCAGTGGTGGGCGCGAACGAGCTCACCCGCCACGCGCCGGCCTCCGGGTCGTAAACCCGGATGGTGGTGGCCCGGGTGACGTATTCACCGGGGCTCGTTCCGCTGGGCACGAGCTCCACGTCTTGCACGGCTCGGCCGTCGAGAATGTAGTCGACGATCCACGTGAACTCGTGCGCCGACCATTCGCCGGTGGCCTCGTCGAGGCGTGATCCCTTCACCGCCCAGGTGCCCACCAGCTGCCCGAAACGGCGCATCCGCGACGGGTAGTCGGTCGTGGGCCCGGGCGCGAGCAACGCCTCAGCCAGGCGAGGCGGGCGAAGGGCGTCCATACCGCGATTTTATCCCCCTTGTCCTCCCGCCGCCCGTGCCGCCGCCTCGGCGCGAAACCCGTCGTTTGTCGGCGGAACGAGCGGGTCGAAGGCGCACCGCGCGCGACGTCGCTGCCAGGGTGGCAGCGCGTAGGGCGGCGCGGCGGGGATCAGGCGTCGCGGAAGAAGTCCATGATCTCGGGGGCGATGGTCGCCGGGTCGGCGTTGTGGTCCTGCCCCTGCATCGCGACCTGCTTGGACCCGGGAATCGCGGCTGCGAGGTCTGCAACCGCCGCACCGGCCCACTCCGGGCTCTCGGCGCCGTAAAGGAGGAGAGTGGGAACGGTGATGCGGCGCATCCGCTCGACCGGAACCGATCCGTCGCCCATCAGTGCCAGGTCGTGCGGCAGGGTGTGGGCGACGCCGAGCAGGCCGGGCCACCACGGCTGGCTCGACATCGCCTGCACGCCGGCGTCGTCGGCTCCCGTGCCGCGCAGGAATGCCTTCGCTGCCGCGTCGCGATCGTCCGCCTGCAACGCGCGCTCGACGGTCTCCCGCCAGTTGGAGACGGAGGCGTAGCCTGCCGGGGTCTCGGTGTACGGGGCCTCATAGACCGCCACATGCGTCACCGGCAATCCACGTGCGGCGGCCTCCAGCGCCAACATGCCTCCCGAGGAATGTCCGTAGAGATCGGCGCTTCCGCCCGCCGCTTCGATGAGCGCCGCAAGATCCTCTACTTCACGCTCGACCGCGTAGGGGCTCGCCTGCGTGCTGTCCCCGCGGCCCCGCCGGTCGTAGGCGTACACCGTGAAGTGCGCGGCGAGCAGCGGCGCGAGCGCGCCCACGCCCTGCCGGGTGCTGAAGGCGCCCCCGATCAGGATGACCGCGGGGCCTGTGCCCGACTTGTCGTAGGCGATGGTGCTTCCGTCAGCGGATGTCGCGGTCAGCGTCATCGGGACTCCTTCGTCGGTCGTCTGTGCGTTCCGCCATGGCTCGGGCAACGGACGCTCTCGCCCAGCTTGGCGCTCGGCCCGACGTCGCGCAAGCATCCGTTCCGCAGGCGACGCACGCGGCCTCGTGCCGTGGTGAGCGACGCGGGAACTCAGCTGGGTAAGCTGGCGTCGCCGGGGCCGGTTGAGACATCCGTTCGGTGGAAATTGAGGTGCGACCGCGACGCGGTGGGACCGCGTTGGCCCTGGTATCGCGAGCTGTACTCGGTGGAGCCATAGGGCTTCTCGGCCGGTGACGACAGCCGGAAGAAGCACATCTGCCCGATCTTCATTCCCGGCCAGAGCTTGATGGGCAGGGTGGCGACGTTGCTGAGTTCCAGGGTGACGTGGCCGGCGAACCCGGGGTCGATGAAGCCCGCGGTGGAGTGCGTGAGGAGCCCGAGGCGCCCGAGCGAGCTCTTGCCCTCGAGGCGGGCGGCGATGTCGTCGGGCAGGGTGACGCGCTCGTAGGTCGACCCGAGCACGAACTCGCCGGGGTGCAGGATGAACGGCTCGCTTGGCTTCGACTCGATGAGCCGGGTGAGCTCGGGCTGATCTTCCGCGGGGTCGATGAACGGGTACTTGTGGTTGTCGAACAGCCGGAAGTAGCGGTCCAGGCGCACGTCGATGCTCGACGGCTGCACCATGCCGGGCTCGAACGGGTCGAGGATGACGCGTCCGGCAGCGAGTTCAGCCTTGATGTCGCGATCCGAGAGAAGCACGGTGCCAGCCTATCGGCGTGCAGTTGCTAAGCTGGCATGGTTCCGGATGCCGCTCGTCGCGCTCCGTGAGCATGCGGATGTAGTTCAATGGCAGAACTTCAGCTTCCCAAGCTGATAGCGCGGGTTCGATTCCCGTCATCCGCTCTCTTCCAGCCGCGCACACCTTGCCGCCGAGCGGCGAGTCGAGTAGCGTCCGAGCCATCCAACAGTTGAGGGCGGCTACCTTTCGCGGTACTCCTTCCAGAACTCCATTCGCGACGGCGCAACCTGCCCCTGCACTTCGAGCCACGCCTGTCTCAGATTCACCTCGGCCAAGACAAGATCGACGCCGCGTTTGAAGAGCTCGCAACCGATCGAGGCCTGAGCGAGAGCGAGAAGATCACCCTGTCGAAGAAAGCCGCGTCGATCGAGATGCTCATCAAAGCGCTGGAGCACATCGAACAGATAACGGCTGACGTTGTCGAGCATCTCACGTCGAAGGTCGAGCCCGTGGGCTTCAAGGCGTAGCTTATCGCCTACGACAAGGCATCCTGCGTCGCCTAGAAGGAGGCTATCGACACCCTGCTCCCGCCTGAGGCATCCACACCATCGTGATGTCAAGAGCGCACCGATCCCTCCGCCTGGGCGAAGTGGACGCCGGATACTGATGACCTTGAGCAGGTTGCAGCACGATTCGATGATCTGGCTGACCCACTGAAGATCATCATCGTCACAGCAAAGCTGCTGACCGGGTTCGATGCGCTCATCCTCCAGACGCAATATCTAGACAAGCCGCTAAAGGAGCACACGCTCCTCCAGTCGATTACTCGCACGAACCGCGTGTATCCGCTGCGCAAGACCCGCGGCCTCATCGTCGGTTACCTTGGCATCTTCGACGATGTGGCCAAGTCGCTAGCGTTCGACGAGGCGGCCGTGCGTCACATGATCACGAACATCGAAGAACTCAAGAACGAACTCGCGCCGGCCATGGCGACAGTTCTTGCGTTCTTTCCCCGCGTCGAACGCCCTGTCGGTGGCCGCTATCTCTGATGACACCGCACAGGATGCGCTCGGACTCACATACAGCGTCCCATAATCAAGCCATGACTCCCAACGCGCTATGGTCGGCTTGTGCAAACCCGTATGCAGACAGGTGAACCCACGATGGCGGGTGAAGCGACCCCAGCTGAGCTTTATGTCCGGAAGACGCGTCAAGCATTCGTCGTCGCAAAGAAGAGTGCCCTGGCGATTCTGCTCGTCGCGGTGCTCCTCAGCGGGTTGTGCGCATGGAACCTACTGCAAGCGGATAGCGACAAAACACGAGCAGCTGCTACCTACGCACCCGCGGAAGCGGCGATCGCTCAAGCGGTGGCAGATCAGAAAATCGCCTCTGATCGGTTGCATACGGCCGTGGCTCAGCTGACGAAAGCGAACCAAGCATGGGATGACGTTCGATTGAGTTTGTATGACGTAGAAAATCGACAGGCCGTCGAGTGGGCTGCCGAGGACGCGCGAGACGTATACGTGAATACGCAGGCGAAAGCGAAAGTGGCGGACGACGCGGTTGATAACGCCGTCGCCGAAGGTATCGTCGCTCACGCTCAGGTACTTATGGCTGAAGACAAGTATCGGGACGCGTGGAGGCTGCTGATGTGGCTTGCGGCAGTGAGCAGCACGATCCTTCTCTTGTCGATCGTCACGACGTTCCTCTTGTCGATGTCAGCTGCGAAAGCCTCAGCGATGGTGGATCTCGCGCGTCAACGCGGCGCGGTCGAGGCTTGAGGAACCATGAACCTGAGTGCCGGCCGCCGACGGGATCCCCGTCGCGGTGATCTGTCGGGTGCTGGGGCTTCTCCAAACAGACGTTCTTCGCCTGGCGACGAAACCCGGTGTCGCAGCGCGACTGGGATGACGCATTTGGTCAACGCGGCGGTCCATATCCACGGTGATGAACCGGGGTTCGGGTATCGGTTCGTCGCTGACCAGATCGAAGCCGAGGCCGGAACGGGGGATGCAGTCATTCTTCGCCCCGCTGCAAAAGGTGTTGTACAAGAAACGGTGGCGGGTTCGGCAGGAGCTGCGGCTGTAAATCGTGACCTGGATCGAGCGCACCTACCACCCGCGCCGACAGCGCGGGCTCGGAAGGTTCACCCCCGATCCAGTTCGAGATGATTGAACCCGCCGCCAACGCGGCCTAGAAACCCAAGCCGTGAGAGTCAATTAGACCTTCAGCAGTCCCGTGCGGGCGTTCTGCATCCCCGCCGCGCGCGCCACCGCACATCCATCTTCAGCAAACAAGAGCGTGCCACGAACCTCAACAGGAGCGTCAGGCCTACTCTCGACGTGCTCGTCGGGATACTGGACGCGCACGGGTACTCCGACCGCGGATAACGGCGAGCGCCAATAAGGCCTGATTAAGACAAGCACAGAAATCGGCGGTACCCGGATGCATCGGTCGAGCAATCGCGGCGCTTACCCAGCGTCGCCGCCCGCGTCAGCAGACCGTGGGTCCTCATCAATGGGTAGGTTGGTGCCGCTTGTTGCCGTCGCCCAAGCAGGAGACAACGGGGCAGCGGCACCGCTCATAGAGGGTCCTTTGGCGTCGCCCTGTTCACGGCCATGACCATGCACATTGATTTCGCCGGTCGCGAGCACGGCAGGCCCCTCGGCCAGTGTCGGTATGGTGCCATAGGTTGGCTCTTATGAAGGTCAAAAGGGCGGCACTGGAACAGCACATTGCGGTGTTCGGAGAGAGCGGAAGCGGAAAGACGGTTCTGGTGTCGTCGTTCTATGGAGCCACACAGGAGTCTCAGTTCCTGAAGCAGAGCCTTTTCCATGTCGTCGCTGATGATATCGGACAGGGTGCGCTCCTTCACCGGAACTACCTCGGCATGAGGGACTCAGCTCGCCTGCCCGAGCCCACCCGCTTCTCCGCAACGCCGTACGCCTTCTCCGTGAAGCTCAAAGACGCGTCCGACGAAAAGGCGTCGAAGGCAATGCCCTTCGACGCGCTCCGTCTGGTGTGGCACGATTACCCTGGTGAGTGGTTCGAGCAGGGTGTCAGCGGCTCCGAGGAGGCGCAGCGCCGTGTCGACGCGTTCCGGTCGCTGCTGGGCTCGGATGTCGCGCTCCTCCTCGTCGATGGCCAGCGGCTTCTCGACAACGCGGGCGAGGAGGAACGTTACCTCAAGTCACTGCTCAGCAACTTCCGCAACGGCTTGCTCACTCTGAAGGACGAGCTCTTGGAGGACGGGACGCCGCTCGTCGAGTTCCCGAGGATCTGGGTCCTCGCTCTCTCGAAGGCTGACCTTCTTCCGGACGTCGATGTCTTCCGCTTTAGGGACCTACTCATCGACAAAGCAGCCGGCGACCTGCACGAATTGCGTCAGGTGCTAGCAGGGTTCGTGCAGGACAGCGACGCGCTCTCGGTGGGAGAAGACTTCGTCCTCCTGTCGTCGGCCAAGTTCGAGGCGGGCAAGATCGAGGTCAGAGAGCGCGTCGGGCTGGATCTGGTTCTTCCGCTCGCCGCGATCCTGCCTTTCGAAAGACACGTACGCTGGGCGCGTCTGAAACAGCTCCCAACGAAGGTAGCCGAGAACCTCCTCCACGGTGCCGGCGTGTTTGCCGCCGCCCTCATCGGGAGCAAAGTGAAGAAGCCCGGACCAATCGGGCTAGTGCTGAGTTTCCTTGGCCCCGATCTTGTGAACGAAGCCGCCAAGCTTCCCGGCGAGAAGCTACGGGCAGTCAATGCTCAGGCACTCGCCAAAGAGAACTACGTCACCGCGACATTGACCCGCTTCCAGATGGACCTCAATGAGGCCGAAGAAGAGCAGGTTCTCCTTCGGAGCTTGAAGTGACGCTCGAGCCAGAGTCGATTATCTGGGCGACGCGGGGCAAGACGTGGGGATTCCGCTTTCTTCGCACCGGCGGCCTGCCGGACCCTCTCCCTGCGTACGAAATAGCCTTCCACGGCGCCGCGGACGAGCGCGAAATGCTTCGCCGGGTCGGAGCCAACGTCGCGCTACGCATACCGGACCCCGAAGGACGCCGAGACGCCTCCGGCCGACTTATCCCGCACGACTTCGTCGTCCCGCCTCCGCTTGCCAGCGAGATTCATTCGTTCGAGGACGCGCTTAGTTTGATTTGGGAACCGGTGGCCGCGGAGTTCAGCCGGGTCTGGTGCGCGCTGGCCCCGCCATCCGCAATCCACTGATTCGGCTCGTCCAGCTACTCACCAACGCCCACCCAGACCCGCCGACTCGGACAAACCCTCCTAGCGAAACCTCATCGGCCGCATCCCCACGCGGGCACTCCGCCTCCGGTTGCGCCTGGTACACCAACCCCACTGGTCGTTGCGAGTCTCGTGCGTCGTCACGTCGTCACGTCGTCACGTCGGCGCATCGAGGGAACCGCTGCACACTCGCTGCCGCCACATGGTGGGTTCCAGGCGTGACCGATGAACGGGGCAAGTGGTCCGGGGCGCCGACAACGGTGTAGTACGTCAGACCCGCGCCGACTCCCCCGTCGAGCCGAATCCCAAACCGGTCCGGAAATGGGCGAGCGTTCCCCGGTCCACGTCGTCCATAGACGTTCCTGACACTTGCCGCCGAGCGGCGAGTCGAGTAGCGTCCGAGCCATCCAACAGTTTCGACCATCTGGGGACTGCAGCGGAAGGCGCGCACAAATGAATACGACCACCATCGTTGTCATTGTCATCATCATCGTCGTGGTACTCGTGCTGATCGGACTCGGGGTTTACTTCGGCCGTCGGCGCAAGGTGGAGGTCGACCGGCGTCACGCCGAGGAGATCCGCGATCAGGCGCACCAGGATGAACTGGCGGCCCGGGAACGGGAGGCGAAGGCCGCGAGGGCGGATGCCGACGCGAAGCAGGCTGAGGTCGACGCGGAGCGCCTCCGCCGCGAGGCCCAAGAGCGGCAGAACGATGCGCAGGCTGCGCGCGCGAGCTCCGAGGAGAAGGCGCGCAAGGCCGACCAACTCGACCCGGACGTGCGGACGCCCCGGCACGAGGCGCGCGACGCCGACCACGATGCGACCGACGGCGTCGGGCCCGCTCGCTGACCCGGATCGCGGCCCGAGCGTAGAGTGACCGGCATGAACGATGATGTTGCCGCGGCCGTCCGTCAACGCTTCGACGCGCGGGCCCACGAGTACGACCAGAGCGAGATGCACCGGGGCCTGGCCGAAGCCGTTGCCGCCTTTGCCGAGCTCGAGCACGTGGAGTCCGTGCTCGACGTCGGCACCGGCACCGGCCTCGTGCTCCGCGCCCTGAGAGATCGGGGCTGCGAGGCGCGCATGACGGGCATCGACCTCTCGCCCGGAATGCTCGCCGTCGCGCGATCCTCCCTCCCCCGCGCGCACTTCATCGAGGCCAACGTGGTACACCTTCCCGTGCCCGACGACTCCATCGACTTGCTGACGTGCGTCACGGTGCTGCATCTGATCCCGGATGTCGTGGCCGCCGTCGACGAGTGGGCGCGAGTTCTGAAGCCCGGCGGGCACGCACTGACGGCAACCTTCGCCACGGTCGACCGGTCAGAGCACGGGGCAAAGCACGGCTCTACACCCTCGCCGCAGGTGCAGCACGACCGGTTCCGAACCCCGGAACTCATCTCGACCCTGCTTGCGGGCGCCGGCCTCGTGCACCGGAGGCACCGCTTCTGGACGCATAGCGGCGACACCGTCATCATCGCCGAGTTCCAGAAGCCGCCCCTCTCGTAGCGCGGATCGCCGCGACGCCGAGCACTCGCATCCGGCCGGGTCAGGAGAACAGGAAGAAGCGCACGAACGACGGCAACGACATTGACACTCCGCTGCCGGAGCCCGAGAATCGAGGGATTCTCATTAGTCCCTTGTGAAACGAAATCAGCTGGTGGCTATCATGAAAACGCTCCGCGTTCTGTCGATCGATGGCGGCGGCATCCGAGGCTACCTGCCCGCACTGCTCCTGGTCGAGCTCGAACGACGAGCGGGGCGTCCTCTGATCGACCTGTTCGACTTCGCAGCCGGCACCTCCACGGGCGGCATCATTGCCATCGGCCTCGCGGCTGGAATATCGGCTGCCGAGCTCGCAGATTTCTACCCGAGATACGGATCGCGAATCTTCGGCGGCGACACCGGACAGTCCGAGTGGTCAAAACGACTGCTCGGCACGGGCCGGACGTTCGAAGAACGAATGCTGAACCCGGCTAACAAGATCGGTGCCATCGCCGGGCGTGACACGAAGTGGGGAGGAAACGCGCGACACCAGGCCACGGGTCTTCGAGGAGTTCTCGAAGAGGTGTTGGGCACAGCGCGCCTCTCCGAAGCAAGACTGCCACTCTTCATTACCAGTTATGAAGCAAACGACGGCATTCCGGTCGTCTTCAGCACTGTGGATGCCGCCGCGGAGCCGCGCTACGACGCATCACTGGTGGACATCGCACTCGCGACCTCGGCGGCACCCACATACCTGCCGCCGCATGAGTTCACCTGGGCCGGTGCGCCCCACCGGTTTGTGGACGGCGGAGTATGGGCGAACAACCCGGCGGTCGTCGCGGTCATGGGTTTGTACCCGTTCGTCGTCCACCGAGGTCCCAGCGAAAGCGCACTCTTCCTGACGTCACTCGGCACGGGAATGTCCAGCGCGAAACCCTCCTTCACGGCGGAAGCCTCCTGGGCACACGCCTTCGTCGACGTGTCCAAGATGGCGACCTCCATCTCCGGCAGCGATGTGCTGGCCTCGCGCGCACTGTGGGACGATTACGCCCGTCTCCAAGTCATCGACGACCGCATCGCGGGAGCGATGGACGATCCGTCGCCAGCACGGTTGGGGGCGCTTCGCGGAGCGGCCGAGACGCTCATACAGACCGAGTCCGATGAGCTTGATCGCATCGTGGCTCGCCTCACCCAATAAGGCGGAAGTCTCCTTCGCGCGCAGTAGGGGTTCAGCCCTCCCAGAGGGTGATATCGGCTGGAGTCACCTGCAGCCAGACCTCGGCCCCTGCGCGCAGCCCCACCCGCGCGACCTCCGCCGCGGGCAGTTCGGCGGCGACGCCATCACTCGTCACGAGACGGATGCCGCCGGCGGCGGCGTCTAGGGACGTGACGGTCGTTCGCCAGCAGTTCGCGTGCCCCGCTGCAGCGGGCGCGGCAACGAGCGCGACGGCGCTCGGCCGGAATGCGCCGGCAAGCAACGCACCGGCGGCCACGGCGACCGGCGCCCGACCTGCGAACCGGCGGCCGTCATCCGTTTCGAGGGCACCGTCGGAGGCGGCTCGCCCCTGCACAAGATTGACCCCGGCGAGCGCTGCGATGAACGCGTTGCGCGGCCGCCCCAACACCGTTGCCACCGCGCCCTCATCGACGATCCGCCCGTCGTGCAGGATCGCAATGCGGTCGGCGAGCACCATCGCGTCGAGCACGTCGTGGGTGACGACGACAGCGCTCGTGCCGTTCGCGCGGAGCTGCTCGCGGAGCAGGTCGCGGATCAGCACGGCGGTCTGCACGTCGAGGGCGCCCATCGGCTCGTCGAGCAGCAGCACGTCGGGACGCGCGGCAAGGGCGCGGGCGATGGCGACTCGCTGCTGCTGTCCGCCGGAGAGCTCGTGGGGTCGACGCCCCGCGTAATCGGGCAGTCCCACGGCCTCCAGCCAGTCGACGGCCACCTGGAGCGCGGCCGCCTTGCGCGCGCCCTGCGCCCGCCGCCCGAATGCGACATTCGCGGCAGCGCTCAGGTGCGGAAAGAGCAGCGCATCCTGACCGAGCAGCCCCACCCCGCGGCGCTCCGCGGGCACGCGAACGGATGCTGCTCCGCCCGCAACCAGCGTCAGCGGCCGACCGAAGACGCTCACCATTCCCTCCTCGGGCACGATGAGCCCCGCGAGCGTCGCCAGTAGCGTGGACTTGCCCGACCCGTTCGGGCCCAGCACCGCCAGCACCTCCCCGGGCTCCACCCGCACCGCGGCGTCGAGCACGAAGTCGCCACGCCGCACCCGCACCTGTGCTTCGAGCGCCGGCGCACCGACGGCCGCGCCGGCCATCACAACTTCACCTCGGGCCGCCATCCCCGCATGAGCAGCAGGATCACGATCGCCACGGCGACCAGGAGCAGCGAAAGTGCGACGGCCGAGTCCTGCCCGACGCCGGCCCCATTGAACGCGGTGTAGATGGCCAGCGGCATGGTGCGGGTCACACCCTGGGCGTTGCCGGCAAAGAGCGCGGTTGCGCCGAACTCGCCGAGCGCGCGGGCGAAGCACAGCACCGTGCCGGCCACGAGGCCGGGCGCGACCAGCGGCAGTGTGATCTGCCAGAAGATCCGCCAGCGGCCGGCACCCAGCGTGGCGGCGACGGCCTCGAAACGGGTGCCGGCGCTCCGCAGCGCGCCCTCCAGCGAGATCACCAGGAACGGCAGCGCAACGAACGCCTGGGCGATCACGACCGCTGTCGTGGTGAACGGCAGACGAATCCCGAATGCGAGGTCGAGGTACGCGCCGGCCAGGCCGTTGCGGCCGAGCAGGTAGAGCAGCGCAATGCCGCCGACCATGGGCGGCAGCACGAGCGGCAGCGTGGTGAGGGCGCGCAGGAATCCGCCGACGCGAGGCCCGCTGCGCGCGATCACCAGCGCCAGCGGAATGCCGACCACAAGGCACACCGCGGTCGCCGCCAACCCGGTACGAAGCGACAGCCCCAGCGCGTCCAGCGCCTCCACGGAGGTGATGGCGGCAGGCATCCGCGACCAGTCCGCGCGCGCCACGAGTCCCACGATCGGCAGCAGGAGGAGCGCAAGGCCCAGAGCGGCGGGCACATAGAGGGGGCGAGGGATGCGTCCCGCGGCGCCGTGCCGGGTCACGGTGCACCGAACCCGGCGTCGGCGAGGAGCGTCTGCCCGGGTGCCGAGAGCACGAACCGCACGAAGGCATCCGCTGTCGCCGTCGTACCGTCGTCGGTGGCGGGGGCCAGTCGGCCGATGAGGTAGCGGTTGGCGACGCTTCCGGCACCGTCGATGGCGACCCCGTCGATCCGCCCGCCCGCGGCCCGCACATCCGTCGTGTAGACAAGGCCCGCGTCGGCCTCCCCGAGCGCCACCTTTGTCACCACCGCCTTGACGTTCTGCTCCTCGCTCACCGGGATCAGATCCACTCCCGCGCGTGCCAGCACTGCGACGGATGCCGCTCCACACGGCACCTGCGCGGCGCACGTGACGACGGCGAGATTCGCGTCGCCGAGATCGTTCAGCCCTTTGACGCCGTGCGGGTTGCCGGGGGCAACCGCGATCTCGAGCGTGTTGGTGGCGAACGGCTGAGGCGTGCCGTGCACCAGCCCCGCCTTGACCACCCGATCCATCGTGGCCGGATCCGCCGAGGCGAACACGTCGGCGGAGGCGCCCTCCGTCAGCTGTGCGGCCAGCGTAGATGAGCCGTCGTACACGGTTTTCACCGTGATACCCGGGTTCTCCGCGGTGAAGGCATGGGAGAGCTCCTCGAACACATCGGTGAGGGAGGCGGCGGCGAAGACGGTGACCTGTGACGGCGGGTGGTTTTCGTCGCCGTGCGCGGCGCATCCGCTCAGCAGAACCGTGACGGCCACGAGGGCGAGAGCACTCCACCGGTACGCCACACCCCGAATGTAGCATCGGCCGTTTCGGTGCCCGAGTTCAGCCGCTAGCGTGGCCTCATGGCGCTCCCACCACTCGTCGAGCCGGGACCCCCGCTCGGTGCGGAGGAATCGCTGCGGTTCTCCCGGCACCTGCTGCTCCCCGAGATCGGCGAGCTCGGCCAGCGCCGCCTGAACGCTGCCCGGGTCTGCGTCATGGGCGCCGGTGGTCTCGGTGCCCCCGCGCTGCTCTATCTCGCGGCGGCCGGCGTGGGAACCCTCGGCATCGTCGACGACGACGTCGTGGAGCTCAGCAACCTGCAGCGGCAGGTCATCCACGGCACCGCCGACCTCGGTCGCGCCAAGGTCGACAGCGCAACGGATGCCGTGCGCGGCATATCTCCGGCCGTCACCGTTGAAACGCACTCCGAGCGGCTGACCGGCGCCAACGCCGCCCGCATTCTGGGCGAGTACGACCTCGTGCTCGACGGCACCGACAACTTCGGCACCCGCTACCTCGTCGCCGACACCTGTGCCCGCCTCGGCCTGCCGCTCGTGTGGGCGTCGATCCTGCGCTTCGACGCGCAGGTGTCGGTGTTCTGGAGCGCGCCGCCGACCGGTAGCGGGGTTCCGGGCGTTGGCCTGCGCGACCTGTTCCCCCAGCCTCCGGCCGACGGCACCGTCGAGTCGTGTTCGACGGCGGGCGTGCTGGGTGCGCTCTGCGGTCAGGTCGGCAGCATCATGGCGACCGAGGCGATCAAGCTCATCACCGGTACCGGGCAGCCCCTGCTCGGCCGGGTGCTCGTGCTCGACGCGCTCAGCGCGCGCTGGAGCGAGATCCCGCTGCACCCGGCACCGGCTGCGGCCCACAACGTACGCGGGGTGCCGGCGGTTCCCGCCCACTCCCGCCAGCCCGTGCAGGTCATGGCGCCGGGACTCGAACCGGTGCGCCACCTCAGCGCTGATGAGCTGGCCCGGCGGCTGGTCGCCCGGGCACAGGGCCGTGACGACTTCGTGCTGCTCGACGTGCGTGACGCCCACGAACACAAGGCGGGGGCGATTCCCGACTCCGTGCTCCTGCCCCTGCCCGAGGTGTTCACCGAGCAGGGGCGCACCCGCCTGGCGCCGCGGTCCCCCGTGATCGTCTACTGCCAGCACGAGGGCCGGGCGCGGCGCGCGGCCAGCGAACTTGTCGCCGCGGGCTTCGACAGGGTCGAAGTGCTGGCCGGCGGCTTCGCCGCGTGGCCGCAGCCCTCCTCACCCACACCGTGAGGGGTCGCGAATCGACCTTCCCACCCGCCCGAAAGGTCGATCTTTGGCCCCTCACGCGATTACGCCCGACCTCGCCCCTCGGACCCACCCATGCTCACGTCGTGAGCTCGCCCCGCGAACCCACCCATGCTCGTCGTCAGGGGTCGCGAATCGACGTTCCCGAGCGCCCGGAAGGTCGATCTCTGGCCCCTCACGCCACGACACCCGACCTCACCCGGGAACCCACCCATGCTCGCGTCGTGAGGGGTCGCGAATCGACCTTCCCACCCGCCCGGAAGGTCGAACTTTGACCCTTCACGCGATCGACTGCGCGGAGCTGGTGGCCGCTCGGGTTCAGCCCGGCTTTCGTGCCCACGCCGGTCGGTGCCATGCTGAGGGCATCATGAGCAACCAGCCTTTCACCCACTTGAACGCCGCGGGCCAGGCCCGCATGGTCGACGTCACCGCGAAGACCCCGAGCGTGCGCGAGGCGACGGCGACCGGTTTCGTCCGCTGCAGCACCGAGGTCATCGACGCCCTGCGAAGCGGCTCGGCCCCCAAGGGTGACGTGCTCGCTGTGGCCCGCATCGCAGGCATTCAGGGGGCCAAGCGCACCGCCGAACTCCTGCCCCTCGCCCACGTGATCGGCGTGCACGGCGCCGCCATCGACCTCGAAATCACCCCCAACGGAGTCGAGGTCACCGCCACCGTGCGCACGGCCGACCGCACCGGCGTCGAGATGGAGGCGCTGACCGCCGTCGCTGTGGCCGCCCTCGCAATCGTCGACATGGTTAAAGGAATGGACCGCACCGTCGAGGTCGAGAACGTACGCCTGCTCGCCAAGTCGGGCGGACGTTCCGGCGACTGGCACCGCCCCGGTGAGGGAGGCCGCTGATGGCGCAGGTGCGCTACTTCGCCGCCGCCGCCGAGGCCGCGGGCACCGACAACGAGACGCTCCCCGCGGCAACCCTCGGCGAACTGCTCCGCGGCATGACCGACCGGCACGGCAGCGACCTCCAACGGGTGCTCGTCCGCTGCTCACTGCTGGTCGACGGCACCAGAACAGCGGATGCGTCCGCCCGCCTCACCGAAACGGCCACCGTCGACGTGCTGCCGCCGTTCGCCGGCGGCTGACCCCATTCCGTCCTGCCTACCTCACACACTGCGCCACCTCGGGCTGGATATCCTCATGCTTGGCGGGCGTGAGGAGTTGTTGCTCCCTCCTTTCCGCGACTCACCTCGGTATACTGAAAGTATGACAACGACGATCAAGGTCAATGATGAGCTCCGTGACCGCCTGAAGGCCCAGGCGTCACGAGACGGTGTCACTCTCGGCGCGCATCTGGCTCACCTCGCTGATGCTGAGGATCGTAGATGGCGGCTGCAGTCGCTGAAGACCGCATTCGCTCTGACCCCGCCCGCAGACGCTGCTTCCTATCAGACGGAGTCTGCCGAATGGGAGCGAACCGAGCTGACTGACACAGTCGAGTGACCGAACGTGAGCTTGCCCCCGGCGTCATTGCATGGGCGGCACTTGAGCCGGTGCGGGGCCGAGAGCAGGGTGGGCATCGCCCGGTGCTCGTCGTCGCTTCGGTCGGCTATCTGGATGCCGTTACTACCCTCGTAATCGCGTTGCCAATCACGACGACCAGCCGAGGCTGGCCGAATCACATACGTGTCGACGGACGGAGCGGACTCGACCGACCGTCATGGATCATGACCGAGCAGCCGCGCACTCTCTCACGAGAACGGCTCACCGGAATCGCCGGAACCGTCTCGACAGATTGCCTCGCGTCGGTCAAAGCGTGGCTCGGCGACTTCCTCGACCTCTGACTCCGCTTCGCCGATTGCCCGCTTCACATGCGCTCGATCCGGATGGAAGCCGTGCCCCCTCCAGGATCGGCTGTTCCCGGGTCAACGTGGCAACCGCGGGCTAATCCCCGAGCCCGACCCAGTTGTGTGCCCCGTCGGCACGCCACTGGCGCTTCCAGATGGGCAGCTCGGCCTTGATCGTCTCCACCAGCTCGCGGCACACGTCGAACGCCGCGGCGCGGTGGGCGCTGGCGACGCAGGCGACGATGGCGATGTCTCCGACCACGAGGTGGCCGACGCGGTGGCTCGCCGCGATCGCCACGTCGGTGCCCTTGTCGCAAGCGCGAGCGCGGCATCCGTCGATGATCTCGGCCAGCATCCGCTCGGCGTCGGGATGCGCGCTGTAGTCGAGCGACACGACCTCGCCTGACACGTCGGGGTCGTGGTCGCGCACCCGCCCGATGAAGGTGGCCACCGCGCCGAATCCGCTGCCCTCCACGGCAGCGAGGTGCGCCGACACGTCAAGATCCGTCTCGCTGATGCCCGGCACGCCCGCACGTTCGGCGCTCAATGGTCGCCCCCGTCCAGCTGGTCGAGCACGTGAGCCACGAGAGGCACGACGGTCTCGAGCCCCTCGGTGACGCCCGCGACCGACCCCGGCAGGTTCACGACGAGCGCCGACGGCGGCGACCCGGCCACCCCCACCAGCCCGCGCGACAGCACGGCGAGCGGGTTGTGGGCCGCGCCCTGCCGCCGCAGCTCTTCGGCCACCCCGGGCAGTTCCCGCGCGAGCAACGGCCGGGTGCCCTCCGGGGTACGGTCGCGGGGCGCCAACCCGGTTCCCCCGGTGGTGACGATGAAGCGCGCCCCGGTGGCAAGTGCCGAGCGGATGCCGTCGGCCACGCTCTCCTCACCGTCGGGCACCAGCTGGGTGGAGGCGACCGTGAACCCTGCGGTGGTCAACGCTGCGGCGGCGGCGGGACCGGACGCATCCGTTCTCTCCCCGCGAGCGCACCGATCGGACACGGTGATTACTGCGGCGACAATCGACGCGGGCGCTGTCATGCCTCTACCGTAGCCACCGGCCGGGTTTTCGGCGGGGATACAGTGTGTCATGTGCTGATCGACGCGCTGGTGCTCGCGGGAGGACGTTCGTCGCGGCTCGGCGCGGTGCCGAAGGCCGGCCTCGTTTACGAGGGTGAGACGCTGCTGGCCCGCACGCTCGGCGCCGCCGGAATCGCTCGGCAGGTCGTGGCCGTCGGGCCGATCGACGCAGAGGCCCTCCCGCCGCAGGCGCTCGTCGCTCGGGAAGACCCTCCGTTCAGCGGTCCCGCCGCCGGCATCGCAGCCGGGCTCGCGGCCCTCGCCGCCACCGGCACCGCACCGAGTGACGTCACCCTGGTTCTCGCCTGTGACATGCCTCACGCCGATGTCGTGGTGCGAACTCTTGTCGACGCACTGACGGATGCGGCCGCCGCCGACGAGATCGACGGCGTCATCGGGGTCGACGAGAACGGTCGTCGCCAGCCGCTGGCCGCGGCTTACCGCACCAGCAGGCTGGCGGCCGCCGTGCGCGCCCACCGCGACGAGTTGGCCGGGCTCCCGGTGTCCCGGCTGATCGCCGACCTCACGCTCCTCCCGGTCGCGACGCCACCCGGCGCCACCGACGACGTCGACACGTGGTCGGATGCACAGAGACTCGGCGTCGCCCCTCGCCCCGGCGTCGAGTTGCCGGATACGGTGTAGCCAGGGAGGCTCAACGATGACCGACGATGACGTACCCGCCCGCCTCGAGCTGTGGCAGCAGTCCCTTGCCCGTGCACTTCAGATCGAGGACGTCCCCGTCGATCAGGGCGCGATCCTCGGCCTGGCCGGGGTCGCCGCGCACGCGGTGGTTCGCCCCGCCGCACCCCTCACCACCTTCCTCGTCGGTATCGCTGCCGGGCGGGCCGTCGCGAACGGTGCGCCAGCGGATGCAGCGGTGCGCGACGCGATCGCGACCGCCACCCGGCTCTGCCGTGGCCTGGAGGCCGAGCCGTGAGCGGCAGCAGCGCCCTACGAGGCGACGGGCCGCGGAACACGGCCTCGCTCGAGAAGCGCCTGGAGCCGCTGCCAACCGGACGGCTCGGACTGTGGCTGGCGACGTTCGATGCCGGGTACTTCGCGGCCGTCATGGCCACCGGGATCGTCTGCATCAGCGCCCGGCTGCTCGGCCACACACTGATCTCCGAGGTGCTGCTGTACTGCACGGCCATCGCATTCGTGCTGCTGGGAGCGGCCTACCTCACCCGCGCCATCCGCTTTCCCCGCCGGTTTCTGCAGTCGCTCGCGAACCCGAGCATCGCTGTCACCTATTTCACCCTGGTCGCCGGCACGAACGTGCTGGCGACAGCCGTGCTGCTGCATGACCTCTGGGTGCTGGCGCTCGTGCTGGGCATCATCGCCTTTGCGATCTGGCTGGTCCTCACCTACGGGCTGTTCTGCTCAATCGTGCTCGCGGGCAACCGGCCCCTGCTGCGGGAGATCAACGGCGTCTGGCTGGTGTGGGTGGTCGGCACGCAGTCGGTCGCGGTGCTCGCCACCGCGCTCGCACCCCAGCTGCCGTGGGCACAGGGCCAGGACATGCTCGGGGTCACCGGGGTGCTGTTCTGGGGCGTCGGCGTCGTGCTCTACCTGATCCTCGTCGTGATCATCTTCCTCCGGCTGTTCCTCATCGAGACGACTCCGCCCGAGATGGGCCCGGCCTACTGGATCCTGATGGGCGCAACGGCGATCAGTGTGCGCGCCGCCGCCGGGATACTCGCGGTCGGACAGAGCGCCCCGACGCCGCTCCTGATCGAGATGCGCCCGTTCATCGTGGGCTTCTCCGTGGTGCTGTGGTCGTTCGGCAGCTGGTTCATTCCGATGCTGGTGCTGTTCGGTCTGTGGCGCTACTTCGTGCGCGGATACTCCTGGAAGTACGAACCGAAGTTGTGGAGCGTGGTGTTCCCCCTCGGCATGTACGCCGTCGCATCGGTGACGCTGGGCCGCGCCATCCGTTTCGATTTCATGCCCGCCCTCGCTTCGGTGTGGGTGTGGATCGGCATCGCCGCCTGGTGCCTGGTCGTGGTGCTGCTGCTGTTCGAGCTCGTCGCCTCGCTTCGGCGGCGGGGCCCGAGCGCTGCCACCGCGTGAATCGTCGGAATCAGCCGCCGATGTACGACATCTCGATGCGCTTGCGGCCAGCTGGGCGGGGGGTCATGGAGCTCCGGAGCTCCGAGTAGCGGTCGTCGCGCGTTCGCCAGACGGCCGCCAGCACGTCCGACAACTCCTGGTCGGTGCAGCCCGCGCGCATCAGGCCCCGCAGGTCGTGCCCCTTATTGGCGAAGAGGCAGGTGAACAGCGTGCCCTCCACCGAGACCCGGGCGCGCGTGCACAACCCGCAGAAGGCGCCGGTGACACTCGAGATCACACCGATCTCGCCTCCCCCGTCGACGTACCGCCAGCGCACCGACGTTTCACCGGCATAGTTCGGCGCCACCGGTTCGAGCGGGAACTCCTGGCTGATGCGGCGGATCACCTCGGCGGACGGCACGACCTCGTCGAGTCTCCAGCCGTTCGTCGACCCGACGTCCATGTACTCGATGAATCGCAGCACGTGGGGCGTGTGGCGGAAGTGCCGGGCCATGTCGAGGATGTGGTGGTCGTTCTTCCCCTTCTTCACGACCATGTTGATCTTGACCGGCCCGAGGCCAGCCGCCTGGGCGGCGTCGATGCCCGCGAGCACCCGCTCGACGGGAAAGCGGATGTCGTTCATCGCCTGGAACGTCGCGTCGTCCAGCGAGTCGAGCGAGACGGTGACCCGGCCCAGCCCGGCATCCTTCAGAGCCCGGGCGGAATGCGCGAGCGCCGAACCATTGGTCGTGAGCGCGATGTCGAGGTCCCCGCCGTCTGGCGTCTTCACCTCGGCGAGCATGGCGACGAGATCGGGCAGGCCCTTCCGCAGCAGGGGTTCCCCGCCGGTCAATCGGATCTTCGTCACGCCGTGCTGGGACGCGATCCGCACCAACCGGGTGATCTCCTCGAAACTGAGCAGCTCCTCGCGCGGCAAGAAGGCGTAGTCGCGCCCGAAGGTCTCCTTCGGCATGCAGTAGACGCAGCGGAAATTGCACCGGTCGGTGACCGAAATGCGGAGGTCCCGAAGAGGCCGCCCCCGGGCGTCGAGCACGTCGGGGCTGGGCAGAACCGTCTCCTTCGAAACGCGCGGCATCGCGCGAGGCGCCCCACTCATGTGTTCACCCTATGCGCGCGTTCGCGGAAAGACGAGCCTTCGGGCGGGCCGCGACCATAGGATGGCCGCCATGAACGACCACACGCAGCCGGTCTCCGTCGATGCGCATCTCGCCCGCATCCTCGGCGCTGTGCACGCCCTGCGCCCGGACGGCGTGCCGGTCCCGCTCGCCCTGGGACGTGTGCTCGCCGGCGAGCTGATCGCCCAAGTCGATGTGCCGAGTTTCGACAACTCGGCGATGGACGGTTATGCGCTCCGGTCAGCGGATGCGGCGAACGCGTCGGACACGTCGCCCGCGGTACTCCGCGTGGTCGCCGACCTCCCCGCCGGCTCCGCCGAGGATCCCGCACTCGCCTCTGGAGAAGCGGCACGCATCATGACCGGCGCGCCCCTCCCCGCCGACGCGGACTGCATCGTGCCGGTGGAAGACACCGACGGCGGCCAGGAGGTGGTGCGCATCAGCATCCGTCCCCAACCGGGTGCGCATGTGCGCCGGGCTGGCACCGACGTCAGGGCGGGAGACGTCGTCCTCCCGGCGGGTGTGGCGCTGGGTCCGCGGTCGCTCGCGGCGGCTGCGGCCGTCGGACTGAGCGAGGTGCCGGTGCACCGGGCGCCGCGAGTCGCGGTGCTCTCCACGGGGAGTGAGCTGGTGCCGCTGGGCGCCCCGCTCGGCCGGGGGCAGATCCACGACTCGAACTCTCACCTTCTCGCGGCCGCGGTGGAGCGGGCCGGCGGCATCCCAGTCTGGCTGGGCGCGATCAGCGATGATGAGCCGGCGCTTCGAGCGGCGTTCGCCCGGCACGAGGGCGAGGTGGACGCCTTCGTGACCTCCGGCGGCGTGAGCGTCGGAGCGTACGACGTCGTGAAGGCGGTGCTCGCCCCGCTCGGGGTGTGGTTCGGCCCGGTGCGAATGCAGCCGGGAAAGCCGCAGGGCTTCGGAGCCTGGCGGGACGGCGCCCCGATATTCGCGCTGCCGGGCAACCCGGTGAGTGCCTTCGTGTCGTTCGAGGTGTTCGTGTGGCCCGCGCTCCGTGCGATGCAGGGCTACCGTACCCTCCACCGCTCGCTGCAGCAGGCGATCGTGGCGGAGGGATGGCGGAGCCCCGCAGGAAAGCGCCAGTTCATGCCGATCGTGCTGGCGGACGGCACGATCCGGCCCGCCAGCCGCGGCGGGGCGGGCTCCTACCTCGTCGCGAACCTGGCCTCGGCGAACGCTCTCGCCGTCGTGCCCGAAGACGTCACACACGTGGCCGAAGGCGACCAGCTCGACGTGATGCTGCTCGACAGCTGACCCCACAACTTCTGACCGGTCGTTACCGTGACCCCGAATGCCCTTTGTGCCTTGAACCAGCCCCACGCCCGCACCTAGGGTGGGGACAGACGAAAGGAGGCTTCGTGCAGAAGGCTTCCCTGACAGCGCTCGCTCGGCACGAGCTTGAATCCGCGATGGCGTCCTCGAGTGGGCGCAGCGCGAAGACCGTCTACGGCGGCCACGAACACCAGCTGCGGCAGACGCTTATCGCCCTGTGCACCGGCGAGTCGCTGTCGGAGCATGAGAACCCGGGCGAGGCGACGGTGTATGTCATCGAGGGACGCGTCGAGCTCTCCGCCGGCGACGACTCCTGGACCGGGTGGGTGGGCGACCTGCTCACGGTGCCCGACGCCCCACACACCCTCGACGCGCTCGAAGACTCGGTCGTGCTGCTAACCGTGGTGAAGCGCCGCTGACGCAACGGATGCGCCGCCCTGGCTACTCCGTCACGTGGAACGATGCCGTGGCGCCGCGTTCGGCGTCGAGCATGACGTGGTTCACGAACGGGTAGGTGCCCTTCTCGGGGAAGGCCAGTTCCACGAAGCCGCCCTGCCCCGCCTGCAGGGCAAGCGCCTGGGCACCCCCGGTTCCGGTGCTTCCGTCGTCTCTCAGCAGGTAATCGCCCTCGAGGAACGTCGTGTCGAACTGGCCGCCCACGACGTGGAAGGCCGCCGAACGGTCTGGCCCGGCATCCAGAACCCAGACCCGCACCCGCTCGCCCACGTGCGCGTCCAGTGGCCGGTACCGGTACTGGTCCGCATAGCCGTTGAAGACCACGAGGTCGGGGTCTTCCGCCTTCAGCGCCTCGGCGTTGGCGATGCCGCCCTCGGCTCCGAGGTACATCTCCGACTGCACGAGGAGGTATTCGCGGTCCACGGGCGCGAGGTCAGGCGGGTCGATGATCACGGCGCCGAACATGCCGTTCGCGATGTGCATCGACATCGGCATGGTCGAGCAGTGGTACAGCCAGATGCCCGACCGGGTCGCGGTGAAGCGGTACGTCAGCTCCTCGCCCGGGCCGATGGTGCGCATCGGACCGTCGGGAGCGAGCGCGCCGGCGTGGAAGTCGATCGAGTGACCCATGGCGGACTCGTTCCTGAGGGTCACCTCGAACGAATCGCCCACGTGTCCGCGAAGCGTCGGTCCCGGCGCCGTTCCGTTGTAGGTCCAGAGCAGCTGGGTGACGCCCGGTGCCACCTCGGTCTCGGTGTCACGCACGGTGAACGTGACGCGGTGCGTCTTCACGGCGGGAGCGGGTTGCAGCGCCGCGTCCCGCGCCGTGAACCCGGCGGACGGCTCCTTCATCAGGTCCACGTCGGAGGCGGCCGCCGTTGCGGAGGCGCTCGGTGTGCTGCCGTGATCCATGCCGGGCATGGCAGGCATCTCGCTCGCCTCGCCTGCCGTCCCGGTCGCGGCAACGCTGAAGACCATTCCCCACTGCCGGTGAGCGGCGACCGAGCACCAGCCGGCGATGTCACCGCTGATGATCCCGACATCCACCCTGGCACTCTCGCCCGCCCCCAGCCGGCCCGAGCTGACGCCGTTCGCGAGCGTGAGGTCGTGCACCATGGTGTCCGCGTTGTTCAGCGTGATCACCAGCCGATCCCCGACCAGCACTTCCACCCGGTCCGGGGTGAAGCGGAGGTCTTTCATCGACACGGCCACAACAGTGGTGTGCCCGGTCGCAACGACCTGCTGTCCCGCGCTGCCGGAAGCGACGTCGATGCCGGCCGCCGCCGGGTCGAGGGAGACGCCGAGTGCGACCGCCAGGACGAGCGCCCCGGTCGCCGCGACGATCATGCCGCTTCGGGTTGGCGGCGTGGCCGGAGCGGAGGGCCGCGATGCGGGGGCAACGGTTCGTGGTGCAGCGGCGGCCCCTTCGCGTGAGCGTCGAGAGACGAGCACGGCTCGAACGACGAGCACAAGGAACGCCACCAACGCGCCGAATACGAGCAGTGACAGCGTGACCTTGACGAGGCTCGGCAGGGGGAAGCGGGAGAGGAGCAGCCCGCTGTTGATCACGATGACTCGGAACACCGCGCCCCGATCGAGCTCCCGGCCGGTCTGCTTGGCCACGGTCGGGCCGCCGCCGAGCACGACGGGCAGCAGGTAGCTGAGGGCCGCGACGACGATCTGGGTGACGAAGCCCACGACGAAGGGCAGCACGATGTCGTGCAGCGCTTCGGTGGCGGCCCCGATCGTTGCTGTCGTCGCGCTGACAACCGCGAAGGCGAGCACGCAACCGAAGAACCAGCCCAGCGCGGCGCCCATGCTCCAGCTGGCATATGTCGCCGGCGGCGCACTCCGGGCCTGCCGGATCGCGCTCCAGAGCACCAGTCCGAGGCCGACGAGGTACCCGGCGAGCGCGACGGATACCAGCAGGTGCAGGTCGGCGAAACTGGCAAGGCCGAGGAGCACGAGAGCAGCGGAGAGGATGGGCAAGGCGCGTCGGCCGGCCTTCTCGGCGGGCGCGGTGATCGAGGCGTGCAGCACGGTCGGCCACAGCAGGATGACGGTTCCGATCACGGTGAGACCGACCCAGCCGAGCACGTTGAACCCGACGTGTGCGAGGTAAAGCCGGTCGTGAACCGGGGGCGCGACATCCGCTCGGCTCATGATCACGCCGAGGGTCACCCCGATCACGAGCGCACCGCTGGCGGCGACGTAGTAGCGCACCAGGGGCCCGAACCGCGAGGGCAGCGCAGAACGCATCTGCCGCAGGAGGCTCGCCCCCTGCAGCACCGCGACGAGGGCGACGAGGGTGCCCCCGGCGAGCACGACCGGCCATGCGCCACGGAGCATGCCAGCCACCACGACGCCGGCACCGACGGTGTGCAGTGCCAGCCGGGCGCCGTGCGCCCGTCGGCCCCCCGCAGCCGGATGCCGGAGCAGCGTGTCGGCGAAGTGCTGGCTCCAGATCAAGATCGCTGTGCTCGCCGCTCCCAGGAGCAGGACGTGCACCATCAGCCAGCCGGAGAGAGGCACGTACCGGTGCACGAGCACGACCACGATCGCGGCGAGCGCCCACAGCCCGATGAGCGCGTTCATCAGCACGTACCAGGTCTTACGCGACATGCGGCTTCTCTCTCTGTGTTCTCTGCCCTGGCCGAGCGCGTGCGGGGGTTCCGAGAACAACGGATGCCGCGGCCAGCACCACGAACACCAGCAGCGCGGCGACGTTCAGCGCGCCGCCCCAGGTGACCAGGTCGAGCAGGCCGCGGCCGTCGCCGACGATGATGCGCAGCACGAGGGTGGCGTGCAGGAGAGCCACCGGCAGATACAGCACGGGCCGGTACGGCAGGGGCTTGCGCAGCACGGCCGGCAGGATGACGGGCGCGTGGGCCATGATCATCGACAGCGTGAACCCGAGGAAGGACGCGTGCACCGTGGCGTCGTACCCTACGCCGGAGGTCACCGGACCGGCCATCAGCCAGGTCGCACCCGCCAGCGCCAGCCAGAAGTAGCCGGCGAGCAGGCACGCGGCGATGTAGCGGGGAAGCCCCCTCGCCCGCACCAGGCGGGTGGCCACATCGAAGCGCAGCAACCAGGCGACCATGGCCAGCACCGACGCGCCGAACAGCGGGTATCCGAAGGCCGGCCAGAGCAGGGTGCCGACGGCCGTGACCGCGAGCGCCACGGCGGATGCCAGCACCAGGCCGATCGCGCGATCGCTGAGCACGACGATGCGAGACAGCTCGACCCGCTCGCCGACGATCGTGAGCACGAGGAACCCGGTCATGAGCGGAACGAGGTGCGCGACCGGCACGCCACCCTGCCAGAGCACGGTGGCGGCCAGGGCGAGGAACGCCCCGAGCACCTGTAGCGCCACAGCTGGCATGGCCTGCCGACGCCAGATGCCGAGATAGATCAGGCACAGCAGCGCGATGCCCGCGACGAGGGCGCCCTTGGCCAGCGCCAGCGGCGCCGTCGTGAACATCAGGATGCCGCCGAGGCCGAGCAGCGCCGGCGACGCGAAGGCCCACCACGTGCGCAGGGCCACGGCGCGTTCGAGCACGATGACAGTGCCGACGAACCCGAAGACCATCAGCATGCCGTGCACCTCTGGCAGCCGGTCGGTGGTGACCGGCGCCGGAAGACCCAGCAGGAGGAGCGCCGCGTCGAGGCCGGCGAGCAGGGCGAGCCCACCGGGAACCAGGAACACGAGGCGGAACGCGGTTCGGTTCACTGGCCGACCCGGCGCGCGTTCATGCCTCCGATTCTACGCGCGCGGCATCCGCTCCTCCCGGGCGGCGGGTGACCGGCGGCCGGCGTTCGTCACCGCCGGCTGCGGTCACGGTCGGGGGTGTGCGCACCGCCGCGGTCCGGTGTGCCCACCGGTGCCCAGGCGCGCCGGGTGGGCGAGCTGGAGGGCGCTGCCCGGTCGCGGGACCGGTAGACGATGTACGGACGGAACAGGTAGTGCAGTGGCGCGGTGAAGGCGTGCACGAGCCGGGTGAACGGCCAGATGACGAACAGGAGCATGCCGACGAGCGTGTGCAGGTGGAACGCGAACGAGGCCGCCGCCATCGACGCGATGTCGGGCTGGAAGATGAAGAGGGAGCGGAACCAGGGCGACACCGTCTCGCGGTACGTGTGGGTGTCGTGAAAGAAGACGCTCGCCAGCGTCGTCCACAGTCCGAAGACGAGGGCGGCCACGAGCACGACGTACATCATCTTGTCGTTCTTGGTGGTGGCCATGAACACTGGTCCCGTGGTGCGGCGCCGATAGATCAGCAGGATGACGCCGCCAAGAGTACAGATGCCGGCAATGCTGCCGACGAACAGGGCATTGAAGTGGTAGAGACCCTCGCTCATGCCGACGAATTCGGTCCACGACTTCGGGATGACGAGTCCGAAGAAGTGCCCAGCGATGACGGCGAGGATGCCGAAGTGGAAGAGGGGAGAGGCGATGCGCAGGAGCTTCGACTCGTAGAGCTGGGAGGAGCGGGTGGTCCAGCCGAACTGGTCGTACCGATAGCGCCAGATCAATCCCCCGACGAGCACGACCACCATGACGTAGGGCAGCACGCCCCAGAGCAGCACATCCATCTCAGGCACCTTTCAAGGGCAGCAGCCGCGGGTCATAGGGGTCGAGCCCGACCGTCTCAGTGGGCGGACCGAAGCCGGCCATGGTCATCACGGCGTTCCGGTCGGCGGGCGACTCGCCGGGCAGGGTGTCGCAGAGCGCCTGGAGCACGCCGGCGTGCGGCAGGGACGCGTCAAGAAGGGCGAGGCGCAGCATCTCCAGGCTCGGCCGGAACGTGATGAGAAGGTGGCGACCGGTCGCCATGTCGACCGTTGCCGCGAACTCGAGCACCATTGGGAGGAAGTCGGGCAGCTCGCCGTGGGTGTCGACCAGGACGTCGCATTGCCGGTACACCTTCTTGAAGCCCGCGAGCACGTCACCGCGCCGTCTCGTATCGCCATCCGTCCAGTACGACAGGTGCAGCGAGTGCCGCTTACTGAGGTCGAACTCCTGCACGTACTGCGACTGGGCGGCGCCGAGGTCGCTGCCCTCCAGCGCGCCGAGTACCGGCTCGAAGGGCGTGGCCGAGCCCGGGAACTCGGCGAGGGCGGCACGCATGAGCGGGATCCGTCCGAGCAGCTCCTCGGTGGGGTAGGTCAGGCACCACGCTGCCGACAGGTAGACGACCTGCGTGCGCCGACCGTGCGATCCGTTGTCACCGACGGATGCCGCCTGCCGACGGCTGCGCGCAGCCTCGGTGCGAGGTTTCAGGAGGCGGGCCATCACTCGGTGCCCCGCTGGCTATCGTTCGGGTCGCCGCTCGCGCCGGTGGCGGTGGCGGTGGGCCCGGCCGATTCGGGGCTCGGACCGTCGGCCCCGCCGTGGTCGGCCGGGGACATCGGGGCCTCCTGCGGCACGTCGCGAGGCGTGTCGGGGAACATGCCTCGGGGAACGCCGTTGCCGTCCCAGTTGAGCAAGTTCACCCGGCCGCGGAGGGTGTCGCCGCCCGCCGCGACGTCGGATGTCTGCCGTTGCTGCAGGGCGTTGAACGTTTCGACGGCGACCGGGGTGGGCGTGCCGCTGGCCTCGCCGAATGGCGAGTCCTGCATGCCGGGGCCGCCGTCGAAGTCGAGGGAGCAGCCCATCTCCTCGAGGTCGTGGGCCTGCTCGACGTGGGCGGTGGGGATGACGTAGCGGTCCTGGTACTTGGCGATGGCCATCAGTCGGTACATCGCGTGCATCGTCTCCTCGTCCATCCCCACAGAAGCGGGGATCGACGGGTTGGGCGTCTGGCCCATGCTGATGTCGCGCATGTAGGAGCGCATGGCCGCGAGCTTCTTCAGCACGCCGCTGACCTTGTCGGTGTCGCCGGCCGTGAAGAGCTCGGCCAGGTACTCAACCGGGATGCGCAGCTCGTCGATCGCTCCGAACAGGTTGCCGTGATCTTCCGCGTCGTGGCCCTGGTCCTTGAGGAGGTCGACGATGGGCGACAGCGGCGGCACGTACCAGACCATCGGCATGGTGCGGTACTCCGGGTGCAGCGGAAGAGCGACCTTGTAGACCTTGGCCAGCGCATAGACCGGGGAACGTTGTGCCGCGTCGATCCACTCGTCGGGGATGTCCTGCTCGCGGGCCGCTGTGATGACGGCCGGGTCGTTCGGGTCGAGCAGCACGTCGAGCTGGGCCTCGTAGAGGTCCTTGTCGTTTGTGACGGAGGCGGCTTCGGTGACCCGGTCGGCGTCGTAGAGGAACAGGCCCAGGTAGCGCAGCCTGCCGACGCAGGTCTCGGAGCAGATGGTCGGCAGCCCCACCTCGACACGGGGATAGCAGAAGGTGCACTTCTCGGCCTTGCCGGTCTTGTGGTTGAAGTACATCTTCTTATAGGGGCAGCCGGTGATGCACTGCCGCCAGCCGCGGCAGCGGTCCTGGTCCACCAGCACGATGCCGTCCTCGACTCGCTTGTAGATGGCGCCAGAAGGGCACGAGGCCATGCACGAGGGGTTGAGGCAGTGCTCGCAGATCCTCGGCAGGTAGAACATGAAGGTCTGCTCGAACTCGAACTTGATCTTGTCCTCGGACTCCCGGCGCACCTTCTCCACGATCGGGTCCAGCTGCCCCTTATCGGGCGCCCCGCCAAGATCGTCGTCCCAGTTGGCCGACCAGGTGACCTTGGTGTTCTCACCGGTGATCAGCGACTTCGGCCGGGCGACAGGAAAGTCATCACCCAGGGGCGCATCGAAGAGGTTGCTGTAGTCGTAGGTCCACGGCTCGTAGTAGTCCTTGAGCTCCGGCTGCACCGGGCTCGCGAAGATCCCCAGCAGCTTCTTGCCGCGGCCGCCGGCCTTGAGCTTCAGCCGGCCGCGCCGGTTCAGCTCCCAGCCGCCGCGCCACTTCTCCTGGTCTTCATATTGGCGCGGATACCCCTGCCCGGGCCGGGTCTCCACGTTGTTGAACCACACGTACTCGGTGCCGGCCCGGTTGGTCCACGCCTGTTTGCAGGTGACCGAACAGGTGTGACAGCCGATGCACTTGTCGAGATTCATCACCATGCTCATTTGGGCCATGACTCGCATCAGTACTGCACCTCCTGTGAGCGGCGACGGATTCGTGTCACCATGTCGCGCTGGTTTCCGGTCGGACCCAGGTAGTTGAACGCGTACGCGAGCTGCGCGTAGCCGCCGATCATGTGCGTGGGCTTGATCAGCAGTCGCGTCACCGAGTTGTGGATGCCGCCACGCCGCCCGGTCGCCTCCGACTTGGGCACATCGATGGTGCGCTCCTGCGCGTGATACACGTACACCACGCCGTCCGGCATCCGGTGGCTGACGATGGCGCGACCGACGAAGACGCCATTGTTGTTCACGCACTCGACCCAGTCGTTGTCTGCGGCCCCGATCGCGTCGGCGTCTCCGGGGCTGATCCACACTGTGGGGCCGCCGCGAGACAGCGAGAGCATGAGCAAGTTGTCCTGGTACTCGGAGTGGATGGACCACTTGGAGTGCGGGGTCAGGTAGCGGACGACAATCTCCTTGGAGCCGTCGGGGCCGAGCTCGGGTTCCCCGAACAACCGGTGCATGTCGAGCGGCGGCCGGTACGTGGGCAAGGACTCGCCGACGTCACGCATCCAGTCGTGGTCGAGGAAGAAGTGCATGCGACCCGTGAGGGTGTGCCACGGCTTCAGCCGTTCAACGTTGACGGTGAAAGGCGCGTATCGGCGACCGCCAGACTCCGAGCCCGACCACTCCGGCGAGGTGATCACGGGCATCGGACCGGCCTGGGTCTCGGCGAACGTGATGCGCTTCTCTTCCGAGCCCTCGGCGAGGTCGGCGAGCTTACGACCCGTGCGCACCTCCAGATCCTTGAAGCCCTGCACGGCGAGCGCGCCGTTGGTGGTGCCTGAGAAGGTGAGGATCGCCTCGGCGAGTTTCGCGTCGGTGTCGATCGCCGGGCGCCCGGCGCCGGCTCCGCTCGGCATCACGCCGTTCTTGTGGGCGAGTCGCTCGACATCGCGCCCCAACTGGTAGGTGATGCCCTTCACGCTGAAGCCCAGCTTGTCGGCGAGCGGGCCGACCGTGGCCAGCTTGTCGGCGATGGCGGTGTAGTCGCGTTCCACCACCGAGAAGACCGCCATGTTCTGCCCGGGCACGCCGGGGCCGTTGCCGTCGCGCCAGTCGCGCACCACGCCGCCGGGTTGAGCGAGCTGCCCCCGGGTGTCGTGCGTCAGGGCGACGCTCACCAGGTCTTTCCGCACGCCGAGGTGCACCTTGGCCTGACGCGAGAACTCCTGCGCAAGCAGGTGGAATGCCTCGAAGTCGGACTTGGTCTGCCAGGGCGGGTCGATGGCCGGGGTGAATGCGTGCACGAACGGGTGCATGTCGGTCGACGAGAGGTCGTGCTTCTCGTACCAGGTCGCGGCGGGAAAGACGATGTCGGACAAGAGCGTGCTCGAGGTCATGCGGAAGTCGGCGGTGACCAGGAGGTCGAGCTTGCCCTCCGGCGCCTCCTCGTGCCACTTCACGTCCTTCGGGCGAAGACCGCCGGAAGGGTCTTCCGCCATGACATTGTTGTGGGTGCCGAGCAGGTTGCGCAGGAAGTACTCGTTGCCCTTCGCCGACGATCCGAACAGGTTCGACCGCCACAGCATGAGGGTGCGGGGCCAGTTCTCCGGCGCGTCGACGTCTTCGATCGACGGGGTGAGCCGCTTGTTCTGGAGCTCCTGGGCGACATAGGCGGCCGCATCCGTTGCCTCGCCGTTCGCAACGGCCTTCTCGGCCGCGTCCGCGATGTCCAGTGGGTTCGTGGAGAACTGGGGGTAGAACGGCATCCAGCCGAGGCGCACGGCTTGCGCCATCGCATCCGCTGTGTGCATGCCATCGAGGCTGCCGGTGGATAACGGCGAGGTGAGAGCGTCGGCCGAGTAGCTGTCCTGGCGCCACTGGTCGGTGTGCATGTACCAGTACGCGGTGCCGGGCGTCGTGCGCGGCGGACGACTCCAGTCCAGCGCGTTGGCGAGTGAGACCCAGCCGGTGACCGGCCGGCACTTCTCCTGCCCGACGTAGTGCGCCCATCCGCCGCCATTGCGACCCATGCAGCCGGTGAGCATGAGCATCGCGAGCACGGCACGGTAGGTGGCATCGCCGTGGATCCACTGGCAGATGCCGGCGCCCATGATGATCATCGAGCGACCGCCGGACTGCTCGGCGTTCAGCGCGAACTCCCGAGCGATGCGGGCACAGGCCTCCGCCGGGACGCTGGTGATCTCCTCCTGCCAGGCCGGGGTGTACGGCGTGGAGGCGTCGTCGTAGCCCTCGGCCCAGTCGCCGGGGAGACCGGGGCGCCCCACGCCGTATTGCGCGAGCATCAGGTCGAAGACGGTCGTGACCAGCTGGCCGTCCAGCTCGCGCACGGGGACGCCACGGCGGAGGATGCGGCCGGTGCCCTCGGGATCGTCGAAGCAGGGCAAGAGGATCTCGGCACCGCTGGCACCGGCTGTGTCCATCATCGAGAGCGCGGGGTCGATTCCGGCCAGGTCGAGGTTCCACTTGCCGACGCCGCTTTCGTTGTAGCGGAAGCCCATGGAACCGTTGGGGACAACGGGACGACCGGTCGCCGTATCGAACAGCACCGTCTTGAAGGCGTCGTCCTCACCGGCGGGTTGCCCCGGAAGATCGGCGGCGGTTACGAACTTGCTGGGAACGAGACTGCCCTCGGCGCGCTTCTCCAGCCGCACGAGGAACGGCAAGTCCGTGTACTGCCGCACATAGTCCGTGAAGAACGACACCTGCCGATCGACAAAGAACTCCTTGAGGATGACGTGGCCCATGCCCATGGCGAGCGCGGCATCCGTTCCGGCCTGCGCGGGCAGCCACTCGTCGGCGAACTTGGTGTTGTCGGCATAGTCGGGGCTCACCGAGACGACCTTCGTGCCCTTGTAACGCACCTCGGTCATCCAGTGCGCGTCGGGGGTTCGGGTGACCGGGACGTTCGAGCCCCACATCATCAGGTACGTGGCGTCCCACCAGTCACCCGACTCGGGAACGTCGGTCTGGTCGCCGAACACCTGGGGGCTGGCGACCGGGAGGTCGGCGTACCAGTCGTAGAACGAGGTCATCACGCCACCGAGCAGCTGGATGAAGCGGTTGCCGACGGCGTGGGAGACGATGGACATCGCGGGGATCGGGGAGAAGCCGGAGACGCGGTCGGGGCCGTAAGTCTTGATGGTGTGCACGTGCGCGGCAGCTGCGATCTCGATCGCTTCCTGCCAGGTGATGCGGATGAGGCCGCCGGAACCCCGCGCCTGCTGGTAGCGGCGCCGGCGTTCCGGGTCTCCCGTGACATCGGCCCAGGCCAGCACCGGGTCCTTCAGCCTGGCCTTAGCCTCGCGGTACATCTCGATGAGCACGCCCCGACCGTAGGGAAAGCGAACCCGCGTGGGCGAGTAGGTGTACCAGGAGAACGCGGCGCCGCGGGGACAGCCACGGGGCTCGTACTCTGGTCGGTCAGGTCCGACGGACGGGTAGTCGGTCTGCTGGGACTCCCAGGTGATGATGCCGTCCTTGACGAAGACCTTCCACGAGCACGAGCCTGTGCAGTTGACACCATGGGTGGAGCGGATCACCTTGTCGTGGCTCCATCGGTCCCGGTAGAAGACGTCGCCCTTACGACCGCCCTCCCGAAAGACCACCCGCCCGTCATGGGATTCGTTCCACTTTGTGAAGAACTGGCCGAGCTTCAACATTGCATCGGAAGCGGGACCGTCCAGCCCCACCACGGAAGGATCTGCTGTCATGCGGCCACCATAGGGGAGAAGAACACCGAGCGCTACCACATGATGTCTCGCGATTCAAATCGAGCGACGGGGGTTCTTGGTACCGAGAATCGAAGATCGTGACCGGCTTCCGCTTGACGTGCGGCGGGGGCCGCTTGTTAGCCTCGACGGCATGGATACGGCGTCAATGATCATGGGCGGCGCGATCGCGTCGGTCTTCTGGATCGCGATCTTCCCAGCCTGGCGGCGGCGAGCGAACACTCACGACGAACAGAAGTAGCGGCGGCCGATCCGGGGCGTCGCTGTCACTGGCTCCCGGCTACTCCCTCGAACAGATTTACACCCTCCTCACGGATGGCGACCGGGAGTGGGGCGTGCGGCTGATCGTGGTCTGGATCGTGCTGTGGGGGCTCGGCCAAGTGGCCCTCTACGCGATCATCGGGCAGCTGTCGCTCGTTGCGGCGATCGTGCTCGGCGTGGCGCCGCCGCCGCAGCGACGGCGAGCCGCTGCCGTCGCGTGACATTCGCCGGCCGAATCCTGACGGCCGCTAGGGTCTAACGATGCATCGGCATCCGTGGAAGCGCCTTCTGGCCTGGCTCGTCGACTGGCTCCTTGTGCTGGCCTGGGCCGGGCTGACCGCGGCCGTCGGGATTCCGCTCTTTCTCAGCGGCGTGACTGCGGGCCTGCATGCGGTGGCGCTCAATGTGATCGCGGTGGTCGTGCTGGTCCTTCCGGTAACTGTTGTGCTGGCGGCCTTCGAGTCTGGCGGCAGGCAGGCGACGCCCGGCAAGCGCACCCAGCGCCTCGTTGTAACGGATGCCGCCACCGGCGGTTCGCTTCGCTTCCTGACCGCGCTCGGTCGCAACGCCCTCAAAATCGCCGTGCCGTGGACGCTCGGTCATGCGGCCGTGTTCGCCATCGTGTCTGCGGGGGGTGCCGAACCGGTTCCAGTGTGGATCTGGGTGATCACGGCGGCTGCGTACGTTCTGCCCATCGTGTATGTGGTGACGCTGTTCGTTGCAGCGGGCCGCACTCCCTATGACCGGATCACCGGTGCGCGAGTCGTGCTCACGACGTAGGTTCAGACCGGAGGCGTCTGATGAAGCTCACCGTTCTGCAGAGGGTCAGGCCACGAACCGCGGGCAATGTCACGGTGCTGATCGGGCTGGTCGCGGCGGTCGTTTCGGGGTTCCTCATCGCGCATCCGCCACTCAGCATCCCCGGCGCCGTGCTTCTGGTCGCGGCGACGATCCTGCTCTGCGTGGGTGCGATCTGGCGCCTGAAGAAGTCGTGGTCGGACCCCTGGCCGCCCTACACGGCGCCTCACAAGAGGAAGCAGCTGCGGCGCCTCCGGATCCTGTTCATCGCCACCTGCGTATTCCTGCCGGTCCTGTTGGCTCTTTCCGTCTTCTCCGTTGTTGATGGGCGGTGGTGGGACGTCGTGTTCGGGCTGTTCCTCGCGTCGATGCAACTCATGAATCTGAGGCTCTTCGCACGGGCCATCAAGGTCGTCCAGCGCCAACCCGATCCCGCGGCCGACAGTTGAGCGGTCGCCGTCACACCAGCCACTTGCCGCGCACCTGCACATCGGAATGCTCAAAGCCGAGGTGCTCGTAGAACCCGAGCGCGGCATCGTTGCCGGCACGCGCTTCGCGCCACAACTCGGCGGCGCTGTCGACGTCGGCGGGGGTCAGGTCGGCGATGCGCATGGTCAATTCAAGCAGCCAGCTGCACCTACGGTTGAACCGGCTCTACGACGTAGACGTTCGGCGACACCTGGTTGGGCTGCTCGGATGGCGCGCGCCCGTCGGCCCATACTTCATAGGCCACGCTGGAGCTCCCCGTTCGGAAGTGATCCCCGCCACACCCCGCGAACCACTCTTCAGGGGGTCCATACACCAGGAGGCAAACAGACTTCTCCTGGTTCCGCAGCAGGTAGAGCTGATTGCCCTGATCCTCGCCCACAAAGCGGGCGCTGCCGGCATCCAAGTTTTCAGTCGCATCGGATGGAAGACCTGCGGGAAGCCGATCGCTCGCATCCGCCGGCTCATCGAGAACTGAGAAACCGCCAGCGCTGGGCACACAGCCGGTGAGCGTGAGCGCGGCCGACGTCAGGAGCGTGATGGTGCACAGGGACTTCGTTGTTGCTGTAGCTGCCATGGCGCGAGCCTACAGCGCAGCGGCGCTCGGTGTCCCGATGTGCGACGACGGTCGTCGATGTTGCCAGTTCAGGAAGACCGCCTCATCAGAGGTCGATTCTTCCTGTTATCGCGCACAATGGGCCGATCCTTCCTGATTTGGCGACGCCCGGCCGCCCCGGCAATCAGCGGGCGACCGGGCGTCGATGGCAAGTCGGGTCAGGCGATGCCGCCACCGTCGACGACGAGCGCCGAGCCGGTCACGTAGCTCGACTCGTCGCTCGCGAGCCACACCACGGCGGCGGCGATCTCGCTCGGCTCGCCCATGCGCTGCAGCGGGCGGTCGGCGGCCTCGGCGAGGAACGCGTGCGCGTCCTGGGAGAGCTGGCGTGCCTCGTCGCGCAGCATGCCCGTGTTGACGTCGCCCGGGTTGACCGAGTTGACCCGAATGCCCTGCGGCCCGTGGTCGATGGCGAGCGCGCGGGTCATGTTGACGACCGCTCCCTTCGAGGCGCAGTACGAGATGGCCTTGCCGCCGCCCTTGAGACCCCAGCCCGAGCCGGTGTTGATGATGGAGCCGCCGCCGGCCGCCGCCATGAGGGGCACGACGTGCTTGCACATCAGGAAGATCGAACGCACGTTCACGCCGAAGACGCGATCCCACTCCTCCACCGTCGTCTCCACCGCGGTGGTGCGACGGATGATGCCGGCATTGTTGAAGACAACGTTCACGTCGCCGAGTCCCTCAGTCACGGTCGCCAGCACACGCTCGATGTCCGGCTCGCTCGAGACATCCGCTGCAATCGCGATCGCGGTGCCGCCCGCCTGGCGGATCTCGTCGGCCACGGCCTGCGCCGCGTCTTCGCGCAGGTCGACGACGGCGACCTTGGCCCCCTCGGCGGCGAAGGCGAGCGCGGTTGCGCGTCCGATGCCCCCGGCGCCGCCGGTGACGATTGCATTCTTGTTGTTCAGACGCATGAGTGCGCTCCTTCTGTTTCTGGTGCGATGACAGGGTAGACGGCAGCCGTGCCGGCGCCCGTGATCACACGGGTGTAGCCGGCGAGGCTGCGGTCGAGGTCGGGGTCGCCGGTGTCGACGATGAGTGGTCGGCCGCCGAGCTGGGTGAGTTTCTCCTCGGTGGCGACGACGAGCAGCGGATGCTGTCCCAGCGCCCGCAGGACGGCTGCGGAAATCTGCTGGTTGCCCCGCCCGAGCAGGAAGCCCTGCCCGCCGATCACGGTGACGACGGCCTTGGCCGGTGCCACACCCGGCCCGGTGGGCGCCGCGAGCAGGTCGAGCAGCTGGTTCTCGGACGCGTCGGCGAGAACCAGGCGTCCGTCACGGACGGCATCGACGCCCAGCGGGGTTTTCTCGAGACCGAGCTGGCGCGCCACCTCCATGGTGGTGCCGCCCGGTCCGAGCAGGTAGGTGACGCCGGGGCTCATGGCGGCGACGGCACCGCGGGCGGCGGACCGCACGGCCGCCGCCTGGGAGACCGGGGTCGCGGCCTTGCGGGACTGGGTGCGTCCGAGCACGAACGGAACCGACACCAGCGCGAAGAGACGAGGGTCCACCCGCCCCGACCGGATCTGCTCCTCGTCGACGTCGAGCACCTCGCGCTCCTCGAGGGGCAGCGGCTCACCTGCAGCCCAGCGCGCTGCGAGCGCACCGGCGGCAGAGGGGCTGACGGCGAAGCACCCCGAGTACATCTTCACGCCGGCGGGAACACCGAGCACCGCTTGGCCCCGGCCGGTGACGCGGGCCACGTCGCGGGCCGTCCCGTCGCCACCGACGAAGAGGAGCAGCTCCGCCCCGGCGGCCCGGATCGCCTCCGCAGCCGCCGTGGTGTCCGCGGCCGAACTGGGCGAAGCCGGGGTGTAGACGACGTGCGCCTGCAATCCGGCGGCGCTGACGGCATCCGCCCCCATGGCGCCTGCGGCCGTGACGATCACGGCGTTCGGCTGAGCGGCGGCGATCGCCTCCAGGGCGCGCGCTGCCCGCTGCCCGGCGCGCTCGACACCGCCGCGGGCGAGCGCGGCCGCCTGAGCGTCAGTGCCGTCACTTCCCTTGAGTCCGGCCGGCCCGCCCACCCCGGCGACGGGATTGACGAGCAAGCCGATGCGGCCGAGCGGCCCCTCGCCGCCGTGAGGGGTCACGAAACGTCCTTCCGGGTGCTCGGGAAGGTCGAAGTGCGACCCCTCAGGGCGAAGGCGCCCCATCCCCGACCCGTGAGGGGTCACGAAACGGCCTTCCGGGTGCTCGGGAAGGTCGACGTGCGACCCCTCAGGGAGAAGGCGCCCCATCCCCGACCCGTGAGGGGTCACGAAACGACCTTCCGCATGCTCGGGAAGGTCGACGTGCGACCCCTCAGAGCGAAGGCGCTCCATCCCCGACCCGTGAGGGGTCACCAAACGACCTTCCGGGTGTCCGGGAAGGTCGACCTGCGACCCCTCAGGCCGAAGGCGCCCCATCCCCGACCCGTGAGGGGTCACGAAACGACCTTCCGGGTGCTCGGGAAGGTCGACGTGCGACCCCTCAGGGAGAGGGAGGCGCGGCGCGGGGACGGGCTCGGTCATCGACTCAGCTGAAGTACTTGCGCTGGTAGGCGCGCCAGGTGATCGCCCACCGCTCCGGGTCGTCGAGGTCGTCGTGGTGCGTGTGGTGCACGGTCTGGTTGTGCGGGGCGGTGCGCACGACCTCGGGTGTCTCGCGCGCCTCCCGGGCGACCTCCGCAAGCACGGCCGCGTACTCGTCGAGCTCGGCCATCGAGTACGACTCCGTCGGCTCCAGCGTGAACGGCTGCGGCACCACATACGGGTGGTGGCTGGTCCAGTAGTGCATGCCGAAGTCGGAGGCACGGATGCCGATCTCCTCGGAGCTGATGCCGGTCTCCTCATACAGCTCCTGCCAGGAGTAGCGCACCTGCTCGATGCGGCGGCGCCCGGCGGCGTACGGGGCGGAGGCTCCCGGGATCTCGAGGATCTTCTTCATCAGGTAGTTGTTGTTCAGCACCGCGGTCTCGGCGACCGCCTTGATGCCCTCCGCGCCGAGCGCCATGATCCACGAATAGGCGCGCACCAGGTTCGGGGCGACCCCGTAGAACGGCGCGACCTTGCCGATCGACTGCGGGCGATCGGAGTCGAGGAAGAACCGGTCGCCGTCACGCACGATCACAGGGCCGGGCAGGAACGGCGCCAGCTCCTCCGACACGGCGTTCGCGCCGGAACCGGGGCCACCGCAGCCGTGGGGCGTGCCGAACGTCTTGTGCAGGTTGAAGTGGCACACGTCGAAGCCGGCGTCGCGGGCGCGGGTGATGCCGAGGATGCCGTTCGCGTTGGCCTGGTCGTACGAGGCGAGCGCCCCGACCGAGTGCGCCAACTCCACCCACTCCTGCACCCGCGGGTTGAAGATGCCGGTGTCCTCAGGGTTCGTGATCATGATCGCAGCGGTACGCGGGCCGATCACGGCCTTCAGGGCCTCGGCGTCAGGGTAGCCGTCGGCGTCGGGGTAGAGGGTGATCACCTTGTACCCGGCGGCCTTGGCGGTCGCGGCGTTCGACGGGTGGCTGAAGATCGTGGTGATGACCTCGTCGCGCTGCTGGCCGTCGCCGTTGGCCTCGTGGTAGGCGCGGATCATGGCGATGTTCGTCCAGATGGCGGTCGAGCCGCCGCTGGTGTGCAACGAGACGCTGTGCATGCCGGAGATCTCGGCGACGGCACGCTCCAGGCTCCAGATGATCTCGAGGATGCCCTGCACGTCGCCCTGGTCCTGCAGCGGGTGCAGGTCGGTGAGCTTGGGCGTGCTGATGATCGACTCGTTCACCTTCGGCGCGTACTTCATCGTGCAGGTGCCCTGTCCCACGTCGATGTTGAAGTCGGCGCCCAAGTTCTCTTGGCTGAGGCGCAGGTAGTGGCGCAGCACGCGCATCTGGCCCATCTCGGGCAGCGCGGCCTTCTTTTCGCGGCGCATGCCAGTCGGCAGGTCGGCGACGACGTCGCCCACGGCCTCCCGCACGCCCGGCTCGGCGCGGGAGACGAGCACGCCGCGTTCCCCGGGAGTGGTCAGCTCGAAGATGACCGGTTCGTCCCAGCTGGCCTGGTGAAAACGGCGCAGGGCCGGCTTGGGTGCGATGGGGAGGCTCACGCGCTCTTCTCCTCTGTCTTCGTGTTCGCCGCGACGACGGATGCGACGGCGTCGGCGAGCCGGTCGATGTCGGCCTGGGTGTTCATTTCGGTCACTGCGACGAGCAGTTCGTACTCGCCGACGGCAACGCCCGGCTCGATGCCCTGCGCCCGCAGGGTGTCGACGACGGCGTGGGCGGTGACGGATGCCTCGCTGAAGTCCACGACGAACTCGCGCAGGTGCAGCGCGTTGTCGGTCAGCGCCACCCCGGGGATTCCCGAGAGCTTCAGCTGCGTGTACCGGGTGCGGGCCAGGAGCGTCTCACCGAGGTCGGCCATGCCCTGCGGACCCATGAGGGCGAGGTACACGCCGGCGGCGATGCCCCACAGCGCGGCGGCGGTGCCGACCCATTCCTTGCCCTCTTCTCGATGCGCGAACGAGGTGCGGTCGTAGGCGACGTCGCCGAAGCCGACCTCGCCGGGGACATCCGTTGTGGCCAGGCCGAACAAACGGGAGGGCATCTCCATGACGAAGCGGGGGTCGTCGTGCACCGCGATGAACCCGGCGTGGGCGCCGCCGAACCACTGGTGCAGGCCGAGCGACTGGATGTCGCCGCAGACGATGTCGGCGCCCTGGTCGGCGGGCGGGGTGAGCACGCCATACCCGACCGGGTCGGTGCCGACCACGAGCACAGCGCCGACGGCGTGGGCCGCGTCGGCGAGCTGCCGGATGGCGGTCTCGACGGCACCGGTGTAGCTCGGGGTCTCGACCCAGACCGCGGCGGTGTCCTCGGTGAGGAGCGCGGTGACGGCCGCGACATCCGCTGTGCCGTTCACGGTGGGCACGGCGGTGAGGTCGAGGTTGGTGCGCACGAAGTCGGTGACGCGCGACATCTTGTCGGGCAGCACGTCGCTGGCCACGATGACCCCGCGCCGGCCGCTCATGCGCCCGGCCATCGACAGGGAGGTCGCCGTGGCCTGGAAGCCGTCGTAGGTGGGCACGTTCACGACGTCCATGTTCAGCAGCTCGGCCATGAGTGACTGGTACTGGAACAGCGCCTGGAAGCGGCCGTGGTCCTCGTAGGGCTCGCCGGCGTAGGCGGTGAGGAATTCACTGCGGTTGATGACCTCATCGACGACCGCGGGAACGTAGTGGTTGTAGGTGCCCGCCCCGAGGAAGCTCAGTCGCTCGCCGGTGGGAACGTTGCGGCCGAGGAGACCGCTGACGTGGCGCACGAGGTCCTGCTCGGCGACGAACGGCTCCGGAAGGTCGAGCGGCCGGTCGAGGCGCAGGGCCTCGGGAACGTCGGCGTAGAACTCGTCGGTCGACGCGGCGCCGACGGCCGCCAGCATGGCGGCCTTCACATCAGGCGCCGTGTTCGGCAGGTACGGGTGGACGAACGGTTGTGTCATGGTGCTAATTCCCGGTGGTCTCGGTGGTCTCGGTGGTCTCGGTCGTGGATATGGTCAGAAGGTCAGCGGATGCCATGGCCGGGTGAGCGAGCACGGCCACGCCGTACGCGGGCAGGGTCAGCTCGCCGCCGGTGGCCTCGCCGGTGAGGAGGTCGCGGGAGCCCGTCGGCGCCGTGACGGACACCGGGGCGGTGCCGTGGTTCAGCACGAAGGTGTAATCGGTCGACCCATCGCTGCGCGTGACGACCTCGACATCGCGGTTCGGGGCTGGCCGCGCGGGGAGGCCGGCCGCGGTAACGACCTGGCCGAGCACCGCCTCGAGGCCGGCGTCGTCGAGCGCTGCGCTCAGGTACCAGGCGGAGCCGGAGCCGAGCCGGTTGCGGACGATCGCCGCACGGCCGTCGAGCACGCCGCCGCGGTAGGTGGCCAGGACCTCGGCGGTGGGCGCGGCGATGATCCACTCGCTCCACACGTCGGTGCCCACCTCGGCGCCCATGTCGGTGTCAGCCGCAGCCGGATCGGCGCCCAGGCCGATCGACACCCGCTCACCGTCGGGCACCGGCCACCACTCGTCGACCTCGACGCCCAGCAGCTGCCGCAGCGGGCCGGGCGCGCCGCCGGGGTGCACCTTCTCGGTCGGGTCGACGACGCCGCTGAACGGTCCGACGACAAGCTGGCCGCCGCGTTCGACGAAGGCCGCGAGCGCGTCGCGCTGCTCCTCGGTGGCGATGTAGAGGTTCGGCACGACGACGAGGTCGTAATCGTCGAACGGGCCGGTAGCGCGCACAGCGTCGACGGTCTGGCCGAGCGCGAACAGTGCACCGTGCCAGGCGCGCGCCTGCTGCAGCCAGTTCAGCCGCTGGGAGGGCAGCGAGTCGACCGCGGTGCTGCCCCACCACGAGTCCCAGTCCACGACGAGTGCCACGGGGGCCTTCACGCGAGTGCCGCGCACGGAGGCGATCTTCTTCAGTTCCGCGCCGAGGGCCGCCGTCTCCTGAAAGGTGCGGCTCTCCTCGCCGCGATGGCCCAGCATGGCCGAGTGGTATTTCTCCGGCCCGAACCGGGCCTGCCGCCACTGGAAGAACATGGCGCCATCGGAACCGTGCGCGATCGCCTGATAGCTGTCGAGGCGCATCCGCCCCGGCGCTTTGGGCACGTTGACGTCCCGCCAGCTGACGGCGCTCGGCGCTTGCTCCAGCAGCAGCCAGGGTTGGCCGCCCTTCAGGGAGCGCATGAGCCCGTAGTTGAGTGCCGCCGGCACGTGGGCGCGCGGGTCGGCCGGGTCGGGGTACGCGTCATCCGTCACCACGTCTTCGACGGCGGCGAAGTCCCAGTAGTCGAGCTCCTTGAACAGGCTCATGAAGTTGGTGGTGACCGCGATGTCGGGGGTGACCCGGCGCAGCACGTCGATCTCCGCCTGGAACAGCTCGAGCAGCGCGTCGGAGGAGAAGCGCTCGAAGTCGAGCTGCTGGGTGGGGTTGATCGGCCCCATCGAGGTGCGGGGCGGTTCGATGTGCTCGAAGGTGAGATAGTTCTGGCCCCAGCAACTCGTGCCCCATGCCTCATTGAGACCGTCGATGGAGCCGTAGCGCGTCTCGAGCCAGCGTCGGAAGTGGGCTGCGGACACCGGGCACCAGCAGCGGGGAACGTGGTCGCCGTACTCGTTGGAGATGTGCCACATGGCCAGCGCCGGGTGATTGCCGTATCGGCTGGCCATCGCCTCGGTGAGCTTCAGGGCGTGCTCGCGGAACACCGGCGAGCTCGGGCAGTACGCCTGCCGAGAGCCGAACTCGAGGCGCTGGCCGGCGATGTTGCTGGGCAGCACCTCGGGGTGCTGCCGGATGAGCCAGGCGGGCGGGGTCGCGGTGCCCGTGGCGAGGTCGATCTTGATCCCGTGCTCCCAAAGCAGGTCGATCACCCGGTCGAGCCAGCCGAAGTCGTAGCTGCCGGGGGTCTTCTCGATCAGCGGCCAGGAGAAGACGGGGAGCGAGACGAGGTTCACGCCGGCCTGCTGCATCAGGCGGGCGTCCTCGGCCCAGACGGCCTCCGGCCACTGGTCGGGGTTGTAGTCGCCGCCGTAGGCGAGGGCATCAAGCCGGATGGCTCGAGGCGAGGTGCTCGTCATGTGTCGTCCCTTTCGAACGCCGGCCGTGCACCCCTTGTGCGACGGAATTTGAACATTGTATTCTGTATACAGCACTGTAGAACGGATGAGCGGGCCGGTCAACCCATAAACTGACTGGCACACGGGAGCCTGGGAGGGCGCATGGCAATCGAACGGAAGACTCTTCGCTCGCAGGTGAGGGAAGAGTTGCTCGCGCGCATGCGCTCCGGCGAGGCGCACCCGGGTGAGAGCATCAACGAGATGCAGCTGGCCGCCGAACTCGGCGTGAGCCGCACGCCTCTTCGCGAGGCGCTGATCGGCCTTGAGAGCGAAGGCCAGATCACGAGCGAGAACGGCAAGGGCTTCCGCTTCGTCAAGCTCTCGGCCGACGAGTTCGAGGAGCTCGGCCCGGTGATGGCCGCTCTCGAGGGACTCGCCATCGAGCTCTCCCCGCTGCCGGCCATGCAGGAGCTGGGCGTGAAGCTGGCGGCCTTGGCCGAAGAGTTCAACCAGAACCTGGCCGAGCACTCCCTCATCGCCCAGCGCGACGACGAGTGGCACGAACTGATGCTGACCGCCTGCCCGAACTCGCGGCTCCTCGACCTGACAAGCAACATGCGCGAGCTCTTCCACCGGTACGAGTCGCTCCTCGTGCCCGATGAGGTCATGATCGAGCGCGTCGCGACGGAGCACGGCCACATCGCCGCCGCCCTGATCGACGGCGACATCGACGCGGCCAAGGAAGCGCTCAAGGACAACTGGATCAACGGCGTCCGGCGCATCCGTGCGAACGCGAGCCTGTCGTACCTCTCGTCGTGAGGCAGCCGCCGCTCATCCCTTGACCGCGCCCCCGAGCAGGCCGGCGATGAACTGGCGCTGGAAGATCAGGAACAGCACCAGGAGCGGCAGCGTCGCGATGAGCGAGCCGAGCATGAGGCCGGAGTAGTCGATTCTCGACAGCCCGATCATGGTGTTCAGGGCCACCGGCACCGTGTACTTGTCTTCGGTGTTCAGCATCAGGAGCGGCCAGATGAACGCGTTCCACTGCGTCATGAAGGTGTAGATCACGAGTGCGGCGATCTGCGGGCGGGCCACGGGCAGCACGATCCGGTAGAAGGTGCGGAACTCGTTGGCGCCGTCGATGCGTGCCGACTCGATGAGAGAGTCGGGGAAGTCGAGGAACGACTGGCGCATGAGGAAGATGCCGAACGCGCTGGCAACGAACGGCAGGATGACGGCCTGGTAGCTGTCGATCCAGCCGAGGCTCGCCATCATCTGGAACAACGGCACCAGCAGCACCTGCATCGGGATCATCATCGTGACGAGGATGAGCCCGAGCACGACTCCGCGACCGCGGAATCGGAACTTCGCAAGCCCGTAGCCCGCCATCATGCTCACGATCGAGCTGAAGACGGTATAGGCGACCGCGAGGCCGAGGCTGTTCACCATCACCCGGCCGAAGTTCGTCTCAGCCTGCAGCCGGGCGAGGTTCTCCATCAGCTCGCCTCCGGGCAGCAGCGGCAGCGGCGTGCCGAAGAGCTCAGAAGTCCGGTGGGTGGACGCGATGATCATCCACAGGAACGGGATCAGGCTGACGATCGACCCGACGGCGAGCACCAGGTAGACGGGCAGGTGACGGATGCCGCGGAGCAGGCGAGGCCCCCACGGTGCGTTGGGTGCGTCATCCGTCGACAGGGCCGAAGGCCGGCCCGGCTGCGGCGACAGGGGGGTCGAAGCGGGGCGCGCTGCCACGGTGTCGGTCACGATTTCTCCCTCGTGATGCGGAACTGGACGAAGGCGATCAGGGCGGTGAGGGCGACCAGCAACCAGGCGATGGCCGAGGCGTAGCCGAAGTCGAACTGCCGGAAGCCGACCTTGTAGAGATAGAGCACGGGCGTGAGCGTGGCGTCACTCGGGCCGCCGCCGGTGAGAATGAAGTTCTCGTCGAAGAGCTGCAGGGCGCCGATGGTGGAGGTGATGCCGGTGAACAGCAGCACCGGGCGCAGCTGGGGGATCACGATCTTCGAGAAGATCGTCCAGCGGCCGGCGCCGTCCATGCGCGCGGCTTCGTAGAGTTCGGCGGGAATGGCCTGGAGCCCGGCGAGGATGATGACCATGTTGTAGCCGGTCCAGCGCCAGGTGATCGAGGCGATCAGAGCGACGCGGGCCCACGTCTCGTTGTTCAGCCAGTCGACGGGGGCGATGCCCACCAACCCGATCATCTGGTTGATCGCGCCGCCGTCGGTCGCGAGCATCACGCGGAAGACGACCGAGTACGCGACCAGGGTCGTGACGGCCGGCAGGAAGTGCAGCACCCGGAAGCCGCTCCTGAACCTGAGCCAGCTCTGGTTCAGCAGGTATGCCAGGCCCACAGCGAGGGCCATCATGAGCGGCACCTGGATCACGAGCAGGATGCCCGCATTGAACAGGCTCTTGCCGATGAGCGGGTCGGCGAACAGGCGGACGTACTGGTCGAGGCCGACGAACCGGGTGACGCCCGCACTCGTCGCCGTCAGGCTCTGCCAGAGCGACGAGACGAGCGGGTACGCGAAGAAGATCGCGAACAGAACGATGGCGGGGAGCGCGAAGTACACCCCCGGGCGCTGGATCCTGCGACCCAGCGCCCGGGGGCGACGGCGCCCGGATGCCGCGGCCTGCGACCGCAGGCGGACGTCCGAGACGGTCATGCTAGTCGGCGATCTTGCGGCCGGTGGCGGTGGCGATCTGCTTCGCCGCGTTGTCGAGCGTCTTCTTCGGGTCATCCCCGTTGATGACGGATGCGACGACAGCGTTCGCAACGATGTCGAGCGCCTTGGCGTTGTCGCTCGTGACGGTGATCGAGGGGATGTTCGCGGTCTCCTGCGCGAAGAGCTGGTACACCTTCTGCCCGCCGAAGTACGGGTCTGCCTGCTGGAAGAAGCCGTTCTTCAGCGCGGGCAGGTACGACGGGAAGAGTCCCTCATTCTTCATGAGCGACACCTGGTTGTCGGCATCGGCGAGCGCGTAGCTGATGAACGAGGCGGCGAGGTCGGGGTTCTTCGCCTGGGCCGGGATGGCCAGGTTGGAGCCGCCGTTGTTCGAGGTGCGTGCGCCGCCCTCAGTGAACGCCGGGAGCGGGACCACACCGAACTTGCCGGCGAGCTCGGGCATCTCGCTGGTGAGGGTGCCGATCCACCAGACCGCTTCAGGGTGCACGGCGGAGTCGCCGTCCTTGGTGGCCGTGACCCGGCCGTCCCAGCCCTTGACGTTCTTGATCAGGCCCTTGTCGTTCATCTCCTTGAGGAGGGTGAGGGCTTTGACCGATTCCGGCGAAGTGATGGCGATCTTGCCGTCGCTGTCGAACAGGCCCTGACCCTGCTGTTGGAGCATCATCGCGAACGTGAACCCGCTCGAGACGTCGATCGACATCAGGGTGTGGCCGGTGGCCTTCTTGATCTTCTCACCGGCCGCGACGAGGTCGTCCCAGGTGTTCAGGGAGGCCGGGTCCACCCCGGCATCGGCCAGGTAGTCGGAGCGATAGAAGAGGGCGACGGTGCCTGAGTCCCAGGGAGCGACCATGAGCTTGCCGTCGGCGTTGGAACCGGCCGACCACTTCGACGGGTCGAAGTCGGCCTTCTTGTCGCCGAGCACGGGGGTGAGGTCGGCGAAGCCGTTGGGGAATTCGGAGATGTAGCCCGGGGCGCGGTCGGTCTCGATCGTGACCACGTCGGGCAGGCCGCTGCCTGCCTGGAGCCCCACAGAGAGCTTGTCGTACGCGTTGTCGTAACCGACGTCGACCACGTTGACCGTGGTGCCCGGGTGGCTCTTCTGGTACTCGGCGCCGAGTCGTTTCAGCCCTGCGGCGGCGGTATCCCACGACCACACGGTGATCTCGCCGGAGACCTTGGCCGCGGAGTCGAGGGTGGCGGCGGGTTTGCCCGCGCCAGCGCCCCCGGCAGCACAGCCGGAGAGCAGCGCAACGGCTGCGAGGGTTGCCGTGGGAAGGAGGAACCTGGAGAGCTTCATTGCGACCTCTTCGTTGGGGTGTTCAGATCCGTTGGGTGTTCAGAATATTGTATACAGTACGCGAGCAGCGGATGCTCGTCAAGCGCATTCTTTTGCCTCGCCCTGCCCCGCCTCCCTGCCTTCCAGACCCCCAGCAGGGCCCATTCGACGGAGAATCTGCTCAAGACGGCCTCACTCCCCGCCTTTTGGGCCAAAGCGGGCAAATTCTCCGTCGAACGGGACGAGGGCGGGTCAGCTGAGCTGCACAGCGAGGTCGACGAAGAGGGCCGCCGACCAGCCGAACGATGTGGTGGCGGTCTCGGCCTTCTGCCCGGTGTACGGAT
>Ga0157369_10000496_pt1 | contig 52084 bp, 43 predicted proteins | sample C25metaG_FD_113461 | JGI IMG/M metagenome (GOLD analysis project Ga0157369, IMG submission 113461) | Corn rhizosphere microbial communities from Kellogg Biological Station, Michigan, USA - C2-5 metaG | ecosystem: Host-associated > Plants > Roots > Rhizosphere > Soil | place: USA: Michigan... | reverse complement strand
GCTTGACCTGCATTCCAGTGCGCGTAGGCACGGGAAAGTGCTTCCTGGATGCTGATGTTCTCTGAAGGAGTTGCTGTGCTGACCATGCTCGACATATTAGAACAACTGTCGCAGACGCAGGCTCCCGGCTTGGGAGACGAAGCCCCGCCCGAGCTGGACGTTATAGCGTGCGGTCAGACTTAGATTCCTTTCTTTCAGCAGCGTGACGCCTGCGGTCACCACGGCTGAGTTCGTCAGGGGGCTCGTGCCCAGCACTGTGAAACTGGTCTGGCCGCTCGGATCCGCAGCGAAGCTCGCAGTGGTGAGCGCGCGCGTGTTGTCGTACTCGTGTCGCCATGCGACGGTCAGCTCCGGCACCAGCACTCCATATGAGGTTGGCACCTCGCGTTCGATCTTCGCGCCGAGGTCGGTGGTGACGGACGTCTGGTGCGTGGCATCGACCGAGAGCGCAGCGCCGTTGCCCCCCGATTCGGTAAAAGCATTTTGGTGCAAGTAGCTGTACGTGAGGCTTGCGAGTGGTGTGACAGTTGCGACGCCGAGCGCGAGCGGATAACCGATCTCGCCGCGTGCGACGTACTGCTGGCCACTGAAACTGCCGCTGGCTTGTCCGGAGAACCCGGGAAAATTGACCAGCCGATTCGTGTCGTAGCGCTGAACGATCGCGCCCGCGGACAGATTGGCGTACCACGTGTTCGCCACGTAGCTGCCGTAGCCGATGAGGCCATACGAGTTGATGCGGGTGTTGTCCCCGGCAGTGTCGCCCGTATTGTTGACCGCGGTGTTGCTGTAGCTGAATGCGCCGCCGACACGCCACGTCTGTGATATCGCGCGATCGACCCCGAACAGCAAGCCACCGTAGTTCGCGCTGTATCCGTCCACTTGATCGCGTTGGTCCTGGCTTGCATGTCCGCCGAAAGCTTGCCCCCACACGCCCCACGACGGCGAGCCCTCGCCGGTCGAGATGCCGCTGCCGTACCGGTGTTGCGCCAGGCGCAGTCCGTTGGCGTGGCTCGAGATGATATCGAGCACGTCTAAGGTTGGAGCCGCCGCCGCTCGGCTCGAGGAGGTTTGCGACGTCGGGCTGAGCTGCTTGCCCGCGGCGTTGAGTGCTTGGGTCGAGCCGCCAGCGTCTAATGCGAGCGAGGCGTCGAACAGGTTGAGCAGAGCTGGACTGATACCGGTGTAGTTCTTCAGCCCGGTTAGCGCTGACACGGCATTGGGTGCAGTTGCACCTATCGGTGTGGGCGTTGGTGTACCTGTGCCGGTTCCAGTCCCTGTGCCCGTGCCCGTACCGGTCCCTGTTCCTGTACCGGTTCCTGTTCCTGTTCCTGTACCGGTTCCTGTTCCTGTTCCTGTTCCTGCGGAGTTGGCGACAGTCAGGACAAGATCGCTGTTTGAGCCATTGGCCACGGCCGTCCCTGTGACGACCAGCCCGGTGACGCCGGCGATCGAATAACGCAGCGTGCCTTCGTTGTAGTTGGTGCCGGTCCCGGCGGCATCGACGACGACAAAGCGCTGGCCAGCCGCGAATCCATAGGCATTGACCTTTTGCAGCGTCACGGCAGAGCCGCTCGCGATATTGGCTGTGCCTGAGACCACCAGCCGGCCATAGCCGGCGTCGCTCGCAATCGATCCGCCCGCGACCGCGCTGTCCGTCACCCCGACCAACAGCGTCGCGGATGCACCTTGCGTGTAGTTGCCGGTGATCGCGATGGGATTGTTGACCTGCAGCGTAGCGCCGGTGTTATTGACGGCGTGGCTGCCCGCGTTGATTTGGTCGTTCAGCAGTACGTTGCCGGACCCAAACACCACATTGGACGAGGTATTCGTGATGGTGCCTGCATTCGCGGCGGCGATCCCGCCGCTCAGCCCTGTCAGGGTGCCGAATACCGAACCGCTCCCGCCGCTGATGTTTAGATTGGTAGAACCGGTGTTATGGATGGCACCTGCGATCAGGCCGCTGTTGCTGATCTGACTGATGGTGCTGGTGCTGTCGACGTTAATGGCGTTGAGCAGGCCCGTAATGGTACCGCTGTTGATTACCGTACCGATCGTGGCGCCGGCCAAAGCGAAAATACCCGTATAAGGCCCGCTCGGAAAGCCGGTCACCGTTTGCGTGGTCGCGCCGCTGATAACGCCAGAATTGTTGATCGTGCCGATGGTGCCGGACTGTGCGACAACGCCGGAAAACGTGCTGGTGATCATCCCGGTATTAGTCAGCGTGCCGAGACTGGCGCCGCTGCGGATGAGAACACCCAGTTCGTTGGTGATGGTGCCGCTGTTGTTCAGCGTGCCGATAGTGGCTGAGTTTTCGCCAAGAACACCATAGCCGACGATCGTTCCGGCGTACGTGGAACCTTTGATGGTGCCGCTATTCAAGATCGTGCCGATGCTGCCGGCGTTGTTATCGATGCCGAATATGCTGCCGCTGACCGTGCCGCTGCCGGCGAGCAGGCCCATGTTGTTCACGGTGCCGATCGTGCCGCTATTGAGGATGCCCCGTCCGGCGCCGGTGATGGTGCCGGTTGCCGTGTTGGTCAGCGTCCCGATCGTGCCGGTGTTGTTGAGGCCGGCGGCGATGGTGCCCGCGATATTGGACGAGCCGATGAGCCCGTTGTTGGTGAACGTGTTGATCGAGCCGCTGGTCCTGATGCCTGAATTGCCGCCCACGAACTGGCCGGCACTGTTGTTGGTCAGTACGCTGATGGTTCCGGCATTGACCATCCCGTACGTGATGCCCGCGATGGTACCGTTGTTGGTGAGCGTGCCCAGCGACGAACCGACCGCCAGCAAGGCGGTCGCAGTGTTGAAGTTGGAGAGGATGATGTTCGGGGCGATCGTGCAGTTGCCCGAGGACCAGCCGATTTCCGTGGTGTTGGAGCTGATCGTTCCGTTGATTCCGCAGTCGGCTCTTGCGACCAGGGGCGCGACGCTGGTGAGCGCACCGGCAAGGGCTGCAACGATTGCGCGTTGTCTCTGCGGCACGTTCTTGCGATCCATGGATACCCCGATCAAAAAAGGTTCGAGCGGCAATCGTGTAAGAGTTTGCAACTTCCCAGATACTATTCAGACGAATCGCGGAATTCAATGTCGATTGTTAAGTGTGTGGTCTGGTCTCCCGTGCAGCATGACGAGAGAAAGCGGCAACAGGGCAATCGATCGCTAAATCCTTTCAATTCCGCTACAGGCAAAACTATTTGCGCAAATTTATGCAAATATTCACCAACGCCTTATCTGGCGGGCGTTCGGTTCGGTTGAGCGATCATTGCCACGGCGATGAAAAACGATGCGTATCGAGTGGGGGAATGCGCCGCCCTATGCGACACGTGCTACGACGCGCTGCCTTAGCCAAAAAACACCAATTGACAACGTCGCTTTTTTGTATTGCGCCTCGATGGCATTCGAGTCGCGGCGTACGAAACACGGCGTGCGTGATGTGCAAGCTGCCGGACACCCGTCAAGGCTCGGGCCTCGCCAACGGATGAGCGGTCGCATCGACGATTTCCTCGAAGTCGCGAAGCACCAGGCTCGACTCGCGCGGGACGCCCAGCATGTTGAAGGAGCAAACTTGCGGATAGCGGTTTTCCGTATTGGCCCGGAAATTTTGTGGATTGAATAGCGGGCTGATATGCCACCACAGTCGATAATCGTGTCCCCACAAGTATTCGATGAGCGTAGGAGAGTGGGCGACCCGATCGTTCTCGACATACAACAGCGGACGGTGCTTCGCGAGAATCCCCTCGGCACCTTGCAGGACCTGTAACTCGAACCCTTCGACGTCGACCTTCAGGAGGTGGACAGTTTGCCCACGAGTCATATCGTCGAGCCGTATGCACGGCACCTCGATGCTGTTGTCCAACGGCTGGGTGCGAGCCGATACTGCGCCGAAGTTACCTGCCCGGCGGTAATCCGGGGAAGGGAACCAGACTGTTCCCTCATGTGCGGCGCACGCGAAAGGCCAAGCGACCACATTGTCCGTGGCATTTAGCGCGAGATTCGCACAGAGATTCTGGAACACGAAGGGCTGCGGTTCGAATGCCATGACGCCCGCGCCGGCTGCTTTAGCCGCTTTTGCGAGGGGCACCGTCTGGCTGCCGATATTGGCGCCGACTTCTACGACGGTGCCTGGCCGGTCGATGCATTGCAAGAGCAACTGCGTTTCTAGCTCGGCGTACTCGCCATATTGGATCAACGCTTGACCGACATATTCGTCGAAGCGGTTGGCGAGCATGGTTCCGTGTCGCGTATCGACGAGAACGTAAGGGTCTGCGGCGTATGGCATCGGTCTGAGTGGGCGGCAGAGGATCGCATCATAGCCCACATGAACGTGATCGTCTCGATGTCCATATTCGTCGATCCGAGCCGAGGGGGGCTGTCGTTGCGGCGCGAATTGGAGAGGTGGTATACGGATCGGATACATCGCCTCTCGTTATGGCGGAAAACGAATCCGGGAGAATTGCCTCCCGGCCACGATCGCGCGTCGCTATTGGCCGGCAGGCGGTAACCCTGACCAGGGTACCGATCCGCTCAAGGCGTTTTCCTGGCCGTTGCTGCTTCAGGCCGCAGGGCTAGTGCTGCGACACGGCACCAGTTAGCTGCGCGCTATGAGTGGCGCCGACGACAGAATCCTTTCGGTGTACCGCGCAATCAAATCCACTTCGAGATTCACCTGCGCCGCAGCCTTCAAGTGCTTGAGCGTCGTGACTTCGACGGTGTGCGGAATCAGATTGATCGAGAACTCGCAGCCGTCATCGCGATCATCGACGTTATTGACGGTCAAGCTCACGCCATTGACCGTAATCGAGCCTTTGTAGGCGAGATAGCGACCGATGTCCTGCGGCGCGAGGATGCGCAACTCATGCGATTCGCCGACGGCCGCAAAGCGCGTGACCACGCCGAGCCCGTCGACGTGGCCGGAAACGATGTGCCCGCCCAACCGCTCATGCGCCGTCAACGCTTTCTCCAAATTGACCTCGCCCGGCTCGGCAAGCCCAACCGTGCAGTTCAGGCTTTCGCGCGAGATGTCGACGTCGAAGGTGCGCGCCGTCTTTCCCACGACGGTCATGCACGCGCCCTGAATGGCAATACTGGCCCCAAGCGCCACGTCCGTTAGATCGAGCGCTCCCGCGTCCACCGTCAGGCGCAAACCGGCAGCGGGATCCGCGCCGAGCGGCTTCACTGCTTCGATGCGGCCCACGGCCGCGACGATTCCCGTAAACATCGTTGCATTCCTTTGTCGTTTATTCAGTTGGGCGTGGACGGCGGTAGCAGCCGCGCCAAAATGCGAAGATCGTCGCCAATGCGCTCGATCGAGTGAAAGGCGAGGCGGGTGCGCGCATCGAGCGAGGCCGGTGCGGCCAAGTCGAACATCCCGGCCGAACCCGAGCCGAGTAGGCTAGGCGCGAGATAGACCAGTAGTTCGTCCACGCACCCCTCGCGCAGCAGCGAGCCGTTGAGCCTATGCCCCGCTTCGACATGCAGTTCGTTGATGCCGCGTTCCCCTAGAACCTTCAGCATCGCGGGTAGATCGACCTTGCCGCGTGCGTTCGCAAGCGGCACGACTTCGATGCCGCGTGCAGCCAACGCGTTGGCCCGCGCAGCATTGCTGGGTTCGATGGGCCCGCAGAAGACGAGCGGTGGGGCGCCGTCGAGCAAGCGCGCCGTAAGCGGCACGTCCAAGCGGCTATCGACGAGCACCCGCAGCGGTTGTCGCGGCGTTTGCACTTCGCGCACCGTCAGCTGCGGATCGTCGTCACGCACCGTGCCGATGCCCGTCAAGATCGCACAAGCGCGTGCGCGCCAAGCGTGGCCATCGGTGCGCGCCGCGGGGCCAGTGATCCACTGGCTTTCGCCGGAAGGCAGGGCCGTGCGGCCGTCGAGCGACGCCGCGACCTTCATCCGCACCCAAGGGCGCGCGCGCGTCATGCGCGACACGAAACCGATGTTCAATTCACGCGCTTCATTCGCAAGCAAGCCGCAGCGCACGTCGATGCCCGCTTCGCGCAGCCGCGACAGCCCGCGCCCGGACACCTGAGGATTCGGATCTTCCATCGCGGCGATGACGCGCTTTACGCGCGCGTCGATCAGCGCATGAACGCACGGCGGCGTGCGGCCGAAGTGGCTGCACGGTTCGAGCGAAACATAGGCTGTGGCGCCCTGCGGGTCATGTCCGCGCCGCCGGGCATCCTTGAGCGCCTGCACCTCGGCGTGGTCCTGCCCGGCCGGTTGCGTATAGCCTTCGCCGATCGGCATGCCGTCTTTGACCAGCACGCAACCCACGCGCGGATTCGGCGTGGTCGTGTACATGCCGCGCGCGGCGAGCGTGAGCGCACGCTGCATATGGATGAAGTCGGCTTCGGAGAACATCGGCGCTCAGGGTTAGGACGCGCGCGCCGCGAACGCGCGGCGTGCCGCTTCGATCGTCGCGTCGATCACGGCGTCGTCGTGGGCGCTCGATACGAAGCCGGCCTCATAGGCCGACGGGGCGAAGTACACGCCGGCGTCGAGCATTTGATGGAAGAACGTGTTGAATCGCGCGATGTCGCTATGCGAGACGTCGGCGAAGCTCGCGGGCACTCGCTCGGTGAAATAGAGGCCGAACATGCCGCCCACGGCGTCGGCGCAGAACGTCGCGCCGGCCTCGCGCGCCGCGGCCGTCAAGCCGCTCGCGAGCCGGGCCGTTTGCGCCGATAGACGCTCGTAGAAACCGGGCGCTTGAATCAGCTCGAGCGTCTTCAAGCCTGCCGCCACGGCGATCGGGTTGCCCGAGAGCGTGCCGGCCTGGTAGACGGCGCCTTCCGGTGCAAGCAGCGACATGATGTCGCGCCGCCCGCCGAAAGCCGCTGCCGGCATGCCGCCGCCGATCACTTTGCCAAGGCATGTGAGATCCGGGGTGATGCCGTACAGCGCCTGAGCACCGCCGAGCGCGACGCGAAAGCCGCACATGACTTCGTCGAAAATCAGCACTGCGCCGTGATGCGTGCACAGACGCCGCAACGCTTGCAGAAACGCCGGGTTGCCGCGCACGAGATTCATGTTGCCGGCCACCGGTTCGACGATGACGGCTGCGATGTCGTCGCCGAACGCGGCGAACGCTTCCTCGAGCGCCTGCGTGTTGTTGTATTCGAGCACCGTCGTGTGCTTCGTGATATCCGCCGGAACGCCCGCCGACGTGGGGTTGCCGAAAGTGAGCAGGCCCGACCCCGCTTTGACGAGCAGGCTATCGGCGTGCCCGTGGTAGCAGCCTTCGAATTTGACAATGCGGTTGCGCTGCGTGAAGCCGCGCGCGAGGCGCAGTGCGCTCATGGTGGCTTCGGTACCGCTCGACACCAGGCGCACCTTTTCGATCGAAGGCATCAACTTGCAGATTTCCTCGGCGATCTCGATTTCCGCCTCGGTCGGCGCGCCGAAGGAAAACCCATCCACCAGCACACGCTGCACGGCTTCGAGCACTTCGGGGTGGACGTGGCCGACGATCATCGGGCCCCATGAGCCGATGTAATCGATGTAACGCGCGCCTTCAGCATCCCAGAAGTAGGGTCCCTGAGCGCGCTTGACGAAACGAGGCGTGCCACCGACCGAGCGAAAGGCCCGCACGGGCGAATTGACGCCGCCGGGGATGGTTTGCTGTGCGCGTTCGAATAGGGCTTGATTACTGGACATGGGCGAAATGGGGCTCGACGAGGGACCGGCTAAGGCAGGCGCCGGCGCTTCGAGCGCCGCGTCCGCGATCGGTAGGATGGCGCCAATTGTACCGAAAGCGGGGCGCTGAGGCCGTCGGCCAAATGGCTAATGCGGGACGATTGGGCACAAAAAAAGCGCCCACGAGGGGCGCTTTGAAGATGCTGCGGCAACCATGCTCCGGCGGGCCGAAACCCACCGGACGACATGTTGCTGTGCTTAGAACTTGTGACGGATGCCGACGCGGCCAACGACTTGGTTCTTCGTCGTGCTGGCGGCACCGAGGATGCCGGAATAGATGTCGGCCGTCACACCGCCGCTCATCACGTGTTGCCAGACGCCCATTGCGTAGACGTCCGTACGCTTCGACAGACGGTAGTCCGCGACCAGGTTGACCTGACCGTACTTCGGCTTTTGGCCCGTGGCGTCAACCTTGCCCGTCGTGAACGTGTAGCCACCACCCAGGGTCGTGGCAGGCGTCAGGCTGAAGTTGCTCCACAGTTCGAAACTGTCGAAGCGGACCTTGTTGCCAGCAACGCCGTTGGCGTTGTCGAAGCGGACATCCGAAATGTTGCCGCCAATCACAGCCGGACCGAACGTGTACGTCGCGCCGCCACTGATGCTTTGCATGTTCGAGGGCGTGCCGACCAGACCCCAAATGCCCGACGACGGCGAGACAGCTGCCGGGTTTTGGTTGGCACCGAAGTTGCCGTCGGTGGAAACCGTGCCCGAGACAATGCCAGGATTGCGTGCGTAGAAGTAGCCTGCACCGATGTACAGCGGGCCGCCCGAGTAGTTCAAGCCAGCGCCGATCGTGCTTTGTGCGCCGAACGCACCCGCCACGCCGCCGAACGCGTAGAACAATTCGCCTTGAACGCCACCGAAGCGCGGCGAAACGTACTTGACCGCATTGTTCACGCGGAAGCCGTTATCCGTGTTATCGATGTCGGCGGGGTGCGAGAAGAAAGCGCCCCATTGGCCGTTGAACGTCGTCGCTTGTGCATTGTCGACGACCGGGTCATATTGACGGCCGAGAGTCAGCGTACCGAATTGGTCGTTTGTCAGACCGACGTAGGCTTGACGGCCAAATTCGCGGCCGCCTTGGCCGAGGCCACCGGTCGTCGGGTGAAAGCCGTTTTCCAATTGGAAGATTGCCTTCGTGCCGCCACCCAGGTCTTCGCTGCCCTTAAGGCCCCAACGGCTGCCCTGGACGATACCGTCTTGCATCTTCCACGCGGCGTGGCCGCCAGCATTGTTGACGTAGTCGATACCGATATCGATAACACCGTACAACGTAACGCTATTTTGTGCGAACGCCGGTGCTGCGAAGGCGCTCGTCACGGCGAGGGCGAGAAGCGATTTTTTCATCAAATGGTCTCCGAGACGAAGAGAGAGTTGCAGTGTGAGCAACCCGGATTGGTTGATTTCTTTGCCGCGGACCCATTCCACCTCTTGGGTGTCTTGGCGCCGCCGCAGGGTCCAGGCGTCGATGGGGATACTAGGCATCTAGCCTCCGTACCCTCATTAGTAGAAACACTAGTTGCCGAATATTATTGCGTATAACGAAAAGGACTATATCCGGCAACGAATCATGCGGCCCCTTGCCAGATAAGGAAAGAAGTGAAAGCGGATGTTTAATTGTTTCCCGAAAGTGTTGCGTGCATGCGACGTTTTTTGACGCACCATTGTTGCGAATACGTTGAAGAAAAGTCGACGTTTCGGTGCATAGCCGGGCAACGGAGCCGACAAGGAGTCCCCTCGGCGGCATTTTTGCCGTCGAGTCCGGGTGGGCGGCGAGCCTTTATGTCGTCGTAGTGGCGTGCAGGGGGAGGGGCAAAACCGTTCGTCACAGCTTGGCGGACGGGACGCCCGAGGGCGGCGGCCAGGCCCGCGATTATCGCGCGCCGGAGCCAAGGCCCCGGCGCGCCACCGCGCTCAATCCGCCGCCGAGGACGCCGCCCCGTGGCTGAGCCAGTCGAGCACGGCGGTGGCGTCGTCCGTGGACGCCGAGCGCGCCTTTACGACGGCTTGCGTCAGTTCCGCCGTTGGCTCGGCGCGACGAATCGCCACGCCTACAGCCAGGATGTCGATCATTACGAGGTGCAGGATGCGAGAAATCATCGACAACTGCGATTCGCGAATCTCGATGTGATCGGTTTCCAGCGCGACGGTGGCGCGCTTGGCGAGCGGGGTGTTGCTCGAGGTGATCGCGATCACCTGTGCCCCGGCCTGCATGGCCACTTCGAGCACGCGCAGCAGTTCCGGCGCGCGCCCCGACTTGGACACGGCCACGATCACGTCGCCCTTGCCGAGCAGCGCGGCCGACGCCGCCTGCATATATAGATCGCCGTAAGCGATCGTCGGGATGCCGAAGCGGAAGAACTTGTAGTGCGCATCTTGCGCGACGATGTTCGAATTGCCGAGCCCATAGAACTCGATGCGCCGCGCGCCGTTCAACACCTCGATGGCCCGTTCGACATGGTCGAAGTTCAAATGCTCGCGCAACTGCAAGATGGCCGAGACCGTGTTGTCGAGCACCTTCGCCCCGAAGTCGGTCGCGGTGTCGCCCAGATGCACCTGGCTGTGGCTGACCGGAATCGTGCCCGTCAGGCCGGTCGCGAGTTTGAGCTTGAAGTCTGATAGCCCCTGGCAACCGAGCGAGCGGCAGAAGCGGATCACGGTCGGCTGACTGACATCGGCCTTGCGGGCGATATCGACGATCGGGTCGCTGATGATCGAGCGCGGATGATTGAGCGCGAGATCGGCCACGCGGCGCTCGGCCGGCGTCAAGGCGTCGCGCATTTGGCGGATGCGCTCGAACACGGCCGACGAGCCGGCGCCGGCCCGGTTCGACAGCTGTTCGGCGAGGATTGCGGATACTCCGAGGAACGCCGGATACTCGGCCGTGATGAGGTAGGTCGGCACATTGGCCAGATACGGCTCGAATCGGCCTTTGGCCTCGAAGCGTTGGCGGAACGAGGAACGCATGAACAACTCGCCGAGCTTGAGCACGACGCCGCCGCCGATATAAATGCCGCCGAGCGCGCCGAGCGTCACGGCCAGGTTGCCCGCGAACGTGCCGAGGATGCCGCAGAAACAATCGACCGCTTCGAGCGCGAGCGCTTCGCCCGCATGGGCGCGAGTCACGACCTCGGCAGGATCGACGGTGGCCGGGACGCGTTTCTTGTCGCGGGCCGCCAGCGCACGGTAAGCGAGTTCGATGCCCGGTCCGGCTGCGACGCGCTCGAACGAGACATGCGGCCACTTCTTGCGCGCGTACTGCATGACGATATCTTCGCGCTCGTCCTGCGGCGCGAAGCTCGCGTGGCCGCCTTCGCTGCCGAGGGCGATCCAGCGATCGTCGGCGGGAATCAGCCCCGATACGCCCAGGCCCGTGCCGGGACCGAGCAGCCCGATCACGCTGTTCTGCCGGCGCGCGCCGCCGCCCACTTGCAGGCGCTGCGCGTCGGTGAGGCCGGGCAGCGCCATGGCGAGCGCGGTGAAGTCGTTGACGACGAGCAGCGTGTCGAAGCCGAGCGCGCGCCGCGTCGCCTCGATCGAGAATGCCCACTTGAAGTTGGTCATGCTGACGTGGTCGCCGTCCACGGGATTGGCGATGGCGATTGCCGCGTGGTTGACGCGGCCGACCTTCGTATCCTTCAAGTACTTCTTGAGCACGTCTTCGATCGTCGGATAGTCGGCGCAGGGATAGACGCGGATCTGCGAAACCTCCCCAGGTTCCGTTTCGAGCGCGAAGCGCGCGTTGGTGCCGCCGATATCGGCCAGCAAACGCGGACCGTCGGCGTGCTGGCGTGCGCCGGGTATCGAAACCGCCTTATTTTGCAGACCAGTAGACATCGAGTCTGACTCCCTTGTCGTTTGCCAGCTTCGAGATGGCGTTTTCTTGTGGCGCGGATGCGGCCGCCTTGAGCACGTCGAGCTTGCGTTCGCCCGAGATCAACAGAAACAGCCGCTCGACCCGCTTGAGGGCGGACATCGACAGGCTGATGCGCACGTGCGGCGCCGCGCCCGGATGGACGGCGACGTAGCGCTCGCCGGTTCGCAGCGCGTGCGTCCATTCGTGCGCGGGAGCATCGGCGAACAGCGACGCCGTGTGGCCGTCCTCGCCCATGCCGAGCACGGCGACGTTCGGCTGGGCATACGATGGGTCGGCATTCAACGCGGCAACGCGCGCGTCGAGCGAGACCGATACGTCGACGAGCGGCGCGAAGCGCGCGGCGCTGGCCGCCTGCGTGAGCAGCGTTTCACGCACGAGCCGTGCGTTGCTCGCGTTGTCGGTTTCGGCCACCCAACGATCGTCGACCAGGGTTACGTCCACGCGCGCCCAATCGAGCGATTCGAGCGCGAGTGCCTGAAAGAACGCGCGCGGGCTCGTGCCGCCCGAGACGGCGAGGGTGGCGCGCGTGTCGATAGCCGCGGCAAGCGACGCGCTGAGCGCGCCGCCCACCGCTTTCGCCAGCGCGTCGGCTTGGGCGCGCGGGCTGTCAAAAGCGTGAAGCTCGATCACTTCTCCTCCAGACTGCTTTTTGTATGTCCAACATCGCCGGCAGCGAAGCCGCGCGCTCGAAGCTCGAGTACGCCGCGCAGCATAGTGCCGCCGAGCCGTTCTTGCATCAGATCAATTTTCTTCCTCGAGCCAGCAGGTGTCGTGCTGCGCGAGCATGGCGCTCGCGGCGGCCGGGCCCCACGTGCCCGACGCATACGGCTTGGGCGGCTTGTTCGAGGCCGCCCATTCGTTCAGGATGGGCTCGACCCAGCGCCAGGCGGCCTCTTGTTCGTCGCGCCGCACGAACAGCGCGAGACGCCCGTTGATGACATCGAGCAGCAGGCGCTGATACGCCTCCATCTGGCCTTCCTTGAAGAACTGGTCGAAGGCGAGATCCAGATGGACGCTGGAGAGGTTCATCCCTTCGCCGGGCTGCTTGGCCAGACAGTAAAGGCGGATCGATTCGTTCGGCTGCAGGCGGATCACGAGACGGTTCGCGCCGGGCCGAAGCGCCGGTGCGCCGAGCGCCGAATGCGGCACGGGCCGGAAGTTGACGACGATCTCGGCGACGCGTTCGGCCAGGCGCTTGCCCGTGCGCAGGAAGAAGGGCACGCCCGCCCACCGCCAGTTTTCGATCTCGACTTTCACGGCGACGAAAGTTTCGGTCGTGCTTTGCGGCTTGACGCCGTGCTCGGTCGCATAGGCGGGGACCGAGGTGCCTTTGATGACGCCCGCGTGGTATTGGCCGCGCACGGCGATCTTGGAGATGTCGCGCGTATCGATCGGCTTCAGTGCGCGCAGCACGCGCAGCTTCTCGTCGCGGACCGAGTCCGAATCCATCGAGTGGGGCGGCTCCATCGCGACGATCGACAGCAACTGCAATAGGTGGTTCTGCACCATGTCGCGCAGCGCGCCCGTATTGTCGTAGAAATCGCCTCGCCCTTCGACGCCCAACTCCTCGGCGATCGTGATCTGGATGCTCTCGACCCACTCGCGGCGCCACAGCGGCTCGAACAGCGCATTGCCGAAACGCAGCGCGAGCAAGTTCTGCACGGGTTCCTTGCCGAGGTAGTGGTCGATTCGATAGATCTGTTCCTCGGCGAAGATCTCGCCCACGGCGTCGTTGATCGCGTTGGACGAACGCAAGTCGTAGCCGAGCGGCTTCTCGAGCACGATGCGGGCGTTCTCGTTCAGGCCGACCGAGGCGAGCGCGCGGCAAATCGGCACGAACAACGACGGTCCCGTCGCCAAATAGAACACGCGCGTGCCGGCGTGGTTCTCGAGCGCGTCGCGCAGCAGGACGAAATCCTCGGACTTGCCCAGATCGAGCTTCACGTAGGCGATGCGATCGAGAAAGCGTTGCCAGGCGGCTTGATCCAGGCCGCCCTTCGACACATGGGCCTTCACGTTGCTGTCGACCCACTCGAGGTAGCCGTCGCGGTCGGCGGCGTGCCGGGCCACGGCGACGATCCTGCCTTGCTCGGAGAGCATGCCCGCGCGGTGCGCCTCATAGAGTGCGGGAAGGATCTTTCGCATCGACAGATCGCCAGTCCCGCCAAAGAGAACGAAAGTGAAGCCTGAATCGATTTGCATGAGTCTTGAGCCGAAGGTCGAAGGGTTGCGGGCGCGATTCGAGAAACGTGTCTTGGCCGATTGGCTGCTCGAGTTGCGACGTCTGTAGCGCGATAAAAATATTTTTGACACTGAATTGTAGTTTAACTACAATCCAAATCAAGAGGTAACGTCGATCGATTGAAAAAAGTTTGCGCCTTCTTCGTGGCGCAAGGCTCTCCAGGCGGTCGGCGGGCAGTGCGCCGCGTGTCCCTATTTTCATCGCGCGTGCATGTCAGCAGCGCGGTTTCGAAAGCGCTGCCTCCCCGAGCTGGGCCCGCGCGAGGTGGGCCAGCCGAATTCAAAGAGGAGACAGTCGTTGAGCTTGGAACCACCCGTTTCCTGACGAGGCATCGCGGCCGGGTTCGCCCGATGGGCGAGCGCTCATGCGTGCGCCTCGAAGCATGCGCCGCACCTCGGTCACGTTCAGAGTTGTTGTTCTGTTCTGTTGCATCCAACCACCGTTCCCCTGCCTGTCGAAGAGGGGAGACATCGTTACTTGGTCAGTAGTCTGGAGGAGATAAAGAATGAAAGTTCGCGCGATCATGGCTGCGCTGTGCGCCACGGGGCTGATGGTGGGCGTGTCGGCGGCTCAGGCGGCGGAATCCGTCGAAGTGCTGCACTGGTGGACTTCGGGCGGTGAGTCCAAGGCCATCGGCGTCCTCAAGGACGACATGACGAAGCAAGGCTATACGTGGAAGGACTTCGCGGTAGCGGGCGGCGCGGGCGCCGCGGCAATGACGGCGCTGAAGACGCAGGTGATCTCGGGCAACGCGCCCACCGCCGCGCAAATCAAGGGGCCGCTGATCAAGGAGTGGGCGGATCAGGGCGTGCTGGTCAACATCGATTCCGTGGCGAAATCGGAAGATTGGAAGAAGAACCTGCCGCCGCAGATCGACAAGATCATGCAAGTGGACGGCCATTACGTGGCCGCGCCGTTCTCGGTGCACCGCGTGAACTGGCTGTACATCAACAAGGCCGCGCTCGATAAGGCAGGCGGCAAGGCGCCCGCCACGTGGGACGAATTCTTCGCCGTCGCCGACAAGATGAAGGCGGCGGGCTATCAGCCGATCGCTATGGGCGGCCAGCCGTGGCAAGACTTCACGGTATGGGAAGACGTCGTGCTGTCGCAGGGCGCCGACTTCTACAAGAAAGCGATCGTCGACCTCGATCAAAAGACGCTCACGTCGCCGCAAATGGTGAAGGTGTTCGACACGGTTCGTAAGCTCACGACCTACTTCGACAGCTCGCGCACGGGCCGCGACTGGAATCTCGCCACCGCCATGGTCATCAACGGCAAGGCCGGCATGCAGTTCATGGGCGATTGGGCCAAGGGCGAATTCGCGAACGCGAACAAGAAGGCCGGCACCGATTACGTTTGCACGGCCGTGCCGGGCACCGCGAAGGCTTACACGTTCAACGTCGATTCCTTTGTGTTCTTCCAACAGAAGGGCCAAAAGGCGGCCACGCCGGGTCAGCTCGCGCTCGCCAAGACGATCATGAGCCCCGACGTCCAGAAGCAGTTCAGCCTGTACAAAGGCTCGATCCCGGTGCGTCTGGGCGTCGACATGAGCAGCTATGACGATTGCGCGAAGAAGTCTTACGCGGATGAACAAGCGTCGATCAAGGCCGGCGGCTACGTGCCGTCGCTGGCGCACGGTATGGCGCAAGGCGATGCCACGGCCGGTGCGATGAGCGACGTCGTGACCAAGTTCATGAACTCGAACCAATCGTCGCAAGACGCCGTGGCAGCACTCGCGCGCGCGGCCAAGACGAAGTAAGCGTAGTCAAAGGGGCGGGCGTTCGCTGCATGCGGCGTCTGCCTGCGTCACTCTAGCCGGCCGGGCGCATCGAGCGTTCGGCGCGCATCGGCCGGCCTGCAAGCACTCAGGAGTCGAGTAGTGGCTGCCTCTCTCAGCGGAAAAGGGAACAACGTGGCGCCCGTATCCCACCGCACCTCGTCGTTTTCGGCACTGGCCGATCGTTGGATCCCGAAGCTCGTGCTCTCGCCCAGCGTGGCGATCAGCCTAGTTTTCGTCTATGGCTTCATTCTGATTACCGGGTACCTGTCGCTGTCCAATTCGCGGCTGATGCCCAATTACACGTTCGCCGGTCTCACGCGCTACCGCGAATTGTTCGACAACGATGTTTGGTGGACGTCGGCGCAGAACCTCGGGTGGTTCGGCATCCCGTTCATTGGCGTCTGCATCGGCCTCGGGCTCTTCCTGGCCATCTTGCTCGATCAAAAGATCCGCAACGAGGGCGCGCTGCGCGCCATCTTCCTGTACCCGATGGCGCTTTCGTTCATCGTGACGGGCACGGCTTGGCAGTGGATCTTGAATCCATCGCTCGGGCTGGAGAAAGTGCTGCACGATTGGGGCTGGACGAGCTTCTCGTTCACCTGGCTCGACGATCCGGACAAGGCCATCTTCTGTATCGTGATCGCCGCGGTCTGGCAATCGACGGGCTTCGTCATGGCGCTGTTCCTCGCCGGGCTGCGCGGCGTCGATGCGGAAATCTTCAAGGCCGCGCAAGTCGATGGCGCGACCCTGCCCACCATCTATCGCAAGATCGTGATTCCGAGCATGCGGCCCGTGTTTTTCTCGGTGCTCTTGATCCTGTGCCACATCACGATCAAGACGTTCGATCTCGTCGTCGCACTCACGGCGGGCGGCCCCGGCACATCCTCGTCGTTGCCGGCGATGTTCATGTATACGTTCTCGTTCAACCGCGGCCAGCTCGGCGTGGGCGCCGCGTCGTCGATGATGATGCTCGCAACGGTGGTTGCCGTGCTGGTTCCGCTCATGTATCTCGAATCGAGGAGCACGCGCAATGCAGCCTAAGATGACGATTAGCCGAGCGTTCATTTACGCTGCGCTTGTCCTGTTCGCCCTGTACTTCCTGTTTCCGATCTACGTCATGTTGTCGACGTCGTTCAAGGATCTCGACCAACTGCGCACCGGCAATCTGCTGACGCCGCCGTCGCACTGGACCTTCGCACCGTGGATCAAGGCATGGAGCGAGTCCTGCACGGGCGTGCGCTGCGACGGCATGCGTCCGTTCTTCATGAATTCGGTGCGCATGGTGATCCCGGCCGTGCTGATCTCGTCGATCGTCGGCGCGTTCAACGGCTACGTGCTGACGCACTGGCGCTTTCGCGGCGCCGATCTCGTCTTCACGATGCTTTTGGTGGGCTGCTTCATCCCGTTCCAGGCCATTCTGTTGCCGATGGCGCGTCTGCTCGGTTTCGTCGGCATTTCCAACACGATCTCGGGGCTCGTACTCGTGCACGTCGTGTACGGGATCGCATTCACGACGATGTTCTTCCGCAATTTCTACGTGAGCATTCCGGCTGAACTCGTGAAGGCCGCCCGCATCGACGGCGCCGGCTTCTTTGTGATCTTCACGCGGATCCTGCTGCCGGTGTCGCTGCCGATCTTCATGGTGTGCGTCATTTGGCAATTCACACAGATTTGGAACGACTTCCTGTTCGGCATCGTGTTCTCGGGCGTCGATTCGATGCCGATCACGGTGGCCCTGAACAATCTCGTGAATACCTCGACGGGTGTGAAGGAATACAACGTCGATATGGCGGCCGCCATCATCGCGGCGTTGCCGACGCTGCTCGTCTACGTCGTCGCGGGCCGCTACTTCGTGCGCGGTTTGACGGCGGGCGCGGTGAAGGGCTGATACGGCGCTCTCGCTCGGCGCGTCGCCAACACGACGCGCCGCGAGACGCAACCATCGCAACGCATATTCGATTATTCGAAAGCAGTAAGCAGATTAGAGGATTTCAGCATGGCAAGCCTTTCCATCCGCGACGTATACAAGACCTATCCGAACGGCGTGCCCGTCCTGAAGGGCGTCGACATCGAGATCGAGGACGGCCAGTTCTTGATTCTCGTCGGCGGCTCCGGGTGCGGGAAGTCGACGCTGCTCAACATGATCGCCGGCCTCGAAACGGTCACCAAGGGCCAGATTTGCATCGACGACAAGGTCGTCAACGACCTGTCGCCGAAGGATCGCGATATCGCGATGGTGTTCCAGTCGTACGCGCTCTATCCGTCGATGACCGTGCGCGAGAACATCTCGTTCGGCCTGAACATCCGCAAGGTGCCGAAGAAGGAGCAGGCGCAAATCGTCGATCGCGTTTCGCAAATGCTGCAAATCGATCATTTGCTCGATCGCAAGCCGGGGCAGCTCTCCGGCGGCCAGCGCCAGCGTGTGGCGATGGGGCGCGCGCTCGCGCGCGATCCCGTGATGTTCCTGTTCGACGAGCCGCTGTCGAACCTCGATGCGAAGCTGCGCATCGAGATGCGCTCGGAAATCAAATTGTTGCATCAGCGCTTGGGCACGACGATCGTCTACGTCACGCACGATCAAATCGAAGCGATGACGCTCGGCGATCGCATCGCCGTGATGAAGGACGGCATCGTGCAGCAGTTCGGCGCACCGCAAGAGATTTACGATTCGCCGTCGAACCTGTTCGTCGCGGGCTTCATCGGCGCGCCGCCGATGAACTTCATCGAAGGCAAGCTCGTCGAGCAAGGGGCGGGCATCGGCTTGGAAATCGACACGGGCGTGGCGCGCAGCGTCCTGAAGCTGCCGTTCGAGACGAATCGCGTGAAAGCGCATGCGGGCCAGAACGTCATTCTCGGTCTGCGCCCCGAGCGCATCACCGATGCGCGCGGCGCGCACGATGCCAATAGCAGCGATCTGCAACCGTTGACGGTAAAGGTGGATGTCATCGAACCGACGGGGCCGGACACGCTGGTGTTCGCGCAGATCAACGGCAAGCGTACCGTGAGCCGTGTCCACCCGGCCTCGAATCCGCAGGCGCAGCAAGACATGACGCTGCTTGCCGATGTGTCGAAGGCCGTGCTGTTCGATCCGAAGACGGAAGCGCGCATCGCTTAACACGGATGTCGGGCGGGCGGGGCGTCGATATGCGTCGTTTCGCCTCGCCAGGCCCTGCCACGCTTGGCCCCGCCTAAGCACGCCACGCTTCACCTCACCACGCCTGTCGAGCATCACCGTTCGTTGGGTCCATTTCTGCCATAGCGCCGAAGTCTTCGCCGACAGCGCGGACCGGCTGCACCGCCGTAACCTGTCCGCCTCCGGTGCATCGAACCGTGCGTCATGCCCCGCACAGGTGCGCAAACCACCCTCCGTCGTTATCGCGTCTCACCGCAATCGGCGGTAGCGGTATGACCGGCGGGCGCCGGCATGCAAATTGCGTAGGTTCCTCCGTCTTTTGGGTGGCGCACGAAGCTGGGCATGCCGCGGGTTTCCCCTGTATTGCTCAATGCGTCGCCGCGGGCCACCTTAAGAGGCCGGTCGACCTACATGGATCGTCCGCCCGAGGCGGTAGGCGCTTGCCACCGTCTCCATCGAAGAATGCTTGATAACCGAACGACTGCGCCCGCGCATGGGCGACAGCCGGGCTCGACCGGGGCACGTGTTTTTACGCGAGCCGCCCCGAACAACGAACGGAAATATCGGCCATGAAGCAAGCTTTCTTCAGCGAGATGTTCGAGCGCAATGAAGTTGCGGTCGCGGGCATGCCGCCTGCCGAGTTTCACCAAAGCGGCCAGGCGCGTGCGCACTATCACGGGTTCTTCACGTGGATGTGCGCGCAAACGGAGCAACAGATCAGCGCCAAGCGCGCGGAAGCCGATCTGAACTTTCGGCGTGTCGGCATCACCTTCGCCGTCTATGGCGCCAAGGACGAAACCGGTGTCGGCACGGAGCGCACGATCCCGTTCGACGTCATCCCGCGCATCTTTCCAGCGCACGAGTGGGCTGCCCTCGAACGTGGCTTGCGTCAGCGCGTCGGCGCGCTCAATCGATTCATCCACGACATCTACCACGACCAGGCGATCGTGCGCGCGGGCATCATCCCCGCGGAGCAGATTCTCGCCAACGGCCAGTACCGTCCGCAGATGCAGGGTGTCGACGTCGCACGCGATATCTATGCGCATATCGCCGGCATCGACATCGTGCGAGCCGGAGCGGGCGAGTTCTACGTGCTCGAGGACAACCTGCGCGTGCCCTCCGGCGTGTCGTACATGCTCGAAAACCGCAAGATGATGATGCGGCTGTTTCCCGAGCTGTTCGCGCGCAACCGTGTCGCGCCGGTGGCGCACTATCCCGATCTGCTGCTCGATACGCTGCGCGCGGCGGCGCCGCACGGGGCGGATAATCCGACGATCGTCGTGCTCACGCCTGGCATGTACAACTCGGCGTATTTCGAGCATGCGTTTCTCGCGCAGCAAATGGGCGTCGAGCTCGTCGAAGGGCAGGATCTTTTCGTCGATGGCGGTTTCGTCTATATGCGAACGACGCAAGGGCCGCAGCGCGTCGACGTCATCTACCGGCGTGTCGACGACGACTTCCTCGATCCCGAGGTCTTTCGTCCGGATTCGACGCTCGGTGCGGCAGGTCTGCTCTCGGCCTATCGCGCGGGCAACGTCACGCTTGCCAACGCCGTCGGCACGGGGGTCGCCGACGACAAGTCGATCTATCCGTACGTGCCGGACATGATTCGGTTCTACCTCGGCGAAGAGCCGATCCTATGCAACGTGCCGACCTGGATGTGTCGCAAGCCCGATGACTTGCGCTACGTGCTCGATCACCTGCCGGAGCTCGTCGTCAAGGAAACGCACGGCGCGGGCGGCTACGGCATGCTCGTCGGTCCCGCCTCGACGGCGGCCGAAATCGAGGCGTTTCGCGCGGCGCTGCTCGCACAGCCCGACAAGTACATCGCGCAGCCGACGCTCGCGCTTTCGACGTGCCCCACTTACGTCGAAGCGGGCATCGCGCCGCGTCACATCGATTTGCGTCCGTTCGTGCTCTCGGGCAGCGAAGTGCGCATGGTGCCGGGCGGCCTGACCCGCGTCGCGCTGCGGGAGGGCTCGCTTGTCGTCAATTCTTCGCAGGGAGGCGGCACCAAGGACACGTGGGTTCTCGAGCAGTAATTCACGCTGTCTCGCACCTCGTTCGATCAACGCCCCTTCCGCCCCTTCGGAGGCAACATGCTAAGCCGCACCGCCGACCATCTCTTCTGGATGGCTCGCTACACCGAGCGCGCCGAGAATACGGCGCGCATGCTCGACGCGAACTATCAACTCGCGCTCGTGCCGCAATCGGACGAATACGCGGCGCTCGGCTGGAGAGCGATGCTGTCGATCTCGGAGCTCACAGGCGTCTATACGGCTGCGCATTCAGACATGACGAGCCGAGACGTGGTCGCATTCATGTCGAGCGACCGCGACAATCTTTCGTCGATCGTCAATTGCTTGCGCGCGGCGCGCGAGAACGCCCGGGCCGTGCGCGGCTCGATCACGACCGATCTCTGGGAAACGCTGAACACGACGTGGCTCGACGCACAGCGCATGCTTGCCGACGGCGTGCTCGAGCGCGATCCGGGCGAGTTCTTCGAATGGGTCAAGTTCCGCTCGCATCTCTCGCGCGGCGTGCAACTCGGCACGATGGTGCGCGACGAAGCGTTTTACTTCATGCGGCTCGGCACGTTTCTCGAGCGCGCCGACAACACGGCGCGCATTCTCGACGTCAAGTACGAGATGCTCGAGCAGCGCGGCGGCGCATCGGCGCAACCGCTCGCGCAATCGCTCGATTACTACCACTGGGCCGCGATGCTGCGTTCGGTGTCGGGCTTCGAGGTCTATCGCAAGGTTTATCGCGACGTGATCATGCCCGAGCGCGTCGCTCATTTACTGATTTTGTTCGCCGATTGGCCGCGCTCGCTAGCGGCCAATCTCGACGAGCTCCGGCAGATCATGAGCCGCGTGCGCAACCCCCGCTCGGCGCAGGCCGAAGCGCTGGCTGCCCGGCTGCACGCCGACGTGCGCGCGGCGCAGATCGCCGACATTTTGCGCGAAGGCCTGCACCTGTGGCTCACCGATTTTCTCGCGCGCATCAACGAGCTAGGCAGTTGCATCAGCCGCGACTTTCTGGTGCCGCTCGCCCCAGAACCGACGCCCGAGCAGTCCCAAAGCCAGTCGCAATCGTCGTCGTCCCCTTCGCCATCCCAATCGCAGTCGCAATCGCAATCGCAATCGCAGACCCATCCGCATGCGGCATGACCGTTGCGGACCGATTCGTTCCGGTCATCTCGTCGAGGTTCAAACGTGTCGATCCGCGTCGCGTTAAATCATGTCACGCAGTACCGCTATGACCGGTTGGTGACGCTCGGCCCGCAAGTGGTTCGACTGCGACCCGCGCCGCACTGCCGCACGCCCATCCTCACCTATTCGATGCGCGTCGAACCGGCGAATCACTTCGTCAATTGGCAGCAGGATGCCTTTGCGAACTATCAGGCGCGCCTCGTGTTTCCCGAGCCTACGCGCGAGTTTCGCGTCACGGTGGACCTCGTGGCCGAGATGGCGGTCTACAACCCGTTCGATTTCTTCCTCGAACCCGAGGCGGAGACCTTCCCGTTCGAGTACGCTCCCGCGCTTGCGGCCGAGCTCGCTCCGTATCTGGAGCGTGCCGCCGAGCCGACGCCGCGCTTTGCCGCCTTCGTCGAAAGCATCGATCGCACGCCTTGCGGCACGGTCGATTTTCTCGTGGCGCTCAATCAACGGCTCGCACATGAAATCGGCTATTTGATCCGCATGGAGCCGGGTGTGCAAACGCCCGAGGAAACGCTCGCGAAGCGCTCGGGTTCCTGTCGCGACACGGGCTGGTTGCTGGTGGAAACGCTGCGTCACCTCGGATTGGCCGCCCGCTTCGCGTCGGGCTATCTGCTGCAGCTCGCGCCGGACGAGAAGGCGCTCGACGGCCCTTCCGGCACGGAGGCGGACTTCACCGACTTGCACGCGTGGTGCGAGGTGTATCTGCCCGGCGGGGGGTGGATCGGTTTCGATCCCACGTCGGGGTTGCTCGCCGGCGAAGGCCATATCCCCGTCGCTTGCACGCCGCGGCCTGGCAGCGCGGCGCCGGTGTCGGGCGGCCTGGACGAGTGCGAGGTCGAGTTCGCCCATTCGATGTCGATTACGCGTGTGCTCGAGACGCCGCGGGTGACCAAGCCATACGACGAAGCGCTTTGGTGCGAGATCGAGCGCATGGGGGCGTGCGTCGACGCCGATCTCGAATCGATGGACGTGCGGCTCACGATGGGCGGCGAGCCTACGTTCGTCTCGGTGCGTGATCGCGACGCGCCGGAATGGAACACCGATGCGCTAGGGCCCACCAAGCGCGGCTATGCTGTTTAGCTGATGGACAAGCTGCGCGCGCGCTATGGCGCGAACGGATTCCTGCACGTAGGGCAGGGCAAGTGGTACCCGGGCGAGCAATTGCCGCGCTGGGCGCTATCGTTGTTTTGGCGCGCCGATGGCGAGCCGTGCTGGAAAGACCCGACGCGCTTCGCCGATGAGCGCGAGCCGATGGACTACACGTCCGACGATGCCGAGCGCTTCATCCGCCATCTCGCCGACAAGCTTGCGCTCGACGACAATCACCTCCGGCCCGGTTACGAAGACGTCTGGTACTACCTCTGGCGAGAGCGGCGCTTGCCCGTCAACGTCGACCCGTTCGACTCGCGTCTGGACGACGAGTTGGAACGGGTGCGGCTGCGGCGCGTCTTCGACGCGGGGCTCTCTGCGCCGACCGGCTACGCGCTGCCGCTCGCGCGGGAACGCGACACCGCGGGCACCCTCTCCGGGCCGCGGTGGGTCACGGGGCCTTGGTTTCTTCGTGACGAGCGCATGTACTTGATGCCCGGCGATTCGCCGATGGGCTATCGTTTGCCGCTCGATTCGTTGCCTTGGGTGAGCGCCGCGGACTACCCCTGGCTGCATGAGCACGATCCGTTTGGGCCGCCGCCGCACTTGCGCGGCGCGGCTCAGTTGCGCGCGCAGTATGCGCCGCACGCCGTTGCCGGCAACGGCGGGGCGTGGCCGGATCGCTCGGCAGGCGAGCGCCCCGATGCGTCGCAAGCGCAACGTTCGGCTGGCGCCACGCCCGATGCGCGTGCGCCCGAGCACGGCGAGTCGGCCTCGTGGTTGGGGCGCACGGCGCTGTGCGTGGAGGTGCGCGATCCGTCGCGTGCGGCCGGGCCTCGCGCCGAAGCCGATGCGTCGGCAGCCGGACGCAGGGGTGGTGCACTGTATGTGTTCATGCCGCCGCTTGCTGCGCTCGACGATTACCTCGACCTGCTCGCCGCGGTCGAGGCGACGGCGACCGAGCTGAACGTCGAGATCGTGCTCGAAGGCTATCCGCCGCCGCGCGACGCCCGCCTGAAAGTGCTCCAGGTGACGCCCGATCCGGGCGTCGTCGAAGTCAATATCCATCCGGCGGCAAGCTGGGGCGAACTCGTCGAGCACACCGAGTTTCTTTATCGCGCCGCGCACGAATCGTATCTGGGCCCGGAGAAGTTCATGCTCGACGGCCGCCATACCGGCACAGGCGGCGGCAATCATATGGTGCTAGGCGCGGCGACGCCGGCTGATAGCCCGTTTTTGCGCCGCCCCGATCTGCTCGCGAGCCTCATCGCCTATTGGCACAACCATCCGTCGCTGTCGTACTTGTTCTCCGGGCTCTTCATCGGCCCGACGAGTCAAGCGCCGCGCGTGGACGAAGCGCGCAACGATCAAGTCTACGAACTGGAAATCGCCTTTCGCGAGCTGCAGCGTCAGCTCGATCGGCTGGCGGCCTTCGGCGAGGGCGGGCAACCGGTGCCGCCTTGGCTCGTCGATCGCACGCTGCGCAACATTTTGATCGACGTGACGGGCAATACGCACCGCGCGGAATTCTGCGTCGACAAACTCTATTCGCCGGACGGCCCGACAGGCCGGCTCGGGTTGCTCGAGTTGCGCGGGTTCGAGATGCCGCCGCATGCGCGCATGAGCTTGGCGCAGCAGCTGTTGCTGCGCGCGCTCGTGGCGCGCTTTTGGCGCACGCCCTATACGACGCGGCTCACGCGCTGGGGCACCGAATTGCACGATCGCTTCATGCTCGGCGTCTTCGTGCAGATGGACTTCGACGATGTGCTGGCCGAGTTGCGGGCCGCTGGTTACGCATTCGAGCGCGCTTGGTTCGCGCCGCATTTCGAGTTCCGTTTTCCGTTCGTCGGCGAATTCAACGCGAGCGGCGTCGCGTTGACGCTGCGTCATGCGCTCGAGCCGTGGCACGTCATGGGCGAAGAAGGGGCGCCCGGCGGTACCGTGCGCTTCGTCGATTCGTCGCTCGAGCGAATCGAGGTGCGCGCGCTCGGCCTGAACGAAAACCGCCATACCGTGACGGTCAATGGCGTGCCCCTGCCGCTGCAACCCACGGGGCGCACGAGCGAGTATGTGGCGGGCGTGCGCTACCGCGCGTGGCAGCCGGCGGCCTCGCTGCATCCGACCATCGGCTCGCATGCGCCGCTCACCTTCGATCTGATCGACAATTGGGCTGGGCGCTCGCTGGGCGGATGCCAGTATCATGTCGCCCATCCGGGCGGACGCAATTATCAGATGTTTCCCGTCAACGCCTATGAAGCGCAGAGCCGGCGGCGCGCGCGTTTTCTCACGATCGGCCATACGCCCGGGCCGATATCGGTGAAAACGCGCGAGCGCAGCCTCGAGATGCCTTTCACGCTCGATCTGCGGCGGGCCGGGTTCGACGACTGACCGAAGCAGAGTGCAATTTGCCTTTCCAATCGATTTTGCCGTTCGATGTCGCAGGTGACGTCAACGATGTCCTCGCGCGTTTGTGCGACGTTCCCCCGCCCGCAGGCCATTGGGACGAGATGCACGATGGCGCGGGGATGCTGCGCGCACCGTGGCGGCGGTTTTTCGGTCTGCTCGGGGAAGACGGCGTGGCCGGACTCGAGCACGCCGCGACGGCGGTCGCCCGGCAAATCCGCGATAACGACATCACCTACAACGCCTACGCCGATAACGGCGAGCCGCGGCCGTGGGCGCTCGATGTGCTGCCCTTCATCGTCGCCGAGGACGAATGGGCCGTGATCGAGCGCGGCGTCGCTCAGCGCGCGCGGCTGCTGGATGCGCTGACCGCCGACATCTACGGCGCGCAGACGATGCTCGAACGCGGCCTCTTGCCACCGGCGCTGGTATTCGGGCATCCGGGCTATCTTCGCGCGATGAAAGGCGCCGTTCCGCCGGGCGGCCGATATCTGCAGATCGTCGGCGTCGATCTCGCGCGCGGGCCGGGCGGCGAATGGACCGTCATGGGACACAAGACGCAGGCGCCTTCGGGGCTCGGCTATGCGCTGGAGAACCGGCTCATCATCGCCAGCCTCTTTACGGACCCGTTTCGGTCGTTGGGCGTGCGGCGTCTCGCCCCGTCCTACTCGCAGCTCATCGCCACACTCGCTCAGGCCGCACGCACGACGATGACCGAGGACGAGCGGCGCGCGCGAACCGGCTCGCCGCACATCGCTTTGCTCAGTCCCGGCCCGTTCAGCGAGACTTACTTCGAGCATGTATTCCTGTCGCGCTATCTCGGCCTGACGCTGGTCGAAGGGTCCGATCTGACCGTGCGCGGGGACAAGCTCTACTTGAAAACGCTGGCTGGCCTCGAGCGCGTGCATGGCCTGTTGCGCCGGCTCGACGACAGCTTTTGCGATCCCGTCGAGCTGCGCGCCGATTCGACCATCGGCGTGCCTGGCCTCTTGCAAGTCATGCGCGCCGGCAACATCGTCGTCTCGAATGCGCCGGGAGCCGGCATCGTCGAATCGGCGGCGCTGCACGGGTTTTTGCCCGGCATCGCCCATGCGCTGCTCGGCGAGACGCTCGCTTTGCCGAGCGTGGCGAGTTGGTGGTGTGGCGAAGAGGCCGTGCGCGAAGACGCGCTTGCGCGGCTTTCGCAGGGATGGCTCGTGCCGACGTGGGCCGGCGTGCCGCATCCCGCATCGTCCGATATGCCGCCGGGGCTTGCCGCTGGACCCCAGCTGCTGGCCGACTGGCGCGCGAGCATCGAAGCCGCGCCCGACGCGTTCACGATACAGGCCCCGTTGCCGCATTCGTGCATGCCACGCTATGAGGACGGGACGCTGACCCACCGGCCATGCTCCCTGCGGGTCTATGCGGTCGCCGATGTCTCCGGCGGCTGGAGCGTGTTGCCGGGCGCGTTCACGCGGATGGCGGGGGCGCGCCAAACCAGCGTGTCGATGCAGTCCGGCGGCAGCAGCGTCGATACCTGGGTGTTGTCGAGCCAGCCGGGCCCGAGCTTCTCGTTGCTGCCTTCGCCGATGAAGCCGGGCGATTTCGCCCACCGCCTGCGCACGGTGTCGACCCGCGCCGCCGAGAACCTTTTTTGGGCGGGGCGCTATTGCGAGCGCGCGGAAAACAGCGTACGGCTCGCTCGCGTGATCCTCGAATCGCTGTACAACGATGACGCCGGGGACATGCTTGCCACGCTCACCGAGCTGGCCGCGCGCTTCGAACTCATTCCGCCTGCCGATCCGGCCGTGCGCAGCACGCGGCACGCGTTCGAGCGCGCACTCGCGGAGGGTTTGCACGAGCACTCGGGCGCCGCGAGCGTGGGTCGAACCATCGCGAACCAGGTGAGGGCATGCGGCGAGATCCGTGCACGCCTCTCGAACGATCATTGGCGCACGATTCTTGCCGCGCGCAACGACTTTCGCGATGCGCTGCATGCGCTGTCGCTCGCTCCCTGCGCGGGTGGCCCGGTTGCCGACGGCGAGGGCGAGGGGGCAGCGCGCGGCGAGCGCTACGAATCCTACGATCGGGTCGCGCTGATGAGCGCGCTCGAGACGCTCGCGATGCAACTTTCGGCGATCAGCGGCGCGCAGGGCGACCGCATGGTGCGCGACGAAGCGTGGCGGCTGCTGTTCGCAGGGCGGCATATCGAGCGCGTGATCGATATGACGGCATTCCTGCAGGTCGCGGCCGATTCCGGCGTATTGGGCACGACGGCCGGCTTCGATCTGCTGCTGCAACTCTTCGACAGTACGCTGACCTACCGCTCGCTTTATCCCGGGCGGCTCGAAGTGCCGGCGCTGCTCGATTTAGTCGTCGTCGATCCGACCAATCCGCGCGGGTTGTACGGAGTCTACGAGCGGCTCGCCAAAAAGCTCGACGAGATCGCGGCAGCGGCAGGGGGCCCGCCGCGCCCGCCCTTCGGCGCCGCGATGCCGCCCGTCGCGTCGCTGCCGTCGCTCGAGCGCCTGTGCGCGACCGACGCAGCGGGGCGCCACGCGACGCTCGTGGCGCTGTGCGACGAGCTTGCCGCGCATGTCACGGCCGCATCGAACGAGATCAGCGCCCGCTTTTTCATTCATGCGGACAACGCGCTTGCATCGAGGGTCTCGTCATGAGCGCCGATGTGACTTTGTCGGTTTCGCATACCACCACGTATCGCTATTCGACGCCCGTCGAGACGGCGTTGCATCTCGCGACGGTGCGGCCGCTCGATCGTCCGTGGCAGCGCGTGCTTTCGCATCGTGTGAGCATCGATCCGGCGCCGTCGTACGAGAGTGCGCGCATCGATGCGTTCGACAACGAAGTGCGCTACTTTTCGTTCGATTCGGCGCACGATAGCTTGCTCGTGACGAGCGAGACGACGGTCGTGCTGACGCCTCGCTGGGGCGGCCTCGACGCGTTTGCGACGCCGGCATGGACCGACGTCGCGGCTGACCTGCGTTATCGCGCGGGCGGCGCCTATCGGCCCGAGAGCGAGTTCGTTTTCGCTTCGCCGAATATCGCCTTGTCGACGCAGTTGCGCGCGTACGCGTTGCCGAGCTTTGCGCCTGGCGTGCCGCTCGTCGCGGGCGCGATCGACCTCATGCATCGGATCCATGCCGACTTCGCCTACCAGCCGCAGGCGACCGCATTCGATACGCCGGCGCTGGATGCGTTCGCGCTGCGCCAAGGCGTATGCCAAGACTTTGCGCAGGTGATGATTGGTTGTCTGCGCTCGCTCGGATTGGCGGCGCGCTATGTCAGCGGCTATCTGCGCACGCTGCCGCCGGCAGGTGCGCCGCGTCTCATCGGCGCCGATGCCTCGCATGCCTGGGTATCGGTTTTTTGCCCAGGCACGGGTTGGGTCGATCTCGATCCCACGAACGACGTGCTGGCCGATCTGGACCACGTCACGCTGGCCACGGGGCGCGATTACAGCGATGTCTCCCTATTGCGCGGCATCATCCTCGGCGGCGGCGCGCATACCGTTGAAGTGGCCGTGGAGGTAACGGCGCAGTAGCTCGGGCGGCGCAGCGATCGATGCGGCCGCGGGCATCCCGCTCGCGCTTGGCACAGGCTACGTAGACGATGCGTCAATGCGGCAGGCGCACGTCGAGCTTGAACGTGATGAGCCGAGCGATGAGGATGAAGCCGGTGGCGGCGATGACGCTGTAGACCGAATCGACCTGCAGATGGTCGAGGAGCAGATAAACCCAGCACCCGGCGAACGCGCAAGTCGCGTATGGGCGCGAGTCGCGCAGCAGCAGTGGCACCTCGTTGCAGACGACGTCGCGGATGATGCCGCCGAATACGCCGGTCACGACGCCCATCATGACGGCGATGAACGGCGGCATGTTTGCATCGAGCGCGATCGATGTGCCGGAAATGCTGAATAGACCGAGGCCGATGGCATCCGCGACGAGCAACGCGCGCTCGTTGAACAGGCGTGAGGCCATGCGCAGCACGATCGGTGCGAACAGCGACAGCACGAAAATGAGGATCACGTAGTTCTGGTGCTCGACCCAATAAAACGGCCGCCGCTCCAACAGCACGTCGCGCACGGTGCCGCCGCCGAAGGCCGTGGCCAGCGCGACGAGAAACGTCCCGACGGCGTCGAGCCGGCGCTTGCGCGCTTCGATGAAACCGGAGAAGGCATACGCGAGGATCGCGAGGCCCTCGGCGATGGCGAGTGCGAACGTGAGCCTAGGATGCACTGCCGCGTTCCCCTGGCGCCCGCGTGACGCTCGGCTTGGCCGGTCCTGGCTGCAGCAGGACGAGTACGGCGCCGGCGCCGCCGTCGTGCGCGCGTGCCTGGCAAAACGCGATGACTTCGGCTTTCTGCACGAGCCACGCGCGCACCTTCCCCTTGAGCACGGGCTCTTTGCCGACCGAGCCCAACCCTTTGCCGTGAATCACGCGCACGCAACGAAGGCCGCGCTTGACGCTTTCGCGAATGAATTCGGCCAGCGCCTCGCGCGCTTGCTCGCGCCGCATGCCGTGCAAATCCAATTGCGCTTGCACGATCCAGTGCCCGCGCCGCAATTTGCGCACGACCTCGTGGCCGATCTCGGGCCGGCAATAGAACAGCGATTCGTCGGTATCGAGCAGGATCTCGGGATCGAACTCGTCGGAGATTGCCTCGCTGAGCACGGCTTGCTCGTCGCGTTGCGTCTGCAGCGGCAACGCGGGCGGCGGCTCGCGTCCGTGCACGGCGCGGGCCGCCGCCGCGATTGGCGCGACATCGCCGACTTCGCGGCGAAACAGGTCGGCTTCGGCCGCTGCTTCGCGCGCCGCTTTGGCTGCGGCGATGCGCTCGCGTTCGCGTTCGGCGGCGCTTTGCTTGAGCGCATCTCGCAGCGCGGCGAGGTCGGAGAGGCCCGAACCGCGCGCGGCGGTCTCGGGACGCTGGGTCTCGCTCGGACGGGGACGATTCTTCGACATGACGGTAACGACGACGGCGGGAAGCGAATGCGAAAACGGGGCTCGGGTTTCGACTGCCTTACGCGCAGGCCCTACCCGCGCGCAATCGAACGTAGTGCGCGGCCCGGCGCCACGCGACGAGGGCCCCCGGCTCGGCGGCCGCGGCCCTCGTTCAACTGGCAACGCGTTTAGCTGCTAGCCGTGCCGTGCCGTGCCGGCCTTGGCCATTTTACCGATCGGCTTCGGCGCTCATCACGTGATCTTGATGGAGCTCGTGAACGCTTTCGAGGTAGCGCTGGGCGTCGAGTGCAGCCATGCAGCCCGTGCCGGCGCTCGTGATCGCTTGGCGGTAGACGTGGTCTTGCACGTCGCCGGCCGCGAACACGCCCGGCACGCTCGTGCCGGTTGCGTTGCCGTTGAGCCCGCCGTTCGTGATGATGTAGCCGTTCTTCATTTCGAGCTGGCCTTCGAAGATATCGGTGTTCGGCTTGTGGCCGATCGCGACGAACAGGCCCTGCAGCGCGACATCGGTCGTTTCGCCCGTTTGCGTGTGCTTGATGCGCATGCCCGTCACGCCCGAATTGTCGCCCGTCACTTCATCGAGGACGTGATTCCATTTGATCTCGACCACGCCTTCCTTCTGCTTTTCGAGCAGACGATCGATCAGGATCGGCTCGGCGCGGAATTTGTCGCGGCGATGGATCACGGTCACTTTACTGGCGATGCCGGCCAGATACAGCGCCTCTTCGACGGCCGTGTTGCCGCCGCCGACGACGGCCACGTGCTGCTGTTTGTAGAAGAAGCCGTCGCAGGTGGCGCAGGCCGAGACGCCGCGTCCCATGAACGCTTCCTCGGACGGCAGCCCCAAGTATTGAGCGGACGAGCCGGTCGCGATGACGAGCGAATCGCAGGTGTATTCGCCCGAATCGCCGATCAGGCGAATCGGCTTCTCGTTGAGCTTGGCCGTATGAATGTGGTCGAACACGATCTCGGTATTGAAGCGCTCGGCGTGCTCGAGGAACCGCTGCATCAGTTCGGGTCCTTGGACGCCGTTCGCATCGGCGGGCCAGTTCTCCACGTCGGTGGTCGTCATCAGTTGCCCGCCTTGGGCGAGGCCCGTCACGAGCACGGGAGACAGATTCGCGCGCGCAGCGTAGACGGCGGCCGTGTAGCCGGCGGGGCCGGAACCGAGGATGAGCACTTTGGCGTGTTTGCGCGTGGACATGATTGTTCGTTCCGTGAGAAGGATTGCGGCAAGAAGGGCTGCCCGGCGGCGCGGCGCGCAGCCGTCGAGCGGCCGCGCCGCGCCGCAACGTGTCAGTTGGGCACACTCGCGTAATTATAAAGGGCGGCCGAGCCTGGCGCTGAAGGCGCGGTCAATCGTCGCGATAGCGTTTTGCGCGACTTGTGACGGTTACCGTCATTTACAGCCGGCGTCTCGACGCAGCGTTTACAATAGCCCGCATCGACCCCATGGCGGGCGTTCCCGCCACGCTGCTACGGATTCATGGCCAAAGCTCCTTATTCGGCGCCTGCGCAAGCTTTACCGCATCGCATGTCGCGCCTTTTCACCGAAATTCGCTGGATCTTGCAGGTCGCGCTCTGCGTGTTCCTCGTGATGGCGCTCGTCAGCTACAGCCGCCACGACCCGAGCTGGACGCATGCCGCGCAAGTCGAGCGCATCGCCAACTGGGCGGGGCGCGTCGGCGCGTGGACTTCCGACATCCTGCTGCTGCTGTTCGGCTTGTCGGCGTACTGGTGGGTGGTGTTGCTCGTGCGCCGCATCGCCGCCAACTATCGGCGCTTGAACCGCCACGGCGCGGCGCAGGACGACGCGCCGCGCGACGGCGCTTGGATTGCCGATGCCGTCTCGTTCGTGCTCGTGCTGCTCGCCTGCGACGGCATCGAGGCGCTGCGCATGTGGTCGCTGCGGGTCCCGCTGCCGCGGGCGCCGGGCGGCATCGTCGGCGACGCCGTGGCGCGCGCGACTTCGCACGCGCTCGGCTTCACCGGCGGCACGCTCGCGCTGTTGCTGGCCCTTGCGATCGGCTTGTCGCTCTATTTCCGTTTTTCCTGGCTGTCCGTGGCCGAGCGCGTGGGCGATTCGATCATCTCCGCGGTCACGTTGGCCAAGCTCAGGCGCGAGGCGGGGCGTGACCGCAAGCTCGGCGAAGCCGCGGCGGTCAAGCGCGAAGGCAAGATCGAGCAAAGCCGCTTTCGCTTGGACGAGCACGAGCCCGTGACGATCGTGCCGCCCGTCACGTCGCCGCCCAAATCCGAGCGCGTCGAAAAGGAAAAGCAGGTTCCCTTGTTCGTCGATCTGCCTGGCGATTCGACGCTGCCGCCGATCGCCTTGCTCGACCCGGCGCCGCCCGCGCAGGAGACGATTTCCGCCGATACGCTCGAGTTCACCTCGCGCCTGATCGAGAAAAAGCTCAAGGATTTCGGCGTGGACGTGAGCGTGGTCGCGGCCTATCCGGGGCCCGTCGTTACGCGTTATGAAATCGAACCGGCCACGGGCGTCAAGGGTAGCCAGATCGTCAACCTGGCCAAGGACCTGGCACGCTCGCTGTCGCTCGTTTCGATTCGCGTCGTGGAGACGATCCCGGGCAAGAATTTCATGGCGCTCGAATTGCCGAACCAGCGCCGCCAGACAGTGCGCTTGTCGGAAATCCTCGGGTCCGAGGTGTATGCCGATGCGTCCTCGAAGCTGACGATGGGCTTGGGCAAGGACATCGGCGGCAATCCGGTGTGCGCCGATCTCGCGAAAATGCCGCACTTGCTCGTTGCCGGTACGACGGGCTCGGGCAAGTCGGTCGGCATCAACGCGATGATTCTCTCGCTGCTCTACAAGGCGAGCGCCGAGGATGTGCGCATGATCCTCATCGATCCGAAGATGCTCGAAATGAGCGTCTACGAGGGCATTCCGCATCTGCTGTGTCCCGTCGTGACCGACATGCGCCAGGCCGGACACGCGCTGAACTGGGCGGTTGCGGAGATGGAGCGCCGCTACAAGCTCATGAGCAAGCTCGGCGTGCGCAACTTGGCGGGCTACAACAACAAGATCGACGAAGCGGCCAAGCGCGAGGAAAAGCTGCCCAATCCGTTCAGCTTGACGCCCGATGCGCCCGAACCGCTCACGCGCTTGCCGCATATCGTCGTGGTGATCGACGAGTTGGCCGACTTGATGATGGTCGTCGGCAAGAAAGTGGAAGAGCTGATCGCGCGGATCGCACAGAAGGCGCGTGCGGCGGGGATTCACTTGATCCTTGCCACGCAGCGGCCGTCGGTCGACGTCATCACGGGCCTCATCAAGGCGAACGTGCCGACGCGCATGGCGTTCCAGGTTTCATCGAAGATCGATTCGCGCACGATTCTCGATCAGCAGGGCGCCGAATCGCTGCTCGGCATGGGCGACATGCTGTATCTGCCGCCTGGCAGCGGGTTGCCGGTTCGCGTGCATGGCGCGTTCGTCTCCGACGATGAAGTGCATCGCGTCGTCCAAAAGCTCAAGGAGCATGGCGAGCCCAATTACGTCGAAGGGCTGCTCGAAGGGGGGCTTGCCGGTGAAGGCGATGAAGGCGCGGCGGCGAGCGGCGGCCAAGCCGGCGACGAATCCGATCCGCTGTACGACCAAGCGGTCGAGGTCGTCGTCAAGAACAAGCGCGCATCGATTTCACTCGTGCAGCGGCATTTGCGCATCGGCTACAACCGAGCCGCTCGGCTGCTTGAACAAATGGAGCAATCGGGGCTCGTTTCGGCGATGTCCTCGAACGGCAATCGCGAAATTCTGGTCCCGTCGCGCGACGTCGATTGAACGAGCCCTGGGCAGGCGGATCGTTGCCAGCCGTTTGGGGCATCGCGCGTTTTCCGACCCATCACGGAGAGTCATGTTGAATTCGAAGCAGTTTTCTTTCCGCCGTGGCGCATGTTTGCCGGCGCTTCGCTCGCTCGCGCATCGCGTCGATCGCGGCGGCGCGCGGCGCGCGCTCATGCGTGGCGTGCAGGCGGCGGCGCTCGGCGTCGCGGTCGCGGTGTTTGCGCCCGCGGCATGGGCGAGCGGCACGGCGCAACTGAAGGCGTTCGTATCGCAGGTGCATGCGGCACGGGGCGACTTCGTGCAGCGCGAAGTCAAGGCGCCGGCCAAGAACGCGGCCGCGAGCGGCGGCGCGGTCGTGCCCACGCTCGGCGGCACGTCGAGCGGCACGTTCGTGTTTGCGCGCCCGGGCAAGTTCATCTGGTCGTACGAGAAGCCGTATGAACAGGTGTTGCAAGCCGACGGCGACAATCTGTACGTCTACGACAAGGATTTGAACCAAGTCACGGTGCGCAAGCTCGGCGGCGCATTGGGCGCGAGCCCGGCGGCGATCCTGTTCGGCAGCAACGATCTGGAAAAGAACTTCACGTTGCGCGACGCCGGGGTGAAGGAGGGCATCGACTGGCTCGAATTGATCCCGAGATCGCGCGATACGCAGTTCGAGCGGGTGGGCATTGGCTTTCGCGATGGCAATCTCGAGGCGATGGAACTGCACGATGTCTTCGGCAACGTTACGCTACTCACGTTCTCGAACATTCAAAAGAACCCGGTCTTGAAGCCGGGCGCGTTCAAGTTCACGGTGCCCAAGGGCGCCGATGTGATCAACGGCTAGCGCATGCCCGCGAGGCCGGTTGGTGTTTCCGGCCCGACGCGGTTGCGCCTGAAGTGCTTGAACCGTTGTCGCCGCCGCCACCGCCGTTACGACCCGGACTGACTCATGTTTGAAGAGACCCGCGCCGGCATACCGCTCGCCGAGCGGCTGCGGCCCACCACGATCGACGAGGTCATCGGCCAAAAGCATTTGCTCGGGCCGATGAAGCCGCTACGCGTGGCATTCGAATCGGGCGAGCCGCACTCGATGATCTTGTGGGGGCCGCCCGGCGTCGGCAAAACCACGCTCGCGCGGCTGATGGCGCATGCGTTCGACGCTGAGTTCATTGCCTTGTCGGCTGTGCTTTCGGGCGTCAAGGATATTCGCGAGGCAGTCGAAGTCGCACAGAACCACCGCGCGCATGGACGGCGGACGCTTGTGTTCGTCGATGAGGTGCATCGCTTCAACAAGAGCCAGCAGGACGCGTTCTTGCCGCACGTCGAGTCGGGGTTGTTCGTCTTCATCGGCGCGACGACGGAAAACCCTTCCTTCGAAGTGAATAGCGCGTTGTTGTCGCGCGCGGCCGTCTATGTGCTCAAGAGCTTGGACGACGACGACCTGCGCGAGCTGCTGGAACGCGCGCTTGCCGCGCTCGGCGGCGTGGCGATGGCCGACGAAGCGAAGGACGCGCTGATCGGTTCGGCCGACGGCGACGGCCGCAAGCTGCTCAACAACATCGAGATCGTCGCGCGCGCGGCAGCGGCGCAAAAGGCGCAGTGCATCGACGGCGAGTTGATCGCGAGCGCGCTGACGGAGAACCTGCGCCGTTTCGATAAGGGCGGCGACGCGTTCTACGATCAAATTAGCGCGCTGCACAAATCGGTGCGAGGCAGCAATCCCGACGGCGCGCTCTATTGGTTCTGCCGCATTCTGGACGGCGGGGCCGATCCGCGCTACTTGGCGCGGCGCATTGTGCGGATGGCATGGGAGGACATCGGCCTTGCCGATCCGCGCGCGCCGCGCATCGCGCTCGATGCCGCCGAGACCTATGAGCGCCTTGGCACGCCCGAGGGCGAGCTCGCGTTGGCGCAGGCGCTGATCTACTTGGCCGTGGCCCCGAAATCCAACGCGGGGTATGTCGCCTATAACGAAGCGCGCCGCTTCATCGGCAAGGATCGATCGCGCGGCGTGCCCGTGCATCTGCGCAACGCGCCCACGAAGCTCATGAAAGAACTCGGCTACGGCCACGAGTATCGGTATGCGCACGACGAGCCCGACGCCTACGCGGCGGGCGAGACCTATCTGCCCGAGGGCATGCGCGAGCCGCACTGGTACCGGCCGACGCCGCGCGGGCTCGAGGGCAAGATCGGGGAGAAGCTCGCGCGTTTGGCCGACCTCGATGCGGCTTGGCTGCGCGAGCACAAGACGAAGGGCGACTGACTGCGCCGACGCCGCGAGTTCGTTGCCGGTGACGGTTTGTTCGGGCGGTCGCGCGGCGCGACTGGCCGGTGCGTTAAAATCGCGACTTCACTCACGATACGACTCGCATTCAACATGCTCGACATTCAGTTGCTGCGCAAAGATCTCGACGGCGTCGCGAAGCGCCTCGCCGCTCGCGGCTATACGCTCGACGTAGCTGCGTTTTCCAAGCTCGAAGCCGAACGCCGCGACATCCAAACTCGCACGGAAGACCTGCAATCGCGGCGCAACAGCTTGTCGAAGCAGATCGGCGCGATGAAGGGGCGCGGCGAGGACACGGCGGCGGTGATGGCCGAGGTGAGCGGCATCGGCGACGAGATGAAAGCGTCGGTGGCGCAACTCGACGACGTGCAATCGCGTTTGTCCGCGCTGATGCTCGGAATGCCGAATCTGCCGCACGAGAGCGTGCCTGCAGGCCAAGACGAGAAGGACAACGTCGAAGTGCGGCGCTGGGGCACGCCGCGCCAATTCGATTTCGAGGTGAAGGATCACGTCGATGTGGGCACGCCGCTCGGGCTCGATTTCGAGACGGGCGCAAAGCTCGCCGGCGCGCGCTTTACGATGCTGCGCGGTGCGATGGCGCGGCTGCATCGCGCGTTGGCGCAGTTCATGCTCGACACGCATACGCAGCAACACGGCTATACCGAGGTGTATTCGCCGTACATCGTCAACCCGGAGATTCTCTACGGCACGGGCCAACTGCCGAAGTTCGCCGACGACATGTTCCGCGTGGAGAAGGGGGGCGGCGAGAACGTGGTGACGCAGTATTTGATTTCCACCTCGGAAATCCCGCTGACGAACACGGTGCGTGAGAGCATCGTCGACGGCGCGGCGCTGCCGATCAAGTTGACGGCGCATTCGCCTTGTTTCCGTTCGGAAGCGGGGGCATACGGCCGCGATACGCGGGGGATGATTCGCCAGCATCAGTTCGACAAAGTCGAGATGGTGCAAGTCGTGGCGCCGGAGGCATCGTACGACACGCTCGAGCAGATGGTCGGGCATGCCGAAGCCGTTTTGCAGAAGCTCGAGTTGCCCTACCGGGTGATTACGCTGTGCACGGGCGATATGGGCTTCACCGCGGCCAAGACGTATGACCTGGAAGTGTGGCTGCCGGCCCAGAACACCTACCGTGAAATTTCCAGTTGCTCGAACACCGAGGCGTTCCAGGCGCGGCGGATGCAGGCGCGCTATCGCAACGCGCAGGGCAAGCCGGAGCTCGTGCATACGCTGAATGGCTCGGGGCTGGCGGTCGGGCGCACGCTCGTGGCGGTGCTCGAGAACTTCCAGAACGCGGACGGCTCGGTGACGGTGCCTGCTGTGCTGCGCCCCTATATGGGCGGGGTGGAGCGGCTCGAACGCGACGCGGCGGCCTGACTACGGTCGGGGGCGTTTCGGGCCTTCTGCGTGTAAAAAAAGCTTGGAATGTTGTGACGAGTATCCTATAATCTTCGCTTCGCCAAACGACGACCAGCTTGGCGAAGCGAAATCGGGGCAACCCGATTCGAGAAGTCGGAAAGGTGGCAGAGTGGTCGAATGCGCCGGACTCGAAATCCGGTGTACGGTTATACCGTACCGTGGGTTCGAATCCCACCCTTTCCGCCAACGAAAAAGGCGCTACTCACTTTTTGCTTAAATTCGCGTTGGTATCACCAACCACACGCGAATAATGAGAATAGGTTACGCAAGAGTATCAACTCAAGAGCAAGAAACACGCGCGCAGATCGATGCCTTAAAGAGAGCTGGCGTCGATCTGATTCACGAAGAAAAACGGTCCGGTGCGACGCTGCGCCGACCGGTCCTCGACAAACTCCTCCGAAACCTCAAACGCGGCGACACCATAGTCGTCTACAAGCTCGACCGCGTTGCGAGATCTCTTAAGCACCTCCTCACCATCATCGAGCGCTTGCAAGAGCGCGGCGCTGGCTTTGAGAGCCTGACCGAGCACATCGATACCAACACCCCCGCCGGACGGCTCATGTTGCAGATGCTGGGCGCCTTCGCCGAGTTCGAGCGGGAAATGATCCGCGAGCGCACCAAGAGCGGCATGCAGGCCGCCAAGAAGCGCGGGGTGCGACTCGGTCGGCCGCGAAGCTTGGAAGTCGATGAGGAGCGTCAAGTCGTCAGGCAGTGGCGGTCAGGCTGCTATACGCTGACTGCGCTGGCCCATCAATACGGCGTCCATCTCTCAAGCATCAAGCGCGCGGTCTATCGAGCCTCGGACGCCGCGCAACCCAGCCTGTTACCGAGCTAACAACCGCCGCTGTTCGGCATGGGCAAGGGGCAGGTGAGGCTAGCCCCTTGCCCACTGCCAAGCGTATTTTTTTCGGTGCCCGTCAAGTCCAAGCCCTTCGGGGCCGCTGCGCGGCGACTTGACGGATTCCAGCCTCATCGCCAGCTAGGCGTCGACGTGGCGGAATATCCGCTCGCCGTCGTCCTGTTCGACGCGTAACAAATAGATAACAGTTAACGGTTCTAGCGCTCGTTAGGCCGTGCATTTTCGGTAAGACGCTTGACCTCTCGACGGAGTCGGCGATTCTCCGTGAATAGCGCGACGAACACTACGACGCCCAGAATCAGCGAACTCCACTCGCCCGCTACGTGCCCGAAAGCCCAGGCCAGCGACGCGCATATCAACGCCACAACAAGCAGCGCTGTACGATCCTTCCACCATTCAGCAGATCCGAATCTCATAGCTACCTCGACGTAACCGAAACGCGCGAATTGCATACCAGCGCACGGTGCGCGTACGCTCGCCTACCGGGTGCGCTCTGGTCGAAAATCTCGGGATGACACGTTAGATGGTGCTGCATCTGCGGTGAGACGCGTATCGCAGTATCGCCCTGGAAGCGCAAGACAGCCGCGGAATTGCCTGTACGCGACGCACCGCAACTCCTGTAGCTGGCCGTTGCGACGATTGCGCTGCCAATCGCCGCGCCGGTGTACCAAGACGCATACATTGCGCCGCCGACCAAGAGCTTTTCCGGCATCGTCGTCGCGCCCAACAGTTCCGCAGTCGTTGCATCCTTGCCGAGCTTCTCAAGTGCGGCGACAAGCGCGCCTAGCTTAGTCAGCACAGTTACTTGAGAGCCGTACCAGCTCGTGGGCACATCAAGGCCCAGGGCCTCCATATTCGTTTTGTACGCCTGAAAAAAACCCGCACCGCCACATTGAATTGGCATAGAAACTTCCTCGGAAATTTTGTTATTCGTAAGCCCCGCTTTACGCGCGAAGCGTGCTGCATTTTACACGTGGTCCGTTCGCGGTCTCCCCAGATCACATCACATCGGCCGGAGGCCGTTCGCCACACGACCGGCAACGCCGACACAAAAAAAAGGCCAGTCACATTGACCGGCCTTCTCCCTGATTGCGCTGTCGTTTCGTGTGCCGAAATCTAAGCGGCTGCGAGCATATCACGCGGTACGTCGGAGCCTTTCGCATGAATAATTTCGGACTCCAAACTATTTTTCCTGTCCGCCTTTTCAGTCTTCATTGCGGTCCACAGGCGCTCCAATCGCTCTTGCAACGCCTCGCAGACGATCTGAACGCCGCCGCTGAAATCGCAAATGGCACTCGCTTCATTCGAGCCTGTAAGCGTAGCCGTAACCGATGCGCCGTAGCAAATTCCCCTGATTCCCTCCACCAAAATGCTGACCTGTTCAAAGCACTCTTCTGCCGATAACACTTTTTCCATCACTGCCCCCGTAACGAAAGATTGTCAACTCGCGAGTCGGACCGGTGCAGTCTTCACCGATACCTCAGCCTGGCCCTCGTAAGCGATATGACCGTTCTGCTTGAACACGTACGGCACACCCACCGTGCCGGAAACCGTGATGCCGACATCGAACTTGCCGGTAGAGTCGAGCCATTCCATGTACTCGACCACCATGTCCTCAGCCCGCTCAAGAGACCGCGCCTCGCCTACGCAATAGCCGTTCACGTAGCTACCCAAAAAAGGTGCGCCCACAGCTCTTATGTGGCCAATCATTCTTGGCAACCAGAGCACAGAGAAGGGTCTTGGGTAGCGTTGGCTGGCCCCGGACTATTCACATACTAGCTTTCCCGGCGCTCGTGCCGCTCTGGCGTTGCGTTGTGCCATGGCACGCGAATGTGCGATCAGCAGAGCCTTTTCGGTTACGCAGAACTCGACCGATCGGTACGTGCCTTCTCGCGAAAAGAAGCATGCAATTTGCATACGGTGCTCGTTGCCCCGTTGCTCGCAACGAATGCGCGGTGTCGTGCAGGCTTGCGCACGTATCGAGAACCCGTGCATAATCAAAACAAGAAAAAAAGATCAGAAATTCGGTGTGTAGCAGGGAAAATTAAGCATCGACCTGTTAATGAGACGCGACCTCACAGTTCCCGGCGTTGGGAAACGAGGTAATACCTGTCGGTCGTGCCGTCTCTGAATATGAGCGGTGTGGCGGAGCTTTTTTGTCATCGGGGGAAGTATGGCGAAAGAAAGAACTCACGTGTTTATCAGCCACGTGCATGAAGACGATCACCGATTGGAACCACTAAAGAAGTTGCTGGCCAACGCTGGCATGGAGGTGCGAGATGGCTCTATCAACAGCGACAAGCCAAACAACGCTACGAATCCCGACTACATCAAATCCGAGATACTCACTCCCCGAATCAAATGGGCGTCCGTACTCGTTGTGCTAATCACTCCGGAGACGCGCGATAGCGACTGGGTCACCTGGGAGATCGAGTGTGCCGAGAAGAACGGAAAACGTATCGTTGGCGTGTGGGACCATGGGGAAGCTCAGTGCGAAATACCCGAAGCACTGGAGCGTTACGCCGATGCTGTTGTGGGATGGCAGGGTGAGCGCGTAAAGGACGCGATAGAAGGCCGGATCAATGAGAAGGAGTCGCCCGACGATGAGCCGGTTGTCATGCGCGATATCCCACGGTACTCCTGCTAAGCAAGCCATGCGCCTTTTTTCTTATGTCGTTGCGCGGGACTATGGTTTCGCGCCGAACCCTTTTGGTGGCGTGTGCAGCCTCGCAACATGTAAGCCCGACATCCGCCAAAGGGCAGCAGTTGGCGACTGGATTGCCGGACTGACTTCGCTTGCCGATCGTCGTCCGCGTGGGCTTGTGTATGTGATGCGGGTCGATGAAGTCTTGACCTACGATGCCTATTGGGACGACGAGCGCTTTCAGTACAAGAAACCGTCGCGTCTTGGTAGCGTCAAGCAAATGTTCGGCGACAATATCTACCGTCGGGATACACGCGGGCGTTGGCTTCAGGCCGATTCGCATCATAGCCTTTCAAACGGTAGTCCTAACCCGCGAAACGTGGCGAATGACACGCAATCGGAAGGTGTGTTAATAGGGCGACGGTTCGCGTACTGGGGCAGCTCTGCGATTTCTGTACCGGAAGAGTTGCAGCAGATATACATTAATCGAGGCTACCGCAATGGGTTTGACCCCGAGTTCATTGTTGGCTTCGTTGGGTGGTTCGAATCGCTAGGCGCCCAAGGTTTCCTCGCTGCGCCATTTAAATGGCAGAGCCGCGGAGCTGCATGGGCGCGCGCGGCGACCTGACGGCAATCACAAAGGGGTGCGTAGATGGCTAACGCGCAGAAACAGCAACCGCCCCTGACACTCGCCGACTATGCGGCACAGTCCAGTGAGACCGATCGTCTTGGATCGGTTCCCGGCGGCTCGATTCAGCTCACTTTCGGATTTTTCGGTGAGATAGGTAGTTTGCTCTCAGCACTGAAAAAGGTGAACCGGGATAGCCTGATCGAATCGGAAACGCAAGTGGCAGGCGAAGAGGTCGGGGACGCGCTGTGGTACCTAATGGCTATCGCGAATACGAGCGCAATTGATCCACGAGCGCTCGGCGAACGGTGCATGGCATATCTGCGAAAACGGTTCGGCGAGCACGAACGCCAGTACGAGGCGGAGGTTAGCTTCCGGCAGATCGACGGGCTGATCTCCGTTCACGATATCGCAGCGGAGAGTCGACGAACGGACCTGCTCGGCGAACTTGCCCGCGCCAGCGGTCTAGTTGTCGGGCACGCCGACGTGTCACAACTCACCCTCTATCACGATACCCAGACCAACCTCCTTGCGCAGCTCCTGGGTATGCTGGCGCTCGTTGCTTCGTCGTTCATGTTGACGCTGGAAGACATAGCTCGCGACAATCTGGCAAAGATTCTCGACCGGTGGCCAGGGGAGCGGCTCTCCTACATGCCGCCTCTTGATGAGTCGTTTCCTGAGCACGAGTGGCTACCTCGCGTGATCCCGATGGAATTCATTGAACGCACATCAAGGACAAGCACCTACGTCGTCCAGCGGTTGCACGGCGTCTACGTCGGCGATCGCCTGACCGACAACAGCAATGAAGCCGACGATTACAGGTTTCACGATGTCTTCCACTTAGCGTACGTGGCCCATCTCGGATGGTCGCCTGTCATCCGAGGCCTTCTGAAGCTAAAGCGGAAATCGAAGCCAGAAACCGACGAAAACGAAGACGGCGCACGTGCGATGATCATTGAAGAAGGCATTGCCACTTGGATTTTCAACCATGCGCGCCAACGAAATTATTACGCGGATGTCGACACGGGCAAGCTCGAGTACGGGCTGCTCAAGCAGGTTCGCAGCATGGTAGCCGGCTACGAGGTCGCGGCAGCGCCGTTGTGGCAGTGGGAGCGTGCAATCTTGGACGGATTTCGCGTATTCCGTGAGTTGCGGCGGCCGGAAAACCGGGGTGGAAGGGTCACTGTTGATATGCGGACGCACACGCTATCATACGAGGCTCCCTTCCGGACCAAAGTATGAATCCTAACTCTTTCGTCAAGTGTCTAGCGGCAATCGCACTGGATAACGTGTTCAACCCGTATCGCGATGTTTGCTCTATTCATGATAGACCTAACGCAGCCACAACGCGGCGAAGAAACCTGCGGACATACCTGACTGCGGCGCTTGACTGCGGCGTTGATACCATTTGGATGGGGAGGGACTTGGGCTATCGCGGAGGGCGACGCACGGGCCTTGCACTGACAGACGAGTATCATCTTTCGGCGCTTGAAAGAATTTTTCCGGGGGCTCGCCTGGCACGGGCGACGTGCGGCAGTGCAGTCGCAGAACGCACGGCTGCTGAAATTTGGGCGGCGATGAATCAAGTGAAGCATCCGCCGCTTTTCTGGAACGTTTTCCCGCTTCATCCCCATGAGCCTGATAACGCACTCTCGAACCGCCGCTTCACGCGCGCAGAACTCTCCGCCGTGGAGGATATCAACGCGAGCTTGGTAGACGGTCTGCGCATCCGGAGGATCGTCTCGATAGGCCAAGATGCCGCGGCATATGCAAGCCGATTTGGTGTGACGGTGGAGGTCGTGCGACATCCGAGCTACGGCGGGGTCGCAGATTTTCGTCGTGGCATTGCGGGGCTTTATGGCTTCCAATATGTGCCGCGCACTGAGACCTCGCGGCAAGAAAGCTTGTTTAACTAGGACTTGTCGTTGGGCGGTGTCTGCCGTCGAGACACCCTGGATTGCGGGTATATTAACCAGCAATATCCGATAGGGACGGATGGTCGCCCCGCCTGATTGAACTGTTCCATAACCGCCTGCCGCGAAGGGCTGACTCTCCCGATGGCCGATTCGACCCGCCCGTTCCTCGTGCTCTACGTAGTTTGGCACCCTGATTTCGTGGACGGTAGCATCACAGCCGACATGTTGCGCGAGCACTTTCGCCGCAAGGTCTACGAAAACGTTGCGGGCGGTACCGGGCTGAGCGTCATTTATCGGTTCGCGGCCGCGCCCGGGGCCGCTGCACCTTTGGCGATAAACCTCGATGAATCCGAGACCACCGCCGTTGTGGTCTTGGCCGACCACAACTTGGCCGCCGACCCTGCTTGGACCGGGTATCTGAGGGAACTAGTGGAACGCACCGAAACCGCTGGTCTCTCCGCACGGGTCTTCCCTGTCGCCATGGAATCTGATGTGCTGGCTGACCTAGACCTGGAAGAGCAAGCATTGCGGTGGGACCGATGGGAAGGCTCCTTTGATAGACGCCAGCAACGTTTGACGGCCGAACTCACGTACGAGTTCTGTCGTATGCTGCGCCATTATCTTGAGCACCTAAAGCGCCCCGATGAGGATGACGCGGCGCTCGAGGCGTATCTCAAGAAGGTCCAAATTTTTCTCAGCCATTCCAAGCACGACGGAGATGGCGAGAGGATCGCGCTGTCAGTACGCGACCGTCTGCACGGGGGGCACGGACTGTCGAGCTTCTTTGATGTTCACGATATCCCGGCCGGCCTGCGATTTCAGAAGGTATTGCTCCAGCAGGTCCGCGTGAGCGCCATGGTGGCGATCCATACTGACTCATATTCGTCGCGTGAGTGGTGCCGGCGAGAGGTGATTGAAGCGAAGCGCTGGAACGTGCCACTTGTGGTCGCCAACTGCATCAGCGACCTCGATGAGCGGGGCTTCCCGTACATGGGCAACGTGCCCGTCGTTCGCCTAGAGCCGCACGGGATCGATCGCGTCGACTTCGTGATTGGCCGTCTGCTCGACGAGGTGCTAAAGGACTTCCTGTGGCGCTGCCGGGTGGAACTCGCGCGAGAAACCGCTGGTCCGGCGGTGATCTTTGTCCCGAGGCCGCCGGAGCTCATTTCGCTGGCCAGCCTGCCTCCGGCAGAGGAAGTGCCTGAGCCGGTGATCGTATATCCGGACCCACCGCTCAGCGCCGAAGAGGAGCGCTTGTTTGCCGAGGTCGCGCCGCGAGTTCAATTGCGTAGCCTGACCGAATGGATCGCAGGAGCTGTGCGATGAGCTACCAGGAAGTGCTGGCGGGGCAAGCGATCGCGGTCTCTACCTCGGAAAGCCCGGACATGCCTGCGCTAGGTCTTAGCGACGGGCACCTTCGAGATGCTATGGCCGAGATTGCTCGTCATATGCTTGCGCTCGGCGCGCGGCTAGTCTACGGGGGCGACCTGCGACAGCACGGGTTCGCCGACCTCCTTTTTGAACTGGTCGCTCGCCATCGGCGCGATGCCGATGAGGCTGATGACCGCCCTGCGGTCACAAACTACCTTGCTTGGCCGGTGCATATTCTGCAATCTGCCGCCGATATCGAGAACGCAGTAGCCGATCTGGAAGGTCTTGCCGAGCTTACCTGTCTACAGCTCGACGGCACACGCCTGCCCATAGCAGAGCGGTGCAACCTGGCTTCAAAGCATCCCTCGGAAGCAGAATGGGCGGAGGGGCTTACTGCGATGCGCCGGAGGACGGTGGTGGAAACAAACGCCCGCATCGTGCTCGGAGGCAGGGTGGACGACTACGAGGGGGCTATGCCAGGGATCGCCGAAGAGGCGCTGCTATCGTTGCGAGCTGGGCAGCCGCTTTACCTAATGGGTGGTTTTGGCGGATGCGCGCGCGACATCGCTGAGACTATCGGCCTTGTTGCGCCCTGGGCCGCGTCCCGTTTGGCATGGAATGGGCGGCCGGCGTTCCAACCATTTTTTGCGACGGACCTGAACAACGGCTTAACCAGCGAGGAAAATGCGACGCTCGCACAGACTCCGCACGTAGATCAAGCTGTGATGCTTATTCTGCGCGGCCTAATGCGCATAGTTTCGGCAAACCCTAACCCGTGAATGGGGCAGCCGATTTAGACTGCAGCCTCCGATTGCACGTGCTGAGTTAGGGCGGCAACGATCGTAGCGGGAGCGGGGCGCGCAAGCGAACCGAGTGCATTCTCATCCCCCAGCGCGCCTGATGTGGTATTTCATGACCCCACTGGCTCGCCAATACATGCTTCGCGTGCTAACTCGCGCACGCGTTCAATCCGTTTACGAACCGTAACGCTATGCAAATCCTCGCCCAGTTTCGCGAAACGCCGGAGTTCGTCGACGCCGGCCAGTACGACGCCCACCTGAAACGTTTGTGGAAAGTCGTTGAGATACTAGCGCGCAAAGACGATCGCCTCGCTGAATGGTACCTAACGGCAGATACAGAAGACGAGGCACGCCTTTACCGGGCTTTCGAGGCTCCGGGCGTGCCTTCGACGGCAATATTGGCCGTGCTTTCTGCTCGTTACCAGGGCAAGAAGCGACTGCAACCAAAGGTGATCGGGCTCTGGAACGGCCATAATAATTCGGCAGACGGTGCGCAGCTCAAGCTATCGATCGACACGGGCATACTGCCGCCAGAAATCGAAATAGATCTACCTGAAGCGCAAGAGGCAGCGCAACGGCTCGGCGATTGCAATGCTGTGCAAGAGGTGGTCAGCGCCCTTGCGAGCACCTACCAGCCGGCCTACGTGTCAGTATCACCGCGAGACTATTTCACGAAGCAGGTCTTCGACGACAAACCCGGCGTCGGCTGGATGCTCTATCTGCCCAAGGTCATCACCGTGCAGCAGGTGCCCGAGGCCCGTGCACTGATACCTGTTCCCGAGGCGGGGCGCAAGCAAACCGGGACGGTCATCGTGAGCGTAACCGACAGCGTATTCTCGGTGGACAATCCGGAACACCTCGAAGTCGCCAACCGCATCGAGGTTCGATTGGTCGATCAGGACTTGCTGCCGCGCTACTCGGACATTTGAATGAGCGACCACATTGATTGGATCGCCGATGTCGACGCCACGCCCGAGGAGGCACCCTTGTTGGCCGAGCGCGGCCTCGCGTGGCTTGTCGATGAATCCATCGTGCAACCTCTAGCCACCCCGAAGCGCTCCAGACACGGTAGCAGCGTATACCGGCCCGGCCCCAAGGCTTCCGCGTGGTCGGTGCAAGTCGACGATCACCGGATAGATTGCGGCGTTGAAATTACAATTGGCCGCACCGTATTTTATTCGTGCCCCGGTCCAATCAGCGTTCGTTGCCGGCACTGTGGTACGTCGCACGATGAAGGGGTACCGTGGGGCAACGCAGTTACTGCATGGTTTGACAACGAAGGCGACGATTCGCTTGCGTGCCCTGTTTGCTCCCGCTCTGAACGCATCGTCGATTGGACCTTCTTGGAATTCGATTGGGCATTCGGCTATCTCGGCTTCGGCTTTCATAACTGGTCGATTGATCGCGCTCTGGCGGAAGAGCTGGGGCGGGTGCTGGGACATCGGGTAAAACTCGCCCATCAGCATTTTTGATATGTTCGGTCTTATTGTGCCTCCTGACGAATGCAGGAAGGAGCATCTCATGCAGCACGTCATTACCGAGATTCTGTCGGCTCCGTGGGCGGTCCTACCGGACCGTCGGCCGTTCATCCGAGCTGCGGTCAACGGCGCGCTTGCCCGTCGGCGGCAGACTGCGCCGCGAGCGTCCATCGTCCTCGCGCGCCCCTGTCTGAACAAGGGGGGAGGCCGTGCCGAACGTGAACCATTGAACGTCGAGGCCGGCTCTCGCGAGCCGATACCTCGGCGTCATGACTTGTCTTTCGTACGTTTCTGATACGGGTCGATACCGTGCTCGCGCAGCAGCTTCGTCAAGTGTGCGACTTTGAACCAAAGCGCGACGATCGTAATCGCCGTGATGGCCAAGTATAGGTTTTCGCTACCGAGCCATCGCGACGAGACTAGGATTGCTGCGACGAACCCGACGGCCGAAAGAACGAGCAATGCGCGATCGAGACGCCATGCTTTCATCACTTAACCCCGTGCGAGCCCGATAGGAACTGCGACCGAATCGCGCTGGCCATTCACGAAACTCGGCTCTCGGAGCACCGATCATGGGGTTCTCGGCAACCTGATCCGCCGCCTCGGCGATCACCGAAGCGGCACGCTTGGCAACCACAGGGCTATGGACTGCCAAAAAGTCGTATAGACGTGCAACGTCATCGATAGCGTCCGGATGCCAGATCAGTCTGGACATTGGTTGCGCTTCCCGTTCGCAAGATCGTCAAGCTAATCGCGAACGCGCTCATGGGCGACGCCCCGCACTCCCGAGAGATACGAGTCGACCCGAGAACGATCGACCTCAAGCGACAAGGCGTCCGCAAACACCGACGCCACATACTCTTCGAGCGATTGTCCCGACCGATGCACGGCCGTCACGACCGCGGCCTCAAGATCATCCGGCAACGCCACAGTAAGCATATCAATCCCCTAAAAAGATCTGTTCCCATTGTAGCTGCGCCAAGCGCCCGCACTACTTGGCCGAAGCCTCAGATACAGCATTTTCGCTGGTACGGCCCGTCGCGTCTTGTTAGCATGCCCGAGCGGCGGCATCGTCGGCGGTCGGGTTTCGGCTTGGCTGATGACATTGCTAGCCGGGACCGCCGGTCTCGGGCTGGCAGTGGATGTTCCCTCGCCGAAGGCCTGCCGTGCGTCGTGCTGGTCGTGCTGACGTTGCTCGTGTTGTCCCACCGGCCTTCGCAAGCCCACTGGCGCAGCGACGACGAAAAGCGCCTGCTGCAAGCCGAACTGGAAGCGGCGCAGGCGAGACAGGCGCATTCGTTCAAGGCTGTTCTGCGAAACCCAAAGTCTATTTGCTCGCTTGTGCACACTTTTGCATCATCGCTTCGATTGATGCGCTCAGCTTCTGGCTGCCGATTATCGTAAAGTCGGAGGGCGTCGACGATACGATCCTGCTTGGCTGGTACACGGCGATTCCCTATGTCGCCGTCGTCTTGACCGGCGGCCCGGAGAGTCATAGATAACCCAATGCGCCGCGTTCAGACAGCATGCGGCGAAACAGAGAGAGAACGAAATGCTTTTACATCTATCGACGTGGGCCGAAATCGAGCAATACCTGCAACGTAGCCGCTCGATCGTCGTGCCGATCGGCTCCAACGAACAGCATGGCCCGACCGGCTTGCTCGGCACCGACTGGCTCTGCCCTGAAATCATCGCGCGCGAGGCGCATCAAAGCGCAGACATCCTCGTTGCACCGACCTTCAACATCGGCATGGCTCAGCATCATCTGGGTTTCGCGGGAACGATCTCGCTGCGCCCTTCGACATTCATTGCGGCGCTCGGCGACTGGGTGAGCTCGCTGGCGGTTCACGGCTTCGAGAAGATCTTGTTTTTGAACGGCCACGGCGGCAACGTCGCCTCGATCGAAGCGGCGTTCTCCGAAATCTACGCCGAAGCGAGTTTCAACAAGCGCCGCCTCGGGTTCGCATTGAAGCTGCGCAACTGGTGGGATCTCGAAGGCGTCGGCGAGCTCGCGCGCGAACAGTTTCCCGAGGGGCACGGCTCGCATGCCACACCATCGGAGATCGCCATTACGCAATGGGCGCTGCCCGACACCATCAAGACGGCCAGCTATGCCCCGCGAATCGCACCGTCTGGCCCGATTCGCGAAGCGCTCGATTTCCGGGCGCGTTTTCCCGATGGGCGGATGGGCTCCGATCCGGCGCAGGCATCGCGAGAAAAAGGCGGTGCGTTGGTGACGATGGCCGCGCAAAGCCTGATTCGCGAGTTGGACGCATTCAGCCGCGAAAACGCGTCGCAGTAACGTTCCGATCGCATGGCCCCGATCAAAAGACGAATCCTTTCTCGAACGTTTCGCGCAGATAGGCGATGAGCAGGGTGACAGCGCGCGATACGTGCGGCGCGTAAGGGCGAATCACGTAGAGCTGGTTCGCAAACGTGCCCACCGGGCGCCATTCATCGAGTAAAACTTCGAGCCGTCCGTCACGCACGGCCTGCTGCGCCGTGAAATCGGGCAGAAGGGCGATGCCGAGGTCGTCGATCGCCGCATCGCGCAATGCTTCGCTGTTGTTGGCCGAGAGGCAACCGTCGACAGTGACGACGATGGGCGCCTCGGCCGTCTTTTGCGCGGCCTTGGGCTCGAACGTCCAGACCGCTCGGCCGGCCGCACGGGGGTAGAACAGACAATCGTGCGCCTGCAGATCGGAGGGGTGACGCGGCCGCCCCCGGCGCTCGAGATAGGCACGCGTGGCGACGATGACCGAATGCGTATCGCACAGCTTCCAGGCAACGTGCGTCTCCGGCACGTGTTCGCTATGCCGGATCGCGAGGTCGTAGCCTTCGGTCGAGATCGACGCCAGCCGGTCGGACATCTCGAGCTGCACCTTGATCTCGGGATTGGCATGAAGAAACGCCGACATGTTCGGGATCAACTGCTGGCGCGCGAGCGACACCGGCGCCGTCACGCGGATCAGCCCCCGCGCCACGCCGGCCATCTCCCTGACCGTGGAGAATCCAGAGGCGATCTGATCGTACTGAGCGCGCGTGCTTTCTACCAGGCGTTGTCCGGCCTCGGTGAGGCCGATGCTGCGCGTGGTGCGCTTGACGAGCTGCACGCCCGCCGCGCGTTCCAACTCGGAGATGCGCTGACTCATCGCCGCCTTGCTGACGTTCAGCCGGGCCGCGGCGGCCGTATACGACCCTTGCTCGGCCAGCACCGTCAGCCAGCGCAGATGGATCCAAAGGTTCTCGATGTCGTGAGCGTCCATAAGCCTATTGTTCGGCAGGTAAAACAATGAGTTCAGCGGTGGCCGCTTTGCATGGCGCCCACGGGTTCATACACTGTAGGCACCGTCAAATCCATTCGAGGAGCAAAGATGCAACCCTATAACGATACCGCCGACGTCACGCACTATATCAACGGCGAGCGCACGCGCGGGGAAGGCGAGCGCTCGCAGCGCATCTTCAATCCCGCAACCGGCGACAGTCCTCGCCGGCTGTTGCTCGGCGAGCGAAGCGACGTTGAAGCGGCGGTATCGAGCGCCAAGGCGGCATTCTCGAAGTGGAGCAACACGCCTCCCATCCGGCGGGCGCGCGTGATGTTGAAGTTCCTCGAACTGATGAATCAGCACCGCGACGAATTGGCGGCGATCATCACGGCGGAACACGGCAAGGTGTTTTCCGACGCCCAAGGCGAAGTGTCGCGTGGCATCGACGTGATCGAGTTCGCATGCGGCGTTCCGCAACTGCTCAAGGGCGATTTTACGGATCAAGTGTCGACGGGAATGGATAACTGGACCATTCGTCAGCCGCTTGGCGTCGTGGCCGGCATCACGCCGTTCAACTTCCCCTGCATGGTGCCGTGCTGGATGTTCCCGGTCGCCTTGGCCACCGGCAACACGTTCATTCTGAAGCCGAGCGAACGCGATCCGTCGGCGTCACTTTTCATGGCGCGGCTGCTCAAAGAAGCCGGCTTGCCCGACGGCGTGTTCAACGTGGTTCAAGGCGACAAGGTGGTGGTCGACGCGCTGCTCGAGCATCCGGACGTCAAGGCCATCAGCTTCGTCGGCTCCACGCCCATCGCAAGCTATATCTACGAAACCGGGGCGCGCCTCGGCAAGCGGGTCCAAGCCTTGGGCGGCGCGAAGAATCATATGGTCGTGATGCCGGATGCGGATCTCGATCAAGCCGTCGATGGGCTGATCGGCGCGGGCTTTGGTTCGGCCGGGGAGCGTTGCATGGCCATCTCCGTTGCGGTGCTGGTGGGCGACGTGGCTGATAAGATCGTTCCGCGGTTGGCCGAGCGCGCGCGCCAGCTCGTCGTCAAGGACGGCATGGAGCCCGATGCCGAGATGGGCCCGATCGTCACGCGGCAAGCGCTCGAGCGGATTGAAGGCTACATTGCGACCGGCATCGAGGAAGGCGCGAAGCTCGTGGTCGATGGGCGTGGCTTGAAAGTGGCCGGAAGAGAAGACGGCTTC
>Ga0157369_10000495_pt1 | contig 52125 bp, 47 predicted proteins | sample C25metaG_FD_113461 | JGI IMG/M metagenome (GOLD analysis project Ga0157369, IMG submission 113461) | Corn rhizosphere microbial communities from Kellogg Biological Station, Michigan, USA - C2-5 metaG | ecosystem: Host-associated > Plants > Roots > Rhizosphere > Soil | place: USA: Michigan... | reverse complement strand
TGACCTGATTAATACCAACACCCCGGATATGGATGAGGAAGCCCACCTGAGCAACCTCATTATGAAAACCTGCCGACTCTCTTACACCGTTTGTAATGAATTTATTGGCTGGGACTTTATCCGCGAGTCAACTAACTCGCAGGAGTTCCTGAAAAACCTTTCCAACGAGCTGGAAGATCTGCTCGTTCACTCCTTTACGCAGGTTGGCGGCATGCGCAAAAATGAGTCGTACCAAAAGCGCATTCGTTTCCTCATCAAATGCAGCAAAAGTATTGTGTTTAGCTTCGCCTTCACCTCAGTAAGCGACTCTGACGTACGCAAGAACTTTGTATCCTTTCAAAAAGAGATCTTGCCCTACCTGGTTAAGGCTGCTATAGCCGTATAATTTTTTAGAAAGAATTTATTTTCAAGTAACATTTTTTATCATTTACTTTGAAATACAAAGTTCTTTCTAATGGAAGAAAAACAAATACAAGATGATCTCCTCTCCATCCGCAGCATGATGGAGCGCTCCACAAAGTTTATTTCGCTCAGCGGTTTATCTGGCGTATTGGCCGGTATCTATGCTCTTTTCGGCGCAGCATGGGCCTACACTATTATCTATAGTAGCTCTGGTTTTAGCGGCCAGCGTGATTACGCAACGGCTGATATTCCTGCCCGGCCTCAAAAACTTATCCTGCTTGCTTGTATCGCGGTGGGTATCCTTGTTGCATCGGTGCTTACGGGCTTAATCCTTACTGCACGCAAGGCCAAAAGAAAAGGACAATCCATTTGGGGTAAAACCAGCAAGCAGTTGCTGTTTCAAATGACCATACCCTTAGTAGCCGGCGGATTATTGGTATTAATTTTATTGACACGTCATTATTATGGCATAACTTCGCCCGCCATGCTGATCTTTTATGGTCTGGCGTTGATAGGTGCAAGCAATTTTACCTTTAGTGATGTTAAGTACCTCGGCCTTACCGAAGTTTTGCTTGGGCTGATCGCGGCCTGCCTGCCAGGCTACGGTCTTATATTCTGGGCGCTGGGTTTGGCGTGCTGCACATTGTATACGGTACTATTATGTATTTTAAATACGACAGGTGAAAGTTCCTTTCGAAAATCTAAATAAAGCATTTGAAAACCGCGTAAGGTTACAGATCATGAGCGTACTAATGGTTAACGAACGCTATGATTTTAACTCCCTGAAAGAACTGTTGGACATTACCGACGGTAATCTGGCCTCGCATTTAAAAGCACTGGAAAAAGAAGATTATATCAAAGTAAACAAATCGTTCGTAGGACGAAAGCCGAATACCAATTACGAAGCATCAGAAAAAGGAAAGGATGCTTTTCGTAAACATCTGGACGCTATGGAACAACTCATCAGGCAACAGAAATTGTAACGATCTTTTAATCGAAAAACCTATTGCCGCTACTTATCCTTTAATTCAAACACGATGTCATCAACCGATCTGTTAAATTATGCCAAGCGTCTTAAATCCATCGCACATTTGGGTTTAACCTATGCTAACGATGATTATGATGGGGAACGCTATCGTGAAATAGAGCAAATTAGCCTGGAGATGATGGCGATGGCGACAGATTTTTCGTTGAAGAAACTTTCACTCTATTTTAATAGTGAAAAGGAATACATCACTCCAAAAGTTGACATCAGGGCGGTAGTTTTTAATGATCAGGACGAAATTCTACTGGTTAAGGAAAAAGCGGATGGCAAATGGTCGCTTCCCGGAGGATGGGCAGACATTGGCCAGTCGCCCACAGAAACAGCGGTAAAGGAAGTATTGGAGGAGACTGGATTTACCGTAAAACCGGTTAAGTTACTTGCTGTCCTGGATAAGCGCTGCCATTCTCACCCACCTCAACCGGACTATGTATACAAGATATTTATACAATGTGGCATTGTGGGTGGTGAACCTAATCAAGCATTCGATATTCTTGATGTTAACTTTTTTTCACAAAACAGCATTCCTGATCTGTCCCTTCACAGGGTATTACCTCAGCAGATTGATCTGATGTTCGACTATCTATATAATCCGGAAAAACAAGCTTAGATTGATTAATAATACGTCAACTGATAGGCAACCAAAAGCATAAACGATTTTTTTTGCCTATAAACATCTCTCACAATCTCTTTCTGCAATTGCTCGGGTCCACCGGAGTGAAGTCTATTCCGCGGCCTCTGGCGGACCCTGTAGCACTGATGCGGCCAGAGGCATTGTATCGCACACCTAAAATCGCGATGCAATCGCTATACCAAATTAAGCACTCATCGCAGATGAGCGCAAGTTGAGTCAGGCCCGAGGCCCGATGATAGTCATTGCTCGGGTGGACCCGAGCGATTGCGTCAGCGGTTGCATGCTGTTTACCAATACTTTTAATAAGACATCGGTGCCGGCTGGCTACCTCTTACATTAACGATAGTACGGTTAATATAAGGATACAAAGCGATCAGCAAAATGGTAATTAAGATGAGCCAGCTAATCATCTGGTAATAATCCATTGCAAAACGCAATTGAGTCTGAACGGCTACGGAGCGGTTCAGTAACCCATTGGCAACCCGTGCCGCATTGGCCGGAGCCATTCCTTTGCTTAAAAGCAGCTGGCGGTAAGCCGTCATCTTTTGAACCACTAAAGGGTTAGCATCGGTAATATTATCGAGAAAACGATTATAATGTTCGCTTTGCCGGTAAAGCTGGAAATAGTTAACCAAAGCAATGCTGCTGCAAAAACCGGTGAACCTGAAAAATACACCTGTTGCGGAAGCCATGGTGCCTAATTGGGTCGGCACTGAAGACACCATAAAAACAATGATCGGTGCCATCACCATGCCGGCTCCCATGCCCTGCACAATCAGCGGAATAATATAGGTTGACGCGTTGGCCTGGGAATTAAAAAGAAAAAGCATCCAAACGTGAAACACCAGCAGCAGCGAAAACCCCATGAGCCAAACCTGGCGCATCGGCCTTTTAAGTACAATAAGCCTTGATGAGACTACCACGCTAAGAATAACGCCCACCATGTTAGCAGCCAGGATATAGCCGACATGTATCGGGTCCATTCCCATAACAGCACCGAAATAGGAGGAGGTAACACCTAAAGCCCCACGAATAATATACAATATAAATATCAGCAGTGCCCCAATTCTGAAATTGGTGTACTTAAACACATCCAAACTCAGATAAGCACGCTTGAGTTTCCTTTGCCTGATGATGTGTAGCGCAAAAAGAACGGCTATAGCCACCGCGCTCAGTTTTATCCTTATATCTTCAAACCAGTAATACTCCTGTCCGTAAATCAAAACGTAACCGATCAGGCATAAGGCAACGGCATAAATCAAAAAACTGGCAAAGTCGAGCTGATAGAGTGGAAACTTACGGTTAAGCCTTACCGGGTTCATTAAAACGGTTACAAGGATAGCTCCGGGAACGTAAGCATAGATGAGGCATTTATAAAGAACATTAAAATCAAATGCATTTAACAACGGAGCGGTAACCAGCGTGGTAAATGGCGAAATACAAAGCAGCACGCAATAGAATACAGAATAGCCAATTTCCCTGGCTCTCGCGCTGTGTAGCCGGCCAAAGATCAGGGTGATCACAATACTGGTTGAAGCACAGTTTGACATCCCTTGCAGAAACCGGAAAACAAAGATCACAAACAGGTTTTGCGAATGATAAATAACAAGCGACGTAAGTATCTGCAAGGCAGTACTAATCAGAAAATACTCCTTGGTTGCGATGTAAGTAAAAAAGCGGCGTTCAAGAGCGAAAAAACTGGCAACTGCTGCATAGAACAACACCATGGAATATTGTACATCCGTAGGTTCGATGCCGTAATAACCTGCCGCACCGGCTACACTGGCCGTGGAAAGGCCAAAGAGCGTCATACTGGGTAACAGAATAATAAACAGCACCGACCGTATGAGCCACTCCGGCGCCCATGATTTAAAAACCGGTTTCTTATTTGCCATTAGCTGTGGAGTCTGATTTTGGAATTGAAACATTAGCGTTCATACCTGCTCTTAGCGGATCAGTAGCTTCCCTGTTGTCGGTAAGCATAATGCGCACTGGTATACGCTGAACTATCTTAACAAAATTTCCGGTGGAGTTATCAGGAGGCAGGAGCGAGAAACTGGAGCCAGTTGCGGGCGACAAGGACAAAATGCTGCCCCTGAACTTTCTGCCCGGAAAAGCGTCAACCTCTATCTCCGCCGCCTGCCCTACGTGCATATGCCTTACCTGCGTTTCCTTAAAGTTTGCAATCACCCACTTGCCCGAGGCCCGATCGACAATATAGGCAAGTGTTTGCCCCACCTGGATCAGCTGGCCGATCTGTATGGTGCGGCGTCCCATTTTTCCATCATAGGGTGCTGTAATTACCGTATAGCCCACATCAAGTTTATTACGGTTAAGCACGGCTTGGCGGCGTTTGATCTCTGCCTCTAATACGGCCCGCTGCACTTTGGTATCATTGACTTTGGAAAGTGACGTTTTGTAATTATCGAGGGTGGTCTGGTAGTCGGACTTAGCAACTTCATAAGCAGTTTTCATATTCTCAACCTGCTGCTGCGTTGCGGACTCCACATCGAATAACTTTTGATAGCGGTCGTAATCCTGTTTGGTCTTCCACAAGCGGGCCTTAGCTGCCGCAATTTGAGCCTGATTAACCTTTGAAGCCTCTGCAGAAGTTTCAATATTGCTACCCAAAGCCTGCAGTTGGGCGCGGGCATTGTCCAAAGCAGCATCAGCTTCTTGCTGCTGAAACTGGTATTCGCTATCGTCGATCACTGCAAGTGTGTCGCCCTTTTTAACATCCTGGTTCTCCTCGTACCTGATCTCTTTAATATAGCCTACTACCCTGGAGTTGATCGGATTGATATACTCCTGTACCTGGGCATCGTTAGTATCCTCGTACTCAAAGCTATGTATCAGCGTGACCACTCCCCATACAGCCAGCGCCAGGGCAATAGCGCCGGCTATCCAGGCCGTTACACGCGTGATCAGCAGATCGGTTCTATTCTGATTAATGTTAGCGGTGTTCATATGTTTTAGAGGTTTCCTATTGCGTTTTGTAATTGATAGTATTGCATTTGTGCGGATATCTGCGCGGCAGCAAGGTCAAAACGGGTTTGCAATAACTGCGTATTGGCATCGAGCAGATCAGTCACCAGCGAGAGTTGATTGAAGTAAGTATTGTTAACGATCCGTGCATTTTCAGTGGCCTGCGTCACATTGGTACGGGCAACATTTACCTGTCTGAGCGCTTGTTGAAAGCGCAAATAAGCTTCGTTAACCTGCTGACGCACTTGGTCAGCGGTGTTGCTGTGCTCTACTTCCTGGCGCTTGTAATCCAATTCGGCGGCTTTTTCCTTGTGCTTATTATAATAGAATGATGAGATAGAGAAGCTGGCCTTCACGCCATACATACCCAAGCCGTAAAAGTCGGCAGAGTACGGGAAGAACTGTATTTGTGGGTAGGTATAAGCATAATTAGCAAACAAGCCCACTTTGGGGGACACGTTGGCTTTTACATCCTTAAGCTGCAAAGCCCTCAGCTCAGTTTCTTTTTCGGAGATCTTGTATTGAAAGGCGTGGTTAACAGCGAAATTCAAATAGTCATCATAAGGTCGCAAAACGATCGAATCGGCAGTTAACCGGTCCACCGGATTAACGTTTACGCTATCGGGCTGGCCGATGATAATATTCAGCTTTTGGGTAGCGATGGCAATGTCATTGTTAATCTGGTCAAGCGAGAGCCTTAAACGTGACAACTGAAGTTGGGCGCGCAGGATATCGCTCTTCAGTACTACACCGTGTTTCTGCAACTGAAGTATCTGCTCCAGTTGTTTCTCTTGGTCAGCAATATCCCGCGTTAGCAGGGTTTTAAACATTAAGCCGCGTTGTAGATCAAGGTAACTGGCTGCAGCTTGCAGTTTAATATTAGAAGTAGCAAGGTTCTTTTGTTGCTCCGCAATTTGCTGTTCGGTCTTTTCCTCGTTGATCTTAAGGTCTGTTTTTTTGCCGTTGTAGATGTTAAAGTAAGCCTCGCCGCTAAAGGTATAATAGTTGTGCAGAACGGGATATTGCTCGGGCGCATTAAAGATACCATGAGAATAAAGCGGCATATTGCTCACCCTGGCGTACATGCCCTGCGCAGTAATTTCCGGTAGCCGTTCGGTCCGGGCATCTTTAACCAGTTCCTCGCGGCCCTGCAGGGCCAGCTGCTGCATTTGAATAACTTTATTATTCACTGCCGCTTTTTCCCAAACCTGGTTTATAGTTAATGGAATTGCACCTGCAGTATCCGTCTTAGATTGCGCTACAGCAAAGGCTGGAACCACTGTTGCCACCATTAAGACTATCTTCCGTATTAAGTTATTGTCCGCCATAATTTTTACGCTACAAAATTACTGAAGGCTAAATCCGGAGTTTTTATCTAAATTGACAATTATTTGTCCAAAACGGTCATAACCATGGAGCAGCTTAAAACGGAAGAGTATTTACTCAATATTGACAAATACCCCGAATCGGTATATGTTCTGCACGAAAAAAAGGAGCGGCGCTTTCCCGTGCACCGGCATACAAAGGGGCAGCTTACCTATGTAGAAGGCGGCCTCGCCTATTTAAATATGCCCGACCGGGATCTGGTTGTTCCCGCACACCATTACGTGTGGCTGCCTGCAGGCGTGGAGCACTTTTTAAAGATCCGGACGCACGCCACGGCAATCAGGAGCATCTACTTTTATACGCACGATGATGACAAAGCCAGCTTTTACAAAACGATAGGCATCTATCCTATCAATAATCTCCTGATCGAAATGATCAAATATTCAGAACGCTGGGAAGAGGATATTTTTCCGGATGAAAAAGGCTATTCTTTTTTATCAGCATTAAAGGACCTGCTGCCCGAAGTAAGCAAACAAGCGCTACCATTCATTGTACCTACTACAACCAACGAAAGAATAAGAAGCATTCTCCTCTACATCAGGGAACATATAGCCGATCCACTTACATTAAAAGATGTCAGCGATGAATTCGGCATGAGTGAACGGACTTTAGCCCGGCTACTACAAGCCAACGTTAATATCTCATTTTATCAGTATTTAAAGTCGATACGGATGGTCTATGCTATTGAACTCATCTTGCAAACTGATAAGACACTTAGCGAAATTGCCTATGAAACCGGCTACGGGAGTATTGCGGCTTTTAGCAAAGCTTTCTACCAGCTTACCGGCTCACGGCCTTCTGAATTTAAAAGAAGTTGAAATTAACCCAAACATAATATATACTATTTTGGTTTTTAGTTTAAATAATCATTAAATTAGCCTTAATTAAACTTTAAACCGATGAGCGACGAACTATTAGAATTTTCTGATCTGATTGACGAAAAGGTTGACCTGAGCTTTATCAGGCCACAAAACCTGTGGGACTATATCGTGGGCCTGTTCCGGTAATAGTTATACAAGGGACGGCAGCCGCCTGTCACACTGAGTTATAAAATCCGGGGCCTCTGAAGGTGAAATGACAGCGATCTAACTAAATAAAAAGCTACGTCATGCCTTCCGCCAGCTGGCGAATCGGGACCCCACATGCAAAGTAACTTGTCCTGTGGGATCCCGAAACAAGTTCGGGACGACCTATTTTCGAAACCTGTCATGGGTAGACCCTCGAAGTACGCGCGTGCCCTGGCCTAAAACGCAATGTCTTTGTTTCGCTCTTGGCTTTTATTAGCTGCATCGAAATAATTAGGTAACTTTGCAGCCTGATGAGTAAAGCCGTAAATAATAAGCTGTTTGAGAACGTAAGTATTATAGATATTGCCGAAGAAGGTAAGGGTGTAGGTAAGGCGGAAGACTTTGTGCTTTTTGTTGACAAGGCCGTTCCGGGTGATATTGCTGATATTGAAATATACCGTAAAAAGAAAAATTTTGGCGAAGGTAAGATCACTAATCTTAAACAACCCTCCGAATACCGTACTGAACCATTTTGTGAGCATTTTGGCACCTGTGGCGGCTGCAAATGGCAGCACATGGACTATGCCGCTCAGTTAAAGTTTAAACAAAAAACCGTTGCAGACGCATTGAGTCGCCTGGGTAAAATCGATGTTACCGGCATATTACCCATTGTTGGTTCTCCTGTTGATAAGTATTACCGTAATAAATTAGAATTTACATTTTCAAACAAACGCTGGCTCAACGACGGTGAGAATCGCACGGATGAACCGGTTGATATGGATGCGCTTGGCTTTCATATCCCGTCACGATTTGACAAGATCCTGGATATTAAACACTGCTACCTACAGTCGGACCCATCCAATGATCTTCGCAACCAAATTCGCGATTTTGCTAAACGCGAAGGTTTTAGCTTTTACAACCTGAAGAGCCATGAAGGAGAGTTGCGAAACCTAATCATCCGCACCTCGGTAACCGGCGAGTTAATGGTTATTGTAGTGTTTGCCTATGCCGACGAGGAAAAGATCAATAGCATGATGGCTTTTGTGGAAAGCGAATTTCCACAGATCACCTCCCTGCTTTATATCATCAACCAGAAAAAGAACGACACGATTTTTGATCAGGAAGTATTGACATGGAAGGGACCGCAGTACATCCATGAGCAAATGAACACCATTAAGTTCCGCATCGGGCCCAAATCGTTCTATCAAACTAATGCCGCCCAAGCGCAAAAACTTTACGAGATAACCCGCGACTTCGCCGAATTTACAGGCAATGAACTGGTGTACGACTTATATACCGGCGCTGGTACCATCGCCAACTTTATTGCCAGCCATGTGCGCGAAGTAGTAGGGGTTGAATATGTGCCTTCGGCGATTGAGGATGCGAAGATCAATTCGGACATTAACGGCATCAAAAACACTCGCTTTTTTGCAGGCGATATGAAGGACGTGCTAAATGCCGACTTTGTGAAGGAAAATGGCAAACCTGATGTGATCATTACTGACCCTCCAAGAGCCGGTATGCACACGGACGTGGTAGAAAGGCTGATGGAGATTGAAGCGTCTAAGATTGTTTATGTGAGCTGCAACCCGTCAACCCAGGCCCGTGATCTGGTAGTATTGAATGAGAAATATGATGTAGTTAAAATTCAGCCGGTAGACATGTTTCCGCATACACAGCATGTGGAAAATGTAGTACTGCTTAAACTCAAATCATAATATGGAACGCGAAGAACTATTAAACGACAATAATAACCGCCCCAAAGAGAGCCCGTTGAAAAGCCTCGAAATTGACCTGAAACTTTTCAGCGAGTCGTTAAGGGAAGTAGCGGTAGAAATTATGGTTGAAGGACTTTCTTCATACCCTATTTTTGTGGCCCACCAGCACGACGTAAAGCTGGGCGAACTGATTCTGGACAAGGAGGAGTTAAACACCGAATGGACCATCCATGCCTCTACACTCGAAGAGTTTATAGAACGCGGCGTAATCAAAAAAGAACTGAAACAACGTTTTATAGACAGCTATAAAAACGCACATGATTTTATGTGCGTGTTCGTTATAGTTCCGGAAGGGGCCAACTTTGTATTTTTCCCTTATTCAAAAGAGTAACGTTACGTTGCATCCTTGAAAAGTTTACGCTTATATTTACATCACAAACAAAGGTGAGCAGCGTATTAGACTTTGTGTTCTCAGCGCCCTCTTTGCGTGCTTTGCGGTTAAAGTAAACCATACAACAATGGAAGAAAAGAAACTCCTCATATTAACGCCACAGCAGATCCAACAGAAGATTGATCGCATTGCTTACCAGATACTGGAAGACAATTATGACGAGCAGGAAATTGTAATTGCCGGCATTTTACCACAAGGCAGTAACCTGGCGATACGTTTAAAACGAATACTGGACAATATTGCCCCTTTTAAAAGCACGCTAATCAATATCGAACTGGATAAACTAAGCAGCAGCCTTAGCGCCCGCACTGATGCAGATATTCACAGTATTTGCAGCAACAAGGCCGTAATATTGGTTGACGATGTTTTAAACAGCGGCCGTGCGCTTGCTTACGGATTCGGCGTGTTCCTTGATGTTCCGCTTAAAAAACTCCGCACCGTAGTTTTGGTGGATCGTAATCACAAAAGCTTCCCGGTAACCACTGATTTTGCAGGCATTGCGCTGTCAACTGTGCTGAAAGAGCACGTGGATGTGGTGCTGAGTGAAACAGGTGAGGATGATGCGGTGTATTTGAAATAGAATCAGTATCTTTAAGAAAGGGTCAATAACATGTCAGCAGCAGAGATTAAGAAGAACAGAACAAAACTCATCTCCTGGATTGAGCAGCTTTCCGATCCCAATGTGCTTGATTTTTTAAATGGCATTATGCTATCAAACGCAGAAAAAGATTGGTTTGATGAACTTTCTTTAAAACAGCAAAACCACCTTAATGAAGGGCTGGAAGATATGAAGAACGGAAAAATTGTATCTTCCGAACAATTTTGGAATAAGCTAAAAAATGGCTGAAGAACCGCAGCTATTGGACCGAAAGATCACTAAAAGACGCCCTTCTGATCAGAGCGTTCTTACTTAATAAATTCTCTGAAAAAGAGCTGAATAACTTTTACAAGCTACTACAAACGTTCGAAACCTCGTTAAAGTTTTTCCTGAGCTCTATCAGGCCAGCAATAAAAACAACAGAATGAGGAGAGCGGTATTAAGCAAACAACTATCTGTTTTTTACTCGATCTCTAAAGGAACTATAGTCGTAATTAGCGTGTTAGACAATAGAATGGATGAATCAAAGCGCCCCTGATTCCTTCAACATTTCCTCTACCTGTTCTGCAGTTAAGCTCAGTCCTTCGGCTATGATGCGGGCCTGGCTGTAGTACTGCTCACGATCTGCCAGTTTCTCTTCTATAAACTTTACGAGCTCATCACCATGCTTGTGGCGCAGCAGCGGGCGGTCGTCCTTATTATTTTCCAGGCGACTAGCTAAACCTTTCGGGCTAAGTTTGATGTAAACGGTCTGTCCGTGGTTATTCATCCATTGCATGTGGTCAAAAAAGCACGGCAGCCCTCCTCCTGTCGAAATCACGGCATCGGCAGGGAACTCGCCGCTTTTGAGTACTTCGGATTCCAGTTGACGGAAAGATTCTTCGCCGTGGGTAGCAAAATAATCGTTAATGGTCATGCCTACTTTGTCCTCCAGCACCTGATCCAGGTCTATAAAAGGGTAATTTAAACGGGCAGCTAATTTTTTCCCGAGGGTAGTTTTGCCGCTACCCATAAATCCAATTAAAAATATCTTCATCTTCAGCTTAACTTAACACGCGGATCAATCCAAACATACAGTAAATCCACCAGGATATTAATGACCACAAATATAAAAGCAATGAACAGGATCGATCCCATCACCACCGGAAAATCTGACATTTCCAGCGCATCAACCGTAACCTTACCCAAACCATTGTAGCCAAATACATATTCCACAAAAAAGGAGCCCGCCAAGAGCGAAGCAAACCAATTGGCGATGGCCGTTACCACCGGATTTAGCGCATTACGCAGTGCATGTTTGTAAATGATCGCATTTCGGCTCAACCCCTTCGCTTTAGCCGTACGAATATAATCCTGCGCCAAAACATCGAGCATGGCGTTGCGGGTGAGTTGTGTTATAATAGCCAGCGGACGCAGGCCCAAAGTCAACATCGGCAACCACAAATTGCGCCACGTAATTACTTCGCCTTTAAACGGATCATAACTATACAGGCTGCCCGACATGTTTAAATGGGTATACCGGCTCAGCACAAAACCAAATATCCACGCAATTACAATCCCGGCAAAGAATGATGGCGCCGAAATACCAAGGGTGGAAATGCTGATCGATAGCTTATCTATCCAGGTGTCTTGATTGACGGCACTTGTTACACCTAATAAAATCCCGATGATGATCGCAAAGATCATAGCAGTAGTAGCCAGGATCAGTGTGTTAGGAATTACCTCCATCAGTAGCGCGGCCACTTCCTTATGGGTTTGATAAGATCGCCGCAGGTAGGGCCATTTTAAGGCAATGATCCTGTCTTTCGACACCGGTATCAGCCCTATATAATGATAACGCCGCCGGTCCTCCTCATTTCTGCGGTGAATACCTATGGGCGAAAGATCATTAATATAATAAGCAAACTGAACAGGAACGGGCTTATCTAATCCAAATTCCTTACGAACAGCCTGTAGTGATTGCACGTCTGCCCGCTGGCCCTGGGTCATGCGGGCGGGATCAACAGGCAGGATATTGAACAGGAAAAACACTACTACTACAATACCGAGCATTACAGCCAGTCCGTAACCGATCTTGCGCAGCAGGTACCTGATCATTTTTATTGTTTTTGGAAATAGTCCCTCACGAAGGTATCATAGGTAGGTATCATGTGATAATGCCATTTATTGACCACGGTACCATTTTTAATCAGCATTAAGCCTGGATTCGAACGCACCATTTCTTTCAGCGGTACTTCGTCAACATAAAATATTTCCGTTACGAGGTGATGAGCTTTGGCAAAAGCTGCCGCTTCGGTTTCGGAAGAGCCGGTAAGCAATACAACGCGTGTATTGTAATGCTCAATAAGATTAGCGGCAAGCGCGTTGATACGACCTATAGCATTTTCATTGGTACTACGCAAGTCATGAGCCACAATCCAAACACTGTAATAAGGGCTGGAGAGTAATTCCTTAGTATAATCAGTACCATGATCATCATGAATAACCAGGTCACGTATCTTGGGCGTGTAGCCGGCTTTAACCAGTTTCCTTTCCGGGTCGCCCTTTATTTCCCAGTTGTTATCTTTCCAGATACCACTCTTCATATACTCCTTATCGGTCATTACTTTGGTGGCCTGGGTAGCTTTATTTTTGAGATGATAAGTGATCTCATACTCGTCAGGCTGTGCGCCCGGTGGAACGATCATTTCCTGCGGAATATTAGCGCCTACCTTATAAGGCAGGAAGTCGATCACCGGCGAAAAGTTATAGGTAAATATGCCAACGCCGAAGGATATAATTGCTGCTATAATCAGTAAGCGATCTTCCGTGCTTTGCTGAAATACCGGTCGGATAGCTCTGCGATTGACAAACAGCACCAATACTAATACCAGCAATACGAGGTCTTTGCTAAACGATTGCCATGGTGTAAGCGGAATAGCATCGCCAAAGCAGCCGCAGCTTTGCACCACCTTAAACCATGCCGAGTAAAAAGTAAGAAAGGCAAAGAAAATAATGAGCAACAACAAGCCCCAGGCAACAGTATTTGTGCGCGTTCCGATGAGCAGGGCAAAGCCCAGCAACATCTCAAAAGCACAAAGGATAATAGCGAGACTGAGTGCGAGCCCGTTGAAGAACGTCATGTGGAATACCTCGAGGTACTCCTGCAGCTTATAGGAAAAACCTAAAGGATCATTGGCTTTGATGAGCCCGGAAAAGATAAACAACAGTCCGACAGCAATACGGCAAAACCAAATTAATCCGTTCTTCATTTTATTTCACTCCAAGTTTAATAAGGGCAAATACAGCATAGTTAAGCATGTCCTGGTAGTTGGCCTTTACACCTTCTGAAGCCAGGGTTTGCCCCTCGTTATCCTCGATCTGTTTTACCCGCAATAATTTCATCAGGATCAGATCAGTTAGTGAACTGATCCGCATGTCGCGCCAGGCCTCGCCATAATCATGATTCTTGGCGAACATGAGGTTGCGGGTTTCATTCACTTTCTCATCAAAAAGCTGTGCAACATGCTCAGGAGATAACTCATTGGGAGTTTCAGGCGCGCATTCCAACTGCATCATGGCAATAACGCAGTAATTTACGATGCCGATATATTCCCCCGTAATATCATCACCCACTTTTGAGACTTTTTTTTCTTCCAGCGTGCGTATACGCTGGGCTTTGATGAAGATCTGGTCAGTAATAGATGCAAGTCTGAGAATGCGCCAGGCGGTACCGTAGTCGCGCGTCTTTTTGATAAAAAGATCCTTACAAACTTTAATAACCGCGTTGTATTCTGTTTCTGTTTTATTCATTATGTAGTTGGAATGTTGTAACGTTGCACTGTTAAAATACCGGTTTTTAAAGTACATACCTTTAAGTTTGCAGTTCCAGTATTTCAGCGTTAAAACATGGCTAAAGATACAACAGAATTTAATAAAAAGAGAACCATCAACGCCGCAGGTAAACTCATTGAACTGGATACGCCGAAGGTAATGGGCATCATTAATATTACCCCTGATTCGTTCTTTAGCGAAAGCCGTAAAACCAATGTTGAAGACGCTGTAAAGCAAGCCGGCAAAATGCTCGCTGATGGTGCAGACTTTCTGGACATCGGCGCCTATTCATCCCGCCCAGGTGCAGTTGATATTACCGTACAGGAAGAGCTGGACCGCCTTTTACCAATTGTGGAAGCCATTGCCGCCGATTTCCCGGAAGCTGTCATGTCAATCGATACTTTTCGTGCTAAGATTGCGGAAGAAGCTATCAAAGCAGGAGCGCATATCATTAACGATATTTCTGGCGGCGAACTTGACGAGGAAATGTTTCCTACTGTAGCGCGCCTGAATGTACCCTACATTCTGATGCACATGAAAGGCACCCCGCAAAACATGGTGTACCAGGCGCAGTATGAGGACGTTTTTAACGAAGTGACCGATTATTTTGTAAAGAAATATTATCAACTAAGGCAATTGGGCGTACACGATGTGATCCTCGACCCCGGTTTCGGCTTTGCCAAGAAATCCGAACATAGCTATGCACTGATGAACCGGCTGCAGGATTTTAAAATATTGGGCCTCCCCGTCCTGGTAGGCATTTCGCGCAAACGTATGATCTATGGCCTCACTGGCGGTACCGCAGCCGAGGCGCTTAACGGCACTACGGTTTTAAATGCCATCGCCCTCACTAAAGGCGCTGATATACTGCGCGTACATGATGTAAAGGAAGCGGTAGAAGCGGTAAAAATATGGCAGCAGGTGAGGAATAGCTGACCTACACTATTCAGCTAAATAATACCGCTACCCTCTCGCGCGCATCTGTGATGCGTGCTTAATATGATATCGCGATTGCATCGCCATATATTTACCCCTATCAGAACTTAAGCAAGCCCCCGCGCCTCAATAACTCATAACTGAGTAACCAAATAACTCATTAACGTAATAACTCAATAACCATCTCCCCTACAACCAAAAGCTATACTTAATGTTATTAATGTTAAGGTAACTCTAAATAAACATTAAGACAATGAATACCATATATGATCTGTTTGGCGTAGGCAAAGATTTAACAACATTGCAAATGTGTATGCGGGCAATTGTTATTTTCTTTGTTACCCTGTTGCTTATCCGCTTATCCGGCCGAAGAACTTTCGGCAAACACTCTGCTTTTGATAACACCATGGCCATCATATTAGGGGCTGTTTTAAGCCGTGCCGTGGTTGGCGCCTCGCCGTTTGGTCCTACTATTGCCTGCTGTCTGTTATTGGCCCTATTGCATCGTGGACTGGCCTGGATTGCGGTAACCAATAAATCTATTGAGCGACTGATAAAAGGCGAACCGATCCTGATTTATAAAGATGGCAAGGTAGACGACCGCGAGCTTAGCAGAAGCCTCATGAGCCGCCATGACCTGATGGGCGACCTGCGCCTTAAAGGCAGCGTAAAAACGTTAGAAGAGGTTGAAGAGATGAGAATGGAGACCACAGGCGAGGTCAGCGTGATCAAAAAGAAAGAAAATCTTAAACAAAAGGAAAACGAACAGCCCGACATGAAAAAAGCCGGTTAATTAACCGGCTGTAATACTTTTAAAATATCATCCAGGTATTCCCTGCTGTTGGCCAGGCGGGGAACCTTGTGCTGTCCCCCAAGTTTGCCGCGTTCCTTCATCCAGTTAAAGAAGGTTCCTTTTTGGGCCATGTGCACAATAGGTCGGCGCAGCGCCATGTCTTTAAAACGCTTGGCATCGTAGTCGGAATTAATTTTCCGAAGGGTTTCATCCAGCAGGTCAACAAAGCGGTCAAACTCGGCTGGTTTTTTTTCAAATTCGATAACCCACTCGTGGCCGCCGGCTTTGTTATCTTCAAAATAGACCGGCCCGGCCGTATACTCTTTAATGAGCGCGCCTGTTTGGCGGCAGGCTTCGTCCAAAGCCCTTTCGGCATTGTCGATAATCACCTCCTCGCCAAAGGCATTAATAAAGTGCTTGGTTCGCCCGGTGATCTGTATGCGGTAGGGCGAAAGTGAGGTAAATCTCACCGTGTCACCAATCAGGTATCGCCATAAGCCGGCGTTGGTGCTGATTACCAGCGCATAATTTTTACCCAACTCTACCTCATCGAGCGTTAATGTTATCGGATGTTCCTCGCTCAGGTATTCAAGCGGCATAAACTCATAGAAAATGCCGTAATCCAGCATCAGCAGCATTTCGCCTGGTGCTTCGATATCCTGTATACCAAAAAAACCCTCAGAGGCATTGTAGGTTTCCAGGTAATACATATCCTCCCGTGGTATCAGCTTTTTAAACTGCTCCCGATAGGGGGTAAAATTAACCGCTCCGTGAAAATAAAGCTCAAGGTTGGGCCATACCTCCAGCAGATTGTTCTTTCCGGTAATTTCCAGTATGCGTTTAAAAAGTAAAATATTCCAGGTGGGTACGCCGCTTATTCCGGTTACGTTAACATCCTTGGTAACCTGGGCCATTTTTTCAATCTTCTCCTCAAAGTTTTCGAGCAGCGCAATTTCCAGATCGGGCGTACGGTAAAACTCCGCCCATAGCGGCAGGTTTTTCATAATCACAGCCGAGAGATCGCCAAAAAAGGTATCGGTATTCAGCTGGCTCACCTGGTGGCTACCACCTAAAGTGAGGCTCTTTCCGGTAAATAATTTGGCATCGGGCCGATTGTTGCAGTACAGGGTAAGCATATCCTTGCCTCCCTTAAAATGGCACTCTTCTAAAGCCTCTTCGCTAACCGGGATAAATTTACTGCGGTCACTTGTAGTGCCCGACGATTTGGCAAACCACCTGATCTCCGTGGGCCACAAAATGTTCTGCTCGCCTGCGAGCATCCGCTCAATGTAGGGTTTTAAAGTATCGTAAGTCTGTATGGGTACCCGCTCCTTAAACTGGTTAAGGTTACCAATGCTCTTGTATTGATATTTGCGTCCCCACTCGGTGTTCTCTGCCCCTGCTATTAACTGCTCAAACCACTCTTCCTGAACTTCGTTGGGATATTTCATAAAAAGCTCAATCTGATGAATGCGCTTTTTCATGAACCAGGTAAAAACAGAGTTAATAAGTGTCATAGGCAGCTTAAGTTACACAAAAGTTTTCCTTTTCAACACAAAGTTCGATCCTAAATATACTTTTCGCACCATTTCGTTGGCGGCCAGTACCTCAGGCTCACCCGATTCCAGTATCTTACCCTCAAAAAGAAGGTAAGCGCGGTCTGTAATAGACAGCGTTTCCTGTACGTTGTGGTCGGTTATTAATATACCAATATTGCGGTGTTTCAGCTTTGCTACCATAGTCTGTATTTCCTCAACCGCAATAGGGTCCACACCGGCAAAAGGTTCGTCGAGCAAAATAAAATTCGGTTCTGCCGCCAGTGCGCGGGCAATTTCAGTACGCCGGCGTTCACCGCCCGAAAGCAGGTCGCCACGGTTCTTGCGCACTTTATGTAAGCTAAACTCGTCAATCAACTCTTCCAGTTTGTCTTTCTGCCGTTCCTGGCTCAAGCTACCCATCTCCAGCACTGCCCTGATGTTATCCTCAACAGAAAGTTTGCGGAATACAGAAGCTTCCTGCGCCAGGTAACCGATACCCTTCTGGGCCCTCCGGTACATCGGATCGCCGGTTATATCTTCGTCATCCAAAAAAATACGCCCCTCGTTGGGTTTGATCAAACCCACGATCATATAAAAGGAAGTTGTTTTACCAGCGCCATTCGGCCCCAGCAGTCCAACTATTTCACCCTGCTGAACATTAAAAGAAACGTTATTAACAACCGTACGCTGCTTATATTTTTTTACAAGGTGCTCTGCACGTAATCTCATCTAAATAAATTTTATACCGGTTCTTCGCAACAGAAAAACCACATCGAATATAATTGGTTGACCCTTATTGCAATAAAAGATTATTTAACTCTAATCCCTTTAACGTTAAGTTGTATCGATCTCTTATCCCGCCATACATTTTCTTCAATGGTATAGCAAATGTCAAAAGGTTTACCAGCTTTCAGTTTATCGGCCCACATGCCCTGCCCAAATGCAATACAATCAAACGTTGCTGAATCCGGTTGGCGAACGGTCATCTTAATATGATCTGCACCTACCAGCATGGGCGTGCCATTGATGTAAACGTTTTCCGTTAAGAAAACAGGCGACATATTCTCCGGCCCGAACGGTGAAAACTGATTAAGCACACGGAAAAATTTCCCATCGATCTGCGCAAGTTTAAGCTCGGCCTCTATTCTGATTTCCTGCACCAATTGCTCCGCCTTTATGCTGGAACATACCACCTCTTCAAACCGGTTAATAAAGGCTTCTACATTCTCGGGTAGCATAGTTAAACCGGCAGCATATTTATGGCCGCCAAACTGAATGAGCAGATCGCTGCACTCGCACAAGGCCTCATACAGATCATATCCATAAACCGACCTGGCCGAACCTGCAACATGACCGTTAGAACGAGTAAGCACCACAGTGGGCCTATAATACTTTTCGGTAAGCCGCGAGGCTACAATACCAATTACCCCTTTATGCCATCCCTCATTAAATACAACGGTTGATTTACGTTTGAGCAGCACCTCATCACTTTCAATCATGGCCAGTGCTTCATCTGTAATAGAGAAATCATGCTCTTTACGCTCGGTATTTTTAATATTGATGAGTGCGCCCTTTTCCTTCGCAGCGCTTTCATGACAGGCGGTTAACAGTTCAACGGCATGCTTAGCATCATCAATACGGCCAGCCGCATTAATTCGGGGGCCAAGTAGAAAAACAATATCAGATATAGTGTAAACCGTAGTTGATTTACCGGCTACGTCCATCAGCGCCTTTATACCGATACATGGATCGCTATTTAACTTTTGCAGGCCAAAATGAGCCAGTACCCGGTTTTCACCGGTAATATGCACAATGTCACAAGCTATACTGATAGCCACCAGGTCAAGGTAGGCGGTAACTTCACTAAAACGAATACCATTTTTTGCGGCAAAAGCCTGAGCTAGTTTAAAGCCAATACCACAGCCTGATAGTTCCTTATAAGGATAAGGGCAATCCGGCCGCTTAGGGTCAAGCACAGCAACCGCATCGGGCAGTTCGGCTCCGGGCATGTGGTGATCACAGATAATAAAATCGATGCCTTTGCTGTTGGCATAGGCAATTTTATCAATGGATTTAATGCCACAGTCAAGCGCAATGATTAGCGAAAAGCCATGCTCTGCTGCGTAATCAATGCCTTGTGTAGAAATACCATAGCCCTCTTTATAACGATCAGGAATATAATAGGCAATATTGGAATGATATTTTTTGAAGAAACTGTAAACAAGGGATACGGCGGTGGTACCGTCAACGTCGTAGTCGCCATAGATCAAAATCTTTTCGCGTATCTTAAATGCTTCTTCAATACGGTCAATGGCCTTTGTCATATCAGCCATCAAAAACGGATCATGCAAGTGGCTCAACTCCGGCCTGAAATAGAGGCGGGCATCTTCAAAAGCACGAACGTTGCGGTGGATGAGCAAGCAACTTAAAACCGGGTCAATGCTCAGCGCTTCGGCAAGCTGCTGCACCTGAGTGATTTCCGGTTTTTCTCTTAACGCCCATCGTTTTTGCATATCTTTATCCGTTCAAACCGTAAATATATTATCAGGTTATTAATCTAACAAAAGTACGTTAAAAAACATTTATAATAATTATGGAACTTTTTGCATTGGAAGAGGGATCTTATTCTGTTGATGTAACCAAGAAGTTTATTCCCTTTAATCCCCAAACTGATAATGCAAAAGATCGGCCAGGATCCCTGTTTATTCACGTTAATCCATTTCTGATCAAAACAGCAGATGATCTTATTGTACTGGATACCGGGCTCGGATTTAAAGATACCCATGGTGAATTGCTCATCCATCAGCATATACGTAATGCAGGCTTTGACCCGGAGGATGTTACGCTGGTTTTAATGTCGCACTTACATTATGATCATTCGGGCGGCCTGGTAAAAGAAGGGAACGGCCGTTATATGCCAAGTTTTCCACAAGCTAAACACGTTATACAGCGTGGCGAATGGGAATTTGCCTTTACCGGAAAATCAAGCTCCTACCATCAGTATATAGTAGAGGCCCTGCAACGGTCGGCAGACATTATGCTGGTTGAAGGTTCTGGTGACCTTAAGCCGGGGATAAGATATGAACATTCAGGGGGCCATTGCCCGTATCACCAGGTTTTCTGGATTGAGCTGGAAGGCAAGAAAGTTTTCTTTGGAGGCGATGAACTGCCCGAACCGGAACAACTGATACGTAAGTTTATTGCTAAATATGACTATGATGGCCGTAAGGCGATGCAGCTGAGAGAAGAGTATGGTAAGATTGCAGCTGAAGAGGGATGGATCTGCTTATTTTATCATGCCAAGTCCACAAAGATAGGCACGGTCTCCTTTGAGCAGGAAACATTTAGCGTGAGCCCTTATTAATTAAAGGGCTCTTTCAACCTCAAACAGTTCGCGTATTTTTTCAATATTCAATGGTTTTGAAACAAAGTCTTTAACCAGTGAATATGATTTTGCCTTATTAATATCGTTACTGAACACAGACGACGAGATGATATAAATCTTGCTTTTAGCAGTTTCATCAAGCTTAAGCCGCTTATACTCCTCCAGAAACTCCCAACCGTTCATGATCGGCATGTTAATGTCGAGCAAAATATAGTCTGGAAGCTCTTCTGGGTCGGTATCCCTGATCTTAACCAGCTGATCAATAGCATACTTACCATTTAAGCAGGCGGTAATATCAGAATTTACTAACGCCTTTTTAATCAGCTTAATAGAAATAAAGTTATTGATTTCATCGTCATCGACTAACAAAATACTTACCGGCTTAGTTTGTACGTTCATAAATTCTTATACGGTGGTGTATGAAAAAAGGTTGTAATAAAAGCTTCAACCCTAACTTGTTCATGTTAAACATTATTTAAACGCGGCATCACATTTAAACGTTACATTTTTTTACGCATTTTGACATAGCCTTCCCAAACAAACACGTAATTACCTGAAAAACAAGTGAATAATTTTAGGCTCCTAAATGAATAACGAAAAATCAATAAGCCTGTAAACAGAAAAAACGGTGTGTCAGCTATATTCTTCGTTCATAACAAAGCTAAGCACTTTTATGTTTACAATATTATTAACTGAAAAGTAACATTACTGATGCAAACTTTTTAAACACAAAAGGCTCAGTAACTGAGCCTTTTGTGTTTAAAATTTATCTATTCGATTATTCAATTACGCTTTCTTCAAAGGCGTACTCCTCAATAGGAGGGCATGAACATACCAGCGTTCTATCGCCATAGGTATCATTTACGCGCCCTACAGACGGCCAAAATTTATGCTCAGCCACATAATGCAGTGGAAATGCAGCCTTTTGGCGGCTATACGGACGATCCCACTCATTAGCGGTAACCACAGCAACCGTATGAGGCGAATTTTTAAGCGGATTATTTACTTTATCTATATGGCCTTTTTCTATCTCATCAATTTCATGACGAATGGCGATCAAAGCATCACAAAAGCGGTCAAGCTCGTGTTTAGGTTCAGACTCGGTTGGCTCAACCATCAAGGTACCAGCTACCGGGAAAGATACTGTTGGCGCATGAAAACCGTAGTCCATTAATCGTTTGGCAATATCAGTAACCTCAATGCCAAAGCTCTTAAATGCACGGCAATCCAGGATCATCTCGTGAGCACAACGGCCATTGGCGCCGGTGTAAAGCACAGGATAATGATGTTCCAGGCGTGATTTGATATAGTTAGCGTTAAGGATTGCGTATTTGGTAGCGTTGGTTAAACCATCACCGCCCATCATGGCAATATAGGCATGCGAGATCACCAGGATAGATGCGGAACCCCATGGCGCTGCAGATACTGCATGGATTGATTTACCTTTATCAATATCAACCACCGCATGGCCAGGCAGGTAAGGCACCAGGTGCTTAGCTACACCGATAGGACCCATACCAGGGCCGCCCCCACCGTGAGGAATACAGAAAGTTTTATGCAGGTTGAGGTGACAAACATCTGCACCGATATTGGCCGGGCTGGTTAAACCTACCTGGGCATTCATGTTGGCGCCGTCCATATAAACCTGACCGCCGTTTTGATGTATGATTTCGCAGATCTCGATGATCGACTCTTCGAACACACCGTGTGTTGACGGATAAGTGACCATCAAACAGGAGAGCTCGTTTTTATATTGCTCAGCTTTAGCTTTAAGATCGGCAACATCAATGTTTCCGTTTTCATCACATTTAACAACGATGATCTTCATACCGGCCATAGCAGCGGAAGCAGGGTTGGTACCGTGTGCTGAAGAAGGGATGAGAGCGATGTTGCGATGTTCTTCGCCCCTATCGTGATGGTAAGCGCGAATCACCATTAACCCGGCATATTCGCCTTGTGCACCTGCATTTGGCTGAAGGCTCATGGCTGCAAAACCGGTAATCTCGCTGAGCCATTTGTCTAATTCATCAAAAAGCTGCATGTACCCGCCAGTTTGGTCAACCGGGGCAAACGGATGCATTTTACCGAACTCGGCCCAGGTAATAGGCACCATTTCGGTAGTCGCATTCAGTTTCATGGTACATGAACCAAGCGGGATCATGGAGTTGCAAAGAGAAAGATCTTTAGCTTCTAATGATTTAATATAACGCAGCATCTCATGTTCAGAATGATGGGAGTTGAACACGGGATGCGTTAGATAAGTTGAGGTACGTTGCTGATCAGCCGGAATAACCGTTTGCAGGTTAGCCTTCAGCTCATCAAAAGCAACATCATTCAAAGTTTTGGCTTTTACTTTAGCAAAGAAACGGATGATGGTTTTGATATCTTCCGGACGGGTAGTCTCATCGATAGCTATAGTAACAACAGAACCGTTATAGTGCAGGTTCATTTCGTTATTCAGCGCCTCTCCGTGGATGGGCCCTATCAGATTACCAACATCAAACTTAATGGTGTCAAAATAGGCTTCGTTGAGTTGCTGATAGCCAAGCTGTTCTAAGCCTTGAGCAAGCAGCACAGCCAGACCATGAACACGCTCCGCAATGAGCTTTAAGCCCTGCGGACCATGATAGGCCGCGTACATACCAGCCATGATGGCCAGCAGCGCCTGGGCGGTACAGATGTTTGAAGTAGCTTTGTCTCTACGGATATGCTGCTCGCGGGTTTGCAAGGCCATACGTAAGGCATATTCGCCGGCGCTGTCAATAGTAACCCCGATAATACGACCCGGCATAGAGCGCTTATACTCTTCTTTGGTAGCAAAGTACGCCGCGTGCGGGCCCCCGAAACCCATTGGAACGCCGAAACGCTGGGTAGTACCTACTACCACATCAGCGCCCCACTCGCCCGGAGGCGTTAACAGGGTAAGGCTTAGCAGGTCGGCTACAACAGTAAGTTTAATTTGATGTGCATGCGCCTTGGCAGCAAAATCGGTATAGTTATAAACTGCTCCGTCGGCAGCGGGATATTGAACAATAGCACCGAACATGGTGTCATTTAGCTCCACAGTACGGTGATCACCAACCTGCAGCTGAATACCATAAGGTTCGGAACGTGTTTTTAAAATGTCGATAGTTTGCGGAAACACCTCTTCGGAAACGAAGTATACGTTAGCCTTCTGATTTTTACGAAGACTGTATTGCATAAACATCGCTTCGGCCGCAGCGGTACCCTCGTCGAGCAGGGAAGCATTGGCAATCTCCATACCGGTAAGGTCAATAACCATGGTTTGGAAGTTGAGCAGCGCCTGTAAACGTCCTTGAGCAATTTCAGCCTGGTATGGTGTATATTGAGTATACCATCCTGGGTTCTCCAGTATATTACGCTGAATAACACCCGGTACTATTACGTCATAATAACCCTGGCCAATAAAAGACTTAAATACTTTATTCTTTGAAGCTGTTTGGCGCAGTGTATTGAGGTAATCAAACTCACTCTTGGCGGTCGGCAGATCAAGTGGTTTCTTAAGCCGAATTTTTGCCGGAATAGTTTGATCAATTAATTCGTCTAATGATTTTACACCAACTGTTTGAAGCATTTTTGAAGTATCGGCTTCATTGGGTGCAATGTGGCGGACCTGGAATTTCTCCTGGTAATCAATATTCAAGCTCATAGAACGGGTTGTCCCTTTAAAATTTATGCGCAAAGGTACGCTTTTAACAATTGAGTAACAATTGGTAAACAGAATACTGACAATGGATTTACAAGTGAACAAAAATCGGCTTTAAAGCCTACAATCACCCTCTTGTTTACATCAAAAAAGTGGATAATAAATTAAAAATTTCCGTTAACTTGCGGAAGCCTTACACATGAACGTAAAATTTGTTTTAGTTTTTTTATTCTTCCTATTAACCCTAAATGCGGCCTCTGCGGCTACCTTTGTGGTTACCAACAATGCTGATGCCGGCCCCGGGACATTACGCGAAGCATTAAACAATGCTGCCAACAACGGCACGACCACGCAGGATATTATTCAGTTCAATCTTCCGGGCAACTTACCCTCTGATCGTACTATAAGACTAAAGTCGCAATTACCGGCGGTGACTTCAAATGTGGTAATAGATGGCACAACTCAGCCCGGTATACCATTTGGTGTTTCAGACGCTAAAGTTATCCTGGAACCAGAGACCTCTCCTGCCAGCTTTAACGGACTGCTTATTTACAGCGATTATACCAGTAACACCACCAAGGGCGTTGAAATATACGGTTTGTATATTCGCAACTTTGCGCAGATTAACAGTCTCAGCAACTTCAACAGCACACAGGGATCAGGTATTGCATTTGCAGGCGGCGGCTCCGGCATTACCATTGGTGCGCCGGGTAAGGGTAACGTGATCTGCGGAAACGTAAATGCCATCTACAGCAATTATGCCTACTATCAGCTGGTGTCTGATATTACCATCCAAAGCAATATTATCGGCCTTACAGACGATGGCACTACCCTTAACAGCAACATCAACGGCATTAGCATCCAGGCAGATAAATCTGTGACCATTGGCGGTACTGATCCCAAACAAGGCAACGTCATCGCCGGAAACCTGGTCAACGTTTCCATCGGCAACACCTACTACTTCACTTCCAACAAGTTAACCATCGCAATTCAAAACAATAAAATAGGCACTGATTATACCGGCACTATTGACTACAAACAAAATCAGCTGTTTTCCAACTCGCCCTTTATCATCGCTTATGGCATTGATATCACCAGCGGCAACTCCACAACTACGATAGCAAACAACATCGTATCTGGCCAACGGGGCTACGGCATTGCCATCAATTACAGCTACAACTACAATTACAGCAACACCACTCAGCTTTCGGGAAACTTTATTGGAACAGATGCAACCGGCACAAAAGACCTAGGTAACACCGAGGGTGTTATGGTAAACCAGAACAGCAGCTGCTACATTGGAGGCGCCAATGCGAGCGACGTCAATATTATTGCCTACAACCAAACAGGCGTAGAAGCTAAAGCAGGGTCAAATACGCTTATTACCCGCAATAGCTTTTATTGCAACACGGATGTGGGTATTGTTGTGCCAAGTACTTACCCTTTTGTACAGCTACTCAAGTACTCGGGCTCTGCTGCGTCTGGCCTGGCCACGCCCAATACCAAAATTGAACTATTTTACACGGATGATTGTCCGCATGCTAACGGTAACTGCCAGGGTAAGGACTATATTACCACCGTAACGGCTGACGTGTCAGGCAGGTGGAGCTATTCAGGCACACTCACTAAAACAGTTGTGGCCACCGCTACTGACGGAAACAAGAACACTTCTGCTTTTTCAACCCTTACCCCACTGGCTACTGAACCTGTTATTAAGCATTACACGTGTGCCTATGAGGGCAGCATTACCATTAGTGAACCTCGCGAGGGGATTCAGTTCCATTGGGACAAAAAAGAAGACAATGGAACATTAACGGCCATTAGCGACGAGCAAAGTATCAGCAATTTACTTCCTGGCATCTATATTCTTACTATACAATATCCTGGCGGCTGTTTAAAAACCATAAAGACATTTGAAATAAAGGATAATCGCATCAAAATACAACAGATCATTCCGCCGGTGCCGCAGTGCCGCCAAAAGCAGTTCCAGGTTAGCACATATTACAGTGGCGGAACAGGTACCGTACAGTTTCAATGGATAGATGCCAACGGCAATGTAGTGGGTACAGGCAATCCCGCCACAGTACCCGGTGGCACATTAAGGCTGAAGATAATTGACGACCTCGGGCAAAATTGTTCTGTTACCTCTGATCCGTTTACCATTACGCCTAAAGTAGGGCCCGATTTTGACTACTCTGCCGAACAGGTACAATCTGCGCAATGCGGCAAAAGTGACGGCTCCATTAAGGGCATTAAAGCTTTTGATATTACCGGCACTGCCACCTATCAATGGTATACTTATACCTATGCTAACGGCGTGCAAAACTCCGTTGCCGTGCAGGGCGCTACCAGTACAGACCTTACCGGCGTACCCGGTGGCACTTATTACCTCGTTATTACAGACCAGAGCGAGTGTAGCCCGTGGCAGTCCCAAAACATTTTCGTGAATACCACCAACTCTGTGTTTATTAACGGCGGCTACATTACTCCGGCCACCTGCGGTTTTAATAACGGAGCCATATATGGCATCTCTGTAATTAATGGCAACAAATATGAGTGGACCGGTCCTAACGGCCCTATAAGCAACAACAACCAGGTAAATCTTAATAATCTTACCGATGGTACTTACACGCTTAAAGTGACCAACACTATAACAGGCTGTAACAACTCTGCTTCTTTTTATGTCAATCGTGTTGCACCTGATGTGTTTAATCCATCGCCAACTTATACTTCTGCAACATGCAGCATGGACAATGGCGGCGTACAACTCACCTTTGCTTATGCTACCCCACAACCCAGAACAATAACCTGGTTTGACGCCAATAACCAACCCGTGGCCTCAACTTCCGCACGCCAAACTAACGGCGACTTCACTTCGACCATTACTAACGTAACAGACGGTAATTATTATATCCGGGTTACCGACCACAATAGCTGTATCATTCCGCAGCCACTCGGGCCTTATAAGGTTGACCGCATCCCTATCCTGGCGTTTGCATCAGACAGCAAACCCATACCTACCAATGATCAGTGCGACTTACAGACGGGTAGTATCACGGGCCTCAAAATAACTGGAGGACAAGGCCCTTTTACCTATACCTGGACAGATGCAAACGGCAAAGTGGTAGGCAATGACATTAATTTGGTCAACATTGGCAAAGGCGATTACACCCTTGTTGTTACAGACAATATCCATTGCCAGCCACCCGTAACCACCGGGCCGGTTACGGTAGGGAACGATGAAGTTCCGCAAACTCCACCCGTATTAAAAAACGTGCGCATTTGTAACCCGCAAACGGTCACTTTCGGGGTGATTAATGCCCAACCGGGGCTGTACAAACTTTATCAGCACATTGACGATGCCGAACCGCTTACTTCGAGCCTTACTAATATATTGACCTACCCGGTTAATGAAACCGGCGACTACTACGTTTCATACAGTCATGGCACGTGCGAAAGCCCACGTACCAAGGTACATGTGGAAGTAATTCTGGTCGACATAAAAATGGGCAATACATTTACACCCAACGGGGATGGCATTAATGACATTTGGCGCATACAAGGCTTAGAGAAGTTCCCAGGTGCCTTGGTACAGGTATTTACCCGCTCGGGCCAGCTGATATTTCAGTCGACACAACCAACCGTATTTTTTGACGGCAACTGGCGGGGTAAGCCATTACCTATAGGCACCTACTATTATGTTATCAACCTCAACACGCCATGCAAAATTTTAGCGGGGAGTCTGGCGCTTATCAGGTAAACCGGCGGGAGCGACAATATAAAGGCTCCGGAGTAAAAATCGACCAGCTTGTTTTTGAATCAAAAGGCTATTCAACACCTTTTGACGGGTTTTCAAAAGGCGCTGCACTGCCTATAGGAACCTATTATTATATCATCAATTTAAGCTCGGGCTGTAGCCTGCTCTCTGGCAGCTTAACCTTGTTGCGGTGATTCCAGCTGACGGCGATATTGCTGAATAGTATTTTCGAGACCGTAGTACAATGCATCTGAAATGAGCGCATGCCCTATGCTCACCTCCAGTAACCCCGGAACGTTCTGAGCGAAGTAGGCTAAGTTGTGCAGGTCGAGGTCGTGGCCTGCGTTGAGGCCGAGGCCTACCCTTTGAGCAGCCTCTGCCGCCTGTATAAATGGTGCTAAAGCCAGTTCCTTACCCTGGTGATAATGGGTTGCATAGGTTTCTGTATACAACTCAATTCTATCAGTACCTGTCTTGGCGGCGGCTTCAACCATGCGGGGTAATGGGTCAACAAACAGGGAAACGCGAATGCCTTCCTTTTTAAAACAGTCAACCATGGTTTTAAGATAATGCTGATCTTCGATGGTGTCCCAGCCATGGTTTGAGGTAAGCTGGCCGGTAGCATCGGGCACAAGGGTAACTTGCGTAGGCTTAACCGCCAGTACCAGGTCCACAAATTTTTGTTCCTGACAATTTCCTTCAATATTAAATTCAGTAGTCAATATCTTTTTCAGATCATAAACGTCCTGGTAACGGATATGCCGTTCATCAGGCCGGGGGTGTACCGTGATACCCTGGGCGCCAAAACGTTCACAGTCCTGTGCTACTTTAAGCAGATCCGGATTATTACCACCGCGCGAATTACGCAATGTTGCTACTTTATTGATATTAACGGATAGTTTTGTCATAACGGCAAAGTTAGTATTTGCAATAACTCAAATTACGCTCATAAGTTTATATCTTCTATGATTTTCCCCCTACTCCCTGAAAGGGGGACGAATCTTGAACCATCGTTATATTTTTATTGTGAGGGCGAAGAAATGAAACGTGTTGACTTTATGAAGTCAATCCAGCAATTTTAATCAATCCTTTTGGTATTTATTTTGGTTATATCTGCATTTTTAAACAGAAAAAAACTGGCACAACAAACATGAAGCAGCTACGCTATAAATTTTATATATTCTTCAGCCTACTAATTATTGCAGCGCCTTCTGCGTTAAAGGCCCAAACGGCCAACTTTCTTGATATTAAGAATTACACTGCTTATTATGCCTGGGGCAAGCGTTACCCAATGGATGTGATCATATTGCGGAGATTTGAAAATGCGGGAAAAACGTACTATCTCTCTGTAAACCCGCAAACACTGCAAACCCGTATTGACCAGACCGGTTTTTACCAGGTTCAGTCTATGTCACTGGATGAGGTGCGGGCCACCTTTAAGAAAACACCTTACGAAAGAGCCATCAGCAGTGCCGAGAAACAATCCATCATGATACAGGATGCCGGTATTGAACGGGGTATGCCCAAAGAAACAGGCATCAGTTTAACGGCCGACTTATGCCCTTCGCACCGCCCGCTGGATAGAATTATTTTTCAGGACCTCATCAAGGAATTTCAAAGGGTTGAACGCCCCGTGCCTGTGGCGCTTTCCATAACCGGCATATGGATGAAACAGCACCCCCAGGACCTGGAATGGCTCAAACAACTGATGGCTACCCGTGAAATAAATATCACGTGGATCAACCACTCTTACAATCATCGGGTAAGCAAAAGCCTGCCTATCAAAGAGAACTTTTTATTGGAGGCCGGAACAGATATAACGTTTGAAGTATTGGAAACCGAAAAGGCGATGTTACGCAACGGTTTATTGCCTTCAGTATTTTTCAGGTTTCCAGGCCTGGTTTCAGATCAGCAGTTGGTTTACCAGATCACCGCTTTTGGCTTAATACCGATAGGGACTGATGCGTGGCTGGCTAAGGGACAGAAGCCACAGGCAGGCAGCATCGTTTTAATTCACGGCAACGGCAACGAACCAGTAGGTGTGAAAGACTTTATTCAGCTATTAAAGTCAGAAGCTGGTCAGATCACTAAAAAACAATGGCTGCTCTATGATCTGCGCGAAAGTGTTGACGAGGAGTTTGAACGCAGCAGTAAAATATAAAAGGCTGTATCAAAACCAGGATTTCTGATTGCGATACAGCCTCCCGAGTTGTTATAAATTGAATAAAATACCGAGCGTCGTTTGAGCTTCGGTGATAGGCAAACGGGTTTGAACGCGGCCGGCCGTAGTGGTACGAGTACTGTTTTCAATCTTTAACCCATCAGAAACAGTATTATATAAAGTCTCTCTCAGGGCAAAGCCTATTCCATCAGTAATGTTATACCTTAAACCTACTCCGCCGCCGTAGGCTAACTTAATAGAGCTGGAGCTGTATTGGGTAAAGTAAGAGAACTTGTTATCAAAATCGGTTAAGTCAACTTCAACCTGTGGGGTTGACAAACTTTTGATAAACCCGCCAAAAACCCGGGCATCAACAGTAAACTTGCCAAACAAGAAAGAATACTGAGGGCCAAGCATCAAGGCCAAACTGGTGTAACGATTGCTACCGGTTACTGTAGATGTATAATCGTTATAAGAAGCACGATAACCATTTGACAGAATGGTCTCATCATTGTTATTTAATTGACCATGATCCTGGTAAGAAAAAATAGTAGTTAAGGAGAGATTATTATATAACTTGAATGACCCATCCAATGCAATAACTACCCCCTTTTTTCCAAAGCCCGATTTGTTGTTATTGTAGTCGGTACTTTTAAACAAACCTAAAGGATATGACAAGCCGCTTGAAATACCTATGTAACTTTTTACCTGTGGTTTATCGTCCTGAGCCTTGGCATTGAACGCCAACAATGATAAACCGAACAGTGAAAGGGCAATTGTAAATTTTTTCATCATGTATTAAAAAAATGACAGGGGTTATTAAATACTAATGCTGCAATAAAACAGCGGTAGCCTTTCCTCAGAAATTTTACCTGCCGCAAAATAAGCTATCCTACTTTGCATTCAGAAACCTTTACCCTAAAAATTAACGTATTTTAACTTTTTGAAAGGTGTTTTTTACAAATGAAGCAGGCTGGAATATGGTCAGCAAACAAAAAAGGACCCGGCAATCAACCAGATCCTTGCTATTTATTAAAGCTGAACGGTAAAAACTACTCACCGATCAACCATTAAACTTAATCAACTTAATATTAATACCTGTAATAATCGGGCTTAAACGGACCAGCAACAGGCACGCCGATATAATCTGCTTGCTCCTGGTTCAGCTCTTCCAGTTCAACACCGATTTTAGCGAGGTGTAAACGGGCAACTTTTTCGTCAAGTTGTTTTGGTAAAGTATATACCTTGTTTTCGTATTTGTCGCTATTGGTCCAAAGCTCTAACTGTGCCAAAGTTTGATTGGTGAACGAGTTTGACATTACGAAGCTTGGGTGACCGGTGGCACAGCCAAGGTTAACCAAACGACCTTCGGCCAGTACAATCACATCTTTACCGTCAATGGTATATTTATCAACCTGTGGTTTAATTTCAATTTTGGTGCTGCCGTAATTGGTATTTAACCAAGCCATGTCTATCTCATTGTCAAAGTGACCGATGTTACATACAATAGCTTTATCCTTTAACGCACGGAAATGTGCTTCGCGTACAATATCGCGGTTGCCGGTAGCAGTAACCACAATATCAGCCTCAGGGATGGCAGTAGAAAGCTTTTTCACTTCGAAACCTTCCATAGCGGCCTGCAGTGCGCAGATTGGGTCAATTTCGGTTACAATTACACGTACGCCAGCGTTACGCAGCGAGTCGGCAGAACCTTTACCCACGTCGCCATAACCACAAACTACAGCTACTTTACCAGCCATCATCACGTCAGTTGCGCGACGGATCGCGTCAACCAATGATTCGCGGCAGCCATATTTATTATCAAATTTAGACTTGGTTACTGAGTCGTTTACGTTGATAGCCGGAATTGGCAGGGTGCCATTCTTCATGCGCTCATACAGACGGTGAACACCGGTGGTAGTCTCTTCAGACAAACCTTTAATACCGCTGATCAACTCAGGATATTTGTCAAATACCATATTGGTAAGGTCGCCACCGTCATCAAGGATCATATTTAACGGCTTGCGCTCTTCGCCGAAGAACAAAGTTTGTTCAATACACCAGTCAAACTCTTCGGCATTCATACCTTTCCAGGCATATACAGAAATGCCAGCGGCCGCAATAGCAGCAGCAGCATGATCCTGGGTTGAAAATATATTACATGATGACCAGGTAACTTCTGCACCAAGCTCAACAAGTGTTTCTATTAAAACAGCAGTTTGGATGGTCATATGGAGGCAACCTGCGATACGTGCACCCTTTAGTGGTTTTGAGGGACCATATTCCTTGCGAAGGGCCATTAAGCCCGGCATTTCTGCCTCGGCAAGTTCAATTTCTTTACGACCCCATTCGGCAAGCGAAAAATCTTTAACCTTGTATTTTACGTACGCTGTCTCTACTGATGACATAATTTTTTTGATTTTTTTTACAAAAGTAGATAATAAAATAATGTAAAAGAAATGAGTTAATTTTAATGAATCTGCCGTTATTTAACCAATAGTATTAATCTGGAGTTATCTTTGCAAGGAAATAGCCGTCAACCGTATTAAGCCGTTCAGAAAGAAATTTAATACAAGCCAATGACCATAGGTGCTATAAACGAACGCGAGGAGAGCTTTAATATTCTCTTCCATCACAATCCCGAACCGATGTGGATCTTTGAATCTCAAAGCTTATCGTTCCTGGAGGTAAACAATGCAGCGATCAAAAAATATGGTTATAGCCGCGACGAATTTCTAGGCATGACCATTCTTGATATACGTCCGGTCGAAGATCGGGCAAAACTCAGAGAGCATGTTGAAAGTCTTACGGGTGCCAATATTGGCAGGCTCGAATATCGGCACCACTTAAAAAACGGCGAAACAATCTATGTCAATATCAATTCCTTCCCGGTAAGCTTCAGACAGAAACCTGCCCGAATTGTGCAGGTAGCCGACGTTACCGAAAAAGTGATGATGAGCAAACTGAGCAAAACCATCACCGATAATGCCACTCCTGCCCTCTTTATGGTAGACAAGGACGGTGGCTGCACCTTTATGAATCCGGCAGCGAAGAAGATCTTCGGCTATACGTTTGAAGAAATATCGGCCAATTCCGTTTTTCTGCATAATGCTCTTCATCATCATTATCCCAATGGTGAGTATTATCCGGCAGAAGCTTGCCCGCTTTACCTGGCCATGATGAATAAGCAGGAGCTTATCGGCCACGAAGACGTTTTTTTTAATAAGGACGGTTCAAGTATCCCGGTACTATGTACCGTATGTCCCATTTTTGAAGAAGGGAAGCATGTATCAACCGTAATTGAGGTGCTCGATATTACGCGCCAAAAGAAACTGGAACTGGAACAACAATTGGCACAAAAAAACATTGAGGAACTGATGCTGAAAAAAGACGAGTTTATGAGCATAGCCAGCCATGAGCTCAAAACGCCGCTAACCAGCATTAAAGCTTACACGCAGTTGCTCGAAAAAAATATTCCGCCGGGTGTAAAGGCCTATACTTTTATCCAAAAAACCGGTCAGCATATCAACCGCCTGGAAAAGTTGATTGCCGACCTGTTAGATGTTTCTAAGATAAATGCAGGGAAGCTCACCTATAATATTACCGAGGTTAACTTTGCAGATATATTGGCAGAAAGCGTAGAAAGCGTACAACATACGGCACCTTATCATCGCATAGTAATAGAAAAATCGGCTAATGTATTTTTTAAAGGTGACCGATTGCGGCTGGAGCAGATGCTGAATAATTTCTTAACCAATGCCATTAAATACTCGCCCAATGAGGATAAAGTTATTGTGCGATCAGAAATCCACCAGCGTAATCTTGTTGTTTCCATCCAGGACTTTGGAATTGGCATTGCCCCCGAAAACCTCAACAAATTATTTGACCGTTTTTACAGGGTGGATAATACCGCCATGCGTTACCAGGGGCTAGGTCTTGGATTGTACATCGCAGCAGAAATCATCAAAAGACATAACGGCAGTTTTTGGATAGAAAGCGAACCAGGCAAAGGATCAACCTTTTACTTCCTGCTTCCGCTTAATACAGAAAGCGCGGCCTCGGCCCATGTAAGCAGCATTTACCTGCACAGCGACGAGGGCATCAAAATATCCTATAACACCAGTAACCACTGGCTTGAGGTTGATTGGATGGGTTTCCACAACTTAAACTCAGTAAAAAGAGGATCGCTGATTATGCTCGATCTGCTAAAGAAAAATAATTGCAGCAAAGTATTGAATGATAACAGGCACGTGAAAGGGACCTGGTCTGAAGCAGCCGAGTGGCTGAGTAAAGAATGGTTTCCGCAGATGGAAGAAGCGGGATTAAAATATTTTGCCTGGACCTACTCTCCAAGTACCTTCAGCCGAATGGCTACCAATAAAACAATGGAATCTGCCAATGGCAACGTTAATACCAAGGCTTTTGAAAGCAAGGCCGAAGCAGAAGAATGGCTTAGTGAAATGCAATGATCATTTCACTAAGCCAATATCAATTAATTTAAAGTAAGATACTGTACAGGATTAACCGGTTTGCCATTTTTACGCACTTCATAATGTAAATGCGGCCCGGTTGAACGGCCGGTTGAACCAACCTTGCCAATAACCTGACCCACGGTAACTTCCTGGCCCTCGCGCACATTGATATGCGACAAGTGACCGTACCAGGTTTCGAGGCTGCTGGTATGTTTAATTTTTACGCAGTTGCCGTAACCACCCGCTCTACCGGTAAAAATAACACGGCCGCTGGCAGTACATTTAACCAGGTCCCCCACTTGCCCACGGAAATCAAGGCCGGGGTGAAATTCATGACGGCCAAAATCAAACGGATTGCTGCGGTAACCAAAAAAAGAAGTGAATGAACTTATGCGGGGATACCCCATCGGGATCATGGCTACATTGCTTACCAGTTGCGCCAGATAGTTATTATACTTGGCATACAGCTCAACAGGGCTTGCCTTTTTACCTTTCGCAGTATTGGTATTAACCGTTCTGAAAGATACACCCCTAAGGCCTCTACGGCTCAGGTAATCATTAATCTTGGTTAATTTACTTTGAATGCTCTCTATATAGGTAAGCGCCCTGTTATTGGTGCTGTCGCTTGATGCTGTTACAGCGTTCAGTTTTGAAGAACCTTCGTCAACCTGTGTTTTCAGGTCTGAGATCTGTGATAGCAACTTGCTTCTTTCCTGTTGTTCCTGTTGAGTCTGATACTGCAACTTTATCACATTCCAGCTTAAAACGGCTACCAGTATCACTGCTACTGCCAGCCCTATTTTCAATCCTGTATGGTTGCTGGCTTTTCCTTTAAGTACTTTTGGCTGAAACCGCCCCTCTTCCACTAAATAATCCTCTCTCAAATCTGCTTGTTTCAAATTCATACGTTAAGTCTAAAATAATTAGGGTTTAAAAAAGCGACATGGTAGATGCCGGCTTTCAAGAAACACGAATGTATACGAAAACGTCAAAAAAATGTTAATATTTTCTACTAAAAAAACTTTTTAATATGGATTACTTACTTTTGTACTATAAAATTTACAGAAAATGATGTACCCAGAATATTTAGTTGCGCCTATGAGGGCCGAACTTACTAATGTTGGATTTGAGGAATTAAAAGAACCTGAAGCAGTAAAAGAAGCTATCGAAAGCAAAGGCACCGTGCTGGTAATGGTAAACTCTGTTTGCGGCTGCGCTGCAGCTAATGCACGTCCGGCAGCTAAAATGGCCGTTCAGCATGAGAAACATCCGGATAAACTGGTAACTGTATTTGCAGGCATGGAAAAAGAAGCTGTTGATACAGCACGCGCTTACATGCTGCCTTATCCGCCATCATCACCTGCTATTGCCCTGTTTAAAGATGGCAAACTGGTGCACATGATTGAAAGACACATGATTGAGGGCCGTCCGGCTAAATTAATTGCCGACAACCTGGTAATGGCTTTTGAAGAGTATTGCTAATCCATAGCTTTAAAGATAAAGAGACCGGCCAAAAGCCGGTTTTTTTATTTATGGGCAAACTGATACCTTTACCACAATCCGCTGACTTTATGAAAAAACTTTTAACACAGCTATAGTCGCTGTGAATCGGCAATGGAACTGGCCAAATCAAAACCAGGCCTCACCTGTTATCACCCCTAAGGCACGTGGCTGAGCGTTGTATGCAGGGAACAAGGCTGGCAACATTAGCATGGGTAAGTGTTTGCCGATATAATTGCCATAAATGAAGATCCGTAACGTATTCTAATGAAAGACGGAAAAATATATAAAGAACAATATACTGAACAAAAGCCATGAAGATTACCATACCCGCCGGCATTATCGCTGGGTTATTTGCAGTTGCCGGCTTCAGCGCGCAGGCTCAGGATTCGGCAGCTCTTGCTAAACCCGACCCTGAAATGAAAATCTATCGGGCTACCCCGACTAAAATAAACGACCTGATCCATACCAAACTCGATGTTCGGTTTGACTATGAGAAACGGTTTATGTACGGCAAAGAGTGGGTAACGTTAAAGCCGCATTTTTATCCTACAGATAGTTTGCGGCTGGACGCCAAAGGCATGGACATTAAAACCGTGGCTATAATTAAGAACGGCGCGGAGCACCTGCTCAAGTACACCTACGATAGCCTTTCGCTCAATATCCATCTGGATAAAACCTATAGCAACAGTGAGCGATACACTATATATCTTGCTTATACCTCGAAACCGGATCAGCTGAAATCAGCCGGTAGTGCAGCTATTAATGATGCCAAGGGGTTATATTTTATCAACCCGGACAGTACCGAAAAAGGCAAACCGGTACAGATCTGGACCCAAGGCGAAACAGAATCAAATTCGGCCTGGTTCCCTACGATTGACAAGCCCGACCAAAAAACAACCGACGAAATCAGCATGACGGTTCCGGCTAAATATGTAACGCTTTCCAACGGCAGGCTTGCATCACAGAAAAGGAACACAGACGGTACACGTACCGATACCTGGGTGATGGATCTGCCGCACTCGCCCTACCTGTTTATGATGGCGGTTGGCAACTTTAAGGTTTACCACGATAAATGGCGCAACAAACCGGTAGATTATTATCTTGAACCGGCCTATGCGCCTTATGCCAAAGAAATATTTGGGTTTACGCCCGAGGTGATGGAGTTTTACAGCAAAACCCTCGGCATTGATTACCCGTGGAACAAATATGCCCAGATTGTGGTTCGAGACTACGTAAGCGGAGCCATGGAAAATACTACCGCTACCCTACACGGCGAGCAAGTTCAGCTAACGCATCGCGAAATGATCGATGGCCATGGCGAAAGTGAAGTAGACATTGTACACGAGCTTTTTCACCAATGGTTTGGCGATTATGTAACCACCGAGAGCTGGAGCAACTTAACAGTGAATGAATCATTTGCTGATTTTAGCGAGATGCTCTGGCTCGAACATAAATATGGTAAAGACGCCGGCGACGCCCACAGCTACGAAGCCCTGCAGCAATACTTACAGGACCCTGCCAACTCAACTAAAGACCTGGTTCGTTTTCATTACGACGACAGGGAAGACATGTTTGATGTAGTAACCTATCAAAAAGGCGGTCGCATTCTTAATATGCTACGTAATTATTTGGGCGATGCTGCTTTCTTTAAAGGCTTGAATATCTACCTTAGAACAAACGCTTTTAAGAATACCGAGGCTCAGCATTTACGCCTCGCTTTAGAAGAAGCAAGCGGCAGGGACCTCAACTGGTTCTTCAATGAATGGTATTACAATGCCGGTCATCCGGTTTTGAAGATCGATTATAAATGGGACGCACCATCTAAAACCGAGTTTGTTTATCTTCAGCAAACCCAGGAAGGCAATCCTTTTGTGTTACCAATGGCTGTTGACATATATAGCAATGGCAAGAAAGACCGCCACGAGATATGGATGCGCCAAAAGGCCGATACGCTTTCTTTCCACACCCCCAATCAGCCTGAACTGGTCAATGTGGATGGCGACAAGGTGCTGCTCGGCGTAAAAATTGATAACAAGACCGCCGAGCAATTTAAATATCAATACGCGCATGCGCCATTATACCTTGACCGGTATGAAGCGATAGAAGCGGCCTCACCTCATCAGGACATTAAGGTAAACCGCGACATTGTTTTAGCAGCCTTAAAGGACAAATACTATGGTTTACGTATTATGGCTATTAAAGCCCTCAATTTTAAAAATGATGAGGTGCGCAACACGGCAGTACCGTCGTTAATTAATATTGCGCAAACCGATCAAAACACCTTAGTACGGGCAGCAGCTTTGAATATGCTTGCTGGTTTAAAAGCCCAGACCAACCAGGCACTGTTCAGACAATCGCTAACAAGCCAGTCGTACAGTGTGCAGGCCGCAGCACTTAACGGGATTTACCAACTGGATGCCGATGAAGCTTTCAAAACAGCCAAAGGCCTTGAGAAGGATAGTCGTGGAGTATTAAGTCAAAAAATCATTAGTATTTACGCAGAGAAAGGTGGAGATGCAGAATGGCCGTTTGTTTACAACAGTTATAGAAATCTGGGACTGCAGGGCAAAGGGGAGATGCTAAAAGACTTTGCTATTATGACTGGCCGTGTTTCCAATCCTCAGTATACGCAACAGGGAATAAGCCAAATGAAAGAAATCGGTATCAGATTTAAAGTTTATGGGGCCTTGCCGGCCGTGGTTAATATGCTTACGCAGATTAAAGCAGCAAAAGCGCAGGCAGGCGATCAGGCGTCGGCAGCTTTTGCAGACAAAACAATTGGTGAACTGAATGCTGTTAAATAACAGGTCACTAAAATAACAAGTGGCCGGCATTCAAAGGAAATTCTCTGAATGCCGATCGCCTCCTTTTTATTAAAAATCTTTATTCAACAATTTCTCCAGCTCAGCAAAGCTGATGTTCATTTTAACGTGACCCTGTTTGGCATAAGATATTTCGCCGGTTTCTTCAGAGATGATAATAGCGGTAGCTTCGTTTGATTCAGTAACACCTATACCTGCCCTGTGGCGAAGGCCAAACTGAGGCGGCAGATCGGTTTTATCAGTCAGCGGCAAAATGCAACTGGCCGATTTAATTTTATTACCCGAAACAACTACAGCGCCATCATGCAGCGGACTTGTTTTCTGGAAGATACTTTCGAGCAGCCGTTTGGAGATTTTGGCATCCAATAGTTCGCAGCTATTCTGGTAAAACTGCTCGTCGTAATATTTGGTAAAAACAATAAGTGCACCGGTACGGGTCTGCTTCATACTTTTACAGGCATCTACAATGGGCTTAATGCGACCGTAGTTATTTTTCTCTATTTCTGTTTTACCAAAAAAATACTGCCACCATGCCTTGTTGCGTTGCAGAGTAGCATTTTTACCCACAAGCAGCAAAAAGCGCCTTATCTCCTGCTGAAATACTACCACAATACAAATTATACCGGCATTCATAAAATTTTCCAGAATACCGGTGAGCAGTTTCATGTGCAGCCCTTTAACCACAAAGTACAATACACAAACTAAGGCTAAACCTATAAAAATATTTGCCGCAATAGTTCCCTTGATAAGTACATAAAGCTGGTAAACAAGCAGCGCCACCAGTACAATATCAAGAACGTCGAAAAAATTAAATTTTAAAAAACTTAGGTCGATAGCATGCATTGGTAACGAAGTTAACATTTTTATACTACTTGCTCCCAATGTTTTACTAACGCCTAAAGTGCGTATTCATTTTTGACAGTTGTCAAACAAAGATGATCAAGTGCGATGTAATCGCACACCCATGTTAAACACGCATTATAAATGCGCGTAAGAAGAATAGGATAATCTGCACATACGCATATCTGCATATTTGCACATCTAAATTACTTATTTCTTTCTGTGGTGAAGCGCACTAACTGCTCAAGACCAGTTCTGGCATCGCTTGGGGGGAAGGTATTTAAGATTTCAAAGGCTTCATCCTGATATTTCCGCATTTGGGCCTCGGCATATTCAAGTCCGCCGGTTTCTTTTACAAAAGCAATAATTTGTGCTATCTTTTGCGGATCATCGTTGTGGTTTTTAACCAGGTTAATGATTCTTTTCTTTTCTGAAGAGGTGGTGTTATTAAGCGAGTAGATAAGCGGTAGTGTAACCTTTTTCTCTTTAATGTCGATGCCGAGTGGCTTGCCAACATCGTCTGTACCAAAGTCAAAAATATCGTCCTTAATTTGAAAGGCGATGCCTATCTTTTCGCCAAAGCGGTACATCTTATCAACGGTTTCTTTGTCGGCCCCTGCAGAAGCTGCACCACAGGCGCAACATGCAGAAATTAATGAAGCTGTTTTCTGCCTGATCACCTCATAATAAATAGGCTCATCTACATCCAGCCGACGTACTTTTTCAACCTGCAGCAGCTCTCCTTCACTCATTTGTTTAACGGCGTTACTTACGATCTTGAGCAGCTCAAAATCGTCATTTTCCAGCGAAAGCAGCATGCCTTTGCTCAGCAGGAAGTCGCCCACCAAAACGGCAATCTTATTTTTCCATAAGGCATTAATGGAGAAGAATCCCCTGCGTTGGTAGGAGTTATCCACCACATCATCATGCACCAGCGAGGCTGTATGCAGCAGTTCAACCAGGGCAGCGCCCCGATAAGTAGAATCGTTAATACCACCGCAGATACTGGCCGAAAAGAAAACAAACATCGGTCTGATCTGCTTGCCCTTGCGCTTTACAATGTAATGGGTAATACGGTCAAGCAACGGAACTGAGCTCTGCATGGAGGTTTTAAACCTTTCCTCAAATGCGTCGATTTCCGCAGCAATAGGTTTCTTAATCTCGTTAATGCTCAGCATTCAAATTCAACAGATTTTAATATCAGGGCCGTCGTTAATAAGGCTCGACAAACATACTAATTATTCAGTTAAAAGGGTTGGAGTGGTTAAAAAGGTTAAAGTGGTTAAAAGAGGTTAGAGTGGTTAAAAGGGTTAAGGAGGTTAAAAGGGCTAAAGTAGTTAGAAGGGTTAAATTTATAGCACGGTTTCAAGCCGGGGCTATACTCAAATCGCTTTAACTTCTCTAACGTTTTTAACCCACTTTAACCCTTTTAACTTGTCGCAAAGCGATTTAATGAAGAACAGATGAAGCACTGCTGAGGGGCGATTAAACCTTCGGCCCCAACAAATACTCTTACTTACAAATAACAAAATTGAAAAAAATATGAAAGTTAAAATATTAGGAGGTTTGTTGATTGCCGCATTGGCAGTGACCTCAGTAGCCGAAGCTCAAACAAAAACACCTGTAATAAATGCTCGCCAACATATGCAGGAGAAACGCATTAACCAGGGTGTTCGCAGTGGAGAGCTAACAAAACATGAAGCACGCACACTGCGTAAAGACGAACGCAGACTAGCTGCCGAGAAACGCGCATATAAAGCTACTGGTCATGTTACTCGTGCCGAACGCCGGCATATGCGTCATCAGGAAAATCGGATTAGCAGGGCTATTTACGCTAAAAAGCATAATGCACGTGTAAGAAAAGGATAAGTGTTGTTTTTGTAATATATTCTTAGGTTTTCATAGAAAAGCGGGGCGTGCGAGATGCTCCGCTTTTTCTTTGATTCAAATTTTAACTCCCCCTCTAAATTAAGTCCCTGCATTAAACCTTTTTGATTTTCAGCACTCTATCAGTCATAACCAATTTATTACATACATAAAGAGCATCAAAAGAACCACAGTGACCATATAAGATTTTAAGCCAGTGTTTGTTGTTTATATAGTTTAAATTTTCGTTAAAGTGGAGCTGGCAGTCGTCGGTTCCACTTTTTTAGTTAGCAGAAGTTGGTTTAACACAATGAAGATTTTTGTTGGCCGAACAGGCGTAACGTATTTCAGCACAAAATATTACTGGCGCTAAACCTTTGTTTACAACACATGTTATAACAATTATTAGTTTTTGCCGATGCCGTCTACCGTTCGAGCTGATCAGGTTAACGCCAACACCCCCTCAAGCCTGAAAGTCAAAAATGAAAAATCTACTAAAAGCGGACGGTGAGCGCACCGAGCCGGTAATTACGAAAGATGAATTAAGAAATTCGTTCACTAAAATACTTACCAACCTGTACTTTGTAAAACAGCAGTTAAAAGGCTATTTACCCCTCCTGCTCTCAAAAGCTACGTTTAAACCGCTTAAACTACAGATCAGGGAAATCATCATTAATATAAACGCAGACCTGCTAAGGCTCGACTTTATTTTCAAAGTACTCAACATAGACCCGGCTACACTCAACTCCACCATACGGGATAGCATTAACCTGGAAAGCCAGGTAACGCGAAACCTCAAAGACTTAAATCTGACAGAAACCGATATGTCCATTCTCTATCATATCTTGATTGTGGAAACGATTTCGAGCTCTTCTTTTAAACTATTATTTAAACAGGCTATACTACTTGGTAACAAAGAGATATATAACTGGGTACATGAAATTTTAAAGGAATCTATAGCGACTAAAAAGAAAATTAACGAATTGGTGAAAGCTTACTTCGAGCAATAAAAATTTCGTCTACAGAAAATATCCAAACTCCCTTCTTTATATTTAATATAGCAAAAAATTTGAGCATTACTTGAAGAAGACCGATCCTACGTTTAGAACTACGTTATACCTGCTTATTATTTCGCTTACTTTGCTGTGTTGCAACGCGTTTGCCCAATCTTGTTCCAATCCTATTACCGTTGATCTTTCGCAGCATGCAGACACCTCCGTAACCATTACCGCCCTAAGGAGCGGCAATTGTTGTACCGGTAGTAATTGTACCGTGTTTGCGATTACTATTAACCCAGGAACAGATTTAATTAGCTTAACCACCAGCCAGGTTACTGGTTCAACTACTTACACGGTTAACTGCGGTACGCCCGAACCTGAAGGTACCGCCACCTGTGTTTCGGGCATGACTACCTTCCAGATTGCATATTGTAAACCCGGAAATAACGCAGTAACTTATACCATTACCGCTGCTTCCGCTGTACACGCCTCTGGAAACCTCAACCTGCGAGTAGGCTGTTCCGGTACTATGAGCGTAACCGGATTAACTACCGCATCCACTACCTGGACTTCAATTTACCCTGGTGCCACGGGAGCGTATAATTCTTATTTGAGCCAAACATCTGGCGCAACGTCAGTAACAGTTACCCCGCAGACCGGCGCACCCGCCTATATTGATTATCAGGTAAGCGGAACGCAAAGCGGCGTTTGCGGAACAACAAAAACCGAAACCATCCGGGTGTATACTTATCCTGCTCTTACGGTTTCCATAAGTCCGGCTACGGTATCCATTTGCTCGGGTAGCAGCGTCACGCTTACAGCCACGGGAGTCGGTGGTAGTCCCGCCAGCTCGGGATATACTTATTCATGGAGTAACGGTGCAACCACACAGTCCATAACCACATCCACTACCGGAACATATACTGTATCCGTTAATGACCAGCTTGCCTGCAACCCGGTAACCCAGTCGGTAAGCGTAGGGCCATTTACGCCCGCCGCACCTACCGCTGTGGGGGCCACTATTTGCACTGGCACCACGGCTACCCTAACTGCCACAGCACCTGGCGGAATCTATCAGTGGTATGATGCTTCCACAAACGGCAATTTGTTATATACAGGTAGCAGTTTTACTACACCGGTGTTAAGTAGTAACACCACTTATTATGTACAGGACAGCAATGGCTCCTGTACCAGCTCCCGAACCCCCGTAACGGTAACCGTAAATCCGCTACCGGCTAAGCCCGCTATTCAAAATCAATAGCTTTAAAATGGTCTAAAATTTGGTCTGCTGGTTAAAGGCGAAAATGCCCATGGTATTGATAAAAGGATAATCAACAATGCAATGGTAAACCATATTGCCATTGTTTTAAACTTCTCTTGATCCAGTTCCTTACGTTTTGCCCTGATGGAACCAATAGTGATGAGCGCAATGGCAATAAGCATCATCGTGATATGTTCCATGCCGAAAAACCGGATATTCCGCTCGTGAACAGCTGTTTTAAAATTATGCAGAAAATAGTGCACTATCGGGCTAACCACATAAAGCACCAGGCCTATCACTAACTGCGTGTGGGCAATCGCGGCGGCGAAAATGCGCGCAAAGTTATCTGTTGGGCCAAAGTGCTTTTGCCCCCACCAGCCACGGTAACCACGATATAGTGCGAATAATAAACCTGCAAGTACGAACCAGCGAACCAGAGAATGAAGAGCTAAAACAAAGTAGTACATATCGCAAAAGACGAAATACCTCCGGAAAAATTTTAATATTTTTTCAAACAGTGCACGTGAAGCGACGGCGGAAATGCCATAGCGGAGAAATATCGGGAAATCCGGCAGCCCCACGCGCCGGATTTTTAAGGCTCATCGCCCCTTCCCGATAATTTGGCATTTTCCTGTTTCCCGTAATTGTATGCGCTGCCATGGTTAATCATAACACATGGCAGGCATCTCAGGCTTATAACAGAATAGTTTCTTGTATTAAAATGAACGATATAAATCAGGCTTGGTCCACTTCTGTAAAGCGGTCTATTGTTCATAATCCTCAAACAGTTTATTAACTGAAAGCTTATTATTTAAATTATTTTACAATAGATAATATTTAAAATTAAAAATCCATCCTGTACAAATCCTGTAGCAGTGAAATATTAACACTATTGCAAGCTTCCATCTTACCTGTTATAAATTTATCAAGCAATAGCTCTTCTTCATTAAAAGATCATAATAGTATGAGTTATAAATGACTTATAATTCATACCGCCCATTTATCTTTGAGCACCCCAAACACAATACAACATCTCCTTAATTACACAAGTATGATCAGGGAAAAAAACCAGGGCATAGCTACAGTACTCGCATTTTCATTACTGCCATTATCAGGCTTTGCAACAGATATTTATATACCGTCCCTGCCAAGTATGGGAGGCGACCTCCATATCAGTAGCATACAAGTGCAAGCCACGCTTACGCTTTTTCTGATCAGTTACGGCATTTCACAACTCTTTATCGGCAGCATTCTGGATAGCTTTGGCCGTTACCGTTTAAGTTTGGGAGCGTTGGGTATCTTTATATTATCAAACCTGGTAATTGCCTTAACGCATAACATCTACCTCATATATGGCATGCGTATTATCCATGGCATTACCGTTGCTACCATTGTAGTGGCCAAAAGAGCCCTCTTTGTAGATATTTACAAAGGCGAAAAATTAAAACATTACCTCAGCTTATTTACCATCATCTGGTCCGCCGGACCTATTTTGGCTCCTTTTATTGGCGGATACCTTCAACATACGTTTGGCTGGAGATCCAACTTCTACTTCCTGGCTGGAGTTGCCTTTGCCATAGGCGCACTGGAGGTAATTTTTAGCGGTGAAAGTTTGCAGCACGCAGCCGAGTTTCACTTAAAAAAGATAGCTCGTGTGTACATGGAGATGATCAGCACACCAAGCTTTAGCCTTGGTTTGTTTATGCTGAGCTTTGCCTATTCTATGGTGATGATTTATAACATGACCGGTCCATTCATCATTGAACATAGTTTAGGTTTAACACCTATTGTTGCCGGCGATTGCTCGCTTATTCTGGGACTGGCCTGGATGGTAGGCGGGTTTATAGGCAAAGGCACCATTAACAAACCGTTCTATACCAAACTGGGGTTAAATACCGGGTTACAGTTGCTGTTTGTAATTGCTATGATCCTGAGTGTACCCTATATTTCTAATTTATACGCTATTGTATTTTTCGCCTTCATTATCCATGTTGGCGCAGGCTTTACCTACAACAACTACTTTACCTACTGCCTGGCAAGGTTTCCAAAAAATGCCGGCATTGCAGGCGGACTTACCGGAGGTATAGTATATGTGGTGCTTTCCTTTATAACTTATGTTATTGTTTACTTTATCCCTGCTAAAGATGAGCGCAACCTGAGCCTGAGCTATCTTATACTGATCATCCTCTCAGCAATTGTAATGCTGGTTATTTTCAGGATGAATAAACGTGCCCGGAAAACTGGGGCGCCGGTTATGGTTGAAGCCTAATAGTATAAGCCTTCACTGCTTATCAGAAAAAAAGCCGACGGTTTTAGGTTCCCTGATCTCGCGGGCAAAACCTTCGAGATACAACTCGTTGTTGACGTATTTGGGCCGCAGAGAAGTTTCTTCTACTTTAAAGTTTTGCTCCTTAAGTTTCTCATTAATACCATCAATGATATCGCGGGTGATGAAGCTATTAGTTACCTCCAAACCGTCGCTTGCCGGCTTTAACTGTATACCCTCTACTTTATATAAAAATCCTATTGTGCTTAACTTGTCCATATTTTTCAAATTATGACCGGTGCTTTTCACCAAAACTATGGTCTTATAACGAGTGCAGTTATTTAAAGAAATATAACCGGTAATTGTTCAAAATAAAAGCAGGATTGCCAAAATAATTTGACTTGCCTGCTTTCATTTTTTTGTTTCCTGAATATTTGTTTAGTTCAGGCTGGCTAATATGTCTTTTTCTGAAAGCGTATTAAATTCCTGATGCGGGTTAAGCGGAAGGCGGAAATAGAAAGTAGAGCCCTTGCCCTGCTCACTTTCAATCCAAAAGCTCCCCTTGTGCCTGTTAAGAATAACAGAGCAGATAAATAAGCCCAGACCTAACCCTTCAAACCGCATGGCGGTATTATCTACCCGGTAATAACGGTCAAATAATTTGTCCAGGTGTTCGCGTGCAATGCCTATGCCAAAATCCTGAACAGACACTACAACATCTCCACCCTCAATACTTGCGTTAACCAAAACCCGCTGTCCTTCTGGCGAGTATTTAACCGCATTGGTTAGAAAATTGTGCACCACTTGCTCAAGCCTGTACTCATCACCGGTATAGGTAACATCAGGCGCATTTAAGAGGATAATTTCGTGGGTTTGGGTCATATGCTGTACGCCGTCAATGCTGTTAACAAGCATCTGTCTGAAGTTGAAGGGCTGCATGGCATAGGTTAATTTGCCGGCATTTATCTTGGTTACGTCCAGAAGATCGTTGATCAGTTTTTCCAGCCGGAAGATATGATCGCTCGATTTTTCGATAAAACCATAAAGTTTCTCATTATCCTTTGTACGCCGCATTAGCTGATTAAATGCCTTAATGCTGGTGAGCGGCGTTTTAAGCTCATGGCTGGCAATAGAAAGAAATTCGTCCTTCTTTTGCTCATTATCTTTCTGGAGCTGAATATCTGTATTTGAACCCACCCATAGCTTAACCTGGTTTCCTTCCCGATAAGGCAATGCACGGCCCAGGTGCCACTGGTATTCGCCATTGTACATGCACAAACGGAACTCGGTCACAAATTCGGTTCCGTTGCTCAATGCAGCTTTCCACTTATGGCTATACATCATCACATCGTCGGGGTGAATAAATTTTTCCCACCCGGAGGTAATGATCTCGTTCGCATCTAAGCCAAAATCGCGGCATACCACATCATTCACGTAGCTTAGTTCGCCATTTGCAGTAGCCGTCCACACCTGTTGCGGAATAGCGTTTAGCGTAAAACGAAGTTGTTTTTCGGCGGCTTCTAATTTTTTCCGTGCAACTACCTGTTCGGTAACCGTGTTGGCCACCATCATAATCATAGTAGTCCTTTCGGCGTTGTCCTTTAACGGCTGATATACGAAGTTAAAGTACATTTCTTCAACCATGCCATTCTTTTCAATCAGCGCCTTTATTTCATTTCCGTGAAATGCTTCGCCCGTGGCATATACTTTTTCAAGAATAGGTAAAAACTCCTGCCCCTTCAACTCGGGCAATCCTTCTATCAGTGGCATGCCAATAATCGCCGAAGTTTTGCCCCACTCTTGCAACACCTTATTATTGGCAGCTTCTATAACCATGTTTTCACCAGAAAATACCGCAATCGGCACCGGAGCCTCACGAATAAGCATACGGAAACGCTCCTCACTTTCGGCCAGTGCGTTAATTGTGCTTTCAAGATTGCTTTGCGTTAACATGAGCTCATCGTTAGTGGTGATTAGCTCTTCATTGGCCGCTGCAAGCTCTTCATTAGTAGCTGCAATTTCCTCATTTAATGCCTGCTGCTCTTCGTTGCTTTCTTCCAGCAGGCGGCGTGTATATACAATGTTGGTTATATCATTGGCTGCCACCACCACGCCCGATACATTTCCGTCTATATCAAGCAGCGGATCATAGTAAAAGCTGATATAAGTCTTTACAAGGCCCTCTTCGGTTTTCACATAAAATACCTCTTCTTCCTGACCATAAGGCTCTCCGGTTTCATAAACGCGCCTTAATAATGCGGGGAAAGGCTGGTCAGCCAGTTCGGGTAAAATATCCAGCAGGTTCCTGCCGATGATCTCATCCAGTTGTTTGTGCCATAAGTTTGCCAGCTGCTGATTGGCTACTTCAACAGTTAATTCGGCACCGCGCAGAATTATCAACGGATAGTGAGAGGTCATGACCAGGGCACGCAGGTCCGTCTCGCTCTTTTGTATCCTTTGGCGCGACTTTACCAACTCGGTCACTTCAAAGCAGAACACAAAAACGCCGTCAACCTTTCCATCATTGTTTAAACGGGCCTGATATATAAAATTAAAGTAGTAATCTTCCATTGGTGCGCCTTCGTTTCGCGATAATTGCACCCGGAGCTCCTTACCCTCAAAGGTTTTACCTGTATTGTATACATCCTGCAAAATGTCCCATATCGGCTGCTCTTTTAACTCAGGCAAGGCCTGGCCAATAGGATTACCTAACAAATGACGACCGGGAAGCAGTTGTTGATAGGTTGGATTAATGAGCTCAAACACCAAGTCTTTGCCATCAAGAATACAAATACCGGCAGGCGCCTGCATAAAGAATCCCTTTAACTTATCACGCTCGCGGATAGTAGCCAGCTGAGCCATGATCAGCTCTTCCGTACGTTCGGCTACCCGGTCCTCCAGTTCAGCATTAATTTTGTTAAGCAGTTGCTGCGTGATGATCAGCTCTTCATTGGTTGAAACAAGCTCCTCGTTTGTAGCGGCCAGCTCCTCATTGAGCGCTTGTTCCCTTTCAAAAGCTACGCCCATCTCCAATGCCACGCTGGCGTTAAGTATAGCACCAACATGCAGCCCTACCGACTCCAGAAAATTCCGGTAGTCTGAATCCAGCCGCTTACGGGCCGAAACGCCTAAAATCACAAAACCCTTTATAGCAGCATCTTCCCGACTAAGGGGCACTACAAGAGCCTCGGTAACCGGTTCGGGCCAAACGTTGGTAATTACTTCAGCAAAGTAACTGTTCAGATCCTCTACGTAAATTACGTCTTTGAACCAAAGTTCATCAACAGGCAGCTGGGGCATATTGCCTGGTTTCAACCCTGTATAGCCTGCTACCTGTACCTCGTCATTTTTATTAACGGTGTAAAGAATGCTGAAAGGAATATCGTAACTAGCCTGTTCCAGTATCTGCATTACCTGGGCGCTAGCCTGCGTTACGTTTCGCGCGCTGTTGGATTTTTGCAAAAAGCTTGTTAGTATTTGGTTGCGCCGGTCATTAATTACCCTATATGATGTTTCTATTACGGCGTTAAATACTCCACCAACCAATCCGTCTTTCCCGGTTATGGGAGATAAGGTGTAATCAAAATAACATTCTTCCGTGTAGCCGTACCGGTGCATAAACAAAGGCGCATCGGGCCTTCTGTAAGAGGCTCCTTCATTAAGTACAGATTCAAACTCTTTCTCTATGCCTGCCCATATTTCCGGCCATACTACAGCACCGGGTTTACCTAGAGCCCATGGGTGCTTATCGCCGGGGATACTGCTCCATGGGTCATTATATGAAAGCGTGAAGTCTTTACCCCAGTAAATAGCAATGGGAAAACCAGAATTTAAACTGATGGCAATTGCTGACGTCAGACTGTCGGGCCAGGTATCCGGAGATCCAAGCGGAGTTTGCGACCAATCAGTGGATCGCATAAGTTCGCCCATTTTTCCTCCACCCCGAAGAAAGGTATAGTTTTCAGACATATAGTTAGATGTAGCTTCTGAAAGTATTTGAATTACAAATTTAAACGATTTTTAAACATTAAGTTATTGTAACAATAATTAATTAAACATTTAAACGAGTAGTAAAATTTTTACTTTCAACTACAGACCAACAATAGGCACTAAAGTTTTAGCCTATCTTACCTCATCCAGCAGTTTTTTGAAGAATGGCAACGCCTCTTCGGCCATTATTCCATGCTGTTCCACACTTGGATGGCCAAAGCAGCCCTGGCCCTCCATTGGCTTAAAAAAGAAAGTTTCAACTGGCTTATCATTAGGGTATGCTGAATCAATTTGATGCTTAACCGCAAGCAAACATTGCTCAAGCGTAGCAGCGTTTTGCCCGTTAACCATGGGGCTGCTCAGCAAAGCAATCCTGGCTTTTGGGTATTTTGATTTAACCAGCTTAACAAACTTCACGTAAGTATTGGTAAAAGTGTCTGCATCAAAGGGCTTTCGCGGCGTTTTACCATCTCCATTGCTAAAATCATTTGTACCCAGGGCAATGCTCACTATTGCAGGTTTATATGTTTTAAAATCCCAGAGGCGTTGGTCGGGCTCCCATAAGCCGGTCTTTTCATAGACCTGGGGCATGGTGGGCCCATCGCTGTTCCAGTTGCGGTAAATACCGATTCCACTTACGCTACTCACGATAAAATTTACACCTAAAGAGCGGGCCACTCTGGGGCCATAAGCCATATAAGCGTTATGCTGATCATAATAGGCTCCTGTACCGCAAGGGTATTCGGAACGGTCTGCCACAGCACCGCAAGTGATGCTGTTGCCAATAAATTCTATCAACGGACTTTTAGAAATTGGCAATGCCTTTACATGCGCTGCCTCTATTTTTGAAACGAAGATGGGCCCCGTTTGGGCTTCGGTGGCTTTATATATCCATATCCGGTGCAAACCAGGTTGAGGAGCTTTAATGACTATTGGCTCTGTGTTTCCGCCGTTTATCCTGATGCGCTTTTGATAAACACCGTCCAATGTGTATTGGAGAAAAGCATGCTCGGCAGGATTTGGAAGATAGGCATATACCTCACACCCAGAACCGGTAAAGCTGAACCCGAAATGTACGGCAGAACTAATGAGTTCGAGATCGTGTTTGTCGTTATAGGCGTATCTGCCCAATGGCTTTAATTTACCCGCCGGAAGCATTGATAGCTTTTCCTGACCTGATTGAGCAAAGGTTAACCGCGAAAATCCGAGCGCCAGTAATAGGAAGATAGAGAACCGCAATTTCATCATGGCTTATAATAAGATGTTTATACTGAATCAAACTGCAATTATAACAACTTAACCGTATCTCTTATTAGTAGCCTGCATTTAGCGGCATTATTTGCAGAAAATGTATTAGCGGTGAGCGATCGAATAGCTTAACTAAAGCTGATTTACCAAACTTCAGAAGAAAGCTGATCTTCAACAATTGATTGATGAATGGCCATCAGTTTATCACCATATACAGGTTTAGAAATAAACTCCTTTACAAAGTCATAACTTTCTGCCTTGAGCCGATCAAAACGATTAACCGAGGTTGTAACAATGTAAACGTTGATCTTTTTTGAGAGGGAGTGGTATATTTTCCCCAATTCATCAAGAAATGCCCAGCCATTGAGCACCGGCAGGTTAAGATCTACAAATAGCGCTTCAGGTAGTTTGCCGGGATTGAGCTTGTATTCTAACAGATGCTGCAGCGCTGAGCGGCTATCACGAAAATGAACAATATTATCAAAGGATTTATACTTCAGCAAGGTCATTCTCATGATCTTTTGAAACATTTCATCATCGTCAACAACAAATAAGGTAGTTTTCATTGTTTAAGGTCAAGCAGCTA